>Ga0335074_10003202_pt1 | contig 22280 bp, 20 predicted proteins | sample Lox_Sample_23_FD_206715 | JGI IMG/M metagenome (GOLD analysis project Ga0335074, IMG submission 206715) | Soil microbial communities from Loxahatchee National Wildlife Refuge, Florida, United States - Lox_Sample_2.3 | ecosystem: Environmental > Terrestrial > Soil > Wetlands | place: USA...
GTGTGAAAGTCGTCACACTGCGCGATGGCTAGCTGCGCGAGTCACGGGGCCGCCGGGCCGCGGCCGGCCCGGCGGTCAGGGCGGCGAGATGGTCATCGAGGACCGCCACCGCCCAGCTCGCCGAGGTATGCCGGGGGGTGGTGACGAGCTGGAGGCGCAGCCCGTCGAGGAGTACCCGCAGGCGCGCGGCCTCCTGCTCGGGGTCGAGCTGGGCGGGCAGCTCGCCGGCCTGCACCAGATGGGCGATGCGCGCAGCGAGGGGCTCCTGGAGCCGTTGCGCGGCACCCTCGGCCGCGTCGGCCAGGTCCGGCACGACCGCGGCCTGGGCGACGAAGGCCAGGTGGACCAGGGAGTCCTGGCGGCTGTCCGCCTCGAGCGGGAGCAGTTCGATGGCCGCGATGCGCAGGTCGTTCATGGTCATGCCCCCGGCGGTGCGGCACCGGATCCGCTCATCGACCCGTTCTCCCACCCGCCACAGGGCCGAGGCGACCAGCTCGTCCTTGTTCGCGAAGTAGTGCCGCATCGAGCCGATCGACCAGCCCGACTCGGCGGCGACATCGGCCAGCGTGGTGGCGGCGAGCCCGTTGCGGGCGATCACGGCGCAGGCCGCGTCGGCGAGCTCGCGCCGGCGGGCGGGGTGGTCGACCTCTTTCGGCACACCCCTAATTTAGCACTTTCGTGCTATCACCGCGCCCCGCTGGCCAGGCGGGCCCCGTCGGCCATGGCGGCCAGCTTGGCCCACGTCACCTGGGGGTCGACGGTCGACGAGGTCGCGAACGTGGCGAACCCGCAGTCGCTGCCGGCCAGGACGTTTTCCCGGCCGACCAGCCGCGCGTAGCGACCCAGCCGCTGCGCGACCAGTTCCGGATGCTCCACGTAGTTGGTGGTCGAATCGATCACCCCCGGGATGATCGCCTTGCCGTCCGGCAGCTTCACGTCCTCGAACACCGTCCACTCGTGCTCGTGCCGGGGGTTGGCGCCCTCGAACGAGATCGCGGACGGCCGGGCCTTGAGCACCTCGCCGATGATCTCGCCCAGCGGGATGTCGCTGGTGTGCGGGCCCTCGTAGTTGCCCCAGCACAGGTGCAGCCGCATCGCCTCGGCCGGGATGTCCCTGGTCGCGTGATTGATCGCCTCGACCCGGCGGGCCACCTCGGCGAGGAACCCCTCCTTGTCGCCGCCCAGGCCGGCCACGTTCCAGCCCATGGCCAGGTCCGGGCAGTCGAGCTGCAGCACCAGGCCGGCCGCGTGGATGGCGTCGTATTCGGTCTTCATCGCGTCGGCCAGGGCGGCGAGGTACTCCTCGCCGCTGCCGTAGTACTTGTTGCTGTGGAAGACCGTGATCACGCCCGGCGACGCGGCCGACATGAAGACGTCCGCGACGTCCCGCCCGGCCGTGGCCTGCTTCAGGTTCGCGATGTCGGCCTCCACTAGCGAGGTGTCGGCGTACGCCACCGGCCCGATGCAGGCCGGGTTGGTCAGCCGCCGGGTCCGGCCGCGCTCGGCCATCATCCGGTCGCCCCACGCCGGGAAGTCGTCGTAGTCCTTGGGCCGCAGCGGCTCGCCCTCGCCGCCGAACCCGGTCAGCCGCTCGGTCACGTAGGTGGCGTAGCTCGGCTTGCTGGCCTCGCCGTCGTTGACGACGTCGACGCCGGCGTCGATCTGGGACTGAACGACCGAGCGGACCGCGCCGGCCAGTTGCTCCGCGCTGCGGTCGGCGGCCGCGAGCGGCAGCCCGGCCGGCCGGGGCAGGCTTCCGGTGTGCGTGGTCAGGATGCGCTCGGTGCTCAGCTGCATGACGGCTTTCCCTCCGGTAGGCGACGGCTCCCCTCCAGGCGCCGGTCCTGAGGACGATACGCCGCGGGCCCGCCGTCGATGAATGTGAATCTGCTTCACACCCCGACTACACCGAAGCCACATTGACGGCCGGGCCGGGCTGAGGCCGGGGGCGGGGCGGGGGTGAGGCCGGGGGCGGGGCGAGGGATGAGGCCGGGGGCGGGGCGGGCAGCGGCTACATCATCTGGTCCGTGAACGGGAGGAGGACGGTCTTGACCTCGGTGTAGGCCTCGATCGCCGGGCGGCCGCCCTCGCGGCCGAGGCCGGACTGGCGGTAGCCGCCGAACGCCGCGTGCGGCTCGAGCTGGTAGCCGTTGATGCCGACCGTACCCGCCCTGATCGCCTTGGTCATCCGCATCGCCCGCTTGATGTCGCTGGTCCAGACCGTCGCGGCGAGCCCGTACTCGGTGTCGTTGGCGATCCGCACCGCCTCGTCCTCGTCGCCGAACGGGATCACCGACAGCACCGGGCCGAAGATCTCCTCGCGGGCGATGCTCATGTCGTTGGAGACGTCGGTGAACAGCGTCGGCGTGACGAAGTTGCCCGCGGCCAGGTCGCCCTCGGCCCGGGTGCCGCCGCTGACCAGGCGGGCGCCGTCGGCCTGGCCCTCCGCGATCAGCCCGAGCACCCGGTCCATCTGCCTGGTGTTGATCAGCGGCGACGACGTGACCGCGGGGTCGAACGGATTGCCGTAGCTGACCATCCCGGCGATCATCTGGGCCATCGCCAGGAACTCGTCGGCCACGTCGCGCTGCACGAGCGCCCGGGTCTGGGCCAGGCAGACCTGCCCGGACAGGCCGAGGGTGACCGTGCCCATCGTGATCGCCGCGGCCGAGGCCACGTCGGCGTCGGCGAACACCAGCGCCGGGCTCTTGCCGCCCATCTCGAGGCTGACCCGCTTGAAGCCATCGGCCGACGCCTCGACGATCCGGCGGCCGACCGCGCGGCTGCCGGTAAACGAGAGCTTGTTAACCATGGGGTGGTGGATCAGGGCGTCGCCGGTCGGATCGCCCGGGCCGGTGACCACATTGAGCACCCCGGGCGGGAGCCCGGCCTCCTCGATCAGCCGGGCCAGGCGCAGCACCGAGAACGTCGCGTACTCCGAGGGCTTGAGCACGACCGTGCATCCGACGGCCAGCGCGGGAGCGATCTTCTGCGCGGACAGCAGCAGCGGCGCGTTCCACGGGACGACGGCGCCGACCACGCCGACCGGCTCGCGCAGCGTCATGACCAGGTGATCGCCGCCCTGGTAGGGCGGGAGCGTCTCGCCGGCCAGCTTGTCCACCCAGCCGGCGTGGTGGTCGAACACGTCGGCCACGAACCCGGCCGAGGTGGCGTAGACGGTGCCGAAGCTCAGCGGGACGCTGTTGTCCAGCGCCTGCAGCTTCAGCAGCTCGTCGCCGTGCTCGCGGACCAGGTCGGCGACCCGGCGCAGCACCCGGATCCGCTCGTTGGCCCTGGCCCGTGGCCACGGTCCCTCGTCGAAGGCCCGGCGCGCGGCGCGCACCGCCCGGTCCACATCCCCGGGCCCGGCGACCGGGAACGACGCAACGTCTTCCCCGGTCGCGGGATGGCGGTGATGCCAGATCTGGCCGTCGCCGGCCGCGGACCACTGCCCGTCGATCAGCATCAGGCCATCGGACAGGCCGATCTCGTCGCGATGCGGTGTGATCGATGCGACCATGAGCGGGCTCCTCAGTAGAACACGTTCTATTTGCCGGAGCGTACACCGGGCCCTGAGGGGTTGCATTACCTGAGAGGTGATCGACTGGCTCCGGCCGCACCGGCAGACTCGGGGACAGTGAGCCGGAACTCATGGGGAGATGAACTCGATGGCGGACGGGCAGGCACTGGTCCTCGGCGGCGGCGGCATCGCGGGCATCGCGTGGATCACCGGCCTGCTGGCCGGGTTGGCCGAGGCGGGCCAGGACGTGACCGGAGCCGACCTGATCGTCGGGACTTCGGCCGGGTCGACGGTCGCGGCTCAGGTCGGCAGCGGGCTGGCCCTGGATCAGTTGTTCCGGCGGCAGACCGAGCCCGCGCTGCAGTCGCGGGAGATCATGGCGAAGCTGGATCTTGAGCAGGCCGCCGCCGACTGGGCCGGTTTCATGCAGGGCGTCACGTCGGCCGAGCACGCGCTGCGGCTGGTCGGCAAGTACGCGCTCGCGGCCGACACCGTGCCCGAGGCCGAGCGCCGGGCCGTGATCGAGTCACGGCTGCCGTCGCGGGAATGGCCGTCGCGGCGCATCCAGATCGTCGCGGTTGACGCGGGGACCGGGCAGACCAGGGTGTTCGACCGGGACAGCGGGGTCAGCCTGGTCGATGCCGTGGCCGCGAGCTGCGCCGTCCCCGGCGTCTGGCCGCCGGTCACCATCGACGGCCGCCGGTACGTCGACGGCGGCGTCCGGTCGATCGACAACGCCGACCTCGCGGCGGGCCATGCGCGGATCGTGGTGATCTCGCCGATGGGATACGACTCCGCGATGCCGTCGCCGCTGCCGCTGCGCGAGGTCGTCGGCCAGTTGCGCGAGGGCGGCTCCCACGTGACCGTGATCTCACCCGACGAGGCATCCGTCGCCGCGATCGGCGACAATGCGCTCGACCCGGCCACCAGGTTTCCGGCGGCGCAGGCCGGCCGGGCCCAGGGCCGGGCCGGCGCGGCCGGTCTGGCCCAGGGCGGTTAGCCGGGGTTAGGCTGCCCGAAGCAAGCGCTAGGTCAACGAGGAATCGCCGATGGGGATCCAGCTGCGCGCCAGCGACGGCGTCGCCGAGGTGGTCATCGACTTCCCGCCGGTGAACGCGCTGCCGGCGGCGAGCTGGTTCGAGCTGGCCGGCGCCGTGACCACGGCGGGCGCCGATCCGGACGTCCGGTCGGTCATCGTCGCCGCCGAGGGCCGCGGGTTCTGCGCGGGCGTGGATATCAAGGAGATCCAGCGGACTCCAGGGCATGCGGGGTTGCTCGGAGCGAATCGCGGCTGCTTCGCGGCGTTCGCCGCGGTGTACGACTGCCCGGTGCCGGTGATCGCGGCCGTGCACGGCTTCTGCCTCGGCGGCGGCGTCGGCCTGGCGGGCAACGCCGACATCGTCATCGCGGCCGAGGACGCGACCTTCGGCCTGCCCGAGGTCGACCGGGGCGCACTGGGCGCGGCCACACACCTGTCCCGGCTGGTGCCGCAACACCTGATGCGCGCGATGGTCTACACCTGCCGCACCGTCACCGCCCGGCAGCTCATGGACTTCGGCTCCGTGCTGGACGTCGTGCCCAAGGACGACCTGCGCCGGGCGGCCCGGGACGTGGCCGCCCAGATCGCGGCCAAGAACCCGGACGTGATCCGGCTGGCCAAGCAGTCGCTGAACGGCATCGACCCGGTCGACGTCAAGCGCAGCTACCGCTACGAGCAGGGGTTCACCTTCGAGCTCAACCTGACCGGCGTCTCGGATGAGGCGCGCCAGGCGTTCCTGGACGGGCCGGGCACGTGAGCGCCGGCCAGGTGATGACCGCCGCCGACGTGGCGGGCGAGCTGCGCGACGGGATGACGATCGGGATCGGCGGCTGGGGGTCGCGGCGCAAGCCGATGGCCCTGGTCCGGGCCATTCTCCGGTCCGCGCTGACCGACCTGACCGTGGTCTCCTACGGCGGGCCCGACGTCGGCCTGCTGGTGGCCGCCGGCCGGGTCCGCCGCGTGGTCTGCGGCTTCGTCACCCTGGACTCGATCCCGCTCGAGCCGCATTTCCGGCTCGGCCGGCAGGCCGGCGCGATCGAGCTCACCGAGCTGGACGAGGGCATGTTGCACTGGGGCCTGCTCGCGGCCGCGCACCGGCTGCCGTTCCTGCCGATCCGGGCCGGGCTCGGCTCCGACGTGCCGCGGGTCAATCCGCAGCTGCGCACCGTTCTATCCCCGTACGAGGACGGCGAGGAGCTCATCGCGATGCCCGCGCTGCGCCTGGACGCGGCCCTGATCCACCTCAACCGGGCCGACCCGGCGGGCAACGGGCAGTATCTCGGCCCCGACCCGTACTTCGATGACCTGTTCTGCCAGGCGGCGGACCGGGCGTTCCTATCGTGTGAGCAATTGGTGGACACGGCGAGCCTGCTCGCCGCGGGCCCGCCGCAGAGCCTGCTGGTCAACCGGGCCATGGTCGACGGCGTGGTCGAGGCGCCGGGCGGCGCTCATTTCACCAGCTGCGTGCCCGACTACGGGCGCGACGAGGCCTTCCAGGCCGAGTACGCCGCGTCCGCGGCCAGCCCGCAGGCCTGGAAGGGCTTTTCAGCGCGCTACCTGGACGGCGACGAGACCGGCTACCAGGACGCGGTACGGCGGTTCCGCGACGCGGCGACGGCCAGCCCATGACCGCCGAGCAGGCGACCAGGGCCGAGATCTGCGTGCTGGCGTGCGCCGAGGCGTGGCGTAATGACACGAAGGTGCTGGCCAGTCCGATGGGCGTGATCCCCGCGCTCGGCGCCCGGCTGGCGCGGCTCACGTTCGCGCCCGATCTGCTGCTCTCCGACGGAGAGGCCTACCTGCTCGCACAGGACGACGGCGTCGTCGAGGGGTGGCTGCCGTTCCGGTCGGTGTTCACGATGGTCGCGGCCGGGCGGCGGCACGTCATGATGGGAGCGGCGCAGCTCGACCGGTACGGCAACCAGAACATCTCCTGCATCGGCGACTGGTCCCGGCCCCGGGCTCAGCTGCTCGGGGTGCGCGGCGCGCCGGGCAACACGATCAACCACCCGGTCAGCTACTGGGTCCCGCGGCACACGCCGCGAGTGTTCGTCGAGGCCGTCGACATGGTCTGCGGCATCGGCTACGACCGCGCGGTCGCGGTCGGCGCGCGCTTCCACGAGCTGCGCGTCGTGGTCACCAATCTGGCCGTGCTCGACTTCCAGACGCCCGACCACGCCATGCGGCTGCGCTCGGTCCACCCCGGGGTCGATGTGTCCGACGTTGCGGCGGCCACCGGATTCAGGCTGGCCGTGCCGGCCGAGGTGCCGGTGACACGGACGCCGACGCCGGCCGAGCTGGCGCTGATCCGGGACCGGCTGGACACCGGCGGGCGGCGCGAGCGGGAGCTGGCGTGATCCGCACGCCGCTGACCGGCCTGCTGGGCATCAGTCACCCGATAGTGCAGACCGGCATGGGCTACGTGTCCGGGGCCAGGCTGACCGCGGCCACCTCGCAGGCCGGCGGGCTCGGTATCATCGCGTCGGCGACGATGAGCCACGACGAGATGCGTTCGGCCATTCGCGACGTCAAGGCGCGGACCGGCGCGCCGTTCGGGGTCAACCTCCGGTCCGACGCCCCGGACGCGGCCGAGCGGGTCGAGACGATCATCGCCGAGGGCGTGCGGGTGGCGTCGTTCGCGCTGGCCCCGCGACCGGACCTGATCGCGCGGCTCAAGGACGCCGGGGTCGTGGTGATCCCGTCGGTCGGCGCGCGGCGGCACGCGGAGAAGGTGGCCGGCTGGGGCGCGGACGCGGTGATCGCGGCCGGGGCCGAGGCGGGCGGGCACACCGGGCCGGTGCCGACCAGCCTGCTGATCCCGCAGGTCGTGGACGCGGTGGACATCCCGGTGATCGCGGCGGGCGGGTTCTTCGACGGGCGCGGGCTGGTGGCGGCGCTCGCGTACGGCGCGGCCGGGATCGCGATGGGCACCCGGTTCCTGCTGACCAGCGACAGCCCGGTACCCGACGCGGTCAAGCGGGCCTACCTGGCCAGCGACGTGACCGGCACGGTGGTCACGACAAGGGTCGACGGGGTGCCGCACCGGGTGCTGCGCACGCCGCTGGTGGAACGGCTGGACCGGGCCGGTCCCGTTCAAGGCCTGGTGCGGTCGGCACGCAACGCCGCGGGGTTCCGCGGCCTCTCCAGGCTGAGCTGGCCGGACCTGATCCGGCAGGGCCGGGCGCTCCGCCGCGGCACCGGGCTGACGTGGGGCCAGGTGCTGATGGCCGCGAACACCCCGATGCTGCTGCGCTCGGCGATGGTGGACGGACGCCCGGACCTCGGCCTGATGTCGTCCGGGCAGGTGGCCGGCCTGATCGACGACCTGCCGTCGTGCGCGGAGCTGATCGCCCGGATCATGGCCGAGGCCGAGGACTGCCTGGCCCGCCTGGGCCGGCTCGGCGAGCCCCGCGAACCGGGTCAGACCGCGGGATAGATGGCGTCTGCGATGCTCGCGGCGTTAGCCGATCGGCACGGGAAACTGGATCAGTCCCGGCATGCCGAAGGCACCGGTGGCGAAGCTCGCGACCTGAGACCACTCAGAGACCTGGCCGGCCCGGGTCCAATGGACTAGCTCACCTCCGGCCGCCGCCACCACGTGTAGCGCATCGTCTGAGGACTGGATCACCGCGGCGGCCGTGGCATTGCCTGGCCCGAACCATGCCGTGGGCCCGACCCATGGCGTACCGGACGCGGCGTTGGCCCGCCAGAAATGCTGCAGCGAGCCTGCCATCGGCACGACCACCTCGAAGTTGGTATTCGGCGGCGTGCCGAAGCTCGACTGGATGAACCCCGGGCGGCCGACGGCTCCGGAGGCGAACGTCTCGCCCGTGTGCCAGCCCTGGGCGTCGTGGTAATAATGCGTCAGGCTGCCCGCCTGCAGCGCTACCACGTCCCATTCGTTCGCGGCCGAGGGGGCCTTGTCCGGCGGATTGTCGTAGCTGCTGACGATGAGGGTGGCGCTATCGACATCGGTGCCGAATGGCGTGCCCACCGACCACTTGCCGCTCACGTCGTCGGACGGGCGGGTATACGGCACGAGCTGGCCGGTGCTGAACGGGACAACCATCGCGCCGGCGAACTCGCTGAAGGCCGGCGCACCGGCCATGTGGCCCGCGGGCGGCTTGGGCGGGATCGGCGGGGTAGGCGGAACCGTCGGGACGTCTGGTATTGCCGCCGAGACGGCGGCCGCCGCAGGGCCGGCGATCCAGACGCTGCCTTCCTCGCTCTGCTGGGTGTACTGCACGACGTCGGTGCCGTCGTAGCCCACCCAGACGCCGGCCAGGTTTTCGGCGATGTCGAGCGTGCCCCCGACTCCGGCCACCTGCTTCACCGTGCCGAACGTCGCCACCGGGCCCTGCCAGGCCTGGCCGCCATCCTGGTTGTCGAACGAGAAGTAGGCGAACTGACCATCGAGCGGGACAACTAACCCAAAATCCATCATGGCGACCTCCGCGGACGCGGTTACGGACTACTGGATCGGTCTGCTACGCGCCGCGTGCAGCACCCTGTCCGGATGCACGGACATGAGGCCACAGTGCGTCATGTCTGCCTGCCCCGCACTAGGGTCGGACCCTAGTCCTCGCGACTAGGGTCGCCGGTCACCACTTTGCTGTCCGGGCCGCCGGCCAGGCGAAGCTCGTCTTCCAGGAGGCGGACCAGCTCCAGCCAGCCGGCGAAGGGCAGCGGGCGCCCGGCGGCCCGCAGCTCGCCGACTGGTTGCCCGCCCGGGCCGGGCTCCAGGTCGATCACGATCCTCGTCATGCACCCTCCCCGGACTGGCGGACTGGCTTGCAGTATCGGCGCGGCCGGCCGGGTCGCGCACCGGGGAGCATCCCTAGCACGGCAACGCTAGGGTCGGCCGTGTCCTGGCCGGCGCCAGCCGAGGGCCGTGCCGATCTGACTGCGGCTGTCGACGCCGAGTCTGGCCAGGATCTGGCTGAGGTGGAATTCCACGGTCTTGGTGGTGATGTACAGCTCGTCGGCCACCTGGCGGTTGGTCTTGCCTTCGGCGACGGCCTGGGCCACGGCCAGTTGGCGCGAGGTAAGGGGAAGCCCGGCCTGCGCGGGGATGTCCTGCGGGTGCTTTCCGAGCTCGGTGTCGCACCGCTGCAGGAACGGGCTGGCGCCCAGGGAGGCGAATACGGTCCGGGCCGCGCTGAGTTCCCGCAGTGCCGCCCGGCGCTGGCCGGAGCGGCGCAGCAGCCGCCCGTACTCGAGGCGGATGGTGGCCTCCTCGAACGGAACGTCGAGGGCAGCGATTATCGCGGCCGCTTCGTCATAGCGGGTACGCGCGGCTTCGGGCTGGCCGCGGGCGACCGCGAGGCAGCCACGCACCCGGGCGGCTGCCGCGAGCGCGGACCGGCGAGCCCGCGCGCGGGCGGCGTCCTCAAACGGGTGCAGCGCGCGCTCGGCCTCGGCGATCCGGCCGCAGCGGGCGAGAGCCTGCGCGTAGGGGGGCCAGAATCCCAGCAGCGTCGGTTCCAGGTCCGCGAGATCCTCGAGGTGGCCGGACAGTGGTTCGGCGGCGGCCAGCACGCCCGCCGGGTCATCGCGGGCAACGGCCAGGGCGGTGGCGGCGTTCGCCACCGCCAGCAAGGCCGACGGTGATCCGGGCCGGGCATGCCCGGCGGCGGCCCGCGCGTGGGCGGCCGCCAGCTCCCACTGGCCGCGGCCGGCGTAGACGTAGACGGCGGCGGCGTGGGCGCCAGGCAGCAGCCAGCCCTGGTCGAGGTCCTCGGTGAGTGCCACGAGCCTTTCGGCGTCAACCGCGAGACGTTCCCACGCGCCGCGGCGGTAGTCGGCCAGCACCTTGTGCATCCGGGCGACCAGCCAGTCCGCCAGCGGCAGGCCGCCGGGCTCGTCCATGCCGGCGACCGCGGCGAGCTCGGCCGCCGCCCCGCCGGGCTCGTCGGTCCAGAGCAACACGCTGCCCAGGCCGACCCGGACCATCGCCTCGCTCCGCGCGTCCTCGCAATGCTCCAGCTCGGATCGCAGCAACGCGGCCGCCAGATCCCCCTGGCCCGTCAACGCGTAGCAGGCGCCGAGCACCGCACGCGAGCACGCCCGCGTGAACCCCGTCGTGTGGGTGCTGGCGGCTCGCCGCGCCCACCCGACGGCCTCGCTGGCCCGGTGGTGACCCAGCAGCATCAGGGCCAGCTCACAGGCGACCACCGCGCGCGCCTCATCCGGGCTAGGTCCCAGTTCTGAGGCGCCCGGCATGTCGCGCGTATCCGCCCCGCCGTGGGCCCGGCCGGCCCATGCCTCGGACATCCAGCGCTCGGCGGCGCCGGAATCACCGGACAGCAGGGCCAGCCGCCCCAGAATGAGGCTTTGCAGGAAAGAGGAAGGCAGCCGCGCGACCTCGCCCGCGTAGGCGGCCGCCCGCGCCGGGTCACCCAGGTCGACCAGCAGCCAGACCGCGGCCAGCAGCCGGCGGTCGCGCCCGGTCCCGTGGGTTCCCACCTGGACCGCGGCGAGCAGGTGCTCGGCCGCCTCTCTCGGCTTGCCGGCGGCCAGGTCCGCATGCGCCTGGGTTTCCAGCTCCGAGGCTAAGGTCTCATCGCCGCCCTGGCACCCAGCCACCCGGTGGATCAGCGATGCCGCTCCGGAAGTCAGCCCGGCCGCGGCCCGGTGCAGCGCGGCGCGCCGGCTGACGCCGATGTCGCGGTAGACGGCCGCGCGGATCAGCTGGTGCGCGAACGCGCAGCCTCGCCCGCCAGCGGTGCTGGTTTCGATCAGCAGCCGCTGCCCGATCGCCTCCTGCAGTCCGGGCAGCGGATCGTCCAGCCCGGCGAGCGCCGCCGCGTCCGCCAGGCGGCACTCCTGCCCCAGGACAGCGGCCGCGACAACCAGGTGCTCGGTCTGCGGAGAGCACGTGGCCAGCCGCGACAGCACGAGCGTCCCCAGCGACCGCGGGGCGGGCAGCACGCTTCCCGGGTCGCGCAGCACCGTGGCGGGCAGGTCGTGCAGAAGCTCGGTGACATGCAGCGGAATACCGCCGGCGTGCTCGTAAAGCCGCTCCGCCGTCTGCCGGGACAACCGGCCGACGCCGAGCGAGCCGGCCAGTACCTCGATCTCGTTCGGCGGGAGCCCGGCGACGTCAAGCCGCTCACCGTAGTCACCGCACGCTCGCAGCAGTCCCGGCGGCAGCCGGTGCAACTCCTCCGGGCAGGTAATGATCACGCACAGCACCGGGTTGCCGGCCAGCCGCCGGGCGGCGAAGCCCAGGGCTTTCAGCGACAGCTCATCTCCCCAGTGCGCGTCGTCCACCACCAGCGCCCGCGGCCGGACGGCATCCGCCGCTCGCAGCACCCTTAGCAGCGCCGACCCGGCCGACACCGGATCGGCTCCGCCGTCCTCCAGCACCGCGCCCAGCTGCCCGGCTTCGGGACCGGTCCCGGAGCGCGCCACTTGCTCCAGCAGGCCCCCGGCGAGCGGCGTCTCCTCCACGTCGCCGGACACCCAGGTGGCCTGCGCTTCGTGTCCGGCCAGGAAGCGGCGGGTCAGCGTGGTCTTGCCGACACCGGGCGGCCCCACCACCAGCACCAGGCTCCCGTGCCCAGCCGCCGCCAGGCTGAGGTGCCTGGTGAGCAGGGCCAGCTCGCCCTCCCTTCCCACGAACGGCTCCTCCATAGCCCACCCCCGAGACAACCACGACAGCCCGCCCGCTAAAGGCCGCGTAAAGCGAGCATCAGCCAATGGCCAAGCAGTCACTATTTTGCGCGTTAGGTCCCCTCGCCGCCACGGTCAGGCTCCGGCTACCTGAGCACGCGGGCAGCAGGAAGCGCCGACCCTAGTTTCGGCTGGCTAGGGTGCGTCCCTAGTGCGCGCCGACGGGCGGCACGCTCACCATGAACGCCAGCGCTTCACGCGCGCCGCGCACCATCGGGGCGACGGCGCCTCAGGGGAGGGGATCGGCGGTCATGCCCGAGCAGATCAGCAGCGTCCCGAGCGAGGGGCATCCCGTCCGCGGCCGCCGGCGGTGGCAGAACCTGCGACGGCCGCGCCGTGCGGCCGGGCTGATGGCAGCGGTCTTGCTCGCGGTGGCCGTGCCGATGGCGGGCGCCGGGGCGGCGTGGGCCGCGCCGCACAGCGCGCCCCGCGTACCGGCCGCCGGTAGCGGGCACTCCCGGATCCCGGCCGGACTGCAGGAGGCGATGGACCAGACCCTGAATCCCGTCCAGCAGGCCGAACTGACCGCGCCCGGCGCCGCTTCGGCCGATTATCTGGGGTTCTCGGTTGCGATCGACGGCAACACCGCCGTGGTCGGGGCGACGTACGCCAACGGCGATGACGGCGCGGCATACGTGTTCACCGATTCCGGCGGCAGCTGGACCGAGCAGGCAGAACTCACCCCGGCCGACGGGACACAGGACGACCTGTTCGGGTACGCGGTCGCGATCTCCGGCAACACCATCGCCGTGGGCGCCCCTGATCTGGGCCTCTTGCCGAGCGGAACGACAGGTTTCTATGGAGCGGTCTACGTCTTTACCGGCTCCGGGGGGACGTGGACCGAGCAGGCCGAGCTTCCCGCTCAGACGTATCAGTTCGGCGGCTCGGTCGCGCTCTCCGGTGGCACGCTGGTCATCGGCACGTATTCCTTTAACCAGGTATTCATATATGCCGGTTCTGGCGGTACATGGACGCAGCAGGCATTCCTCGTCCCGGCCCAGCCCGGCAACTTCGGGCATTCGCTGGCGATCGACGGCGACACGGTGGTCGTGGGAGCGCCCGTTACGTCGGCCGGCGGCGCCGGCCAGTCGGGTGCAGCGTACGTGTTCGCCGAATCCGGCGGCTCCTGGACCCAGCAGGCCGAACTCACCGCGACCGACGCCGCGGACGGCGATCAGTTCGGGACGTCGGTAGCGGTGTCGGGCGGCACAGTCGTGGTCGGGGCGGCGGGCAACGACTCCGGAACCGGGGCGGCCTACGTGTTCACCGGCTCGGGCACGAGCTGGAGCCAGCAGGCCGAGCTGGCGCCCGCCGATCCGAACGGCGATAACCGTGACGCGTTCGGCCTCGCGGTGGCGCTCTCGGGCAACACCCTGCTCGTGGGCGCGCCGGGCCACGACCCCGGCGACACCGGCACCGGGGTCGGCGCTGCCTACCTGTACTCCGGATCGGGCGCCACCTGGACGCAGCAGGCCGAGCTTCAGGCATCCGATGCGGCCAGCTACGACCGGTTCGGCCAGTCGGTCGCCGTCTCCGGCAACACGCTTCTCGCGGGAGCGCCCGGCCACGACAACGCGGCCGGCGCGGCGTACGTGTTCACGGCGCTGCAGCCGCAGTCGATCAGTTTCACCGCGCCCGCCGCCGGCACCGTCGGCGGGTCGGCCACGCTGACCGCCACGGGCGGCGGCTCCGGCAACCCGGTCGTCTTCTCGGTCGACTCCCTATCATCCGGCACCGGAGTCTGCACCGTCTCCGGCACCAACGGCACCACCGTGACCTACGCCGCGGCCGGAACCTGCGTCATCGACGCCAACCAGGCCGGCAACGCCAGCTACACCACGGCCCCCGAGGTCACCGGCACCATCACCGTCAACCAGGCACCGGCGTTCGTCATCGATAGCCCGCCGGCGACGGCCGCCGCCGGGCAGCTCTACGACTACACCTTCACCGCCTCGGGTACCCCGGCACCCACGTATGCCCTGGCGTCCGGAGCACCGTCGTGGCTGTCGGTCAACGCTGCCACCGGCGAGGTGAGCGGCACGCCGCCGTCCGGCACCACGACGTTTAGCTACTCGGTCACCGCCGGCAACGCCGCCGGCACCGCTACCGCCGGGCCGTTCACCGTCACCGTCACCAAGCCCTCACCGAGCGCGGACATCTCCGCGGCGCTGTCCTGCCCGGCCAGCCTGACCGTCGGTGCCACCGGCACCTGCACCCTGACGATCACCAACAACGGGCCTGCCGTCGCCAGCAAGCTCGTCGCTGGGCTCGTCATCCCAGCCGCGCTGTCGCAGGTGTCATGCAGCTCAGGATGCATCCGGCAGGCTAACGTCGACGCCTGGACGCTGGCCTCCCTGGCCAGCGGCGCCTCGGCCAAGTTCAGTGTCACCGTAAGGGCCGACCGCACCGGCACCGCCACCGTGCTGGCGGCGGCGGCCTCGCAAAGCCCGGATGCCAAGCCGCTCAACAACATCGCCGCCGCCCAGATCACGGTCAAACACTGATCTCCGCCGGGATCCCGGGCAGCTCGATCACATCCGCTCGATGATCGTGACGTTGGCCTGGCCGCCGCCCTCGCACATGGTGACCAGGCCGTAGCGGCCGCGGCCGCGCGACAGCGAGTGCGCCAGCGTGGTCAGCAGCCGGGCCCCGGTCGCGCCGAGCGGGTGGCCGAGCGCGATCGCGCCGCCGAGCGGGTTGACCCGGGCCGGGTCCGCCCCCGTCTCCTTCAGCCAGGCCAGCACCACGCTGGCGAACGCCTCGTTGATCTCGATCAGGTCGATCTGGTCGAGGGTCATGCCCGCCCGGCCCAGCGCGTGGGCCGTCGCGGCGATCGGCGCGGTGAGCATCAGGACCGGGTCGTCGCCGCGCGCCGACAGGTGCCGGATCCGGGCCAGCGGCCGCAGGCCGTGCGACCGGACCGCGTGCGGCGAGGCGACCAGCAGCGCGGCCGCGGCGTCGGCGATCTGGCTGGACAACGCGGCGGTGATCAGCCCGCCCTCGCGCAACGGCTTGAGCGCCGCCATCCTGGCCGCCGAGGTGTCCCGGCGCGGGCACTCGTCGGCCGCGACCTCACCGTACGGGACGATCTCATCCGCGAACGCCCCCGAATCCACGGCGGCCACCGCGCGCTGGTGGCTGGCCAGCGCGAAACGCTCCATCTCCTCGCGCCCGATCCCCCACTTGGCCGCGATCATGTCGGCCGCGCGGAACTGTGAGATCTCCTCGGTGCCGTACCGCTCCCGCCACCCGGCCGACCCGCTGAACGGGTCGTCGAAGCCGTAGGCCTGCCCGGCCAGCATCGCGGCCGCGATCGGGATCTGGCTCATGTTCTGAACCCCGCCCGCGATCACCAGGTCCGCGCTCTCGCTCATCACGGCCTGCGCGGCGAAGTGCACGGCCTGCTGGGACGACCCGCACTGGCGGTCCACGGTGACGCCCGGCACGGCCTCGGGCAGCCCCGCCGCCAGCCACGCGGTTCGCGCGACGTCCCCCGCCTGCGGCCCGATCGTGTCCACGCACCCGAACACGACATCGTCGACCGCCAGGGGATCAACGTCGCAGCGCGTCAGCAGCGCCCGGATCACGTGCGCGCCCAGGTCGGCCGGGTGCGCGCCGGCCAGGCCGCCGCCCCGCCGCCCGACCGGCGTCCGGACCGCATCGACCAGGAACGCCTCACCCATGCCCAACGCTCCCTCGGCCAGCAGGTGTGACTAGAACACGTTCTACCCGGGTACTGACACCCTAGCAAATCGGGCGTAGCACCAAGTGGCACCGCGTGCCACAACGGGCTATGCTGGCGATATGACCGCGCAACCCGAGATAACCCAGCGGGACCTCCGCAACCGGTCCAGGGAGATCATGGAGGCCGTCGAGAACGGCCAGGCCTTTATCGTCACCCGCGATGGCCGCCGGATCGGGGAACTGATCCCGCTGCGAGAGCGTCGGCGGTTCGTTTCGCGCCGGGACTTTGCCGCGATGTCGCGCACGGCCCCGGACATCGGCCTCGGCACCTTCCGGGCCGACCAGGAGGCCGCCATCGAGCAGGGCACGGACAGCCCGTATGACCGGTGAGGAGCACGCCCGTGGCCGGTGAAGCCCGTAAGCGCGGGCTGCTCGACACCAACATCGTGATCCTGCGGAAGTGGCTCAACCCGGACGACCTGCCGGCCGAGGTGGCGATCAGCGCGATCACTCTGGCCGAGTTGTCGGCCGGCCCGCATGAGGTTCGCCGCAACGAAGAGCAGGACAGCTACGACGAACATGCCGAGCGGGCGCGACGGCTGGATGTGCTGCAGCGGGCCGAGGCCGAGTTCGACCCGATCCCGTTCGATGCGGAGGCGGCGCGCATCTACGGCCGGGTGGCGGCCGCGGTGATCGCGGCCGGGCGCAAGCCCCGGCGGCGGGTGACCGACCTGATGATCGCGGCGATCGCGATCGCCGCGGACCTGCCGCTGTACACCACCAACCCCGCCGACTTCTCCGGGCTCGACGGCCTGCTGACCGTGGTACCGGTCGCCCGCCCAGCGGTGGCGCACGACCGGTGACCGCTGCCTGAAGTCCCGCTCGGCTACACTCGATAGAACACGTTCTACTTGCGGCCGCAGCGGAGGGCGGATGGATCTGGCCTATACGCCCGGGCAGGAACGGCTGCGCCAGCAGCTTCGCGAGTACTTCGCCGACCTGATGACCCCGGAGGTGCGCGCCGGCCTGGGCGACCCAAGCGGCGACTACGGCGACGGCCAGGCCTACCGGGACGTGGTCCGCCGGCTCGGCCGGGACGGCTGGCTGGCGCTGGGCTGGCCGTCCGAATACGGCGGGCGCGACGGCTCCATGCTCGACCAGCTCATCTTCACCGACGAGGCGGCGGCGGCCGGGGTGCCGGTCCCGTTCCTGACCATCAACACCGTCGGCCCGACGATCATGCGGTTCGGCACCGACGAACAGAAGGCGCGCTACCTGCCCAAGATCGCGGCCGGCGAGCTCCACTTCTCGATCGGCTACTCCGAACCCGAGGCGGGCACCGACCTGGCCTCGCTGCGCACCAGGGCGGTGCGCGACGGCGACGATTACGTGATCAACGGTCAGAAGATGTGGACCAGCCTGATCCAGTACGCGGACTTCGTCTGGCTGGCCTGCCGGACCGACCCGGACGCGCCCCGGCACCAGGGACTGTCGATCCTCATCGTGCCGACCGACGCCCCCGGGTTCTCCTGGACCCCGGTGCACACGATGGCCGGGCCGACCACCAGCGCCACCTACTACTCCGACGTCCGGGTGCCGGCCTCGGCCCTGGTCGGCGACGAGAACCGCGGCTGGCCGCTGATCACCAACCAGCTCAACCACGAGCGGGTCGCGCTCACCTCTTCGGCGCCCATCCGGCTGGCCCTGCGCGAGGTCTGCGACTGGGCCGCGGCGACCAAGCTGGCCAGCGGCGAGCGGGTCATCGACCAGGAATGGGTCCGGCTCAACCTGGCCCGGGTGCACGCCAAGGCCGAGTTCCTCAAGCTGATCAACTGGCGGATCGCCTCGGGGGCGGACGGCGGCGGGCTCGGCGCGGCCACGGCGTCGGCGACCAAGGTGTTCGGAACCGAGTTCGCAACCGAGGCCTACCGGCTGCTGATGGAGGTGCTCGGGGCGAACGCCCACGTTCGCGAGGGGTCGGCGGGCGCGCTGCTGTCCGGCCGGGTCGAGCGGATGCACCGGGCCGCGCTGATCCTGACGTTCGGCGGCGGCACCAACGAGGTACAGCGCGACATCATCGCCGCGGCCGGCCTCGGCCTCCCCTACGCCCGGCGCTGAGACGAGGAGCGATGGACTTCATCCTGAGCGAGAGCCAGAACGAGCTCGCCGCCCTCACCCGGCGCATCCTCGCCGACCGGGCCACCCCGGACCGGCTGGCCGAGGTCGAGGCGGCCGGCGACCGGTTCGACCCGGCGCTCTGGTCCGACCTGGCCGCCGCCGGGGTGCTGGCCGCGGCCCTGCCCGAGGACCTCGGCGGCGCCGGGCTGGGCCTGCTGGAGCAGTGCTCGGTGCTGGCCGAGATCGGCCGCGCGGTCGCCCCCGCGCCCTACCTCGCCTCGATCGTGCTCGGCGCCGGCGCGCTGGCCCGGTTCGGCGCCCCCGACCAGCAGAAACAGTGGACCGAACCGGCCGGCCGCGGCGAGCTCATCCTCACCGCCGCCCTGGCCGGGGAGGAGGGAACGCCCGCGGTCACCGCCGAAGAGGCCAGCGGTGGCTGGCGTCTGAACGGAACGGCGACCACCGTGCCCGCCGGCCTGCGGGCGGACCTGACGTTGCTGCCCGCGCTGACCGCGCACGGGGTCCTGGTCTTTCTTCTTGAACGCCCCGGCTCCCGCGTGATCAGGGTTCCGCAGCGCCTGGTGGACGGGGACATCGCCGCGCGCCTCGAGCTCGACGACGTGGAACTTCCGGATGAAAGCGTGCTCGGCGGCCCGCAGCAGGGCGGGCAGGTCGCGGACTGGCTGACCGCGCGAGCCACCGTCGGGCTGTGCGCGCTGCAGCTGGGCATCGTCGAGCGCGCCCTGGAGCTGACCTCGGCCTACGCCAAGACCCGGGTGCAGTTCGACAAGCCGATCGGCAGCTTCCAGGCGGTGGCCGGGCGCCTGGCCGACGCCTACATCGACGTCGAAGCGGTCCGGCTCACCATGTGGCAGGCCGCGTGGCGGCTGGCGGCCGGGCTGCCCGCCGTGACCGAGGTGGCCACGGCCAAGTTCTGGGCCGCGGACGCCGGGCACCGGGTCGCGCACACCGCCGTGCACGTCCATGGCGGGGTGGGCATCGATATCGAGTACCCGCTGCACCGCTACTTCGTGGCGGCCAAGCGCGCCGAGTTCGAGCTCGGCGGCGCCACCGCCCAGCTGCGCCGCATCGGAGAAGTACTCGCCCGCGCGCGCTAGCCGCGACGGCCGGCCACCCATTCCGCGATCAGGTCGGCGGCCATGTCGCGCGCGCCGGCCGGTTCCTGGAGGTAATGGTCGGCCTTGAGGTACAGCAGTTTCTTGTCGGACGCGCCGATCGCGTCGTGAAGCCCGCGCGCGTCACTGTCGTACACGCATGCATCCGCGGTGGCGTGCAGGACCAGCGACGGCACGGTGATCTTGGCCAGATGCGGTGCCGCGATGCACTGCGACGTGCGCAGGCTCCACATCGACAGCCAGCTGCGTAGCGTGCTCAGCGTCCCGACGCCGAACACGCCGTAGTTGGCCTTGACCGGTTCGCCGAGGTAGCACCAGTTCGGCCGCCGGTCCGACGGCTCGATCGACGGGTCGATCATCCGCAGGTCGGCCCAGCTGCGGAAGACGGTGAACAGCCGGTCCCTGGCTCGCGTCCCGCGCAGCAGGTTCAGCTGGCTCAGCACCCAGTCGCTGATCCGCTCGTTGCGGGCGCGCTGCGCGGCACGGTAGCGCCGCTGAAAGGACTCGTCGTAGGGCGGCCCGTTGCCGGTGTTGAAGGGGTCCAGCGCCGGATCTGCCGACACCGGGTCGCTCTCGTCGATGACCGACGGATCCAGCCAGGCGGTCAGCACTTCGGGACGGCCCGAATGCGCGGCGAGCGCGATGAACAAGTCAGCCGGCGCCAGCTCATCCAGGGCGGCCAGCGGCCGCATTCCCGCGACCGGAACGACGCAGGGCTCGACGGCCTGGGACTGGTAGGCCGCCATCAGCGAGCCGCCACCGGAGTTGCCCAGCAGCACGATGCGCTCGGCGCCGGCCTGCTCACGCAGCCAGCGTGTGCCCACGCCGATTTCCGCGAGCGCGTGATCCAGCAGGAAATGTGCCTCGCTGCCGCGGAATCTGGTGTTCCAGCCGAGGAAGCCGAATCCGCGCTCAGCCATCAAGCGGGCCAGGTAATGCTCGGAGAAGTCCACGTTGTAGTGGGTGGCGATGAACGCTGTCGCGGGGCGTGAGCGAGCTGGCCGGTAGTAGATGCCCTGGCACGGATGGCCACCCGCACCAGCCCGGCCCACCACCGGAGAGGGCAGGCCAACGAACTCCCTGACAATCTCGGTCACGAAGGCTCCCATCCGCCGTCGGCCGCCGTGCGGCCCGCCGGCCGCGGATGACCTGACATCTAGGTGCCCCGAGTTTAGATTTGGGCATACCCCGCGTGTCACGCGTGGCGTCCGCGGCACACCCTCAGGAGGCCGGCATGGAGTGGCGGAACGAGGAGTTCGATCTGGGCGGCGTCAATCACCTCGCTCTGGTTTGCTCGGACATGAAGCAGACCGTCGAGTTCTACACACAGGTACTCGGCATGCGGCTGATCAAGACGCTGAACCTGCCGGGTAACTCGGGTCAGCATTTCTTCTTCGACATGGGCGGCGGCAACGCGCTCGCGTTCTTCTGGTTCCCGGACGCCCCGGACCCGGTTCCCGGCGTCTCGGCGCCGGTGACGGTGCCCGGCTTCGGAGAGTGGACGAGCGCCGTCGGCTCGATGAACCACATCGCTTTCAACGTGCCTGAAGAGCGGTTCCTGGAGTACCGGGCCCAGCTCAAGGCCAAGGGCGTGCGGGTCAGCCCGGTCATCGATCACGACGACAGCCCGGACGGGGTCGCCAGGGAACTGCATCCCGGCGTGTTCGTCCGCTCGTTCTACTTCCAGGACCCCGACGGCATCTTGCTGGAGTTCGCGTGCTGGCGGCGGGTCCTGGGACAGCCGGGGGACGTCCGGCACGAGCCGAAGACCGCGGCGGATCGCGCGGTGCGGATCTGACCGACGACTACCGGGCGGCGGTTAGGTACACGACGGCGGTGATGCTGGTCATGGTTTGCCCGTCCCGGCTTTCGAGGTAGGCCCGCAGGTACTCGTCGGCGTCGAGGCCGAGGGCCCCGGCGGCTGCCTCCCGCCAGGTCAGGCCGGTCGGGTTGCCGCGCAGGTCGAGATGGCGGCGGGCCCGCTCGGCGGTCCACCGCTCGCGGGCGGCCAGGAGCTCGTACTTGGCGCCCACGGCGTCGAAGCCGGCCTCGACGAACAGCCGGATCAGGTCGCGCTCATCGAAGTCGGTCATCGGCTCATGATGCGGGGACCGGGCCCGCATCACGGCCGCCACCCGTTCGTGCCGGTCCCGCAGCGACTCCGGCACCGATGTTCCCGACCGCCCAGTCATGGAATGCAGCTTGAGCCGCTTCGCGGCCGAGTTGATCGGCTCGAACACCGATACCCGGCCACCCGGCCGCAGCACGCGCGACATCTCGGCGACGGCCGCGGGCTTGTCCGCGATGTAGATCAGCACCGAGCGGGCCACGATCACGTCGAAGCTGCGGTCAGGGAACGGCAGGCGCGTGGCCTCCCCGCCCACGCAACCGACCGCGGGATGTCCGGTGGTCTCGGCTCCGGCGCGGCACTCGGCCAGGGCGTCGCACGAGATGTCGACCGCCACCACCTGTCCCCCGGGCCCGGTCCGGCCCGCCGCGGCCAGGGCGATCAGCCCCGTGCCCGCGCCGACGTCCAGGACGCGATCTCCGTCGGCGATCCGGGCGCCGTCCAGCACGCGGCCGGCCAGCGCCTGAAAGCGGCGCGCCCGGGCCTGGACCTGCTCGGCGGGCAGACCCGCGTCCCGCCCTCGGATCAGCCATTCCGCCCAGGGATCCAGGCTCCCGCCTGCCGCCTCCGCCATGCCCTCAGTCTGCCCGCGGTGACGTACGATCCGGTCCGGCCGGTCACAGCGGGTCCGGCTACTATTGTCCACAATTCTGTGAACGATCTGTGGAACGGAGTGGGTCCGCGTGGCCGAGATCGAGACCGACCAGCCAGCATCTGCCGCCGCATCGTCGAAGGACACCCGGCCGCCGTTTCGCGCCGATCACGTGGGCAGCCTGCTGCGGCCGCCCGAGCTGCTGCGGGCGCGCGAGGACTTCGCGGCCGGGCGGATCAGCGCCGATGACCTGCGGGCCGCCGAGGACGCCTCGATCCGCGAGCTCGTGCGCAAGCAGGAGGAGGTCGGGCTGCGCGCCGCGACCGATGGCGAGCAGCGCCGCGAGTCCTGGCACATGGACTTCATCTATCAGCTCGGCGGCATCCAGC
>Ga0335074_10003203_pt1 | contig 22279 bp, 14 predicted proteins | sample Lox_Sample_23_FD_206715 | JGI IMG/M metagenome (GOLD analysis project Ga0335074, IMG submission 206715) | Soil microbial communities from Loxahatchee National Wildlife Refuge, Florida, United States - Lox_Sample_2.3 | ecosystem: Environmental > Terrestrial > Soil > Wetlands | place: USA...
GCTCGCTGAAAGCACGCCCGTCGACCGAATACCGGCCCGTGAGCAACCCGCGTCCGGCGTCAACGTCAAACCCCTCATACCGGAACACCTCGCCGCGCATCATTCCCCCCGCCTCCGCAGCCGCGCAACCAGCGCAAGCCGCCCGCAGGGCCGGACCGCCCGATCACTGAAGAACCTGCCATCGCCGGTCACATACGGCGCGACATGCACATTGCCGTCCGCAAGCCCCGCCTCCCGCAGCACCAGCTGGTTCGCGGTCGCCAGGTCAAGCAGCCAGCGCCCGGTGCCATCGGGCCGGATAACCCCCTCAGCCCCGAACTCGCGTTCAACCGCCGAGGCGACATCTGCCCCCACCTGATACCGCTCCGCCCCGATCGCCGGCCCGATCCCGGCGATGACGTTCTCCGGGTTAGCGCCGAGGGCGCGCATCGCGGTCACCGCTGCCTGGCTCACCCGTGCGACCGTTCCACGCCACCCGGAATGGACGCACGCGAGCACGTGCGCCACGGGATCGTAAAGCACGATCGGCACGCAATCCGCCGCAAGGATCGCCAGCACCACGGCAGGATCCCGCGTAACAAGCGCATCCGCCTCGGGAACCTGCTGGTCAACCGCGAACGCGCCGGCTCCCCGATCGCCGGCGGTGACAACGCGGACTCCGGCGCCATGCACCTGCCGGGTAAACACGAACTCCCCGAGGTCAGCGCCTACCGCCGCCGCGACCCGCCGCCGATTCTCGAGCACGGCCCCCGGGTCATCCCCGACGGCAAAGCTCAAATTCAGCGACTCGTAGGCGCCCACCGAAGTTCCGCCGCCCCGGCCAGTAACGAACGCCTCAAGAGCCAGCCCCTCGAGGGCGGGCCAGCCCAGAACGTCAAGCCCGGCAACCCGGCGCAACGCGCCGGCAGCCGGGCGCCCAGCGGCAGCTGTATCAACGGTGTGAGCCATCGCCGCGAGTCTATCGACCGCGGGGAGAAGCGGGGGCGTCTCACCTACGAGGCAGCGAGCGACTCCGCTGCCTCCGTGTCATCGAGGAAGCCGCCGGACTGGTGCTGCCAGAGTCTGGCGTAGGTACCGTCGAGGCCGAGCAGTTCCTGGTGGGTGCCCTTCTCGACGATCTGCCCGTGGTCGAGGACGACCAACTGGTCCATGCGCGCGACCGTGCTCAGCCGGTGCGCTACGACCAGCGCGGTCCGGCCCTCCATGAGCCGCCACAGCGCCTGCTGGATGAGGATCTCGCTTTCTGAGTCCAGCGCGCTTGTCGCCTCATCGAGCAGCAGGATCGGCGCGTCACGCAGGATTGCCCTGGCTAGTGCAACCCGCTGCCGCTGCCCGCCCGACAGCTTCACGCCGCGTTCGCCGACCATCGTGTCGAATCCGTCCGGCAACGCGTCGGCGAACTCCGTCACGTGCGCTGCCTCCGCCGCCTGGCGGATCTCCGCATCAGTCGCCTCTGGGCGCGCGAACGCGATGTTGTCGCGCAGCGTCCGGTGGAACATCGCGGGATCCTGCGGTACATACGCGATCAGGCTGCGCAGGTCCGACTGGCGCAGCTTGCTGATGTCCTGCCCGCCGATCAGGATCCTGCCGTCGTCGATGTCCATCATCCGCAGCAGCAGGCGCGTGAGCGTGGTCTTGCCGCCGCCTGACCGGCCGACGAGACCGAGCCTGGTGCCGTCCGGCACGGCGAGGTCGAGGCCGGCGAACAATGGCAGCCCGCCGGCGTGCGCGAACGTCACCCGCTCGAAGCGAACGCCGGTCGCCTTCGGCCGCAGCGGCTCGGGCGCGACCGGGTCGGTCACGGTCGGTGGTGTGAGCAGCAATTCGGTGAACTGCGCGGCCTCCGTCAGCGAGCTCTCCAGGTGGCGGTAGGTCTGGTTGAACTCGAACATGATGCGCGTCGCGTTGGAGTAATACGTGAAGGCCACGATGATCACCTCGATCCCATGACTGCCGCCGCCGAGTGCGACGGCGAGCAGCAGGCCGAGGGCGTTGGCCAGCACCGACAGCGGCGAGACGAGCACGTCGATGCGCAAGTTGTGGTAGTCCCACGAGCGCAGCGATTTGCGCTTCAGGTCGGCGACGCGTGATCGGTGCTCGGCGGCTTCCCGGTCCTCGGCGGCGAACGCGCGGATCGTTTCCATGTTCGCGATGCTGTCGGCCACGCGTCCGGACACGTGCGCGTTCACCTCTTCGCGCTCGTCGACGAGCCGCTGCCGGCGCCGGATCAGCGGTGCGAGGCTCACTCCGGTGACCACGATCAGGCCGAGGAGCCCGGCGACGAGCAGCGGGTCGTAGTGCCAGAGCACCACGGACGCGAACGCGAGCGGCACCAGGTTGCCGACCACGTTGAAATTCAGCGTGTCGGCGAATTCCTCGAACCGGGCGGCGAAGCTCAGCACCCGCTTGGTCAGTGAGCCCGCGAAGTTGTCGTGGAAGAACGCCGCGTCCTTCGCCAGCAGCGCGTCCATTCCGATCACGTAGAGGTTCTCGATTCCGTGACCGTCCAGCCGGTTCAGGCAGTGGATGCCGATCCGCCACAGAATCTCGCCGGAAAGCAGCACGCCGCCGAAACCGAGTACGTACGGCAGGGCCGCACCGACGCTGAGCTGCCCGTGGCTGGCAAAGCGGCCGACCAACTGGGCGACGAGCAGCGGCGCCACGTAGTAGAGGCACGTGTTTCCCAGCGCGGGCAGCAGCATCCCCGGCACGGTGAAGCGCCGCAGGCGCGCCATCTCGCGGCCGTAGTAGCGCAGCGCGAGCAGCACCGACCTCTTCCTGGTCGGCGAGCCGCGATCATGTTCAGCTGCGGTCATCACGCCCCCGTTCCGAGCAGCCAACCTTCACATGCTGCCCGATGGGGGACTACGAGAGCGACCGATTTTTCCGCCGCTTTCCGGTTGCGTTTCTACCTACGAGGCAGCGAACGACTCCGCGTCGGTAAGAACGCGCAGGATATTGCCGCCTGCCAAGGCTTGGCAGTCACTTTCTGACCAGCCCCGGCGGAGGAGTTCAGTGAACAGCGCCGGGTAGCGGGAGACGTCCTGCAGTCCGTCCGGGAACTTGTCGCTGCCGTCGTAGTCGCCGCCGATGCCGATGTGCTCGAGGCCGGCGATCGCGCGGACATGGTCCACGTGGTCCGCGACCTCCGTCAGCGTCGCGGACGGCGCCGGGTGCTCCCGCTCCCACTCGGGCATGACGCTGAACACCGCGGCCAGGTTCGCCGGGTTCTCGCCGCGGCGGCTCACCTCCGCGGACAGCCCCTGGAACCAGTCGTTGCAGGCCGCGGAGACAAAGAACGGCACGAACGTGACCATGCACACGCCGCCGTTGGCCGCGAGCCGGCGCAGCACGTCGTCGGGCACGTTGCGCGGGTTGTCGACCAGCGTGCGCGCCGAGGAGTGCGAGAAGATCACCGGCGCCCGCGCCACGTCGAGGGCGGCGTGCATCGTGGCCGGCGACACGTGCGAGAGGTCAACGAGCATGCCGAGCCGCTGCATCTCCGCCACGACCTCACGGCCGAAGTCGCTGAGCCCACCGGTGTCGGGGACGTCGGTCGCGGAGTCGGCCCAGCCGACGTTGCTGTTGTGCGTCAGCGTCATGTACCGGACGCCGAGCGCGTACAGGGCGCGGAGCACGCCCAGCGAACCGCCGATGCTGTGGCCGCCCTCGGCGCCGAGCAGCGAGGCGATCCGCCCGGCCGCGAACGCCTGCGCCACGTCGTCCGCGGTCAGCGCCAGCGCGAACCGCGACGGGTAGCGCCGGATCATCCGGTGCGCCAGGTCGATCTGCTCGAGCACCGCGGTCACCGCGCTGTCGCCGGCCAGCCGCGCCGGGACGTAGACCGACCAGAACTGGCCGCCGACCCCGCCCTCCACCAGGCGGGGAATGTCGGTGTGCGTCTTGCCGACCCGCTGCGTCAGGTCGACCGCGTCCAGGTCCCCGATGTTCTCCCTGATCGCCCAGGGCAGGTCGTTATGCCCGTCGATCAGCGGGAAGCGGCTGAGCATGGCGCGCGCGAGGGCGTTGGAGAGGGCGGTACCGTCGGCCGTTGTCACGCCGCCAGCGTAACGTCTTCCGCCATCGTCGGCGCCGCGTCGGCGTCGCTGACCAGGCTCGAGAATCCCGCGCCAATCGCCATCAGGCCCGCCGCGGCGAGGAACGCGAGCCGGTATCCGGCCAGGTCGGCCGAGCTCGCGCCGGCCGCGCCGAGGACGGTGCCGAGCAGCGCGACCCCGGCCGCGCCGCCCGCCTGCCTGAGCGTGTTCAGCAGGGTCGAGGCATGGCCGGTTTCCGCCGGGGACACGGTGGCCAGGGCGGCCGCCTGCGAGGGTGCCATGGCGAACCCGAACGAGCCGCCGGTGAAGAACATCAGCACCGGGATCAGCCAGGCCGCGTTACCGGGACCGGCGAACGCCATCCCGCCGATGGTCACGACCGTGCCGCACATCCCCGCGATCATCAGCCGCCGCGGCCCCACCCGCTTATACAGCCGGGTGGTCACCTGCACGCCGATCATCCCGCCGATGGCCTCGGGGAACGTCGACAGGCCTGAGTGGACGGCGGAGAAGCCGAGGCCGTTCTGCAGCAGCAGCGGCACCAGGAACAGCGTGCCGACGAAGCCGGCGCCGGCGAACGTGAGCTGCAGGTTCGTCGCCCGGAACAGGCGGTTGGCGTAGATCCTGAGCCGGAGCATGGGCGCGGCCGCGCGCAACTCGACAAGCACGAACAAGGCGAGCAGCACCAGGCCGGCCACGCCGGTGGCGAGCACGGACGCGGCGCCCCAGCCGGAGGTCGCCCCGGTCGACAGCGCGAACATGAACAACGGGAAGCCGGTCCCGGCGAGCAGGAACCCGGGCAGGTCGAAGGGGCCGGGGGGATGCTCAGAGCCGCGCGGCAGGAACAGCGCGCCGAAGACGAGCGCGGCCACCCCGACCGGCAGGTTGATGTAGAAGATCCAGCGCCAGGACAGCCCGTCCACCAGCAGGCCGCCGATCACCGGCCCGAGCGCCGGCGCCAACAGCGTCGGCACGATCAGCAGCCGGTTCGCCCTGATCCGCTCGGCGGGCGGGTACGTGCGGAACATCATCGCCATCCCGACGGGGATCAGCAGGCCGCCGCCGGCGCCCTGCACCGCGCGGAACGCCACCAGCTCGGGCAGCGAGGTCGCCACGCCGCACAGCGCGGACGCGGCCGTGAACAGCCCGATGGCGCCGAGCATCACCCTGCGGGCGCCGAACCGGTCCCCCACCCAGCCGGACACAGGCATCGCCACCGCCAGCGTCACCAGGTACGCGGTGACCACCCCGCTCACCGACGCCACCGGTACCGCGAAGTACCTGCTCAGCGTCGGCAGCGCCACGTTGACGACCGTGGCGTCCATGATGTTGAGGAACATGGACGCCACGTAAACGGCGCCGACGACGAGCTTCGGGGACAGGCGGGCCTTCACGGACTACTACAAGGCCGGGCCTGCCGGCCCTGTTCCCCGTCGCTCAGCCGGTTACTTGCGGTGTCCCGGGCCGATCCTGGCGAGCCGCCACTGGGCCACGATCAGGCAGATCACGCCGATGCCCACGAGCACGCCCATGTCGGTCGCCCACTGGGCGGCGGAGTGCGTCCACAGGGCGTCGGGCTTGACGCCCGGCCCGCCGATCACGTTCAGGTTGACCGTCGATGCGAGCGCGCCCATCCCCCAGCGGGCCGGGGCGATGTCGGAAACCCAGCCGATCGCGCCCGTCAGCGGGAACACGACGCCGGCCAGCACCACCTGGACCATGGTGATCACCACCAGCGCGGGCATGGTCTGCTCGCCCTTGGTGACCAGGGCAGAGACCATCAGGCCGACCACCATCGAGACCAGGCACAGCACGGCGGTCGCGACGAGGACCTCCACGAACGCCGACTGGATCACCGCGCCATGCGCCGGCATGCTCCGGCCGAGGAGGCCGATGACGACGATGAGCAGCGTCTGCAGCACGCTGACGAACCCGAGCACGAACACCTTGGAGAACAGGTAGGCGCCGGTGGACAGCCCGGCCATGCGTTCTCGCTCGAAGATGTCGCGTTCCTTGACAATTTCACGGACCGAGTTCGCCGTGCCGGACAGGGCGGCGGCCATCACCAGGATCAGCAGCGTCTGCTCCGCTGCCGTGTTCGGGTGCAGCGCGCTGCCGTCCAGGCCGGTGCCGGACACCACCCGGATCAGCACCCCGAGGATCAGCGGCAGCAAGGCGGTGAACATCAGGTAGCCGCGGTCCACGGACATCACCCGCGCGTAGCGGCGGGACAGCGTGGAGAACTGGCTGAGGCGGCCGCGCTGACGCGGCGGCGGCGGCTCTTCCCGCTGCGGCGCGTCGGGCGGCAGCGGCCGCGGCGCGCGCTCGGTCATCGGCCCGGTCACGAACCGCGCGTAGTCGCTCGACGCCTTGTACTCCGCCATCCAGTCCCGCTGCGGCTGGTCGGAGAACTCCTTGAAGACGTCCGCCCAGTCGGCCTTGCCGAAGTACTTCAGCCCTTCCTTCGGCGGCCCGAAATAGGCCATCTTGCCGCCGGGGGCGAGGACGATCAGCCGGTCGGCGAGGTCGAGCAGCTTCGGCTCGACATCGTGCGTGATCACGACGACCGACTGCCCCTTCTCCGCCGCCCGGTCCGCCATCCTGCGCATCCGCTCCATGAGCTCGCGCTTCAGGTGCGGGTCAAGGGGCGAGGTGGGCTCGTCGAGGAACAGCAGGCTGGGCTTGGTGAGCAGCTCGAGGCCGATGTTGACCCGCTTGTTCTGGCCGCCGGAGAGCCGCTCGACGCGCGTGTCGCCGTGCTGGCTCATTTCCAGCTCGCCGAGCACCTCCTCCACGCGCCCGCGCCGTTCCGACGCACCCGTGTCCGAGGGAAAGCGCAGCTCGGCCGCGTAGCCGAGCGCCGACCTCGCGGTCAGCTGGTCGTGCGTAACGCTCTGCTGCGGCACCAGCCCGATGCGGTGCCGCAGCTCTTCGTAGCTCTTATACAGGTCGCGCTTGTCGTACAGCACGGTGCCCTGGTCGGCGGGCCGCTTCCCGGTCAGCGCGTTGAGCAGCGTGGACTTGCCCGCCCCGGCCGGGCCGATGACCGCGAGAAAGGAACGCTCGGGCAACGGGAAGGTGATGCCCGACAGCAGCACCTTCGGCTTGCCGCCGTCCGACACCTGGACGAACAGCTCGCGGGCCTCGAAGGACACGTTGCCCTCGTCGACGTACTCGCGCAGCTCGCCGTCGGCCAGCCGGAAGGTGGCGTGGCCGATGCTGATGATGTCGGTATCGCCTAGCTCGGCGCGGTCGACCCGGGAGCCGTTGACGAAGGTGCCGTTGTGGCTGCCCAGGTCGATGATCTCGTAGCGGCCGGTCGGCGACTTCCTGAGCTCGGCGTGCTTGCGCGAGACGCCGAGGTCGGAGACCACGAGGTCGTTGTCCGGGGTGCGGCCGATCCGCATGACCTTCGACGGCAGCGGCATGCGCGCGGTGGGCCGCCGGTCGACGCTCGGCAGGCTCGCGAGGATCTCGGGCTCCGCTTCCTGGACCGGTTCCCCGGCTATGCCGCCAGATATCCGCGCAGGCACGGGCACGGGCACGGGCTGGGGCACGGGCGGCGGTTCGGGGGGAAGCTGCGGCTCGAACCTGAGCACCGGACCGTCATCTGGATTGCCGATCCGCACCACGCAGTTGGCCCGGATATCGACCCGCCTGGTCTGTTCCGGGCCGACGAAGATGCCGTTGCGGCTGCCGGTGTCCTCAAGGACCCATTGCGCACCGTCGCTCTTGAGCACGGCGTGATGCCACGACACGCGCGCATCGCTCAGCACGATATCCGCGGCCGGATCCCGCCCGATGCGATACTCGGTGCCGCTCTCCAGCCGATGATCGGAACGCCTCGTCCGGACCAGCAGCGTCGGCGCGGCATGCGGCTTCTGCGCCACTGGATTCCCCACCGCCGGTTTCCCCTCCCGCTCGTTAAGCCCCGATAGTTGCTTTGGTTTCCCCGAACGCGCCTGGGTCCCCTTGAGTGTAGGACTCGGGCGTGAAATCTGGAATGTGGTGAACTATAACTGCGAGGGAGACCTTTACTATCGCGGGCTTGACATTCATCAATACTTGTAGCGCCGGCAGTTGACAAGACCTGGGGGCGACCAATGAGCACCGACCCTACCCAGCCGATGAGTCAGCCGGCATCCGCCGGTGCTAACCGGCCGGAGCAGCCGGAATCACAGCAGCGTGAGGTGCCCGACGCGACCAGGGTTGAGCCGTCGGCGCAGCCGAGTTTCCAGCCCGCCCAGCCGAGCTTCACCCCGGCGCAGCCCGGTCCGCAGCCCCCGGCACCCGCAGCGTCCCCGGCGCCCCCGCAGCCCCCGGGGCCGCCCTCGCAGCAGCCACCCCAGTACAGCCCGCAGCCGGGGTGGCCGGACCAGGGCGGCGCGCACACTCCGCCAGGCGGAACCCCGCAATGGCAAGCGCCCGGGCGCGATGGTTACCCCGGCGCCCCCGGCGCCCCCGGCGGCCCCAGGCCGCGACGGCGGCGCCGCGGCCGCCGCTGGACCATGGTCGTCTTCGGCGTCATCGTCGTGCTCATCCTGCTCGTGATCGGCGACCGGGTGGCGCTAGCGGTCGCCGAGAACGACATGGCCGACCAGTTCGTCTCGAACGGGCTCCCGGTCAAGCCGTCGGTGACGATCGAAGGCTTCCCGTTCCTCACCCAGCTCGCCGCGCGCGACCTGCACAAGGTCGACATCTCCGCGAGCAACATCCCGGCCGGCCCGGTGACGATCACCAGCGCGACTGGCACGCTCAACGGGCTGCACTTCAATTCGTCCTTCAACAGCGCGACCGTCGATCACATGACCGTGCGGATCTTCGTGTCGTTCGCCGCGCTCGCCGGGGCGGGCGGCCTTGGCAACATAGCCGACCTCACGATTACCCCCGCGGGACCGAACCTGCTCAAGATCACCGGCAGTCTCGGCGGGGTGCTCAGCGACACCGAGGAAGCGAAGATCACGCAGACCGGCCCGCAGCAGATCAGCGTCCAGGCGGTCAACAACGGCGGCGCGCTGAGCGGCGTGCTGAGCCAGTTCGGCAGCTACACCTTCAACCTCCCGAAGGGAGTCCCGGCCAGCCTGCGCATCACCGGCCTGTCTCTCAACGCGCAGGGCCTGACCGCGACAGCGGCCGCCGATAACGCGAAACTCAGCCAATCCTCAGCCTAAAACCCGACCGCCTCCGGTATTCACGATCATGCAGGCTTTTGTGTGCACTAACGACCAAAAGTCCTCATCAGGAAATATTCAGCAACGGGTTCTGCCACGTTGCGCGCGACGCGGGCAGTCCGCTGGGGCCGGTATAAACGATGGTGCACCGGAGCCAGGGAACCGAGGTGGACGTGTACCCGAACCAACCACGATCGCAGGGCGGCTGGCCGGACCAGCCCCCTCAGTACTCCGATCGACCCGGTGACGACGAGGCCAGATCCGGCTCCGGGTCCTACGGGTACGGCGCCCCGGGCACCCGCCAGGGGGTGCGCCCCCTCCCGCCGCGGCGGCGTCGCCGCAGAGGGTGGATCGCGCTGCTCGTCGTGCTCGTCGTGCTCGCGGTGCTCTTCGTCATCGGGGACCAGGTGGCCAAGGCGTACGCGCAGAACACGATCGCCAGCAAGATTGAGTCGTCGTCGGGGATGTCCGCGAAGCCGTCGGTCAGCATCGAAGGCTTCCCGTTCCTGACCCAGGTCGCCGCGCACGACGTCGGGGCGATCGACCTCAGCGCGACCAATGTCCCCGCGGGCAAGTTCGACATCAGCAGCGTCAAGGCCAAGGCGACCGGGGTGCACCTCAACTCGTCCTTCAGCGGCGCGACGGTCGATCAGATCAACGGCACCGCGCTCATCACGTTCGCATCGCTCGAGCAGGGCCTCGGCTTGCCGGGCGTCGCGTCGATCAGCGCGGACCCGGCCGACGGGCCTAACGCGGTGAAGCTCAGCGCCGGCGCCATCGGCTCCGTCACGGGCAAGGTCGAGCTGACCGCGCCGAACGAGGTCACGGTCCAGATGGGCTCCCTCAGCGGCCTCGCCTCACTGCTCAACGGCGTGCTGCCGCTCCAGACCCAGACGATCCAGATCCCGAAGCTGCCCATGGGGCTGGTGGTCCGCAGTGTTTCGGTGACCAGTCAGGGCATCGTGGCGACCGCCTCGGCGCAGGACACCACGCTGACCCAGTAAGGCCGGGGGCAGCGCCGCGCGGATCTTCTCCGCGTACTCTTCCGCCGGGTGCTCCGCGTCGTACTGCTGCCGGGGGCCGAGCCAGAACCGCAGCCCGTCCTTGAAGTTGCGCGGTATCACATGCAGGTGCAGATGCGGTACCGACTGGCTGACCACGTTGTTCACGAGGATCATCGACCCATCCGCGCCGAGCCCGTCCTCAACGCCCCGCTCCAGCCGCTGCGCGGTCATCAGGAACGCGCCGGCGAGCCCGGCCGGCAGATCGGACAGCAGCCTCATGTGGTCCTTGGGCACCAGCAGCGTATGCCCGCGGAACAGCGGCCGGTGATCGAGGAACGCGAGCAGGCTGCCGGTCTCCAGAACCCTGACGGCGGGCGTCTCACCCCGGATGATGGCGCAGAACGCGCAGTTCGCCACGGTGGAGGCCATGGGCCCGCAGTCTACTGGTCCTGGGAGCAGCGGAGCTGGCCCTGATTTAGCCGGACACGGCGCGGGTCATCGCCGCGTTGGCGGTCACTCGCCCCAGAACGCCCAGCAGGCACCGCTAAACTATGGCATTCTGGTCGACACCTGCACTAAGGGGAAGATATCGGAACTTCTCTTTGAACCGGCGCCCGTTGGCCCATAATTGGCAAGAGCGCACCGTGCACCAATCTTCAGGAGTCGCCAGTGACACCCGGCAAACGGGGAGGCCGTAGGGCAGCGCCGGTAGTAGTCGACATGAACTCGAACTCGTCGGTGCGAACCCTGATCCTCGGAATAGATCGTTCCGGCCGGATCGTCCAGCACGACCGGACTGCTCCGAAGATTCTGGCATGTTCCGCGGGCAACCTGCTCGGAGTTCACTTCAGCGACATCACCACAAGCGATGCGGTCAACACACTGCTCGATGCCGTGAAGTCGGACCGGGAAGGAAACGCCGTCCTGACGGTCGGTCTCGCGAACGGCGGGACGGCTGACGCGGTCGTGACCGCCAAGCCGATGCAGACCGGCGACAGCAACGTGGCGGCTCTCGTCATCATGCAGATGCCGGTGCCCAGCGCCGAGCGCTTCGTAGATCCCGCCGTTATCCGGGACATGCTATTGCGCGATACGTTCGCCGGCATCGACGACACGCTGGACTTCAGCGACCTCGCGGAAAAGCTGATGGCCCGGCTGGTGCCCGCGTTCTGCACCTCGGCCGAGCTGCTGGTGCTCGAGCGCATCGTCGGGGACAACGAGATGCCCGACGACGGTCCCGACGGGACCGCCGCGCTGCGCCGCCTGTCGGTGGTGAACGACCAGCAGAACCCCGCCTGGCTGGCCGCCTTCCCGATCGGCGAGATCCTCAGGTATCCGAAGGTGTCTCCCTACGCGCGCTGCCTCGAGTCGGGCCAGCCGGTGCTCGAGCAGGCGCTCAGCCCGGACGCGGCGCGCAAGCTGGCCAGGCTCTGGCGGCGCAAGCCGGTCGCCAGCCTGCTGTCCGACGTGTCGATGCTGCTGTTGCCCATCGTCGGCAAGGACGCGACGCTCGGGTTCTTCTACTGCGTCAGGCAGGCGGGCACCCGCCGCTTCGACCGGTACGACATGGACATGGGCATGGAGTTCGCCTCCCGCGCCGCCGTCTTCTTCGACAATGCGGGCCGGTACCAGCGGGAGCACGCCACCGCGCTGATGCTGCAGCGCTCCATGCTGCCCACCGGGCTGTCCGCGCCGTCGTCCGTCGAGGTCAAGCACCGGTACCTGCCGGGCAGCCAGCTCGTCGAGGTCGGCGGCGACTGGTACGAGTCGATCAAGCTCCCCGGGGCGCGCGTGGCCCTGGTGGTCGGAGACGTGGCCGGGCACGGCGTGCGGGCCGCGGTCACCATGGGCCGGCTGCGCACCGCCATCCAGACCCTCGCGATGCTCGAACTCCCGCCCGCCGAGTCGCTGCAGCAGCTCGACGAGCTCATGCACACCCTGGGCGCGCGGGAGCCGCACTTCGCGACCTGCGCGTACGCGGTCTACGACGCGGTAACCGGGGAATGCGAGCTCGCCGTGGCCGGCCACCTGCCGCCGCTCGTCGTGCACCCGGACGGCCGCAGCGAGCTGCTCGAGGTCACCCCATCGCCGCCGCTCGGCATCGGCAGCGGCACGGTGGAGACCCAGCGGTTCACCGTCGAGGACGGCAGCCTGTTCGTGCTGTACACCGACGGGCTGGTGGAGAGTAGGGACAGGGACATCACCGACGGGCTCGACCGGCTGCAGAACTCGTTCGGCCCCGGCTCGCCAGAGGCCGACCTCGAGGACCTGTGCAAGACCTCGCTGGACGGCGTCTACGGCGACGCGCAGCGCGACGACATCGCGGTGCTCATCGCCAAGCTGCGGCGCATCCCGGAAGAGAACCGGCACTGCTGGACGCTGGAGCCCGAGTTCTCCTCGGTGCGGATGGCGCGGTCCATGATCAGGGACCCGCTCAAGCGCTGGGGTCTCGAAGACCTCATTCCCGTCACCGAGCTGCTGGTCTCCGAGCTGGTCACCAACGCGATCAAGTACGCCAAGGGTGAGATCCTGATGCGGCTGATCCTGGAGTCTGGCAGCCTGGCCTGCGAGGTGCACGACTCCTCGCCGGCCCTCCCCCGGGTGCTGCAGGTCGACAGGGACGCGGAAAACGGGCGCGGGCTGCACGTCGTGTCGCAGCTCGCCACCCGCTGGGGGGCGCGGCGCACCCACTCAGGCAAGGTCGTGTGGTGCGAGCAGACGCTCTCAGCAACCGTGATTGAGGCGCTGAGCGCCGCGGACATGGTCGCCGCCGAGGTCGACGAGCCGGTCCCGGTGCCGGTGCCCTGACGAGACACCACGGGCCCGTTCCGAATAAAGATCTTTATCCCGAACGGGCCTGTTCCTTTGCCCCTTTACTCCACGGTCACGCTCTTGGCGAGGTTGCGCGGCTTGTCGATGTCCCGGCCCAGCTTGGCAGCGGCGTGGTAGGCGAGGATCTGCAGCGGGACGTTCAGCAGGATCGGTTCGAGCTCCGGTTCGGCCCGCGGCACGCGGATGGTGGCGTCCGTCAGCCCCTCAGGGATGTCGGTGCTCGTCAGGGCGATGACGGGACCGCCGCGCGCCTTGATCTGCTCGATCGTGGACAGGTTCTTGGCCACCAGGTCGTCGCTCGGGACGACCACTACGCTCGGCATCTCGCGGGCGATGAGCGCCAGCGGGCCGTGCTTGAGCTCCCCGGCCTGGTAGGCCTCGGCGTGCACGTAGGAGATCTCCTTGAGCTTCTGCGCGCCCTCGCGGGCCACCGGCCAGCCGCGGACCCGGCCGATGAAGAACATGTGGTCGGCGCCCGCGTACCGGTGCGCGATCGTCGCGATGTCGTCTTCGGCGTTGAGTATCCGGTTGACCTGTTCCGGCAGGTTCCGCAGGCCGTTGACGATGCGCTGGCCGTTCGCGGCGGACATGTCGCGGACCCGGCCGAGGAGCAGGGCGAGCAGCGCGAAGTTGACGGCCATGTTCGTGAGGGCCTTCGTCGAGGCGACCGCCACCTCCGGGCCGGCGTGCAGGAAGATCCCGTGCCCGCACTCGCGCCCGATCGCGCTGCCCACGACGTTGACCGCGCCGATGACCTGGCCGCCCTTGCGCTTGAGCTCCTGCACGGCCATCAGCGTGTCGATCGTCTCCCCGGACTGGCTGACCGCGACGTACAGCGTGTCGGGGTCCACGACGGGGCTCCGGTAGCGGAACTCGCTGGCCGGCTCGGCGTCGGCGGGGATGCGGGCCAGCTCTTCGACCAGCGCCGCGCCCATCTGGCCGGCGTAGTAGGCGGACCCGCAGCCGAGGAACTTGACGTTCTTGATGTTCCGCAGCTGGCGGGCGTCCAGGTTGATGCCGCCGAGCCGCGCTGTGGCGAACCGGTCGTCCAGGCGCCCTCTGAGGGCGCGGCGCAGCGCATCGGGCTGCTCGTGGATCTCCTTGCGCATGTAGTCGCTGTACTCGCCGAGCTCGTAGTCGTCGGCGTCGGCGTCCACGGTGGTCGGCGTCTTGTTGTCGCTGTTGTCGGTGCCGGTCAGCGTCTTGGTGTGGTAGGCGCTCGCCGTTATCGTGGCGATCTCGCCGTCCTCCAGGTAGATCACCTGGCGGGTGTAGCGGACCAGGGCGGCCACGTCAGACGCGACAAACATCTCGTTCTCGCCGAGGCCAAGCACGATCGGGCTGCCCTTGCGGGCGACGACAAGCTGGTCGGGGTTCTTGATGTCGAGGACGACCAGGCCGTAGGCGCCCTCGACGCGGTGCAGCGTGCGGATGACGGCGTCCTCGAGCGTCACGTCCTCGCGCTCCGCCAGCTCGGCGGCGATCATGTGGGCGAGCGCCTCGGTGTCGGTGTCGGTGACGAGCCGCACGCCGTTGGCCTGCAGCTGGTCCCTGAGCTGCTCGGCGTTCTCGATGATGCCGTTGTGCACGATCGCCACGCGGCCGGCGGTGTCGGTGTGCGGGTGGGCGTTGGTCTCGTTCGGCTCACCGTGGGTGGCCCAGCGAGTGTGCCCGATGCCGAGGGTGGACTTGGTGGCCTGCTCGCTGAGCTTGTCCCGCAGGTCCTGGACGCGGCCCGCCGTCTTGGTGACCCGCAGCCGGCCCCGGTGCACCACCGCCAGGCCCGCCGAGTCGTAGCCCCGGTACTCCAGCCGGTGCAGCCCCTCGATCAGCACCGGCGTCGCGTCACGTTTCCCGACATACCCAACGATCCCGCACACGTTACGCTCCCCTCCTCCGTGGCCGGTCCCGCCGCATCGCGGGGCCCGGCTTCGTCCTTGCCAGCCGCCCGAGTTCCCTTCCGGCTGCTGTTCAGCCGTACACCATGCGCCTCAGCTGGCGCTCGGTGAGCGCCGGAGCCCCGAAGGTCCGTGCGCCCAGTTCGGCCGCGAGCAGTGGCCAGATCTCGTCGTTTTTCCAGTTCTTGTCTTTGAGCTCGGCGTGCCGCCGCCTGACGTACGCCTCGACGGTCTCACTGAAGTAGGCCTTGACGTCCGCCACCACCCGGGTCGCGGTCGCCTCCGACAGCCCGGTAGACGCCGCGACATGGCGGACCAAATCCTCCGGGTAGGTCTCGTTCACTAGCGCCCCTTGGCTTGCTGGTTCTTTTCTGCCCGGTTCCGGGCAGGAAAGCCCTGCGTTTTGCCGCTTGCCGCGCTAGCTTACCCCTAAGCGGCGTCGGTGACGCCTGTTTGGGGCGATAAGCGCGAGGCTGTGCGGGGCGCGGTCCCATGCGAACGAAACGTTCAGAACTGCCCAAGAGTTCCGTTCCGCGCTAGCGGATCTTCTTCGACACCCGGGAGCCGGGCGGAAGGAAGCTGACTGCTCCCCGGGCGGGAGTTGCGGCCGGCCGCCACTAGTGGGCGGGGAGCGGTGGCGGCCGGCCGCGAGGGTGGGCACCGTGCGCTGTGGCGTGGTGCACTGTTGTTGAAACGCCACCCACGCCTCAGGCGTTACGGCTGTGATCAGCCGGCGTCTGATCCGGACCTCATCAACGGCCGCCGGTAAGCTGCACGGGCGTCCGTTTGTGCAGATGCAATAGCAGCCTCGTGGCGTGCCCTGGCGAATACGCAGAGTAACATCGATAGACATAAAGAAGTGCCGGTCGGGTCGGCCCGGACATCTCCCATGCGGTTGCCGCCGAACTCGGCGTCGAGGCCCATGTTGCTCTGCGCGGCGTGCACGGCGACCCGGTTCCTGCCGGTTTGCTTGGCGTGGTACAGCGCCGAGTCCGCGGCGGCGAGCAGGTCGGTCAGCTCCCGGGTTTCGCCCCGTTTCATGGCCGTCACGCCGATCGAGATCGTCAGGCTGACGGTCGGCGCGTTCGGGCGGTCGCTGACGGGGACCGCCATGCCCTCGACGTGGGAGCGCAGCCGTTCGGCGATGCGGCACGCGTCGTTCTCGCTGGTCTGGGCCAGCAGCAGGACGAACTCCTCGCCGCCGAACCTGCCCGCGCGGTCGTAGTCGCGCAGGTGGCTCGTGAAGGCCTGGGCGACGGACTTGAGGACCTTGTCGCCGACCAGGTGGCCGTAGGTGTCGTTGACCGCCTTGAAATGATCGATGTCGACCAGCGCCAGCGCGAGCGGCAACTGTGTTCGCGTTGCCCTGGACAGCTCGACCTCGGCTTCCGCCTCCCAGGTGGACACGTTGAGCAGGCCGGTCTTGGAATCGACGCGCGACTGGGCAACGAGCAGCGGGAAGGCGAGGAACCTGCGGACGAGCAGCACGGTCGGCATCGCGATGAGCACCAGGGCGGGGCTGAGGCCCACGGCGAGCGTGATCAGCACCCCGAGGTCGACTTCGACGAACAGCGCCTGCATCGCCTCGCGGTTCAGGTCGAGCCGCAGGATCCGCACGCTGGGGTCGGACATCTTCACCGCGGCGGCGATCATGAAGTGGTGCGCCCGGTTGCCGAGAATCTCGCAGGCGGCGACCGCCAGGCACCAGGTGAAGGCGTGGGTGCCAGAACCGACGCTGGGGCCCGCGAACGAGGCGGGAATCGAGTGAAACGCCCACGACGCCACCGCATAGCTCAGACCGATCGCCGCGGCCGTGAACACCCTGCGGTAAACGACTCCGCGGTGCACCCAGAGCTGCATCACCGCCATAAACGGAATCGGCGCCACGAGGGCGTAGACGGGCGGCAGCAGGATCGCGATCGGCAGCACCCATATCGAGCTGAAATCCCTGGTGACGCCGCCCCCGCTGGTATAAGCGGCGCGCGGCGTGGCCACAGACGAAATCGACCCGCAGGCCACCAGGAGCCCGAACAGCAGGAGGTCGGACGAACGCCAGCCGGTGCGCGCGGCCAGGATGACCGCAACGGCTACCCATGCGGTGATGGGCGTGGCCACGTACCAGCGCAACGGCGGAGGAAGTTGCCACCAAGGCCAGTCCCGTACCATCACCCACCTCTTGAGGCGGCTGGTAGAGGACGAGGCCGGCATGCTCCACCGTTCCGTACGCGACACCTGTTACTGCCTTCTAGTAGCAGCTCACCGTAAATGACTAGCTGCGTATAGCTACCATAACCCATCTTGCCAGGCGAGGTAACTATTGCCGCGAGAATCGTGAACAACTAGTGACAAGCCGGTGCTTAATGGTGCCTAACAGCGATGGCGCGGAGGCGAATTTGCGCCAGAGGCGGTAAAGCGGGCGCGGGAGAACAAGAGCGTCTGCTCGTAAGGCACGAGGAGGAAACCAGTGCGAAACACCCATTGGTACTGATGTTGCTGGTGTTCCAATCGGTGACTATCGTCCGATTCCCACGGAAAGGAAACGACATCATGCGTGACACCTGGACCTGACTCCACGACGGTCACTCAGCAAGCCGTACTACCGAGAACGAGCAACATGGACGGGTGCGTGCCTGGCAAGCGAGGCTTGACGGCCGAGATGCCTCGCAGAGTGGCGGCCGACGGCGGGCGACATGTCCCGCCAGCGGAGCGCTAGACCGCAGGCCAAGAGGGCACCCAGTCCCCCGCTAAGAGCGATGACTGTCGAGGGCGGTACCACCTCGGCGGCAGCGCCAGCCGCCATGAAGGCGAGTCCCTGGCCCGCCACCAGACCCGCGTTGGCCAGGCCGAATGCTTGAGCCCGCCGTTCGTTCGGCAGCCGCTCGACGAACGCGGTGTTCGCAGCGACCTGATACATCGCGAACGTGTTCGACAGTGCGAAGATCGCCATCGACACGATCAGGCCGGGACGCAGGGCCACCACCAGCAGCACCCCGCAGGCGCAGACCGCCATCGGGCCCATCCACCGCAGCCGCGTCAGCGGTCCGATCTGCCTCGTGAAGAGCGGCGTGGCCACCGCGGCCCCGACCTGGGAGGCCGCGATCAGCAGGCCGGCCGCGACCGGGCCGCCGCCCAGCTTCCCCGCATAGGGGGCGGCGAGTGCCTCGGGGATCTCGTAGCAGGCGGCCAGCCAGCCGAGCATCAGCAGGGTGCGCAGCGCCCTGTCCCCGAACACGACCCGGACGCCCGCCCCCAGCTGGAGCAGCGGGTTGGGCCGTGCCTCGGCCGCGGCGGCCGGCCTGGCCCGCACGCCGAGCTGGAGCACCACCGCGGAGACCACGAACGTGGCGGCGTCGATGCCCAGCGCGGACCGCGCCCCGACGAACGCCACCACCAGCCCGCCCGCGGCGGCGCCCACCACGATCATCAGGCGGAACGTCGACTGGAGCACCGCCGCCGCCAGCGCGTAGCACTCACCCTGGACCACGTCACGCAAGATCGCCGACCGCGCGGCGTCGAACGGCGACTCGATGGCCGTCACCGCGTACAACAGGACGATCAGCGCGACCAGCGGCATTCCCGGCAGCAGCATCGCCCCCAGCAGCAGGGCACGCAGCAGGTCACAGACGACCATGATCTCGCGGCGCGGGAACCGGTCGGCGATCCCGGACAGGAACAGCGCGCCTAGTAGATAAGGCAGCGTCCCCGCCGCGAAGGCTACCGCGGCCAGCAGCGGCGAGTGCGTCCTGTCATAGACAAGGAGCGTCAGCGCGACGAGGGCGAGCCGGTCGCCGACCGCGGACAGGACGTAAGCGGTCCAGAGGGCGCGGAATTCACGCACCGCGAAGAGGTCATGGAAGGTGGCGCGTCGTGGCGGCGGAGTGCTCACGGCGACCCTCCCTCAGGCCGGCGGACGCGTGGTCAGCCACGCGAGCGGAGCCCAGCCGGCAATGCTTACCATCGTTTCAGAGTTAGCAACGCTTCGCGGCTAAACCGTCACATGTGGTACACGGCTGATCAAATTGATTATTGATGACTACGGAGGCGCAGCCACCGGTAGTCAGCGGTGCGCCACGCCAGGCATAGTTACGCACCGTTCGCAACAGATGACAATGAGCACTTTCCCGGCAGCATGCCCGCCGTTAAGCTAATCGTAACCGGCTGATGACGGGCAGTGGGGTGGTCATGAACACGGCAGGGGTCAGCGAGCCACCGGGGCTGTGGCTGCGCGGCCGGCGGATCGCTGCGGGGCTGACCCAGGAGGACCTGGCCGAGCGGTCCGGGGTCAGCGTCCGGACCATCGCGGACATGGAACGGGGACGGACCCGCCGGCCGTACCCGAGCTCGGTGCGGGCGCTGATCCGCGCGCTCGGGCTGCCGGACGCGACAGGGACGGAGCTGGTCGCGCGCTACCGGGCGCCCGGTGACGAGCCGCCCCCGGCGGAACCGGCGGAGCCCGCCGTGCCCAGGCAGCTGCCCACCGCCGTGCCGTACTTCGCCGGCCGGACCAGCGAACTGCGGCTGCTCGACGCCATGCTTGGCGACGGCCGGGGCAGCACGGGCGTCGTGATCTCCGCGATCGGCGGTACGGCGGGCGTGGGAAAGACCGCCCTTGCGCTCAACTGGGCGCACCGGGTCGCGCCGAACTTCGCCGACGGGCAGCTCTACGCCAACCTGCGCGGCTTCGACCCCGCGGGCAGCCCCGCCGAGCCCGCCGACGTGCTGCGCGGGTTCCTCGACGCGCTTCAGGTGCACCCGGAACGGTTCCCCGCCACCACCGAGGGGCTCGCGGCGCTGTACCGCAGCCTGCTGGCCGACGCGGCGATGCTCGTGCTGCTGGACAACGCCGCGGACGTCGCCCAGGTGCGCCCGCTGCTGCCCGCGTCGCCGCGCTGTCTCGTGATCGTCACCAGCCGCCGTGAGCTGTCCGCGCTCGCGGCGGTCGAAGGCGCCCGGCTGCTCAGCCTGGACGTGCTGCCGGAACGAGAGGCGATCGAACTGCTGGCCGCGCGGCTCGGGACGGACCGGGCGGACGCGGAGCCGGACGCCATCACCCAGCTCGCCGCGCTCTGTGCCCGGCTGCCGCTCGCGCTGTCCGTGATCGTCGCCCGCGCCGCCGCCGCGCCGAACCTGCCGCTGGCCGCCCTGGTCACCGAGCTGACCGAGCTCCAGGGCCGGCTCGACGCGCTGGACGTCGGCGACCCGGCCGCCAACGTGCGCACCGTGTTCTCGCTGTCCTACCGGCACCTGCCTGAGGCCGCCGCGCGGATGTTCCGGCTGCTCGGGCTGCACCCCGGGCCCGGCATCAGCGCGTCAGCCGCGGCGAGCCTGGCCGGCGTGCCGCTCGCCGAGGCGCGCGCGGCGCTGCGCGACCTGACCAGGGCCAGCCTCATCCTCGAGAGCGTGCCCGGCCGGTACGGGTTCCACGACCTGCTGCGCGCCTACGCCGCCGAGGAGGCGGCGCGGCGCGAGGGCGGCGAGCGGCGGGAGGCCGTCCACCGCATGCTCGACCACTACCTGCACACCGCGCGGCGGGCGCACGCGGTGCTCTACCCGGGGCGGCAGCGCGTCGACCTCGGCAGGCCGCGCGCCCTCGTGACCCCGGAGGGGTTCGCCGCCAAGCCTTTCGCGCTGGCCTGGCTGCGCGCCGAGTACCAGGTGCTCCTCAAGATCATCGACCTGGCCGCCAGGGAGGGATTCGACGACTACGCCTGGCGGCTGTCCGTGGTGCTGTGGACGTTCTTCGATGTGTGCGGGCACTGGCACGACGGCACGCGGATGCACCGCACCGCGCTCGAGGCCGCCCGCCGGTGCGGCGACCGGTTCGGCCAGGCGCACGCGCTGCGCGGGCTCGGCACGTTCGAGGTGATGCTCGGCGACCACGCGCAGGCGCACCGCTGCCTGGCGGAGGCGCAGGAGCTGTTCCGCCGGCTCGGCGACATGCACGGTCTGGCGCGCACGGACCTGATCATGGGGCAGGCCTTCGAGTTCCAGGGGCGGCACGCGGAGGCGCTCGCGGTGGTCAAGGAAGCGCTCCGGCTGTCCGAGACCGCGCAAGACGACCCGTACATGCAGCTCGTCAGGGCCAGCGCGCTGAACGGGTCCGCCTGGTACAACGCGCACCTCGGGGAGCTCGGCCAGGCCCGCGCGCACTGCACGCAGGCCATCGAGCTGTGCCAGTCGATCGGCTACTCCCCCGGCGAGGCCGGCACCTGGGACACCCTGGGCTTCGTCTGGCAGCGCCTCGGCGACCACGCCGAGGCGACCGCCTGCTTCCTGCGTGCCGTCGCGCTCGAGCGGGAGATGGGCAGCCGCTTCAACCTCGCGATGGCGCTCGCCCACCTCGGCGACACCCACGTGTCCACCGGCGACCTCCGCGCGGCCCGCCTGGTCTGGGCAGAGGCGCTGACGATCCTGGCCGACCTGCATCACCCGGAGGCGTTCGAGGTCAGGGCGAAGCTCGAATCCCTCAACCCGGTCGCGCTCTGAACTCGTTCGTTACTGAAAGTCTGCCGGTTAGTTCGCCGGTAAGCCTGCATGGCCTTGCCAATGATTACTGTCCGATTATGAATTCATGAAAAAAGTAACCATGCGTAGCAGAAGGGAGCGGGCGATGCGCGACACCTGGACCAGATAGCACGTTCTCGGTAAAGAGCGGGAAAAAAATATAGCTTCGGAACGTAATGTGCTGACTCCCCAGACGCGACACAATCGCCGTAGGATCGTGCATCTCAACGGGGAGGGACCTTATGCCAGACCTTGTACCGCTGCCAGGCAGCGAACGGACGCAGCTATCGGTCGTCCAGTCCGCCGGACAGCTCAACGAGAGCGAGACGATCACCGTCACGCTCGTGCTGCGGCGACGTGCCGATATACCAGCCGCGCTGGTAATCGGGCCGGAGACGGTGACGCACGAGGAACTTGACACTCAGTACGGGGCCGACACCGACGACATCGCCCGCGTCAACTCGACCATGACCGGACTCGGGCTCACCGTGACGGACACCCACCAGGGATCGCGCCGCATGATGGTGAGCGGGACCGTCAGCGCGCTGTCCGCGGCGTTCGGCACGACGCTGACCCTCGTGACCAGCCCGCAGCTGGACGGCAGCGGGGACGCGACCCACCGGTACCGGTCCGGCAGCCTGTCCGTACCGGCCGATCTGGCCGGGATCGTCACCGCCGTGCTCGGTCTCGACGACCGGCCGGTGGCCCGGCCGCAGTTCCGCCGCCTGACCGCGGCCGCCGCGAGCCGGACCGCGACGCCAGAGACGGCTACCCCGGAAACGGCCACACCAGAGACGGCTACCCCGGAAACG
>Ga0335074_10003205_pt1 | contig 22273 bp, 23 predicted proteins | sample Lox_Sample_23_FD_206715 | JGI IMG/M metagenome (GOLD analysis project Ga0335074, IMG submission 206715) | Soil microbial communities from Loxahatchee National Wildlife Refuge, Florida, United States - Lox_Sample_2.3 | ecosystem: Environmental > Terrestrial > Soil > Wetlands | place: USA...
GCCTGGCGAGGTGAACCGCGAGCGGCCCGGCCGCGGACCCCGTGGCCGGGTCCTCGGGCACGGCGAGGGCGGGCGCGAACATCCGGGTGGTCCAGCCGTCCGCCGTCGCGGTGAAGCAGCTGCAGTTAACCTCAATGCGGCCCAGCTTCTGCATGTCGGGTTCAAGGGCGGTGAGTGCGTCCTCGCCGGCGATCTCGACATAAACGTTCAGCGGGCCGTTTCTGTACCACTCGACCGGAAGCGTGCCGGTCTTGCCGGCCGCGCCGAGCGCGTCCAGCAGCTCGTCCGTGCGATCGTAGGGACCCCAGTCCGGTATCGGCTGCCACATCCAGCCGAACACGATCGTGTCGCCGTCTACGTCCAGATCTACCGGCACCGGGCCGGCGCCGGTCCCGAGCGTCACGGTCCGCTTGCCGAGGATCTCGCAGAGCACCCAGGCAGAGCCGAGCGTCGGATGCCCGGCGAACGGGATCTCCCCGCCCGGGGTGAAGATGCGCACCCGGGCGTCGGCGCCGTCGTGCTCCGGCGGCTCGAAGAACACCGTCTCTGAGAAGTTCATCTCGCGGGTCGCCTTGAGCATCAGCTCGTCGCTCAGCCCGCGCCCGTCGAGGAAGATGCCGAGCTGGTTGCCTTCAAGCGGGGTGTCCGTGAACACGTTCGCTATCAGGAAGTCCCTGATCAGCGGGTCGTGGCCGGAAGCCTCGCCTTGCCAAAGCCGCGTGTGGGGAACTCGCACGGCAGCGAGCCTACCCGCGGCTATGCGGATGCTTAAGGGCCAGTTGGGGGCATTGTGGCCCTGGCTAGACGCGTTCGGCGGCGCGGCCCCGCCAGGAGACGCTCCGGCCGGCGTAGTGCCGTCGCGCCGAGTCGGCGGTCATCGCGGCGTAAAGCACGGCGATCAGCGGGAGCGCGGGCGCGCGCAACGGGGACAGCCGGTAGAGGCGCAGCATGGGCAGGAAGCTGACCGTCATCAGCACCCAGCCGGTGAGGCCGGCGACGCCGGCCGCGGTGGCGGCGGCGCCGCCCGGTGCCGCCAGCCACGCGATCACCCCGGCCGGGGGCGCGGCGTAGAGCAGCAGCAGCCCGATGACCGTGCCGGCCAGCAGCGCGGGCGAGTACCTGAGCTGCGTGTACGCCGACCGGGCGATCATGTGCCACAAGGCGGCCAGCCGCGGGTACGGCCGGGCGCTTCTGACGTCCGTGGTCAGGCCGAGCCAGCAGCGGTTGCCGTCCCGCTTCAGCAGCGTGGCCAGCGCCACGTCGTCGATCAGCGCGCCGCGGATCAGCTCGAGGCCGCCGGCCTTCTCCAGCGCGGCCGCCGCGACCAGCATGCACCCGCCGGCCGCGGCGGCGGTCTTGCTGGCCGGGCTGTTGACCCGCCGGAACGGGTAGAGCTGCGCGAAGAAGTAGACGAACGCGGGGACGATCACCCGCTCCCACGCCGTTTCCGCGCGGAGCAGCGCCATCTGCGAGACCACCGCCCGGTCGTCGTCCTCAGCCGCCGCGACGATGGCGCGCAGCGCGCCGGGCGCCCACGCGATGTCCGCGTCCGTGAACAGCAGGTACGCGGGCGCTTCGACGGTGGCGGCCGTTGCGGCGGTGACGCCCTGCGCCATCGCCCACACCTTCCCTGCCCAGCCGTCCGGCCGGGGCTGCCCGGCGAGCACGGTGAGCGGCGCGCCGCCATCGCCGGCGGACCTCGCGCCGAGCCCGGCCGCGATCCCGGCGGTCCCGTCGTCGCTCCGGTCGTCGACCAGGACGACGCGGAACTCTCCCGGGTAGTCCTGCCCCAGCAGCGCGGGCAGCGTCACCGGAAGCATGTCCGCCTCGTTCCTCGCGGGCACCACCGCCGTCACCACGGGCCACTGCCCGGCACCGGCCCGCCGCGGCGGGACCGAGGGCAGCCGCTGGCTGGTCAGCCAGTATCCGCCGTGGGCGGCCACCAGGTAGATCCAGGCGGCCGCGCTGACGGCACACACGATCGCGAATCCGAGCACACCGGAAGTGTGGCACAGTCCGGCGGCACCCGTCATTTCCAGGCATTTCACCGCACAGCAAAAGGCCGCTCCGTAAAACGGAGCGGCCTTTTGGCTAACGAGCCTGGGCTTGCCACGGAATCAGGAGCGGCCAGCCGATACCAGTTCGCGCTGCTCAACGCGGACACGGTCGGGTGCCCACCGCTGCGCGGGGGCTGGCACGGCTACGGAATCCGGATGCCGCAGGTAGGCCGGTATGGTGCGGGTCTCCCGCGGATGCCGGTCCGGGCGCTTGAAGGTCATCCACATCGGGATGCCCACCCACAGCCCGAAGAACAGCACCATGAACGGAATGTTGATCCACAGGAATTCGCCAGTCATTTTCGCCTCCTTCTGGCATAGATAATCCCCGATGGATATCCCCCTCCCCTGAGACCGGCCTATGACACGGTTATGAGTCCGTGATAAGCCTATGAATTCACTCTGCAGGCGCACCGAATTAAGTGAAGCAGGTCACATTTAGCGGCGCTGCTGATCAGCCGCGCGCGGCCAGGTACCGAGCGAGATGGTCGATGACCTCGCGCGCGTCGTCCTCGATGCCGTAGATGAACGTGGACTTGCGCCGCCGCAGCACGGGAAGCCCGAGCACGTACAGACCCGGGCTGTCGACGACACCGCCGTCGTGCCGCAGCTGGCCCTTCGCGTCGACCACGGGGACGTCGAGCCACCCGTAGTCGGGGCGGAAGCCCGTCGCCCAGACGATCGCCGCGATCTCGCCGCTGCCCAGGTCGAGCTGGAGCGAGGTCGAGGCGGGCACCAGGGTCGGGGCGAAGCGCTCGGGAGAGTCGAACTCGGCGTCACGCCCGCTCGTGAGCGCCCACTCGTCGAAGCTGTCGAGCAGCCGGTTCATCTTGAGGTCCGCGAGCGAGAACACGTTGCGCAGGCCGCCGGAGAACAGCGCCCGGCCGTCGCGGACCATGGCCCAGCGGCCCACCAGCTCGACGCCCAGCGCGGTGAGCGCGTTGAGGTCCAGCGTGCTCCGCTCGGGGGTGCCGACGAGCTGCGGCGACGGCAGCCGCCTGGCGCGCGTGAGGTCGTCGAGCTCGTCGTACCGCTGGTCCCACACGCCCGAGGCGTCCATCCACCACAGCACGTCGCGGCCGCGGTACCGCCGCGGCAGCCGTACGTGCTCCCCTACCGACAGGGTGACCGGCCGGCCCGACCGCTTGATCTCGGCCGCGAGCTGCACGCCGGTCGCCGACGCTCCCACCACGAGCACGCCGCCGTCGGGGAGCTTCGCGGGATCGCGGTAGTCGAACGGCGTGAACTGCTCAACGGTCGCAGGCACGCCGTCGGCGAACTGCGGCACCACCGGCCGATTGCAGGCGCCGCTCGCGATGACCACCGTCCGGCAGCGGATCTCGCCGCCGGACGTCGCCACGCGGTAGCCGTCGTCGGTGTGCCGCACCGACGTGACGTTCGTGCCGCTCCGGACCGGAGCGCTCGAGGCCGCGGCGAACCGCTCGATGAGCTCGGTCACCTCTCCCACGGTCATGTAGCCGTCCGGGTCCGGGCCTTCGTAGCGAAGGCCCGGCAGCCGGCTTAGCCAGTTGGGAGTGAGCAGCCGCAGCGAGTCCCAGCGTTCGCGCCGCCAGGAGTTCGCCACCTCGCCGCGCTCCAGCACGACATGATCGATCGACCGGTCGCTGAGGAAGTGGCTTGCGGCAAGGCCCGCGTGCCCCGCCCCGATGACGACCGTCGTGACGCGCTCGATTGTTTGTCCTTCAGGCGACTTCGACGGTGATGTTCGTCGGGTTGCTCAGTGCGTCGAAAACCGCGGAGCGCTTCTGGGACTGGGCCACCAGCGCCTCGATGTCTTCCTTTGACGCGTCGGCGTCAATGTTGAACGTCACCTTGACGTCGTTGAAGCCGTTGCGGACGTCGCTGTCGGCACCGAGGATGCCCCGGATGTCGTGATGGCCTTCGACGATCGCCTCGACCGAGCGCAGCTGGATGCCCCGGTTCTGTGCGACGGACGCCACGCCCGCGCTCAGGCAGCTAGCCAGGCCCACGAGCAGGTACTCGATCGGCGTGATGCCCTTGTCCGTCGCCGCGAAGACCTCCGGGTGGTCGGCCTCGAAGGTGGCCTCCTCCAGGTGGCTCTGCTCCTGGCCGAGGCCGAAGAAGTCCTGCACCGTGATGTTGGTGTGGACACCGCCCTGCCACTTCGAGGACGCCCGCCAGGTGAACTGGGCGGCTTCGGGCGCGCTCTTGAGCGCGTCCCTGGCGTCGAGCAGCGCCTGCACGTTAACGCCGTTGTCGGCAACTGTGGTCATTTCGAGTAGTACCTTCCCTCACGTCCACATTCCCCATGGATCTGATTGACAATACACCGAGCAGGGCAAGCTACCATAGCCCCATGGCGGAGCCAGCCTCGACGCTCGCGGCCGGCTCAGTCGGCACTGTCGAAACGCAGTACCTCGACCTGCCTGAGCCGGTGCGGCTCGACTGTGGCCGGAAGTTGTACCCGGTTCGCGTCGCGTACGAAACCTACGGCAGCCTCGCGCCTGAGCGAGATAACGTCATTCTGGTATGCCACGCCCTCAGTGGCGACGCCCATGCCGCCGGCTTCGCGAAGACGCCGTCCGGCGAGAGCACGCGCGACGGGTTCGGCGCCGAGGATCGCGACGGCACGGCCGGCAAGTCGCTGGGCTGGTGGGACGGGATGATCGGCCCGGGCAAGGCATTCGACACCGACCGTTTCTTCGTCGTCTCCACGAACCTGCTCGGCGGCTGCCGCGGCACGACCGGGCCGTCGTCGATCGACCCGGCGACGGGCCAGCCGTACGGGCCGGACTTCCCCGTGATCACCGTCGCTGACATGGTGCGGACCGAGCGCGCGCTCCTTGACGTGCTCGGGATCGAGCGGCTCGCGGCGGTGGCCGGCGGCTCGCTCGGCGGCATGCAGGCGCTGGAGTGGTCGATCCTGTTTCCCGGCCAGGTCGACGCCGCGGTTGCGATCGCCAGCACGCACGCCCTCCATCCGCAGGGAGTGGCCTGGAACGCGATCGCGCGGGACTCGATTATGCGCGACGCGGCCTGGCAGGGCGGCCGCTACTACGGCACGGGCCGCGCGCCCGACGCGGGCATGGGCGTGGCGCGGATGGTCGGCCACATCACGTACCTGTCCGCGATGGCGCTGGAGGCCAAGTTCGGCCGGCGGCTGCAGTTCGCCGACGACATCCGCTACACGATCACCGAGCCGGAGTTCGAGGTCGAGAGCTACCTCCGCCACCAGGCCGACTCGTTCGTCAAGCGCTTCGACGCCAACACCTACCTGTACACGTCGCGGGCGCTGACCTACTTCGATCTCGCGCGGCAGCACGGCGGCGGATCGCTCACGCGCGCGCTCGAGGGCGTCTCGGCGCGGACGCTGCTGATCGCCTTCAGCTCCGACTGGCTGTACCCGCCGGTCGCGTCCAGGGAAATCGCCGGCGCGCTGGAAGAACTCGGCAAGCCCGCGGAGTTCCATGTGATCGAGGCGCCGTACGGACACGATTGCTTCCTGCTCGAGGAGGCGCGGCAGACGCCCATCATCCGCAGCTTCCTAGAAAGATGACCTCATGACCGACACGTCCTCCCGCGGCGAGGAAGCCCGGGACTTCGGATTCGAGACCCGGCAACTGCACGCCGGGCAGCGGCCCGACCCGAACACGGGCGCCCGCGCGGTGCCGATCTTCCAGACGACCAGCTACGTGTTCGAGGACCCGGAGTCCGCGGCCGCCTACTTCAACCTGCAGGAGTACGGGAACACCTACTCGCGCATCATGAACCCGACCGTCGCGGTGTTCGAGGAGCGTGTCGGGAATCTCGAGGGCGGCGCCGGCGCCGTGGCGTTCGCCAGCGGGATCGCCGCGCAGGCGGCCGCGCTGTTCACGCTGCTGCAGCCGGACGACCACGTGGTTTCGTCGACCGCGCTCTACGGCGGGACGGTGAACCAGCTCAAGCACCTGCTGCGCAAGATGAACGTGGAACTGACGTGGGTCAATCCTGACGACCCCGACGCGTGGCGGCAGGCGGTCCGGCCGAACACGAAGGCGTTCTTCGCCGAGACGATCGGCAACCCCGCGGGAAACGTGCTGGATATCGAGACCGTGGCGGAGATCGCGCACGCCAGCGAGCTGCCGCTGATCGTGGACAACACGTTCGCGACGCCGTACCTGTGCCGCCCCATCGAATGGGGCGCTGACATCGTGGTCCACTCGGCCACCAAGTTCATCGGCGGCCACGGCACGAGCATCGGCGGCGTGGTCGTCGAGGGCGGCACGTTCAACTGGTCCAACGGGCGGTTTCCCGTGGTCGCGGATCCGTCGCCGGCCTACCACGGCCTGCAGTTCCACGAGACGTTCGGGACGTACGGCTACCTGATGAAGCTCCGCGCGGAGACGCTGCGAGATCTCGGCGCGGCCATGTCCCCGTTCAACGCCTTCCTGTTCCTGCAGGGTCTTGAGACCTTGTCGCTGCGGATGGAACGGCACGTTGCCAACGCGCGGGCCGTCGCGGCGTTCCTCGAGTCGCACGACCTGGCGTCGAACGTGACCTACCCGGGCCTGCCGTCGAGCAAGTACCGGCCGCTCGTGGAGAAGTACCTGCCACTGGGCACCGGGGCGGTGTTCTCCTTCGATTGCGCCGGCGGCCGCAGCGGCGGCCAGGATCTCATCCGCGGCGTGTCGCTCTGGTCCCACCTGGCGAACGTCGGCGACGCGAAGAGCCTGATCATCCACCCCGCGAGCACGACGCACCGGCAGCTGAGCGACAACGAGCTGCGGGCGGCCGGGGTCGGGCCAGGGACGGTGCGGCTGTCGGTCGGGACCGAGACCGCCGCGGACCTGATCTGGGATCTTGAGCAGGGTTTCGCGCTCGTCGCCGCGACAGCGGGAAGGGAGACGGCGAAGGCATGACCGATCTCAGCCGGTATCAGGACCCGTTGGCGATCCAGCGCGTGCTGCACACCGCCAAGACGATCGCGATCGTGGGCCTTTCGAGCAACGAGCTGCGGGCCAGCCACTTCGTCGGCTACTACCTCAAGCGGCACGGCTACCGCGTGATCCCGGTCAACCCCCGCGAGACCGAGATCCTCGGGGAGAAGTGCTACGCCAGCCTGCTGGACATACCCGACCCGGTGGACGTCGTGGACGTGTTCCGCACGCCGGACGCGCTCCCGGGAATCGCGCGGGATGCGGTGGCGATCGGCGCCGGCTGCCTCTGGTGCCAGTTCGGCGTGATCAACCTCGAGGGAGCGAAGATCGCGGAGGACGGCGGCCTGACGGTGATCATGGACCGCTGCCTCAAGGTGGAGCACGCCCGTTACGTGGGCCGGATGCACTGGCTCGGCTTCAACACCCAGCGCATCACGTCCGTCCGCTCGGGACTTCAGTAGACACGCCGACAACCTTGGTGCTAGCCGGAACGTCTTTAGTGCGGGACGATTCGACCTATGAGAGGCGTGGACGTCATGGGTGCGCTGCGACGCGGCAGGCCGATCCGGATAGGAGCGACGGCGGCGGCGCTGGCCGCGCTCGCCACGGTCGTGTACACGGCGGGGACCGCCTCGGCGGCGACCGCCTCCAAGGCGGAGAACGCCCAGCCGACCGCGGTGGCAGCGCCCGCCTACACCGCGCCGACGCGCACCCTCAAAGAGGGCATGAAGGGCGCCGACGTCAAGGCGCTCCAGCAGCGGCTCGCGGCGCTGAAGTACTACCCGGGTGCCGCCGACGGCACTTTCGGCGCCAACACGCTCGAGGCGGTCTGGGCGTTCCAGGAGGTCAACGGCCTGTCGGTGGACGGCGTCGTAGGCCCGGCGACCGGGCGCGCGCTGGTCAACCCCCGCGCCTGGAAACCGCGTGACCCGCGGCAGAACGGCACCAGGGTCGAGGTCAACCTGACCCTCCGGGTGCTCGCCCTGTACATCAACCACAAGGTCGCCCTGATCAGCCATGTCTCGAGCGGCGGCGGCTACTACTACTGCAGCAACGGCGGATGCTCCTACGCCATCACGCCGACCGGCAACTTCCGGACCACGGTGTACATGCCGGGCTGGGTCACCGTCCCGCTCGGCGAGATGTACAACCCGGTGTTCTTCATCAGCACGGTCTTCGCCATCCACGGCGACACCGACGTCCCGGTCAACCCGGTGTCGCACGGCTGCATCCGCATCCCGATGGACATCGCCGCATTCTTCCACACCATGGTGAAGACCCCGGGCACGGAAGTCTTCGTCTACAAGTGACCCCACGCCGCCGCTGAACGCGAGGCGTCACTCTGCGCTGGCCAAAGGCGGTCGATGGTCCATCGACCGCACTCTTTGGTAGTCGATGTGACATCGTCCACGCTCTTTGGTGGTTGATGTGACATCGGCTACGTTCGCCTAGACGCCCGACGGCCCCGCGGGCGATAGTGGTTTCATGCTGCAGGCCTTCGTGTTCGAGCGCGTCGGGATTGTCGTCGGTGACCTGTACTTCCTGGACCCGAACCCGCGGCCCGGGCAGGACGGGCCTGAGCACGGGGTTCGCCTGGAGCTGCGGGTCTTCGACCGGGGCGAGCTGAAGGGGACGATCTACTCCGCCACCCCGATCGAGGTCGGCCGGCCGATCTGGCGGGTCGACCTGCTGGAGTCGGTAGACGGCAAGCCGGGCAGCTTCAACCGCACCCACCATCACCCGAAGTTCAACGGCTGGAATCCCCAGCCGCGTGCGTTCCTCAGGGAACTGTCGGCCGACCCGCTTGGCTGGCTGGCCGGGGAGCTCGCCGACCTGCCCGCGATCCTGGACCGGGCCGGCGTGCCGCAGGACGTCGCCGGCCCGTCCGACGCGGCCAGCCTCAAGGACATGGCGCCGGCGATCGTCGACGTCGCCCGCGTGATGCTGGACAAGGTCCGCGCGGGCGAACTCGGCCTCGCCCCGGCCGGCGAAGCGGCCGACAGCATCAGGAACGGCTGGCTCTAGCCCAACCCCACTCCGCACCCGCACCCGCTCATGACATAGGAGCAGAACGCTACGCTTTTCTTGCTGTTATCGCGCCTTTGGCGTAATTTCCTGCTCCTAAGTCGCGCGCTCGCCCGGGATTGGAACCGCTGGGCTTGCGGATGCCGCCGGCGCGCAGCGCCGATAGCACGGCGGCGATGACCATGAAGATGACCGACTCGTAGAACGCGGCGTGCAGGCCGGTGGTGAACGCGTCCGCGACCTGCCCGTGCAGCGACGTGGTTCCGACGAAGATCGCGAACGCGAGCTGGCGGGAGATCGACCGGGACGCCACCAGGATCGCGACGGAGAACGAGAAGACCATGCCGACGTTGGAAAAGGTCCGCATCATCCCCGACGCGATGCCGAACATGTCCGGCGGTGCCGCCTTCATGATCGCGGAACTGTTCGCCGGGAAGAACAGGCACGCCCCGATCGCGTTGATCGTGCCGACGATGACGATCCACCACAGCGGCGTCGAGTTGGTGAGCTGCGCGTACAGCACCAGGGACACGACCTGCAGCGCGAGTCCGGCCGTCGCGGGCAGCACCGCGCCGTGCTTGTCCGCCAGCCGGCCTGCCCAGATGCTGATGCCGGCGGAGATCAGGTAACCGGGCAGCAGCAGCAGCGACGCGTGGATCGGGGACAGCCCGCGCGGACCCTGCAGGTACATCAGCAGCAGGAAGAGCACCGCGAAGCTGGCGAGGCCCTGGAAGAGGGACGCGCACAGTGATGCCGCCATGGTCGGTACCTTGAAGATCCGCAGCGGCAGCATCGGCGCGGGGACCCGCGACTCGATGAATACGAACAACCCGATCAGCGCGAGGCCGCCGATCAGGTAACCGGCGGTCTCGGCGTCGAAGGGCCCGTTCGCCAGCTTGGTGATCGCCCACAGCACGCCGAACAGGCCGAGGCCGAGCGTGATCATGCCGAGCGGGTCGAGCCGCTGCCTGGTCCGCTCCCCCTTGTCGCGCAGCACCCGCAGCGCGACCGCGATCGCGAGCACCCCGGTCGGCACGTTGATCCAGAAGATCCAGCGCCACGACACGTAGGTGACGATCAGCCCGCCGAGCACCACACCGAGCACGGCGCCGATCGTCCAGCCGAGCGAGGTGAACCCGTAGGCCCGGCCGCGCCGCTCCCGCGGGTACAGGTCGGCGATCACCGCGCCGCTGTTGGCCATGATCAGCGCGCCGCCGACGCCCTGCACGATCCTGAAGACGATGATCGACACTTCGTTCCAGGACAGCGCGCACAGCAGCGAGCCGAGCACGAAGACCGCGAAGCCCGCCTCGTACATCCGCACCCGGCCGAACATGTCGCCGAGCCGCCCGACCTGGGTGGCGAGCAGCGTGATGACGAGCAGGAAGCTGATGATGACCCAGACCACGTCGGTCAGTGCCACGTGCAGGCTGCGCTGGATCTCGGGCAGCGCGAGGACGACGATCGTGGTGTCGACGGCGGTCATCAGCACGCCGGACATGAGCACGACCAAGGCGAGGCCGGTCCGGGTCTGCCCGCCACCGTCCGCGCCGGAACCGCTGGCAGCAGCGGCCGGCCGGGCAATCCGGGGGAACGTCACTTTCTTAGCCTAACGAACGGTAATTTTTGCGCCAGCCGAGACTAGGCTGTTTTTCCGGCATTCCCACAACGGGGGAGGCTCCCTTGGCCCGCGACGAAGCCGCGATCGGGACGGTAGGTGTGCTCACCATCGCCACGCGTGGTTCTGCTGGTCCAGGGGAGGTCCGGATCAAGATCCGCGGCGGCACAGAACACTTCCTCGCCTGGTCGGAAATGCCGCTCAAGAAAGGCGCCATAGTCCTTGTCATCGACTACCGCGGCCCGCGGACTGTCGATGTTATGGAATGGGCCGACCCAATCGGCGAGGCCCCCGCAATCCCCGGATCCACCGAAGTTCCTCGCTCAGGAGAGTGAAATCATGTTGGGCTACCGAGTTCCGGCTCCGGATGAGGCGATGCTCATCTCCGGCGGCCGTCGCGGGATGAAGGAGGCGCCGTTCCGGGTGGTCACCGGGCACGGCGCGTTTGTCACGCCCATGTTCCGCAAGGTCAGGTACCTGACGCTTGCCATGCAGGAAGCCGAGGTGTCGGAGACCTGCGTGACCAAGCAGGGCATCTCGCTGAACGTCCGCTCGGTCATCGCGTTCAAGGTCGGCAACGACGCCGAGTCCATTGTGAACGCCGGGCAGCGGTTCCTGTCCGACCAGGACCAGATGTCCGTGCTGACCGGGCGGATCTTCGCGGGCCACCTGCGGTCCATCATCGGCTCGATGACCGTCGAGGAGATCGTCACCGAGCGGCAGAAGCTGGCCACCGAGGTCCTTGACGGGTCGAAGCAGGAGATGGCCAACCTCGGGCTGACCGTCGACTCGCTGCAGATTCAGTCGATCGACGACATGGGCGCCGGGTACATCGCGGCGATGGCCGCGCCGAACAACGCGGCGATCCAGCGGCAGGCGAAGATCGCCCAGGCGCAGGCCGACCAGGCGGCGGCCGAGGCGGTGCAGGCCTCGGCCCGCAAGCAGGCCGAGTTCGCCAGGCAGACCGCGGTCGTCCAAGCGCAGTACAAGGCGGAGGTCGACAAGGCCCAGGCGGAAGCGGCGCAGGCCGGCCCGCTGGCGCAGGCCGAAGCGCAGCGCGCGGTCATCAGCGCCCAGGCCGAGCTGGCGCAGCACCAGGCGGCATTGCGTCAGCAGCAGCTCGTTTCCGAGGTCATCAGGCCCGCGGAAGCCGAGGCGGAGAAGGTGAAGATCCTCGCTATCGCCGACGCGGAGCGGACCCGGATCGCCGCCGAAGCCGCCGCCTCCAACAACCGGGTCGCGCTCGACCAGATGCTCATCGCCCAGCTGCCGCAGATCGTCAAGGAAGCGGCCGGCGGACTGGCCGGGGCGAACGTCAGCATCCTCAACGGCGCCGACGGGCTCGGTGAGATCGCGGCCGGGCTGGTGAGCCAGGGGCTGACGATCCTGGACAACGTGCGCAGGGGCGTGAACGCGCCTCCGACCAACGGCGAGAACGGCACGCCGCAGCAGGGCAACGGGCAGCTGCCTGCGTAGGCACGGGGTCGGGGCGCTAGGGGCAGATTTCTCGCCGGCCGTCCTTCGGAACACCGGCGAGAAATCTCCTCTGCGCTCCCCTCCTACCCTGAGTCGCGGGCCAGGATGAAGTTGATCGCGGTCAAGCGCAGCACGGGGTCGCCAGCCTGGTTGGTTACCTCGACCATCGAACGCATGATGCCCCGGTCGGGCTTGCTCTTCGACCGGCGAGCCTCGAGAACCGACGCCGTCACATGCAGCGTGTCGCCGGGCCGCACAGGTACAGGCCAGCGGATCTCGTCTATGCCGGCTGCGCCGAGGCTGCTCTCTGGGCTGACCCAGTGCTCGACGAGCTGCCGCATCGTCAGGCTGATCGTGTGCCAGCCGCTCGCGATCAGGCCGCCGAACGGCCCGTCGACCGCGCCGACCGGATCGACGTGGAAGGGCTGCGGGTCGTACTCCTTGGCGAACGCGATGATCTCCGCCTCGCTGATCGAGACGGTGCCGCAGTCCGCCGTGAGCCCGGGGACGTAGTCCTCGAAGTACCTGGTCGTGCGCTCGGGAAGATCAGTCACGTCCGCCAGTATCCCAACTTCCGCAAGCCGGGTCAGCACCACCTCGCGAGGTGACCCTGCGTGTTGATCACGGATACATCACAGAAAAAACTCGATTCGCCTGCGGTCTATATCCGCTGCCTGCCATGCTTCCATCCATTGACTCGGTAGGTACAAAGCAACACAGACCATCTGAAATCTGGACGTAAGGCTTGCGCCACCGAGAGTGACAGGCTCCGCCGAAAAGCTGCTGCTGGCAGCCGCGTAGGCCGGGCAAGGCACCCAACCTTGGGGAGAGTATGACCGCTGGGCGGAGTGAGCATCGGCCAGTGCGGATCCGGCGCAGGGGGCGGCACACGGCGCCCTCACCGGTGGAGAAGGTAGCGGAGAAGGCCGGCCAGGCGGCTCCCGCGATGGCGATCGCCGGGGTGCTGGTCGCGGCGCCGCAGGCGCAGCACGCGTTCACCGGCGCCGCCAAGCCGGGCACCGTCGCCGCCGCGGACGCGCGGAGCACCGGGGGCGCCGGGCAGCAGGCCGCGACGGCGACGCCCGACTCGGTCGCGGCGCACGCCGTCCTCGTCAGCAGCACGTCGACGGCGCGGCACGCCGCGACGTCCGGCCCGGCTGGCAACACGCACTACACGGTCAAGTCCGGTGACACGCTGTCCGGGATCGCCGAGCACTACTACCACAAGGCAGCCGACTGGCAGTGGCTCTACCACGAGAACGACAAGACCATCTCGGACCCCAACCTGATCTACCCGGGCGAGACCCTGTTCGTTCCGTCCGACCCGCCCGCGAACTTCGCGCTGAGCAGCTACGTCCCGAAGCACGCCAAGCCGGCCGCTCCGGTGGCGACCACGAGCACCAGCCACCACAGTGACAGCAGCGGGAGCGGCAGCCACTCCAGCGGCGGCACAGTCACCGTCCAGGCCGCCAGCCAGGGCAGCCACACCGGCTCCCAAGGCGGGTCAAGCTCGCTGAGCGGCACGCTCGGCTGTTCAGGCCTGGAGCAGCTGTGGGACGCCGCGGGCGGCAACCCGTCCCACGCGTTCATGGCGGCCGAGATCGCGATGGCCGAGTCCGGCGGCAACCAGTACGCTCTCAGCCCGACCGACGACTTCGGTTACTGGCAGATCAATGCCTCCAACGGCTCGCTGGCCACCTACAACGCCCTCGGCAATGCCAAGTCCGCGATCATCCTGTCCGACGACGGGACCAACTGGTCCCCGTGGACCACGTATACCGCCGGCCTGTACGCCGGCCGCTGCTGAGCCTCTTCCTGCCCCGGGCCTAGCGGGCGGCGGCGAGGGCTTCGGCGATGCCTTGCCTGGCGAGTTCGTCGGCGCGCTCGTTGCCCGGGTCCCCGTTGTGTCCCTTGACCCATCGCCAGGTGATCTCGTGCGGGGCCATCGCCTTGACCAGGTGCTGCCATAGGTCAAGGTTCTTCACCGGATGCCGGCCGGCCGTTCGCCACCCGTTGCGCTGCCAGCCGGGAAGCCACTTGGTGATCCCGTCGAGCACGTACCGGCTATCGGTATACAGCGTGACCCTCGCCGGCCGGTTCAGCGCCTCGAGCGCGGAGATCACGGCCGTCAGCTCCATGCGGTTGTTCGTCGACAGCGGGTCGCTGCCGTGCAGTTCCTTCACCGCGCTGCCGTACCGCAAGATGGCGCCCCATCCGCCGGGTCCCGGGTTCCCGCTGCATGCCCCGTCGGTGTAGATCACGGCCTCACCCATGCCGCACAGGCTACGCGAGCAATGGGCCGGGGGAGGACGCACGGTACGTTCCGGCAAATGGAAGAGAACCGGCGCCGACGTACGGCTAAACAGCTACCCCAGCCCGTGACCTGGCCCGGCTGATGTGTTCTGCTAGATGCGTGATGAGATCGCTGCCTTCGCCTGGGTCCACGGACCCCGAGGACCTGGCGGTTCTCGCCGGGCTGACTGTGGAAGACACCGACGACGACGACCCGGTACTGATCTGGCCGGACGGCACCCCCGTCGACACCTGGCGCGAGGACTATCCGTACGAAGAGCGGATGTCGCGCGACTATTACGAGCACGCCAAGCGGATGCTGCAGATCGAGCTGGTCAAGCTGCAGAACTGGGTCAAGGACACCGGTCAGCGGATCGTCATCATCTTCGAGGGCAGGGACGCGGCAGGCAAAGGCGGCACGATCAAGCGGTTCACCGAGCACCTGAACCCGCGCGGCGCGACGGTCGTCGCGCTGGAAAAGCCAACGGAGCGCGAGCGGACCCAGTGGTATTTCCAGCGGTACGTGACGCACCTGCCCGGAGCCGGGGAGATCGTCATGTTCGACCGGTCCTGGTACAACAGGGCCGGAGTCGAGCGGGTGATGGGGTTCTGCACGCCAGAGGAGTACGCCGAGTTCATGCGCGAGGCGCCGGAGTTCGAGCGGATGCTGGTGAACTCGGGGCTGTCGCTGACGAAGTTCTGGTTCTCCGTGACGCGAAGCGAGCAGCGGACCAGGTTCGTCATCAGGCAGGTCGATCCCGTCCGGCAGTGGAAGCTGTCGCCGATGGACATCCTGTCCCTCGACAAATGGGACGAGTACACGGAGGCCAAGGAGGCGATGTTCTTCTACACCGACTCGGAGCACGCGCCGTGGACGGTGGTGAAGAGCAACGACAAGAAGCGCGCCAGGCTCGAGGCGATGCGGCACATCCTCGAGCGGTTCGAGTACGACGGAAAGAACGCGGAAATCGTCGGCAAGCCCGACGGCAAGATAATCGGGTCGCCGGCGCTGCTGTCAGAACAGCCGTCCGTGCAGTCCTTTATACGCTTGTGAGCATGAACTTCACGGAGATCACCACCGAAGCGGAACTGCGCGAAGTGCTCGGCGGGTTTCCCGCGGGCCGCGCGGTGACGAAGGTGCGTCCGCAACTGCACCCGACGCAGATCGAATGGCTGGAGGCGTCGCCGTTCTGCGTGCTCGCGACGTCGGACGCCGCGGGGAACTGCGACGCCTCGCCCAAGGGCGACCCGGCCGGGCACCTTGTCCACGTGCTCGATCCCGGCACCGTGGTGATCGCCGAGCGCCCGGGCAACAAGCGCGCCGACGGCTACCTCAACGTCCTCGCTAACCCGCACGTCGGGATCATCTCGCTGATCCCCGGCCGGAACGACACGCTGCGCATCAACGGGCGAGCCCGGCTGGTGCGGGACGCGCCCTTCTTCGACGACCTCGCCGTGCACGGGAGGCGCCCGGTGCTGGCGCTGGTGGTGGAGATCGATCAGGTCTTCTCGCATTGCCCGAAGGCGTTCATGCGGTCCGGGCTCTGGGAACCCGAGAGCTGGAAACCGGACGCGCTGCCGTCGATCGCGGCACTGTGCAAGGCGGCGCAGGACACACCCGAGACGGTGGCGGAACTTGAGGAGTACTACGCGCCGGAGAGCTACGCCAAGCGGCTGTACTGACTCCACAGCGCGGGAATCCTGACGTCCAGGTCGAGCAGCAGCCTGCGAAGCAATGGCAGGGAGATGCCGATCACGTTGTTGTGGTCGCCGTCGATGGAGTCGACGAACCAGCCGCCGAGGCCTTCGATCGTGAAGGCACCCGCCATGCTGAGCGGTTCGCCCGTGGCGACGTAGGCGTCAATTTCCTCTTCGGCCGGGGTGCCGAAGCGCACCGTCGTCGCGGCTACCGCCGCCGCGCGGCGCCCGGTGGCGACGTCGATGACGCAGTGTCCTGTGCAGAGCGTGCCGGACTTTCCCGCCATCTGATGCCAGCGGGCGACGGCCTCCTGCGGCGACGCGGGCTTGCCGTACGGCCGGCCGTCCAAGTCGAGCAGCGAGTCACAGCCGATAACCAGCCCGTCGGTGAGCGACGCGGCGACCGCGGCGGCCTTGGCCGCGGCGAGCAGGCCGGTGAGTTCCGTCGTGGTCGGTGCGTCGAAGGCGTCCTCGTCGACGCCGCTGACGATGACCTGCGGATCGAGGCCGGCGGCGCGCAGCACCGCGAGCCTGGCGGGGGAAGCCGAAGCGAGAACGACACGCACCCGTCAGACCTTACGCGGTGGGTGCCCTGGCCGTAGCATCAGTGCCATGGTGCGCATGCTGGTTCTCTACAACCGACCTGAAGATCTCGCCGCCTTCGACAAGCACTACAACGAGATCCACATCCCGCTAGCCAAACAGATGCCCGGGCTCCTCAGGTACACAGTCAGCAGGAACCTCTCGAAGGGCGCGCCGTATTACCTGGTCGCCGAGCTCGACTGGGAAGACATGGCGGCCTTCCGAGCCGCGGTGGCCTCCCCGGTCGCGGCCGAAGCGGCCGCCGATGTGGAGAAGTTCGCGACCGGCGGTTCGTCGAGCCTGATTTTCGAGGTCGCCGAGGTCTGATGCGCTTCGGCCTCGCAGGCACCGGGTACTGGGCCAGGATCGCCCACGCGGCGGCGCTCGCATCAACCCCGGGCGTCTCGCTGGCCGCCGTCTGGGGGCGGAATCTCGATGCCGCCGGGACGCTGGCAGCCGAGCACGGCGCGGCGGGGTTCTCCGACGTCGGCGCCTTCCTCGACGCGGTCGACGCGGTGGCGTTCGCGGTGCCGCCTGACGTGCAGGCGCCGCTCGCCGTCCGCGCCGCCGAAGCCGGCAAGCACCTGCTGCTCGAGAAGCCGGTCGCGCTGTCCGTGTCCGACGCGGACAAGCTGGTCGCCGCGGTCGACGCGGCGGGCGTGGCCTCGGTGGTGTTCTTCACCCACCAGTTCAACACCGAGATCCGCGCCTGGCTCGCCGACGAGCGGGCCCGGGGCGCCGACGGCGGCTGGTCCGGCGGGGTCGCGGTCTGGCTCGGCGCCGCGCTGCAGCCGGACAGCCCGTTCAACACGCCATGGCGGCGAGACAAGGGCGGCCTGTGGGACCTCGGGCCGCACGTGGTCGCGATGCTGTGGGCCTGCCTCGGCCCGGTGACCTCAGTTACCGCCGTGGCCGGCGGGACCGATGTCACCCACCTGGTGCTCCGGCACTCGGGCGGCGCGAGCAGCGCCGCGACCGTGACGCTGAGCGCTCCGCCGCCGGCCGCGGGGAACAACCTGTTCGTCTGGGGCGAGGCTGGCCGCTCGGTCATGCCGGCCATGCCGGACGACCCGGTGGACGCGCTGCGCGTCGCGGCGCTGGAGCTGGTCGCCAGCGCCGAGTCCGGGCGGCCGCATCCGCTCGACGTCCGCTTCGGCCGCGACGTGGTCAAGGTGCTGGCCGATGCGCAGGCACAGCTCGAGGCCGCGCGAAGCGCGGAACGTTAACGCGACGGACGCCTGAGCATCGCCTTCCGTTCACCCAGGCGGGCCAGGTTTACCCCTGGGGAATGCAGCACCGCAGGAGAGGGGAAGCGGGTGGCGGTTCCTGGCGGATTCCCCGCGCGCGGACTGTGGCGACGCCCGGCCCTGCGCTGGCCGGACGTGCTGGTCGTGGCGGCGCTGATCGCGCTGCTGTTCGGGCTGCTGCGGCTCGGCCCGGCGCTGAACGCGCCGTTCCTGCCCAAGACGGCGCCGTCCGAGGTCTCGGCCGATCCGGCGAACCTGCCGTACTACGCCGTCCGGTCGCTGCTGCGGATGTTCGTGGCGCTGTTCATTTCCCTCATCTTCACCTTCGTGTACGCGACGGCGGCCGCCCGGCTGCGGCGGGCCGAGAAGGTGCTGATCCCGGTGCTCGACATCCTGCAATCCGTGCCGGTGCTCGGGTTCCTCGCCGTGACGGTGACCGCGTTCATCAACCTGTTCCCCGGCTCCGAGCTCGGCCTCGAGGCCGCGTCCGTGTTCGCCATCTTCACCTCGATGGCGTGGAACATGACATTCGCCTTCTATCACTCGCTGGTCTCCCAGCCGCGAGACCTCGACGAGGCGGCCCGCATCATGCGGCTGACCAGGTGGCAGAGATTCTGGCGGCTCGACGTGCCGTCGGGGATGATCCCGCTGGTATGGAACGGGATGCTGAGCTTCGGCGGCGCGTGGTTCTTCCTCGCCGCCTCTGAGTCCATCTCCGTGCTGAACCATCACTACGCGCTGCCCGGGATCGGCTCGTACGTAGCGACCGCGATCGCCCAGGCGAACCTGAGCCATGTCGGGCTCGCCATCCTCGTCATGATCGTGCTCGTCATCGGGGTCAACTTCGTCTTCTGGCGGCCGGTCACCGCGTGGGCTGAGCGGTTCCGCGTCGAGGAATCGGAAGCGGCGGAACGGCCAAGGAGCCTGGTGCTCGACGTGCTGCGTCACTCCCAGGTCCCCGAGCAGCTCGGCCGCCCGCTGCGTCCGGTCGGCCGGCTTCTCGACCGGGCCACCCGCCCGTTCGGCCTCGCCGAGCACCCGCTGACCGTTTCGCGGACACGGGAACGCACCGGGGACGTGTTCTTCGCCGGGGTGCTCGCCGTCCTGGTGACCTACGGCGCCTGGGAGGCTCTGGGTTACGTCCACGCCACCACCGGCCTTGGGGAGTTCGGCTACGCCTTCGCCCTCGGCGCCGCCACCTTCGCCCGCGTGATCGTGCTGCTCGCCGTCGCCACCGTCGTGTGGGTGCCGATCGGGGTGTGGATCGGGATGAACCCGAAGGTGACCAGGATGGCTCAGCCCGTCGTGCAGGTGCTCGCCAGCTTCCCGGCCAACTTCATCTTCCCGTTGGCCACGCTCGTGTTCGTGGCCTGGCACATCCCGCTCAACTTCGGCGCGATCCTGCTGATGGCGCTCGGCGCCCAGTGGTACATCCTGTTCAACGTCATCGCCGGCGCCTCCGCGATCCCTTCGGACCTGCGGGAGGCGATGACGAACCTCCGCGTGCGCGGCTGGCTGCGCTGGAAGAACTTCATCCTGCCCGCCGTGTTCGCCAGCTACGTCACCGGCGGGATCACCGCCGCGGGCGGCGCGTGGAACGCCTCCATCGTCTCCGAGATAGTCAGCTACGGCCCCCATCACCTGACCGCCACCGGCCTCGGCGCCTACATCGCCGAGGCGACCGCGACGGGGAACTTCCCGAAGATCCTGGTCGGCATCGCGGTGATGAGCGTCTACGTGGTCCTCACCAACCGGCTGTTCTGGCGCCGGCTGTACGCTCTAGCCGAACGGCGGTACTCGCTGTGAGCCCGCAACCCTCGTTGTACGTCCTGCCGAAATGAGGAGGACTCGATGGTGAGCAGCGAAACAGCGACACGGACCGGCGCGGTGATCGTTCAGGCCGAGTCGGTGACCAAGACATTCACCACCCCGGATGGCCATGCCCTGCCCGTGCTCGAGGGCGTCAGCTTCACCCTCTCCGAGGGCGAGATCGTGGCGCTGCTCGGCAAGTCGGGTTCGGGCAAGTCAACGTTGCTGCGCTGCGTCGCCGGGCTTATCCCGCCGTCCTCAGGCAGCGTCTCCTACCGGGGCACCCCGCTCACCGGGGCCAATCCGGGGGTGTCGATGGTCTTCCAGACCTTCGCGCTGCTGCCATGGCTCACCGTCCGTCAGAACGTCGAGCTCGGCCTTGAGGCACGCGGCGTCGCCGATGCCGAGCGGGCCGAGCGCGCGCTCAGGGCGATCGACCTGATCGGCCTTGACGGCTTCGAGTCCGCCTACCCGAAGGAACTGTCCGGCGGCATGCGGCAGCGGGTCGGTTTCGCCCGCGCGATCGTCACCGAGCCGGACGCGCTGCTGATGGACGAGCCATTCTCCGCGCTCGACGTGCTGACCGCGGAGAACCTGCGCGGCGAGCTTGTCAAGCTGTGGGAAGGACACGGTGCGCCGATCAAGTCGATTCTGATCGTCACCCACAACATCGAAGAGGCCGTGCTCCTCGCCGACCGCGTCCTCGTGCTGTCCTCCAATCCCGGACGCATCAGGGCCGAGCTCACCGTCGAACTGCCCCGCCCGCGCGACCGGCACGGCCCCAGGTTCGAGGCCCTGGTCGACACCATCTACGGCATCCTCACCGGTCGCGAACAGGCCGCCGCCGACGCGCTCGAGGCCGAGGCCACCGCGCAGGCCGCACCAGGACCGGCGGTCCGGCCCATGGCTACCCCCATCAACACGCCGCTGCCCGACGTCAGCCCCGGCGGGCTGTCCGGGCTGCTCGAAATCCTCGCCGCCCGCGGCGGCAGGGACGGCCTCGCGGAGATCGCCGACGACCTCAGTTTCGAGATCGACGACCTGCTCCCGCTAACCGACGCGGCCGTCATGCTCACGCTCGCCCGCATCGACGGCTCAGACATCGAGATCACCGGCGACGGCAAAGAGTTCGCCGCAGCGGACATCCTCACCAGCAAGCAGCTGTTCGCCAGGCACGCCGCCAAGTACGCGCCGCTTGTCCGCACCATCACTCAGGCCCTCGCCGCCACCGCGGACCACACCCTCCGCATCGGGTTCTTCATCGACATCCTCCGCCGTGGCTTCTCGCTCGGCGAGGCGCACAGCCAGCTCGACACGGCCATCGACTGGGGCCGCTACGCCGAGCTTTACGACTACGACAGCGACGACGAGGAGCTCACCCTCGAACCCGGCGCCCAGGAATACCTCTGATCCACGGGGCGCCTGCTCGGCACGACGGCCCTCCAGCTGCGGGCCGGGCGTCCGAGGTAGTAAGGCACGATCGGCATGGCTGGTCCTTTCGGTTGACACGTTGGTCCGTGCACATCCGCAGACGTCACGGACGGCCCGAACGTGAGCCTCACGTTCGGGCCTTCTGGCGCGTCTGCTCACTGACGGAAGGACTCGCACGGAGAGGAAACGACAATGACGCACGCGTTGCTCGCCACGTCGCTCGGAGAGCTGACGGTCGTCCGGGACGACGGGGCGCTGACCGGGCTGTACTTTCCGCGGCACTGGCCAAGGCCCGACCGGGCGGCGTTCGGCCCCCGCGCCGACGCGGGGTTCGAGGACGTCGCACGCCAGCTAGGTGAGTACCTCGCCGGGGATCGCAGCGCGTTCGAGCTGCCCCTGAAGGCGGACGGCACCGACTTCGACCGGCGGGTGTGGGAGCTGATCGCGGAGATCCCGTACGGGCAGACGACCACCTACGGCGACCTGGCTCGCGACCTCGGGGCCGGGACGGACCCACGGGACGTCGGTGCCGCCGTGGGCCGCAATCCGCTGTCCATCGTGATCCCGTGTCACCGGGTGATCGGCAGCACGGGAAAGCTCACCGGCTACGCGGGCGGCCTGGAGCGGAAGCGTGCCCTGCTCCAGATCGAGCACGCCGGGGTGCTGCGGACCGGGCACGCGCCCGCGGCCGGACTCTGGTAAGCCGCCGTCTCACGCTGCGGCCCCGGCAGCCGTCTGCCGGGTGTGCCCGTCAATGCGGCGCGGCTGACACCCACGGCAAGAAGGGAACGATTCATGTCGATCGAGGAGAACAAGGCCGTTGTCGGCCGGTGGTTCACGGAGTTCTGGGGCAAGGAGTTCAATCCCGCCGTCGTCGACGAGCTCGCCGCCCCGGACATCAGGTTCGAGTACTCGCTGCACGAGCCGCTGCGCGGTCGCGACGCGGTCCTCGCGTTCGCGGAGAAGTTCCGCGCCGCGTTCCCCGACCTGAACTTCTGGGGCACCGCCGGCCTGATCGCCGAGGGCGACTACGTGGTCGGCCAGTGGGAAGGCGGCGGCACCCACACCGGGGAGGCATTCGACGACATGCCGCTCGGTGCGCTGCCCGCTAATACGGGTAAGACCATGCGGTTCACCGGC
>Ga0335074_10003207_pt1 | contig 22260 bp, 21 predicted proteins | sample Lox_Sample_23_FD_206715 | JGI IMG/M metagenome (GOLD analysis project Ga0335074, IMG submission 206715) | Soil microbial communities from Loxahatchee National Wildlife Refuge, Florida, United States - Lox_Sample_2.3 | ecosystem: Environmental > Terrestrial > Soil > Wetlands | place: USA...
GGCTCACAGTGGTGGTCATCTCGCAGCTTCCGCAGGTAGCTGATCGGGACCTGTACCGGGCTCTGGCGGCGGCGAAGCCGCTCGCCTCGCCGGCATCATTCGTACCAATGCATGTGTCCGGGGATCTGGAAGAACGACGGCACCCTAGCGCAGCCCCCCTACGCTTCCGCGGTATCTGATGCTGAGCTTGAGTGGCGAAGCCAGAACGTTCCAGGCCTGGTTCCGCTTCGACGAGAACTGGCTGGACTACCTGGGGTGGCGGCGCTTACGCCCGGATGGGCCATCGGGGGCTGGCCGGGCTGGGCTATGTCCAGGCGAAGCCTGGCAGGCCAGCGTCTGATATCCGACGATGGCCTTGCACACAGGTGGAGGGCTCAGACCGGACTAGAGGCGCAAGGATCACGAGGGAGGCCTTCATGTGGTTCGGAAGGCGCTCGTACTACCGCGACAGTTACGGCCGCGTGCGCGAGGACCGCGACGCTAACCGCGGGCGTGGCTTCCGCGGGAAGTGGGCCCTGATCGCGCTCTTGGTGCTCGCCGCGATCATAGTGCTCGCGCAGCTAATGCAGTCCTCTTACCACACGGTGGTCCATGGTTAGCAGCAAAGCCTGATCAGATCTCCAGCTCGGCCCTGACGTCTTCGGCCCCTGCGATGAGTTTCGGCGCCGAGGGCCGGGCTCATAATCGGCGCCAACCTTCCCCTGCTGGCACGACGGCTCCGGTCGATCGTCGGCGCGTCTCCCGTGGCCCGGCTGACACCGCAGCCACCTCGGCGTCTGTGACCGGGATCGGCTCGGCCTGGCCGCGGGCGCGGAGCTCGCGCTGGGCCGCCCGGGTTTCAGCTTCCGGCCCGGCGTGGCGTCTCGGCCCGCTCCTGGCGTGCCGCGTCGGCCACCTGCAGGTGCGCCAGCGCTCGCCGAGCACCCCGGCAAGGCCTTCGGCGCTGCGGGCGATCCGGTCATTCCCGGCTTCGGCGGCTGTGGCCGCCTGCGTTCTGGCGTGGTCGATTTGACGGGCAACCGAGTCCAGCTCCGCAGTGACGTCGGCTGGGGCCAAGGCCTGCGCGCCGCTCGTTCGCGTACGCGCGCCTCGAGGTCCCCGCGGCCCGTCGCCTTCAGCATGGCGTCCTTGTCCGGCAGCTGCAAGGCCCGCGTACGGAGGCGTGGAATATCTCTGAGCCTGAGCCTGGTTCATGGCGACCAGCGCCCGCTGGGCGCCATCTCCGGCGAGCCGGGCGGCCCGTGGTCAGGGACCGGGGGCTGAAGGCCCCGGCCGCGCAGCGGCGCCGTTAGGCGTCCTTGACCAGGGGCCCCCGCGAGTCGGCTTCTCGGGTCCGGCCTGCCCTAGGCAGGTGTTTCCGGCCGGTGCGAAAACGCTCGTTTTGGACCTCGTTCGGTGATTCATGGCTGCTTAGCCATGTCCACGTCAGGCCGTGTTCCTGGTGCGGTCGGTCCAGGTGTGTTACCAGGGCCTTCTCTAGAAGAGGCGTTCCTGATGCGACGGGATCCCTGCGGCGATCGCTTGCTGGAGGGCTTTCTCGACGTCGGCGCCGCTGCGCCGCGCGGTCAAGATCGCATCCCTGATCGCCGTAGCGCGGCCGCGGGCACCGCGGCGATCGGCCAGCGGGCCGTCTTCGCGGCCGCGCCGGGCCCGGTAGTCCCAGACGTTCTCTACCTGGTCGCCGATCAGCAGGTGATCCCAGTCCTGGCAGCTCGTCTCGTCGCAGCTGTGCCGGATCACCACCTGGCCCGCCCAGGGCGCCTCGATGACACCGTGCCCCAGCTGGAAGGCGTACACGTGCGCGCTCACGATCCGGCTGGGCACGGCGAGATCGGATCTCGCCCGGGCGCGGGATCCGGCGCGGAACTTGCCGTGGCCGGTCGAAGAAATCGCCCCGCACCAGTAGGCGCACCGATCCGGGCCGCGTCGGTACACCAGGGCTTCGTACCTGCGGCGCGTATCCGGGTCGGCTAGCCAAGCCTGCCACATGGCGGTATCGACCTCGGCTGCTGCGATCGGCGCCGCGAGTTCCGCGAGTTCCACGAGCGGCATCTGACCGCCTCGTGCGCCCGGAGAAGTTATAGAGGGAATCAAGCCGGTCAGCCTCTCGGCTTGGTGAGGTGCAGTCGGCGCATCAGGGCGCCGTTGTCGGCGTGTCCGCGTAGGTAGCCTCGCAGGGGGAGCCGGCCCGCGTCGCCGCACGAGATGACCGCCCGCCCTTTCACCGGCGTCCCTTCCGCTCGCCCAGGCCCGCCAGAGCAGCCATGACCAGTTCAGGTTCGGCCAGGTAGTACAGGGGAGTCCGCTTGTTGGGCGGGGTGGCGCGGACCGCCGGCCAGTCGATGTCCTCGCGAGCCAGGAACGCGTCGAGGGCGCCGGCGGCATACACCGGGAACCTGGCCCACTGCCCGTCGACCCACCTGGCGGGGGTGATGAACCCGAACCGGGCCAGGAGGCGGAAGTCGGCCTCGCGGATGCGCATGTAGGCGGCGGCCTGCCTGGCATTGCGGTCCCGGGTCACCTCGGCCGACGCGGCCGCGTCGGCGTCGGTAAATGCTTCGAGGTCAGCGCCGGAGTACAGCTGGCAGCCCTTGTACGTCTCGGCCAGGCCGAGCAGGCCGAGGGCGGCGAGTCGCTCCACCCCGCCGGCGGTAATCCCCACGCCGAGCTTGTTTTTGAGGTAGTCGGCGGCACGCCACGCGCCCACGTCGGGCACCCGCCCGGCGGCGGCGCGGATGGCTTCGGCGGCCTGCTCCAGCTGGGCGGCGGCGGCCTCGGACCAGTGGCGGCGGGCACGGTCGGGCTGGGGCAGCAGCCCGTCGCGGACGGCCCGTTCGGCCTGCCACTGCTCTAGGCCGAGGCGGCGGGCCAGCTGCGGCAGCGACACGGTCACGGTTACGCTCCCCTACTCCGCAGTCTGGCTACCTCGCCGGCGTCGGCTCTCTGGCGGGGTTTGCGTCGGCTCAGCCTCGCGGCGTGCCCTGGTCAGCTCGGCCCGCGCGGCGTCGAGGTCACGCTCGGCGCGCTCGGCCCGGGTGCGCAGCTCATTGCGCGACTCCTCGAGGACCTGGGCGCGGGATTCCAGCGCGGCGCGCAGCTCGTCCCGCTCCCGGGCCGCATCGGCGCGCAGCTGCTCGAGCTCGGCGGCGTGCGCCCTGGTCACGTGGGATAGGCGGTCGGCGGTGTCGGTGAGCCGGGCGAGGATCTCGTCTCGTTCTCGCTCGGCGTCGCCGCGCAGCTGGTCGATCTCACGCGCGGCGTCTTCCCGGGCCCGCGCAATCTCCGCGCGTGCATCGTCGGCGCGTGCTTCGGCGGCTGCGGCGCGCTGGTCGGCCTGCTGGGCGTCCTGCCGGTACCGCTCGGCCTGCTCGCGCGCCTGGTCCCGGTCGGCTTCGGCCGCGCGGACGTCGGCGTCGGCGTCGGCGCGGACCTGGCTGACGAGCTCCTGGGCCTGCCGCTCGGTCTCCGCGATCCGGGTCTCGGCGGCGCTCACCGCGGCGTCAGCGTCAGCCTGCGCCCGCCGGATCGCCTCGGAGGCCCGCGCCTGCGCCTCCTCAATGCGCGCCTGGGCGCCGGCGCGGATCTGCTCGAGTTCAGCCGCGTGCGCGGCGCTGGCCTCGGCCAGCCCGTCGTGAGCTTCGCGCGCACGGGTTTGCGCGGTCTCCAGGAGAGCCGACAGTTCCTCGGTCGCCTCGTCGGCCTGAGCGCGCATCTGGTCGGCCTCGGTGGCACGCTGTTCAGCTGCGGCAGCCTTGGCTTCGGCGGCGGTCGCGCGCGATTCGGCCGCCTTCCGGGCAGACTCGATTTCCGCTTCGGCTGCGGTCGGGTCGGCGACGGTGGCCGCGGCCTCGGTCAGCCGGCTGGTGATGCCGTCCAGTTTGCCCGCCAGGTCCCGCATCTGCCGCAGGAGCTCGGCGCCGGTCTCGCGGGCCATGGTGACGAGCTGCTCAGTGTCGGCGTCGGTGGTGGTGGCGAGCTGCTCGGCGGCGCCCGGGCGAAGTTCCTGGCGGCGCCGGAACGCGGTCAGCGCGCTGTGCGGCTTTCCGGTCACCGGGTCCGGCTGGCCGCAGTACTTGGGCTTGGCCCCGACTGCGAACCCGTCGGCGCGCGGCTCGTTCTCGCATCGGGGATACGCGCACCTGACAGCGGTCGCTTCCGGCGTGGCGCTGGTCATCGCGGGCTCCTCTCGCTGGCTCGTGATCCCATCCTAGCACCAGAATGAAATAATGCAATGATGAAATGAAATGATGAAATAATGAAAAGCTGTCGGCCGGCCGCGCCGCCCTGCCCCCCTTTGATCTCGAAAGTGGCCGGATTTCGCCGAGCTCGGCCCCACCCGTGTGGCCGCGATCGCAGCCCTGGCCCGCCGGGCCTGGGTGTGTTATCCCGGGCGGGGAGCAACCGCGGCGGGGCCGGACGCTGTCTTTCGCCGGCGAGGCCTGGCGGGATCGATCGCGGCGGGCACCGGGTGCGCGGCCGTGCCGGGCCTGCCACTCCCCCGCGCTGACCCGGGGATTGGATACCCTGGCCTCGCCTCCGCTGGACGTTGGCGGAAGGCGAGGCCTGGTCGTTCCTCTGGAGGTGTTACGTCCAGTTCTGATCTGTCGGCGGCCGCCAGTTCCGTGCTGGGGGCCGAGAGCCTTCCTGCCTTGCTCGCCGCCGCGTACTGCGCCTTCGAGCGTGCATTGCAAGCCCTGCGCAGCGCTGAGGACCATGCCGGGCACTTGCTGCCTGCGCTCGTGCTGGCCGCCGCGGAGGCGGCCAGCGGCCGCGACGCGGTCGCTGGCGCGAGGTCTTTTCCAGGCCCGGGTGCCGCGCCGGCCGAGACCATGACGTCGCTTGCGGTGATCGACGTTGCTGATCAGGTCGCTTACCTTAGCCTCGCGCTGGTCACCCGCCTGCGCGCCGCAGCAGCCGGAGGCGGCGGGCCGGCCTGCGCGGCCGCTGCAGCGCACGCAGGCCGCATGTACGAACTGCTCGCGCCGCCGGGCTGATCATGACCGCGGGCGGTCGCGGGGGCCAGTCCCCGGCGGTGTTCGGTGACTTCTGGCGGCAGGCCGCCCGGCTGGCGTCTCCGCCGCCGCACCCGGATCCGCCGGCAATGGCTGAGCAGGTTCGTCATATCGCCCTGGCGGCCGCCCGGTCCGCTGCCGTGATGGGCCGGTACGCCGGTGATATCGCCGCTGCCAGGTCAGGGGTCACGGACGGCTTGTGGGCTCAGGCCATCGCACGCGCCCGGGCGGCGACCGCCCTGATTACCGGCCCGTCACGCCAGGAGGCGGCCGTGGCGCCGTTCCCGGCCGTGTCGCTTGCCGCCCGCCTGGACGGCTACGCCGCCGCGCTGACCTACGGCCGGGACCTGCTGCATACCCACCTTGCCACCACTCCTGATGGCCGCCGGCGGGCGCTGTCCGACTGGGCGCCGGTGATCAGCTCCGCGCCGGTGAACCGGGCCCTGCTGGCCGGGCTGGCCGATCACGCCCGGGCGATCGCCGGGCAGCTGGCCGGGCTGCAGCTGGCCGCGCCCGCCGATCCTGAGACCGTCGCGGCTTGGCACCGCCTCCAGGGCACCGCCGGGCAGCTGCGGGAGCTCGGCGCGGCCGTGCAGGCCGCCCAGTGGCAGGCGCCGGTGCTCCCGGAGCATCGCCAGCTGCTGGAGGCAATCCCGGTCAACGTCACGCCCGTCGTGCAGGCGCCGCCGCCGGAGGCCTCGGTCGGTGACCTGTGCGCGGGCATCATCGGTACCGCGCTGCGCGCTAACCAGGCTCGCCGCGAGCTCGCCGCGCGGGCTGCGTGGTCTCCGGAACTCACCGCGGACTCGATGCGCCATGCCGCCGCCAGCTACGTCGTGATCAGCTTCAACGCCGAAACCGTGTACCGGGTCCTGGCGGTGCGGGCCCGCGAGCTCGGCCATCACGGCCTGGTGCCGAGCCTGGAGGCCGCCGCTGACCACGCTGACGACAACCGCCGGGCCTGGCTGGCCGTCGCCCACGTCTGGGACCACATGGCGACCGACAGCCGGGGCTACCTGTCCCGCCCGGCCGCTGAGGCCGGGCGGCTGGCCCTGTTCACGGGCCGGCTGGCGTATACGGACCCGGCTTGGACCCCAGCCCGCAGGCCATCGCATGCCATCCGCGACGCGGCCAGCCTGGCACCCGGGCCCGCCGAGCTGGCCGAGGTCCTCGGTGCCATGCACTATGCCACCGACAGCCTGGCCCGGGCGGCCCGCACCGAGCTGCGCACTGTCCGCACGCTAGCTGTCGCCGGGCGCCTGTACGTCACCACCCGCAGCCTGCCCGAACTGAAATATGACGTCCGCCGGGCCTATGCCAATGCGCCTCGCGGCCGGGTCGCTGACGCGCTCGCCGCCTACGCAGACACCGCCAACATTTCTCAGGCGGCGTTGCGCTCGGCCGCCGAGGTCGCCGCAGCCGTGGACGCGCCCAGCCGGATGCTCAGCGCCGCCGAGCACGCGATGGCCGAACGGGTGGCCGCGCCACGAGGCCGCCTCGAGCAGACTCTCCTCGATCTGGGCGTTCACGATCCCGAACTGCTGCGCCGCGGCGCCGAACTGGACGACACGGCACAACGGGTACTGTCTCAGGCCCACCGCTCCGGGCAGGTCCGCCCGCAGCCCGACGCTGAGGTTGCACCAGAGCTGGACGCCGCCGACGTGGCGGCCGAACCCGCCCGGCCCGCCGAGGCCGCCGCCGGCGAACCGGAGATAGACGGCGGCTTGGAGATCGGCCCCGGCTGAGGGGGGCTGGGACAGCCGCGGAACGGCCGGCCGGGGCTCCCCCGCCAGCGCCGGGCCGGAATGTCCGGTCCGGGTAGGGTCGAGGTCATGCCCGGAGTGCAGACGGCGCGGGTGACCGTGGTGTCGCTGAACACGCGGGGTGTGCCGGTGTTCGGGTCGGGCCTGGCTGCCCGGTACGCGGTGATCGGCGATGCGGTTGATGCCAGTGGCGCTGATGTCGCGTGCTTCCAGGAGGTCTTCAGCTGGTGGCATCTGCGGCTGCTGGCCCGGCGGATGCCCTCGTTCGGGCACGTCAGCGTCCGCCCGTCACCGGCCGGACCGGCCGGCGGGCTGGTGACCTTCTCGCGGCCGCCGGTGTCCGGCACGGTCTACCGGCGCTTCGGCGTGCCGCCCGCGGCTCGGGGTATCTCCCGGGCGGCCCGGTTCCGGGCGGCGCTGAAAGGCGCGCTGGTCACTCAGCTGGGCCGTCCTGGGCTGTGCATCGTGAACACGCATCCGGTGGCCAACCGGGACGGCGACTGGTCGGAGGCGGGCCGGTTCTACCCGCTGCACCGCGCCCAGCTGGACGCCCTGGCACAGGTCGTGCGGGGCGTCCCGGCTCCGCCGGTGGTGTGCGGGGATTTCAACGTCGACCGCGACAGCGCCTTGTTCGGCCGGTTCGCGGCCGAGGCCGGGCTGGCCGATGCGTTCGAGGGCAGCTGCCCAGCCACGTTCCGCGCCGAGTACCTCCCGCCGGGCGAGACGCCGCACTGCATCGATTTCATCCTGGCCGGCCGCGGGGTCAAGGCGGAGGCCACCGCGGTGATGTTCGCCGGCCCGGTGCCGCTGCCGGGCGGGCCGGGCCCTGTCTCGGACCATGTCGGGCTGCGGGCCAGCTTGTTCCTAGTGCCGTGACCGGCGGCCCCGGCGGCTGGTCAGCATCCGGTACAGGATGTTGGCGCGCAGCTGGACGTGGCGGGTGAGCAGCTGCGCGGCACGGGGCGGCAGTGCATCGGTAAGCGTCACCCACGCGCGTTTGGCGGCGAAGAAGAGCGGATACCGGCGACGGCGGGCGAGCATGAAGGACCCGAACGCCTGGCAGTCCTGGCCGGTGAACCGGCTCGTGAGCGTTCCGGCGGCCAGCGCCTGGGTCAGTGCGGCGATCCGCAGCGCGTCCTTCTGCCTGGTCACGCCTACGGTGCCGTAGATGTGCAGCAGTATGCGCGGGTCGAGCGCGGCGATCGGCTGTCCCAGCAGCCATGCCGTGGACGGGGCGAACAGCTCGGTCCGCACCGGCATCCGGATCGTGCGGTGCGTCAGGTAGGAGAGCGGGGAGCCTGGCCGGTAGTCGATCCAGCATTCGGCCCAGAAGGTGTCGATGCTGACCGGGAAGCCGCCGTGCCGGGCCGCGCGGGCGTACCGCTTGACCCGGTGCAGGCTGTCGCGGGGCACGAGCAGGTCGATGTCGGGGATCCTCGCGGCGGGGTGGCGTGCGCCCGGCCGGTCGAAGTCGAGCGATGCGCCCTGGTCGGTCCAGGCGGCGGCGGCCACGCTGCCGAATACCGCATAGGGGATCTGTTCGGTGGCGAGCCATCGCTCCAGCCGCTGCAGGCTGGCCAGGAAGGCTGAGCGCCGGGCTGTGAATGCGGGGTTGCCGGCGCTGGCTGTCATGGCTGTCTCCTGGCGGGGGGTTTCGCATTCGCCGTCAAGGCGGGCGGCGGGGCTCCCCCGCCGCCCGCATGAGCGCCGCGGCATGCCGCCGGAGGCTCAGCGCCAAGCGCCCCGGTGAAAAAAGTTTCGGGTTTTGAAAGTTTTTTCGGTTTGCGGGGCGCTTGGCGCTGAGGGGGCGGTATGCAAAGCTCAGGCGAATGCAAGATGAGTCCCGCCGCAGGCGGGGCCTGATAGGTCTTGGCCGGCCGCGGCCTTGAGCGGCGTACGCTGCGGCCAGCCCGGGGAGAAACCGGATCCCGTCCCTCGCCCTGCCCGCTGGGCTGCGCGCCGCAGGCCGGCGCCGGTGCACTACCGCGGCCCGGCAGCGTGGGCGTGCTGATCGCTGGCGCTGTACTGCGTAGCTGACCGCTGCTGCCGGATGGCCCGGGCCTGGCCTGGGCGGCGGTATAGCGATCCGGGCGGCCGGGCTGGGTGTGTTACCCGTGCCGGGGCGGGCGGCGAGCAGCGGCCGGGTAACACACATCACCCTCGCCGCCGGGGCGGCTCGGCGGCCTTCCGGCGGGCCAGGCGGGCACGTCAGCCCGTGGCGTACCGGCTGCGGGTTCCGCTGGCGGCCGGAGGGGCCCTGACGCCGTTATCGGGGATTACCGGCCACCGGCACGCCATGAAGTCGTACTCGTCCGGGTCGTCCAGGCTCCACCAGCCGTCTCGCTCGTTCACCGGCCGGTGCCGGACACCCTGGTACATCCTGAGCCGGGCCCGCCAGCTTTCCCGGTCCCGCTCGTACCGGTCGGCCCGCTCCCGCTGCAGGCCGACCGCGCCGGTCGACTCGGCGACGTCGGCCAGGGCGACGGGACCGCGCCGCCAGCCGCCCGGGCCGCGCTCGGCGAGCCCGTGCTCGGCGAGCACCCGCAGCGCGGCCGATGCCGCCGACCCGCTCAGCCGGGCCGCCCGGGCCACCTCGGCGCCGCGCGCAGCCTCCGGGCCGAGGGCCTCGTACACCAGCGCGGCGGTCCCGCCGAGCACCAGGAACGCCGGGTGCGCCGCCTCGACCCGGCCAGCTCGGCGGCGGCGCCAGCGGACACTGTCGGCGTACCGGGCCGGGATCCGGAGTTGATAGCGGTCGGCCCGGGCCAGCCGCCGCGGTGACACCAGATCGATCAGCGGGTCATCCTCGGCCGCCAGCATCCGCAAGACCCGGGCGACCGTGCGATGGCTCAAGGCACACTGCAGAGCCAGGTTCCGGCACCCGAACTCCACCACGGACGAGCCGGAGACCATCGCCGCCTGGCCGAGGGCCAGCAGGACCAGGCGGACAGCGATCGCGCGGCCGCCCCAGCCCTTGACCCGCGCGGGGTCCTCGGCCGCGCAGGCAATCATTGTCATCCACTGGCGGATCAGCCCGAACTCATCAGCGCCGCCGACAGGTGCCGGGGGGCGTGATCTAACGTCGCTTGTGTGCCATCCGCGCACATTTTCCTGACCGCTCACCGAAGCGATCGCTTTTCGCCACTCATAGGGCAGCAGCCGCTCGAGGCGGCCAGGCTCGGAGCGCCGCTCGTACAGCGCCGCCAGGCCCTTCCAGGCTCCGGAGGCGATCGCCGACTCCACCTCGGCCAGCCGCCAGCCGCGGGCCGCAGCCGCGCCCAGGACGGCCATCCGCGCCTGGCTGCGGCCCGCGTAGCGTGACCGGTCCCACCGCCCGGAGCGGGCGACACGCTCAAGCTCGGCGCCGAGCGGGGCGCGGCCGCCGAGGCGCGGAACCCACGGGATGCCAATGTCGTCCAGCTCGGACCCGGCCGGAAAATCGTCATCGCCAGTACCGGTTTCAACCTGCTGCAGCTCGGCCGCGAACTCGGTCAGCAGTGCGGCCCATACCTCCGGCCCGTTCGGATGCTCCACGGCCGCCCTGGCTTCGCTCAGCGGCGCCGGCAGCGTCCGCCATCCGCCGCTCTTGTGGCGGGCCCCGGGAGGCGAGATCTGGCCGCCGAGGGACGCCATCGGCGCCGGGTCGACGGCAGGGAAGCGCTGAGACAACGCACGGGCCACGTCGCGCAGCTCGCGCCACGGCAGCGGCGCGGAGAACAAGACCAGGACGTGGCGGCCGCCGCTCGGCGAGACATCGGCGATGCACCGGCCGCCGAGGCGCTCGAGCAGCTGGACGAGCCCGGCGGCCTGATGGTCGACGTCGCCGCGGGCCCGATCCAGGTCGAGCGCCAGCATCCGCCCGGTGGCCGCGCCCGGGTCGTACACCGGCACCGTGCACGGCTGGCCCGGCGGACCGGCGGGCAGCGGCCGCGCGTGCCGGGCCGGATAGGTCCGGCCACCGTCCCTGGAGATCCGGACGTGCGGCGTACCGGCGATCGAGGGCGTGACCGACCGCCACGCCGCCGCCGCGAGGTCGGCGATCGCGGCACTGGGGAGGCCGTCAGGACGCGGCGGAAATGCTTCCGCGTTTGGCGGCGTGTCGCGCGCGGGCAATGTTGACCTAGCCCGCTGGCCTGGTTATGGTAGCCACGGTTGTAGCTTTCGGTTCGGCCCGCGCGCTTGGTTGGCAGCCGCAGCGCGGGACTCGGACGGACGTGTATGCGGTTGTTGCGTGGCCCCCCTTAGCGGGGGCCTCCTGCATTTCCGGCTATAAAGCTCCGATCCGCTCAAGGTGGATAACGGGCGCCATTGTCGCCGGCCCTGCCGGTGAATGCCCGGTGGCGCGCCGGCTTCCGGCCGGTATAGGCCAGCCGGGCCATCGCGACCGGCCATTGCGAGCTAGGCGGCAGCCATCCGCGCGGGAGATTCGGACGTGCGGAGCGCCCGCAATCGAGGGCGGGACCGCATGCCAGGCAGCCTCCGCGCCGGTGCGCGAGAGGCCGTCAGGACTGCGCGGGTTCGCTGTCGCGACACCCGGCGTGTCGCACGGGAGCAATATCAATCTAGCCGTGCGACCTGTTAGTGTGGCCACGGACGTTGACCTTCTGTTCGGGCCCGCCTCCCCGGCTGCCAACCAAGTGGCGGGACTCGGAACGAGTGGGTATGCGGTTGTGTAGCGGCCCCCCTTAGCGGGGGCCTCCTGCATTTCCGGCTATAGAGCTCCGATTCGCTCGAGGCGGATAACGGGCAGCATTGTTGCCGGCCCAGACGGTGAATGCCCGGTGGCGCGCCGGCTCAGAACGCGCCGTAAGGAAGCCGAACCAGATAGTGACCAGGCTTGGAATCGCGGGCCGGAGTCCGGCGAGGCCTGGTGATACCCTCACACCATGTCCCAACCCATCGAAGACGACTGGGTCCTCGACGAGGCCGAGGCCCTGCTGGACATGGATGGGCGGCGGGAGCGCCTGGAGCAGGTCGTCGCCGACCTGCACAGCGGCACGGTCCAGCCTGTCGACCACGCGACCGCGCGCGGCCGGATCGAGACGCGCATCCAAGACCGCCGCACCCGGTGACGTGGGTCGCCAGCCCCGCGGGCTCCTGTGGGAACCCAGAGCGCTGGACGCGCTCGAGCAGCTTGCTGAGTACCTGCCCGCCGCGGCCCGCGACGCCCTTGAGGCGATGGAGCGCATGGCGTCGACCGGGTTCAATTACGGGCGGCTGACCCGCAAAGGGATCCTCTGGTACCTGCCCACCCCGAAGCTCGGCCTGTTCTACCTCGACGATGGCCGCACGCTGATCGTCGTCGACGTCGTCGACGCCCGCCGGCTTCGCGAGCTGCCCTAGCCGAGCGGGCCCCGTCCGCAGGCCGGCCTGGCGACCACCCAGAACTTCCCGGCGCGCATCGCAGGTGGCAGCTTCAGCACCCGGGAGGCTGCTGCCGGGTACCGTGGCCGTCATGCCCGAGTCCACCACAACAGCCGCGCCCCTGCTGACCAGCCGGTTCCAGCGGGCGGTCGCGGTGGCCTGCGAGGTGCACGCCGCGCAGCTGCGCAAGGGGACGCGCATCCCCTACCTGGCCCACCTGCTGTCGGTCGCGGCGCTCGTGCTCGAGCACGGCGGCGGCGAGGATGCCGCGATCGGCGGCCTGCTGCACGACGCGGTCGAAGACTCCGGTGACGGTACCCAGATGGAGCGGCGGATCCGCGAGGAGTTCGGCGACCGGGTGGCCGGGATCGTCCTGGGTTGCTCGGACGCGGTCGCCGTTCCCAGGCAGCCGAAGCCGCCGTGGCGGGACCGCAAGGCCGCCTACCTTGACCGCCTGGCCGGTGAGGACGACCCGGACGTGCTGCTGGTGTCGGCGTGCGACAAGCTGCACAATGCGCGGGCGATCGTCGCCGACCTGCGCGCCGTCGGGCCGGCGCTGTGGGACCGCTTCACCCAGGCCGATCCGGCCGCCCAGCTGTGGTACTACCAGTCCCTGGCATCGTGCTACCGGGGCCGCGTCCCTCCCGCATTGTCTGATGAGCTGAACCGGACCATCCGGCAGATGCAGTCCCTGGCCACCTGATCACCGGCGGCTGCACGCGGCACCCGAGATGCTGGCGTCCGGAATCCGGTGTAAAAGGGACGGGCGCGGTTCCGGTTCAGGGGTAGACCTGCAACCGAACCGGAACGCACATTAAGCCCGGTTCGGAGGTCAGACCGGCGGGCTCGGGAGCCCTGCCGCCCTTGGCGGGGCTGGACTCAGTTGAGATCCGTCTTACCGGTACGGCCGGACCGTCCGGTCATCTCGGCCAGCTCGATGAGCCCGTGTAAAACCCTGAGCTCCTACAGCCGCGGCGAGCCGCAAAGTATCGGTGAGCTGCGGGACGGTCCCGGTTTCTCTCCCCCGCCCGCCCGCGCCTTTCCCCCAAGGCCTGACCGCAACGGCTCGCTATAATCAAGGCCGCGCCACGCATATGCCCAGATCAAGAGCGGGCTGCCTGTGGGCTACCTTCTGACTGACGTAGTAGAATGGGACTGCAAGAGACAATGTGAGACGTGACAAGGCCTCCTACCTGGTGGTGTCCGAAACCTCGCCGGTAGGAGGCCTTGTCTGCTAACGGACTCCGCGGATCTCGATGATCAGCCGGACTACCTCAGTAATACACCTGAGGGCCAGCCTCGCACCTCGTTCCACGTTGTCCCAGCGACGTTGTGTAATGATCATCAGAATTCCTTCTACCTATTCGCCGAGAGGTTCCCTCTCGGGAGGCCGGGCGATCCGACCGCGCGGTACGGACCGACCATTTCGGTAGCAGGGCTTCGGACCATCGAAACTTGGCGTCGCCGTAGGCAAGTTTACCGGCGTTATTGGCTTCGGGAAAAACCACAGCTATGTAACTACTAGGCGTTATATCGAGCTTGCCTTGTATCTGGCGCAGCTGCGGCCCGATGTCGGCGGCGATCTGCCCCCTCCGCGTGGGCCAACGAAAGCCCGTGCGCCATCCGGTACTGCGAATCCGGCGCCTGCCTGGCCAGGTGATCCAGCAGTACGGTCTTGCCCACGCCCGGGTCACCGCGCCTCGGGAGTGCACGGGATCGCTGAGCCAGCCTGGGATCACCCGCAGTCCGACCTTGGCGTGCACACGCTAACTAGTTGCCTAGCGTGTTGGGCTTTACCCGCTCTAGGCCGAGAAACGCGGCACGTCGGCGCTGGATCGGGGGTGGACCTGCAACGGAACCGGAACGCATGCCAAGCCGGTTCGGGTGTTTCAGGACGTTCGCCCGGCCGGGGGTGCTGGTAAGAACGGCGCGACGAACCGCCTTTGGCCGTCTAGTTCACTGAACACCTGCAAGGGTGTCGTGTCTACACGCGGCGCCTGTCGGGAATCGATTGGCGACACGATCACCGACGGACCCCGGACTGGGCAGGCGGCCGCTAGGTGATCGTCGTAAAAAGGCGTTGCAAATCCGGCGTGTCCAGCAACGGGGCCAGGACCATTTCTTCTACAGTCCCGGATGTGACCGAGCCCGATGCCACCGGTCCCTGCCCCGCCGCCATCCACCCGCACGACGCGCCCCCGCGCGCCGGGCAGGTTGTCCGCCGCGTGCTGCTCCGCCGGAACATCGTCATCGACGGGGAGACCGCGCAGGCCGTCGCCGCCGCCGTCCAGGCCGCGCTCCAGGCCGACACGCAGTCCCTGCCGCGGCGCCGGGGCCCGCGTGCTCCCGCCGCCGGATGCGAGCCGCTGTTCTGACCACGGCTCATACCCGGACCGGGGAGGCAAGAGGCCTCCTACCAGCACGAGCGCGAAACCCCGACTGGTAGGAGGCCTCGTCCGCCGCCTGGCAGGCTGCCTCGCGATCCCGGATCACGGCGACGACGCAGACCTGGGCCACCGACCGGTCGCTACGCAAGCCTGGGATCGAGGTTGCCCGACAGATCGGAACAGGTGGCCGTCAGTGCCTGGTACCCGCAGTCCGGTTCGCAAACGGTGTCACGACGAACCTCCATCTCGCCGGGATAACAGTGGTAGACCTGCGGTCCCACTCCTGCCACGCGTTTCAGGCCGGAGATGCACCCAACGAAATGCAGGGTCTCGTGCGCCGCGACCGCCATGGAGAACGGGAAGACATTGCGGCGGGACAAAAGCTCCTGCTTTTCCGCGGGCAAGTTCTTGATGTAGTCGGGGTCATCGAGCTTGCCGGCGATGTCGAGGCTCACGTCGTCCCGGTCCAAGGCGTTGATGCAGGCCAGGCAACTCCGTCCCGGCCCCACAGTGTGGATACGCCAGTTGGCGTGCACGAACGTGTCCCCGTCGACCAGGGCGTAGATACCGCCGTCGATGACCGGGATCAGGTCGTTGTACGCCATCGCGTTGAGGACGTGACGGGGCCACGGCCTGTCGACGCATGAGAAGATCACGTCGGCGTCGAGCGCCGCTTGCAGTCCTTCCTCAGCGAGGAGGCTCTTGGCGACCGGCAGCACTGCCAGACCCGCGGCGGTGGCCACGGTCCTGGCGTTGCGCTCGGCAACTTCGACCTTGAGGCGCCTGAACGTCGCATCGTCCGCCTCCGCGCCGGCGGTGCGATCGAGGTTCCGTTCTTCGATGCGATCGTGATCGATCAAGACCAGATCGCTGATCCCCATCCGTGCCAGAGCTTCGGCGACGAGACTGCCGACGCTCCCGAGCCCGATGATCGCCACCCGGACGCGTGCCAGATCGGCCTGGTTGGCGTCACCCCACACGCTGACCGTGGCGACCTGGTTCGGCCCGGCTCGCGGCGCCGGGCGCAGTTCGGGATGAAAGGTGAGCCGCAGCCGCGGCCCCGCCACTCTCACCGTGGCGGCGTCGTCGCGCTCGTACCGGCTGGGGCCGACCCGCAGCCACCGTCGGGCGCTCCACGACCCGTCGGTCCCCGACGTCACGCCCACGAGCGGCAGCCCAGTGCGCCCGAACGCGGCCCCCGCGAGCCGGTCGCGCTCCGCGACCATGTCGTCGTCGCTCATGTCCTGCCAGCCCGGGCCAAGGTGGCCGTGGACCAGGGCGAGTCCCTCTCCGGGCTGGAGTTCACCCAGCGCGCGCTGCGCGTAGTCGGCTGTGAAGGCGACGTTTCCCTGCAGGATCCGCTCACCGTCATGCGGGAGCAGCAGCCGGGACAGCACCGCGGTGGTGCGGCGGCGCCCTGTGCTGGGTCGCCAGGTGGCGAACGTCAGGTCCTCTTGGCGGAGGCCCTTGTCCAGATGGCGGCGGAGGTCGGCGTCGGTGGACGCGGTCATCGCCACCGAGAACTCGGCCGGTTCGGCCTCTTGCATCAAAGCTCCGAGAAGATGGTGTTGATGTGCACGATCCACGCCTGTGGTGTCGGCGTGCATCGGAGCACGCGGCTGAGGTATTGCCACTCCGGGCCGAGCGGGCTTCCCTGAGCGTTCCGGGTGCCCATCGGGACCACGTGGGGCCGGACGTGGACAGCTGAGGGCGCGACGTAGGGGACCTGCGGCGACCACTGAATCGCCACATCCCGGCGCTGGCCGGCGAGCGTGCCGGTGCTGATCGGGTAGTCACGCACTACGATCCACCTGCCCTGGGGGCCAAGGTCGAGGGTCTCGACCGTGTGGCCGAGACCCTCGAGGTGGCTGACGAGGTCTTCGTTCGTCATCTCGGCTCAGGAGGTCGGGGTGACGCCTTCGAAGAGCGCGGTGAAACGCTCCTCCTGGTGAATTTCGACCACCTCGTCGAGGTCGGTGTACGTGTGATGCGGGTGATCGCGCTCGAGCCGGTACTGGTCAGCCGGCTTGAACCCGGCCCGCTCGAGGATGGCGCGAACGATCAGATCGTCCTCCTCGGACCTCTGGGGCTCGCCGTTGACGAAGTACAAGGTCAGCCGCTCGGTTTCCACTGCAATTCCTCCGTGATGCTGATGGCTGTGAACACGCCGCCCCTGACCCGGGCTCTGCCCTAACCTCCTGGGTGTGGAGGACGTTCACATCGGTTATTGCCGCGAGGTCGCCAGATCCGTCGCCAGGCGCCACGGGGTGACCGCGCCACCCGTCGACGTGGAAGCGATCGCCATGCGTGAGGGGATGCGAATCGTCCGCGTCGACCTCGGCGCCCTGGAGGGGCGGATGCGCGAGGACGACGATGGCTGGCTGATCGAGGTCAACTGTGATCGTTCGCTGACGAGCCAGCGATTCAGCGTTGGTCACGAGCTCGGACATCGGAAGATGGGTCACCTGGGGTGCGGCACCGACGCGAAACAGGAGCGGGAGGCTAATCTGTTCGCCGCCGAGCTGCTGATCCCGCTGGCGCTCCTGAAGAAGGCGATGGCGAAGCATCGCTCTCTCGGCGACCTGGCCCGGCTGTTTCAAGTTTCCAGGGAGGCGATGCAGATCAAGCTGCAGGAACAGGGGATGCTGTTGCAGCTCACCAGCTTCGACTAATCCAACAGCTCCGCCACGGCGTCGTTGACCCTGCGGAGATACAGCTCGACCTGCCGGGCGGTGGCCTTCTCGTCGATCGCGGCGACGTTGTGCTGAAGATCGCGCCGGCGCTCGAACGAGCTCACGCCCTTCCGCGTACGCCCGAAGACGGGCCCCGCGGACTCGTACACCGCCAAGTGAGCGCGTGCCAATTGCCGCAGCGGCTCCTCAAGCACGCCAAGCCCACTGAGTCCCAGCGCGACCAGCAACGCGCCGAGGCGCTCGGCGTCGACCGTCTGCAGGTCCAGCCGACTCGCCTCGAGCTCTTCCAGCCGCTCGGGCCGCCAAGACGACCGGCGCGAGACCTCCCCGATGTCAATGCCCATGGCCTCGCGCCGGCGGCGCAGCAATTCCCCCAGGCTTCGGCCTTGCCCGAGCCGCGCGAGAAACGCCTCCCGCCGCGTACGCAGCTCCTCCTCAGCCACGCCAGTGGAGGCATCAGAGAGTGTCTCCAATGCCTCTTCGAAGTGGGGCGGAGGGTTCGGCGCATCGTCGAACGCGGCGCTCAGCACCTCAGTCGCCTCGGTCAGCTCGTCGTCCTCCTTCTTCATCGCGCCCATCAAACCCCTGCCTCATCAGGCCCAGCCGCACCGCCCTCCAGCCTGCGGATGAAGTCCCTGACGGCCCGGCGCAGTAGCGAGTCCATCGCACTGCTGCTCCTACCCATGTCGCGGGCAACCATCCCGATCCGTCCCTTGACAGGCGGAGTCCGGACGTACACCTCGACGAGCGCACGGGCGTAATCGGCGGGCATGTCCCTGAGTATGGCCCTGACCCGCGCCCCTGACTCACGCCGGATGACCTCATCCTCAGGATTCCCGGCCACCCATGCCTGGCCGGCCTCCAGCTGGTCCGCATACGACGCCCACTGCAGCTCATCGTCGAGGTGGACATGGCCCTTGTCCCGGACTCCGTGAGCGATCGCGGTCCCGACGATGCCCTTCATCGCAGCGCGGCCCTTCCAGATGATCCAGCTGGGCAGCGCGATCTTAGCGGGGTCGTACTCATCGATCCGGTCGAAGGCCGTGGCGAAAGCCTCACAGGTAAGCTCGTCCACCAGGTCGCGGAGCTCGGGGTCCGGGACGGGTGCTCCGGCCGCGCTGTTGGACCACCGGGCTAGCTTCAGCAGGGTCCCGAAGACGTATTCGTAATAGCTCGACCACATCTCGCCCTGCGCGATGGGCTCCTGCTGTCGCAGGAGCGGTAGCAGCCGCTTCCAGCGATCGTCGGTCACTGAGGGCCGGCCGGTGTCATCGACGCATGCTCGCTCATCTCGAAACGGTTATTGCCTGAAACCCGCGTATTCCGTCGCGCCACCCGGTGCTGATGATGTTCAAGATGACAGCGTCCCGCGACGTAGCACCAGCGTAGCCGGGGAAGAGCCGCGTCCTATCGCCGCCGGGCCGGGTCACGCTCGGCCACCTCGGCCAGGAGGTCGGCGGCTGCCCGCGAGGCAGGCCACGCCCGTCGTGAGCTCGGGCTGCGGGCCCGTGCGGTCGGTCCGTGACAGGTTGCGGGATAACTGACGTTATCGGGCAACTACAGCTACCATGGCGCCATGCCACCTGCGCGAGCGCCCGAGCCCAAGACGGCTTCGGTTCCCGGTTATCTGGCAACTGCAGGCACGCGGGCGGAGCGGACCGCCATCGAGGCCCTGCCGGGGCACCCGCTCGCCTGGCACATCGACAACTTCCTCGCCGACCTGGCCAACGCGAACAAGCCTCGGAACACGATCCGCGCCTACCGCGGCGACCTGATAGCCTTCGCCCCCCACCACGACGGCGACATCGACCGCATCACCGCGGCGCCGGTCCGGGCGTTCCTCGGCGAGATCGCCGGGCAGGCCCCGGCCACCCGCAAGCGCAAGCGCGCCGCCGTCGCCTCCTTCTGCAAATGGGCCGTCCGGCACGAGCTGCTGGACGCCAGCCCGATGGACCGCATCGACACCATCACGGTCCCCCGGACGCTGCCCCGCCCGGCACCGGTCGGCGACATCCAGGCCGTGCTCGGCGCGATCTGCTCCCGGCGGCCGCGGAAGGACGTGCCGGTCGATGTGCTCCGGGACCGGGTGCTGTTCGAGACCGCCTACACGTGCGGCGCCCGCGCCTCGGAGGTGTGCGGGATGCACGTCGAGGACCTAGACCTGCGGCTGGACGACGAGCACGCCCGCGTGCACGGCAAGGGCGGCACCGTCCGGACCGTGCTGCTCGATGACCGCGGCTATGTCGCCCTGCTCAAGCTGTACCTCGCCAGGTCCGGCTACACGTCCGGGCCGCTGTTCCGCGCGTCCGTCAACGGCCGCGGCGGGCCGCTGTCCTACGACGCCGCGCACAGCAGGTGGGAGAAGTACTGTGCCGCGGCCGGGGTGGAGATCGGCATCCACCAGCTCCGCCACGCACACGCCACCGAGCTGATCAACAGCGGCGTCTCTATCGAGGTGGTGAGGCGGCGCCTCGGGCACGCGTCCACCGAGACCACCCAGGTCTACGCCGAGCTCGCCGACCAGGTCGCCGACGCCGAGATCCGCGCCGCCCGCCGCAAGCGTGAGGCCTCGCGTCGGTGACCCTGCATGGCTCCCCGGTTCGCTAGGGTATGTCTGCGTGACGTCCGCGGCTGGGCCTGCGGTCGGTGGCCAGCGAGGATAATTCTCGAACAGGGTGGTCGGGCAGTGGCCGATGAGGTGACCTTTACCGGTCAGTCCGGCACGACATGGCGATACTGGGACGGCAAGCCGCTCGGCACGCCGGGCGGCTTCGGCGGCGTTTACGCCGCCGAGGGGCCGGACGGAACGCCCATGGCGGTCAAGGTGGTTAAGAAGCAGCGCCCGTCAGGAGCGCTTGATGACCGTCTTCTGCGCCGTGAGATCGACATCGGCAAGCGAGTTGCCGACAGCGGCAGCGAGATGCTCCTGCCGGTCATCGACGCGGCTGATGCCGGTGACGCTCTGCTGCTGGTCATGCCCCTGGCCGATGGCGCGCTGGTAGCGGCCTCCGTCCCGACCGGCGAAGCCGAGGTCGTGCCGGTGCTGGTGGACATCGCAACCGGTCTTCGGGACCTGCACTCGATCGGGATCATCCACCGGGACCTCAAGCCGGCCAATGTCCTGCGGCACGCCGGGCGGTGGAAGCTCGCGGACTTCGGGATCGCCCGCGATCAGGAGATCGGGACCCAGGACCCGACCTTCGTGGGGTGGGGATCGCTCCCCTACATGGCGCCCGAACTATGGGAGCTGAAATCTCCCACGATCAAGACTGACCTGTACGCACTCGGGTGCTTGGGATACGAGATGCTGGCCGGCGCCCCGCCGTACACCGGGGACCAAGCGGCCCTCCGGGCCGGCCACCTTACCCAGGCCCCGCCCGAGGCGCCCTGCGCTGACGTCGTGCTCAAGAGCCTCATCGGCCGGCTCCTGGCCAAGCGCCCGGAAGACCGCCCGCAGGACGCGCGCGCCGTGCTGGACCGGCTGCGGAGGGTGCTGGTAGCCCGGGATCCGGTCCAGGAATCCATCGCGCGCGGTCTTGGAGCCCACGCTGCCGAGCAGGCCCGCGCCGCCGCCGAGCGTTCGGCGGCCCAGGCCGCCGAGGATGCGCGCCGCCAGCAGATCGCCCAAGCCAAGGCAGACCTGCGCGAGATCGTCAACGACGCGCTCAGCGACCTGCGGGCCGTTGAACCGGACGCCACGTCCGAAGAGCGCGGCACCACCAGGTCGAGTTTCGTCGCGACGCCGAGCTTCAGCCTGACCGCTGGCGGGGTCAGGCTCCGGATCGACCTGTGGGAGGGAATGATCACAAGCCAGCCAGTCGAGGGCGACACAATGGTCCTGGCCGGCTGCGTCATGATCACCAACCCGAGCTATTCCACGGAGCTGAACTCGGCCAACCTCGTCTACGAGCGGGTCGATGACCGCCTCGCCTGGCAGATCTACAAGTTCCGCAGCGGCCTCGTGCCGCTCGAAAGGTACCCCTACGGACCCTACGGCCGCACCCATGGACTGCGTCACGGCGAGTTCTTCGACCCCCGGGAGCGCTCCTTCATGCTCCGCCCTGTGATGCACGTCTGGAGCAAGGCCGTCACCACGCTCACCGCCGACAGCCTCCTGGAACTGTTCCAGGAGGCTGTCGACCTCCGGCCGCCGGACCCCCGCACCGGCATCTGGTGAGCGGCGCGACCCGCCCGAGGCGGCACGTATTGCGCCCAGGCCGTCGGTGACCGCGCGGACCCGTACCACTCCGACCTCGGCGGCGCCTATACGAGGAGCTGCTGCGCGCCCGCGAGGCCATCCCGGATGAACCGGAACCCGAGGCCGCCATAAGCGGGGCCGGGAGCGACTGCGGGTGACGGCGCTGGTCAGCGGCAGTGAGATAATCGGCTTGTACGGCCGGAAGCCATCCTGGTCGACATCACCGTGTCCCTCAGGAGGCCACCCGTGAGCACCCCCATGCCGTCGGCCCGCCTGGCTGCGTGGACCGCGCGCCTGGGCAACATCACGGATGAGGTGCTGTCACTCATCCACGACCGCGACGTCTGGCGCACGATCTCGGAGATCGGCGCCGCCAACCCGACAGTGGCCGCCAACCCCTTCGTGATGGGCCACTTCAACACGCTGTACTACCGGCGTGCCCTGGTCTCGGTCCGCGCGATGGTCGACCGCAACCCCGACAGCGACTCCCTGTTCACCCTCCTGACCGACATCGCCGCGCACCCCGGCGACCTGAAGACCTTCTACCCGGAGATGCAGCTGGCCGGCACCGACACCATCGACCCGGCCAGGGTGCTCGCCGACATCGACCGGCTGAACGCCGCGGCCGCGGCAACGAAGAGATACGTCAACAAGCGCATCGCGCACATCGACCGCAATGGCAACCCGACCGTCCCGACTGCCCCGGAGATCGACGCCGCAGTCGAGCTGATCGGGGAACTGCTGCATAAGTACACGCTCCTGCTGACCGGCGCCGACCTGCGGCTCGGAATCCTGGTCGCGTTCGACTGGACCAGCGTTTTCACCGTGCCGTGGATCGATCCG
>Ga0335074_10003208_pt1 | contig 22260 bp, 21 predicted proteins | sample Lox_Sample_23_FD_206715 | JGI IMG/M metagenome (GOLD analysis project Ga0335074, IMG submission 206715) | Soil microbial communities from Loxahatchee National Wildlife Refuge, Florida, United States - Lox_Sample_2.3 | ecosystem: Environmental > Terrestrial > Soil > Wetlands | place: USA...
CACCGAAGTCGTAATGCTCGCGCCCGGTATTCCAGCGCAGTTCCGGATCCGGCAACGTCACCCCGAGCGCCTCGGCCTGCGGAACGGTCATGTCGACGAAACGCTGCCGCAACTCGTCGTTCGTGTGGCGCTTCACCCGCCAGCGCATCGACTGCTCGGTGTTGGGTGACTCCGCATCCGGCGGACCGAACATCATCAGTGATGGCCACCACCAGCGGTTCGTGGCGTCCTGCACCATCTCGCGCTGGGCAGCGGTGCCCCGCATCATCGTCATCAGCAGCTCGTAACCCTGCCGCTGGTGGAAGGACTCTTCCTTGCAGATCCGGATCATCGCCCGCGCGTACGGGCCGTAGGAGGACCGGCACAGCGGCACCTGGTTGCAGATCGCCGCCCCGTCGACCAGCCAGCCGATCACGCCGACGTCGGCGAAGGTCAGGGTCGGGTAGTTGAAGATCGAGGAGTACTTCTGCCGGCCAGTGATCAGCCTGTCGGTAAGGTCGGCCCGGTCCGCGCCGAGTGTCTCGGCCGCTGAGTACAGGTACAGTCCGTGACCTGCCTCGTCCTGGACCTTGGCCAGCAGGATGGCCTTGCGGCGCAGCGACGGGGCTCTGGTCACCCAGTTCCCCTCCGGCTGCATGCCGATGATCTCGGAGTGGGCATGCTGGGCAATCTGCCGGATCATCGTCTTCCGGTACGCATCCGGCATCCAGTCCCGTGGCTCGATCCGCCGGTCCCTGGCGATCGTCTCCTCGAAATGCAGCTCCAGCTCACCGGCGCTTGTCTCAGATCGAGTAGCTGCCTCAGATCGAGTCATCGGCGCTCCTTAATTAACCGATCATTCGGTCAGTAATTATACCGGCGGCACCCGCCCCTCCCGCAAGGCCCGCCGAGTCCAGCTACGCCGTCTCCCGCGCCGACCACAAGCGCATCAACCCAGGTCAAGTCCTGACACTGCAGGCGCTACCGTGCTCATGATCGTCCGCAGGACGAGGCCGGGCTCGCGCAGCACCGGCAGGTGATCCATCCCAGGGACGACAGTCAGCTGGCAGCCCGGGATGCGCGCGGCGGCCTCCCGGTCGGCCTCTATCAGCGGCGGGAAGTCCGCGGTGCCCACCACCAGCGATGTCGGCACTGAGATCAAGCCGAGCCGGTCGAAGACCGGCGGATCCGGCCGTTGCAGGTCGGCGGAACGCGGGTCGACCCGCGCCGCCGAGCGGAGCTGCTCGAGCACTTCGGGCGTGGGGCCGGCGGTGGCCCAGACCCGCTGCTTTGCGGCCACCATGGCATCCACGTGGCTGGCCCCAGCCGACCGGGCGCGCCGGTACTCGGCCGCCTCCTGATCAGCTGGCAAGTACGGCCGGGGAAACCCCGGGACGCCCGGACATAGCAGGACTAGCGCGGACACGCGTTCGGGGTGTTCGAGGGCCAGCGCGAGCGCGCTGCCACCCCCCTGGCTGCACCCCGCGACAGCAACCCGGTCCAGGCCGTAGTGGTCGAGCACCGCGACGAGGTCGGCAAAGAGCTGATACTTGACCGCAGGTGCCGGGGACTGCCCGTAGCCGCGGGCGTCATACCTGACCACCCGGTACGCCGCAGTGAGCGCAGGCATTATGGGATCCCAGAACTGCGAGTCGCCGACGCCCGGATGCAGCAGCACGAGCGGCGGCCCGTCGCCCCCGCTATCGTCCGCCCATACCTCGCCGCCGTCTACAGCCACCATCGTCGCTGTCATAAGCCCCACACTAAGCCCGCTCGGCTCTCATGCTCGGCTCTCAACCTGCGCCTGGAGCGGAAGCGCATGAACTAAGCTCCTCCGGGGCCAGCCGCGCCGCCGAATCGCACAAATGCGCGATGTCAGCCCCGGAGAAATGCTCGGTCTTGCGTACCAGCTTCCGAAGGCCGATCCCGTCCAGCGGACGGTGCCGCAGCAACTCCGCCATATGCCGCCGCAGCGGCACGTCATCAGGTCGGTCCTCGAGTGCCGCCAGAAGGCTTGCCAGCAGCGGCGGAAGGGCGTCGTCGTCCGTGCACCACCGGATCGTCGCAATGGTTGTCGCCACTATGCCAGATTTTGTCCCGCCTGGGTTCTAGTCATTCATGCGCTGAAGCGGAATCTAGTGGAGCGTTCTCCGAGGTTGTTGTCTGTTCCGAAGGCATAGGCGACGGCGGGGGTGAGCTCGTAGACCCGGTAAGGGGGATGTCCGGCGGTAGGCGCTGCGTATGGGGCGTTGAAGGCGTTGTCGGCGACGGTGACGGGCCATGCGTACTTGTCCTGGTAGGCCTCACCGATTCGCCGGAGTCGCTGGCGGTCGTCGATCCAGGCGATCGGTCCTTCGATGACGATGTCCATCGTGGGCGCACGGGCGGCGAGCGAAGCTGATGGTCTGCTGGTCAGGTTCCGGCCTTTGCGAGCGGCCGGATTGGTGGTTGAGTAAATGCGCTCATCGACGCAGACGGCGAGCACGGGCCGGACGCTGGGACGGCCGTCATCGCTGGTTGTCGCCACCCAGTACGAGCGCTCAGCGGCGAAGAGCCGGGCAACCTCGTCCCAGTCGATCGGCATGGCGTCAGCGGCCGCGTTGGCGGCGATCACTTTGGCGTCGGCACCAGGCCGGCTGGCGCTCACGACCTGGCTCCTGCGGGCTCGGCGTGTGCAGCGCCGACCGCGGAGCGGGCGCGCAGGGCTGTACGGGCCTGGGTTCGCCACGACCGGGTCGGACGGCCTGGGGCACGCCCGGGCCGGAGCGAGCGCGAAGCAACGCAGCGCGCCCGTCGGTCGAGGTCCTCGTACAAGGGCATCAGCATCAAGGTTGGGAAGTACACCGGTTCTCCTCACGGTGACCTGGCCAGCGGGCCGTCCGCTGCCGGTCTCGCCATATGACCGCGAGGAGGGTCCTGACTAACCGGTCCGGGCCGGCATTTGTCTACGGGATGGTGGCAGGCAGCGCGAAGCGGGCGAACATCCGGGCGCCGTCGATGGCCGGAGCGTCACCCCAGCGCTGCATGAGCTCACCGGTGAGGAAATAGTCAGCCGCGGCGATCCGCTCGCCGCGAAGCGACAGCACGGCAAGCGCCGAGGCCACCCAGGCGCCGGTAGCGGGATCGACCGTGTAGCAGCCGAGGGCCAGCTGGCCGTTCGCTGCGCTCGGCTGGTGCCGCCAGCGTTCGTTGAACCCGAAGTTGGCGAGGAACTCACCGATGGCTGCCGGTCCCCGGTACCAGCTGGGCAGCGGGGGCATCGCCCAGGTGGCATCCTCGGTGAGCAGGCCGACCAGCGAGCCGACGTCGGCTCGCTCGAGAGCGTCGACGAACGCCTCCACGAGCTGGTGGAGCCGCTTGTCGCCGAGGGCGCGAAGCGTCTGCTGCTGGGTCGGCTCGCCGTTGCGGCGCTGCACGCCCTGCCGGGCTCGCTGCAGGGCGCTGGTCACCGCTGGCACGGAGGTGCCGAGCTGGCCGGCGATCTCCGTAGCAGAGAACCCGAGCACCTCCCGCAACAACAGCGCCGCCCGCTGAGAGGCGGGCAGCGTCTGCAAGGCGGCGACGAACGCGAGCTCAAGGCTCTCGCGCTGGTCGTAACGGGCCTCTGGAGAAGCCAGCGATCCGCTCGCCTCCAGCTGGCGGTCAGGGTAGGGCTCGATCCAGGTCGTCTCAACCAGCGGAGCACCCGGCCCGCCCCCGGCCTTCACCGGCGGACCGAACGACACGGGAAGCTCCCGCCGATTCCGGCGCTTGGCGACATCCAGCGCGGCATTGGTCGCGATCTTGTACAGCCACGCACGCAGCGTGCTGCGCCCCTCGAAGCCCGGCAGGGCCCGCCAGGCCCGTAACAAGGTTTCCTGAAGGGCATCCTCAGCGTCGTGGTAAGAGGCCAGCATCCGGTAACAATGGGCGTGCAACTCCGCTTGGTGGACTTCTACCAGCGTCCGGAAAGCGCCCTCATCGCCCTCCCGAGCCAACGTGAGCAGCGCATCCCCGCCACCGCCCTCCCCTGCCTCGTCGCTCACCGACAGCACTCTATCGATCCGCCAACCTGCTGCACGACCGGTGATACCTAGCCCAGCGGCAGCGAGCGGCGCTACAAGCCCAGCCCTGCATCAGTTACGGCTGCACAGCGGCGGGCGGCCACTGCTTGGCGACCATCGTCAGGACGTCGTACTTCGCCACCGAAGCGCCGGCCTGGTTGGTGACGTCGGCGTCCCAGCGCACTTCACCGTGCCCGGCATCTTCGCGGGGAATGATCTGCTTGCAGGTCAGCGTCACCGTCAGCTCATCCCCTGGGTAAACGGGGGTGAGGAACCTCAGGTTCTCGACGCCGTAGTTCGCGAGCACCGGCCCAGGGTCAGGCTGCACGAAAAGTCCGGCCGCGAACGACAGCACCAGGTAGCCGTGCGCGACCCTGCCGTCGAAGAACGGGTTGGCCCGTGCCGCCGCCTCGTCCATGTGCGCGTAGAACGTGTCGCCGGTGAACTCGGCGAAGTGCTCGATGTCCTGAAGCGTCACCCTGCGCGGTCCTGCCACGACGGTGTCGCCGGGCCGCAGCGAGGACAGCGGCTTGCGGAACGGATGCCCGCCTTCGGTGTCGCGCCTCGCGCCGGGCACCCAGGTCCCGGTGACGGCCGACAGGATCCGCGGACTGGCCTGGACCGCGGTTCGCTGCATGTAGTGCATGACGCCGCGAACGCCGCCCATCTCCTCGCCACCGCCGGCCCGTCCCGGACCTCCATGCACCAGCGGCGGCAACGGGGAGCCATGGCCGGTCGACTCGGGCGCGTCGTCGCTGTCGAGAACGAGCAGCCGACCGTGCCAGGGCGCCACTCCGAGCACGACCTCGCGGGCGAACTCGGCGTCCGCGGTGACCACCGACCCGACCAGGCTGCCCAGGCCGCGCGCGGCCAGGCCGATGACCTCGTCTGGAGACGAGTAATCCATGATCGTCGCAACCGGCCCGAAGGCCTCGATCTCGTGCGGTTCGGCCCGGCCGGCGTCGTCGGCGCGCAGCAGCAGGGGCGAGATGAAAGCGCCGCGCCCGGCATCGGCACCCACCACATCGACGTGCTCGGGGTCGCCGAATACCAGCCGCGCGGCGGCGAGCAGGCCCTTGATGCTGCGCCGGACCTCCTCGCGCTGCTCGAGGCTGGCCAGCGCGCCCATCCGGACTGTCTCCTCCGCCGGGCTGCCGACAATTACCTTGCTCAGCCGCTCGCCAGCTGCCGCAATCACCGCGTCGGCAACGCCTGCGGGCACGAAGGCGCGGCGGATCGCGGTGCACTTCTGGCCTGCCTTCACCGTCATCTCGGTGACCAGCTGCTTGACGTACAGGTCGAATTCTGGCGTGCCAGGCACGGCGTCCGGGCCCAGGATCGAGCAGTTGAGCGAATCGGCTTCGGCGTTGAACCTGACGGCACGGCTGGCGACCACGGGGTGCGTCCGCAGCTGTCGCGCGGTGGCAGCGGATCCCGTGAATGACACCAGGTCCTGCTCAGTCAGATGGTCGAAGAGGTCACCGACGCTGCCGCAGACCAGCTGCACCGATCCGGCCGGAAGCAGGCCGGAGTCCACGATCAGTTCAACGAGCCGCGCGGTCAGGTAGGCGGTCTGGCTCGCTGGCTTGATCAGGCTCGGCACGCCCGCGATGAAGGCGGGCGCGAGCTTCTCCAGCGGTCCCCAGATCGGGAAATTGAAGGCGTTGACCTGCACGGCGACGCCGCGCCGAGAGGTCATGATGTGCTGGCCGGCGAATTGCCCGGACTTGCCAAGCGGCTCGAGCGCGCCGTCGGTATACACGGTGTCGTTGGGCAGCTCGCGCCGTGCCTTGCTGGCATAGCCGAGCAGCACGCCGATGCCGCCGTCGACATCGAACTTGGCGTCGCCAAGAGTGGCACCCGTCCGGGCTGACAGCCCGTACAACTCGTCGCGGTGCTCGCGCAAATATGAACCCAGCGCCTTGAGCAAGCTGGCTCGCTGGTGGAAGGTCAGCTCGCGAAGCCCGGGCCCGCCTACCGCGCGTCCGTACGCCAGGGCGGCGGCCATGTCCACGCCAGCCGAGGAGACTCGGGCAACCTCATCTCCGGTGACCGCGTCGAACACGGGACGCCCCTCGTCGTCCGGCGTAACCCAGTTCCCGCTTACAAAGCTTCGTAGCAGCGCCATTGCTAGCTCCTCGCCCGCATTCCTGCTGACCGGTGCTCGGACAAATCCGATTGTATTGCCTGCTCAGCGGACATCCAGCTAGCAGCGTGCAGCCCGGTGCGGCTCTGCACGCTAGCTTTTAGCGCAGCCAGAACCCATGCTCACGGCCGTTATTGTCTAGTTGCCTAGGCTTCCGCTGCCTACTTGCTGGCCTGGTTAACAGTGCTGGCAAGCCGCTGTCCGGTAATCGCCTCGTACTCGCAGTAATCGCATTTCCACCCGGTGAGATGCGAGCCAGCCAGGTCGGCGTAGCCAGTCGGATGCATGGTGCCCTGGTGACATGCCGGACATGGCATAGATGTCTGCGGCACTTTCAAGAAGGTCATGCTGGTCCCCCCTTCCGCGATCCAGCCTAGCCACGTGGCCGGGGGGCGAGCGGGGCTGCTGTGCGTGCGTTGTGTCAGCCCAGCCCGAGAATCAGGAACTGCTGCCGGCTGACCCACGCCGGGTAGCGGTCCACCATGGCGTCGAACAACTGCTGGTCCGGCAGCCCCTGATCCCGCAGTTGCCCGTAGTACTCGAGGTAGTCGCGAGACTCGGCCAGCACGGTAGCCGGATTGCCTTCAGTCGGGTCTTTATGCCCGCAGACGACAGAGGCGGGGTTGAGCGCGGACAGGCGGTCGAGCGCGGCAATCCACTCGGCCCGGCCATCCGCGGTGGTGTCCCCGACGTACATGTGGCAGTGGTTGTAGGCGACGTCGCCGGAGATGATCAGGTCCAGGTCAGGCACGTGCAGCGAGGTCGTGTCCAGGGTGTCGGTGCGCCCGGTCTCGATCACCTCGATGGCGGAACCCTCAAGCTGGATTTCTGGCCGTTCGAGCGGCTCGGGCATCGGAATGGTGTCGGCGATCTGGCCGGGGAACCGTGCCCTGAGTGAGTTATCCAGCGGCTGAGTGTCCTGGTGCATGTGGCGCACCGTCGCGGGCGCAGCCATCGGCCGCGCGCCCGGGAACCGGTCGAGCACCACCGGCAGGCCGAGATAGTGGTCACCGTGCGGGTGGGTGATGTAGATCGTGGTGAGGTTTCGGTCGTGCAAGCCAACCCAGTCCGCGAGCGCGGTTGCCTCCGGGACGGTCATCAGCGGATCCACGAGCACGGCATCACGGGCGCCGAAGATCAGCGTCGACGTCGTGGGATCCCACGCTGGTGAATCACCGACTGCGGGAGGCGGCGCGAGGAAGGGCTTCTCCGGCGCGACGAACACGTCGTAGGTCAGCGCTGACCGGCTGGCCGGCATGGGTGCGCTCCTTACTGTGGCGGCTGGCGTGCCCAGCTGATCGTTTGCGTGGTCGTCACGCCGCCGGCGCCGGATTCCGACACCGACAAGGTGAGCCTGTCCGGGCCGTCGAATCGCGCGTGCCGGTGCTGGGTAGTCCCCAGCCAGCTAGGTATTACCGACACCTGCACGTGATGGTTCACTGTCTGGCTAGTCTCGTCGACGTCGTACGGGCCGGAATAGGCGATGTAGTAGCCCTCCGGCCGGTCGTCATCCTTATCCGGCCCGGGCCCGGCCAGCTGGGCGGACATGTAGCCGTCCGGGGTGTACAGGATCGCCCCGCGGGGGTTGTCGCCCAGCGGGTGATCGGTCTTGCCGTCGGCGGTCACCTCATAGCCCATCAGCCGCCAACCGCCGACCAGGCGGTCGCGAATCTTCGGCTCTGCCATCGGTACTCCGGTTGATCATCGAGACGCGCATGCAGCAAGACCGCCACCGATCGGCTTGCGTGTCGCTGACCAGCTGCGGGGCCTCGCACGGGCCGTTTCGGCGACATGGACGCTCATACCCAGCCATCAATGCCTCACCCGGCTAGGACATGGCGCAGGGACGGCCGCAGCGCGCTCGGCGCCGTGGGTGACCGGGTCGGCATTTGTCGGGAATCCCGCCCGGATCACGGATTCGAAGCCGACTGGCGGCGGCGTTGCTGACGTAGGCTACCAAGCACTTGCTTGATTCCCCGAGGCCGTTGCTTCCCCGAGAGCTAGGCGAGCGCCGTGACCAACTCTCCGCAGACTGTCTGCGCCCTCCTGGAAGAGTCCTCGAAGCGGTACGGCGACCGTATTGCGGTGATCGACGGAACCCTGCGGATCTCGTACGCGCAGCTCGCAGCTGAGGTGCGCACGATGACGCGGGCGCTGATGGCGACGGGCGTTCAGCCTGGTGACCGAGTGGCTATCTGGCTGCCCAACACAGTTCACTGGCTCATTGCGGCCCTCGGCGCGCACAGCGCGGGCGCGAGCATCGTCCCGATGAACACGCGCTACACCGGTTACGAGGCACTCGACGTCCTTCAGCGCACAGGTGCCCGGGTGCTGTTCTTGCCGGATCGCTTCCTTGGATCGGACTACCTCGCAGCGCTCCGCGAAGCGGCGGCCGCGCAGACGGACGCTGCGCAAGATCAGCGCGACCCGGCAGCCGCACGGCCGGTCGATGGTCTGGAGCAGCTAACACTGGCGGTTTACGCGCCGCTTGCTGGCACGGACCGGACCGAGGGCAGCGGCGCGGAGCGAGCAGCGACGAGCGGCGTGGCGAGCTGGGAGCACATGCTCGAGCGGGCTGGTGAAATCAGCGAGCAGTCTGCCCTTGACCGGGCTGCGAAGGTGCGAGCCGACGACGTTGCCGACATCATCTTCACCTCGGGCACGACCGGCGTGCCGAAAGGCGCGGTGTCAACGCACCGGCAGACGGCCGCGGTTGCCGCAGCATGGGCCGAGCGGGCCCAGGTTAGCGAGCGCGATGTCTACATGATCATCGCGCCGTTCTTCCACACTTTCGGCTACAAGGCGGGCTGGGTGGTTGCGCTGCTCTGCGGCGCCACAATGCTGCCTCAGTTGACGTTCGACATTGACCGCGTAATCGACCAGATCGAACGGGAGGGCGTGACCATGGTGCCGGGCCCGCCGACGATCTTCCAGGAGCTTCTGGCCCACCCGCAGCGGGACGAGCATGACCTGTCCTCACTGCGGCTGGCCGTCACTGGCGCCGCGATGGTCCCTGTCGCGCTGGTCGAGCGGATGCGGGCTGAACTGACCTTCGAGACGATCCTGACCGCCTACGGTCTCACCGAGGCGGTGGTGGTGACAATGTGCTGCCCCGGCGACGACGCAGCGACGATCTCGGCCACGTCTGGGTGCGCAGCCGCCGACTTCGAGATCCGTATCGTCGGTGCCGATGGCCAGGAAAAAGAGCCCGGAGACGACGGCGAGATCCTCCTGCGGGGCCCGAACGTCATGACGGGCTATCTCGATGACCCGGAGGCAACGCGCGCAGCCATCGACCCGGATGGATGGCTGCACACAGGCGACGTAGGCCGGCTCGATCAGCGCGGATACCTGACGATCACTGACCGCCTGAAGGACATGTTCACGGTCGGCGGCTTCAACGTTTACCCGGCCGAGGTCGAGAACGTGATCATGCGGCTGAGTTCGGTGGCCGACTGCGCGGTTGTGGGACGGCCCGACGAGCGCCTCGGGGAGGTCGGGCTGGCGTACATTGTGGCGAGCCTGGGCCAGAGCCTCAGCGAGCAGGACGTGATAGCTCACTGCCGGGAGCGGCTGGCCAACTTCAAGGTGCCGCGCGACGTCGTGTTCGTTGGCAAACTGCCGCGCAACTCGGGCGGAAAGGTGCTGAAGCGAGACCTGCGCGAGCAGGCACGGGCGGCCATCCGGGCCGGGAGCAGCCTTGACTGACTACACCGGCCAGCCAGCGCACCCCGCGTTGCGAACGGCAATCTGCGACCTGTTCGGCGTGCGGTACCCGATCGTGCAGACCGGCATGGGCTGGGTGTCCACGCCGGAACTGACCGCCGCCACGGCGAACGCCGGCGCGCTCGGCATCCTGGCGAGCGGCACGCTGACACTGGCTGAGACCGACGCCGCGATCGGTCGCACCACGGAACTGACTAGCGCGCCGTTCGGCGTCAACATGCGCGGCGACGCCCCGGACCTGGCCCAGCGGGCACGTCTGCTGGTCAAGCACGGGGTGCGGGTGGCCTCGTTCGCGCTAGCGCCTGACGAGCGAGTGATCCGCTCGCTCAAGGACGACGGACTGGTCGTGGTGCCCTCGATCGGGGCCAGGCGGCACGCGGAGAAGGTAGCGGCCTGGGGAGTCGACGCTCTCATCGCGCAGGGCGGGGAGGGCGGCGGTCACACCGGCAGCGTGCCGACGTCGATCCTGCTACCTCAGGTGGCCTCGGCGGTCGACGTGCCGGTGATCGGGGCCGGCGGCTTCCACGACGGCCGCGGCCTGGTCGCCGCGCTGGCCTACGGCGCCGCTGGCGTCGCCATGGGGACCAGGTTCCTGCTGACCAGCGACAGCCCCGTGCCGGACGCGGTCAAGGCCGAGTACCTGACGCGGACCGTGACCGACACCGTCGTTACCGCCGTGCTCGACGGCGTGCCGCAGCGCGTGCTCCGGACGCCGCTTGTCGATCGCCTCGTCTGCGAAGGTCCGCTGGCCCGGCTGCGGCGCTCGGCCGCGCATGCGGTCAAGTTCCAGAAGATGTCTGGCACGCCCTGGCGCGACATCGTCGCCGAGGGGCTGGCCATGAAGCGCAGCCACGGGCTGAGCTGGACTCAGGTGATCATGGCAGCCAATACGCCGATGATGCTGCGGGCAAGCATGGTCGACGGCCGGACCGACCTGGGGACGCTGGCCAGCGGCCAGGTCGCAGGCGTGATCGACGACCTGCCGAGCTGCGCGGAGCTTGTCGAGCGGATCATCGCCCAGGCCACCATCGTGCTCGAGGGACTCGTCGCTGGCGGAGCGGGCGCGGCTGCGGCAAGCGAGACCGCGCGAAATGAGGCGGAGGGATGACCCTCCCCGCACAGAGTCGCCCCGGCCCGGCAGCGCGAGGAGTTCCGGGCGGTCGCGTACCAGGGCTAGCACCACCGCAACCGCATCCGAGCCACGGGCTACTGGCCGGACGCACAGCGCTGGTGACTGCCGCAGCCGGCACCGGGATCGGGTTCGCCGCGGCGCGGCGCTGCGCCGAGGAGGGCGCCAGGGTCGTGCTCAGCGACCGGCATGAGCGCAGGCTTGGCGAGGCAGCCGATCGGCTGAGCGAGATCAGTGGCGAGCGACCGCTCGCCGTGGTCTGCGACGTCACGTCGCAGCCACAGGTTGACCACCTATTCGAGGCGGCAATCGCCGAGCACGGTCACCTCGACATCGTCGTGAACAACGCAGGCCTCGGCGGGGACACTCCCCTAGTCGAGATGACCGACGAGCAGTGGAGCGCCGTCCTCGACGTCACATTGACCGGAACCTTCAGGTGCACCAGGGCCGCCCTCAGGCACATGATCCCCCGCAGCGCCGGCGTGGTGATCAACAACGCCTCCGTGATCGGCTGGCGGGCGCAGGCCGGGCAGGCTCATTACTCCGCAGCCAAGGCCGGGGTTATGGCACTCACCCGGTGCGCCGCAATCGAGGCGGCTCCGGCCGGAGTCCGGGTCAATGCGGTTTCGCCTAGCATCGCCATGCACCCGCACCTGGCGAAGGTGTCGAGCGAGGAGTTCCTCGCGGAGTTGTCGGCGCGCGAGGCGTTCGGCCGAGCGGCCGAGCCGTGGGAGGTCGCCGACGTCATCGTGTTCCTGGCCAGCGACTACTCCTCGTACATGACCGGGGAGGTCCTCTCGGTCTCCAGCCAGCATCCGTGACGGAGGTCTGAATGGTCAGTTCGGCAGCAAAGGATTCGGCCGCGGTCCAGGAGTGGCCCACCGCCGAGCGGCGCGGGGCATGATCACTAGCACGCTGGCGGGCAATGTCATGGAGATTGTGGTCGATCATCCGCCGGTGAATGCGCTGCCGGCGGCTGGCTGGTTTGAGCTGGCCGATGCGGTGCGGGCGGCCGGGGCCGGGCCGGAGGTGCGGGCGGTGGTGTTGCGGGCGGAGGGCCGGGGTTTTAACGCGGGTGTGGATATTAAGGAGATCCGGGCCGACGCCGGGTTCACCGCGCTGATCGCGGCTAACCGGGGGTGTTTTGCGGCGTTCGCGGCGGTGTATGAGTGCGCGGTGCCGGTGGTCGCGGCGGTGCACGGCTTTTGCCTGGGCGGGGGCGTGGGCCTGGCGGGTACTGCGGACATCATCGTGGCCAGTGAGGATGCGACGTTCGGGTTGCCGGAGGTGGACCGGGGTGCGCTGGGCGCGGCGACGCATTTGTCGCGGCTGGTGCCGCAGCATAAGGCCAGGGCGATGATGTACACCTCGGCGACCGCGTCGGCGGCGGAGTTGCATGCGTTCGGCTCGGTGCTGGCGGTGGTGCCGCGGGAGCGGCTGCGGGCTGCTGCCTTCGAGGTTGCCGGGCAGATCGCTGCCAAGGATCCCGTGGTGATCGCGATGGCGAAGGAGGCGTTCAACGGCATCGACCCGTGGGATGTCAAGCGGAGCTACCGGTACGAGCAGGGCTACACCTTCGAACTGAACCTCTCGGGTGTCTCCGACCGGCTGCGCGAGTCATTCGGCGCAGCCGCGATGGGCCCAGAGAACGAGGAGGGTGAGTCGGGTGGCTGATGAGGTGGTTCGTTATGCGGCGGATGGCGCGATCCGACGAACGGCAGCACGAACGGGTGGCTCAATGATCACCCAGGCGGGCTGACAGGTGCCAGTTCCGGACTCCGGCGCCTTCCGCGCCGAGGTGCGTGGCTGGCTGGCTGCCAATCTGGCCGGCGAGTTCGCTCCGCTGACTGGCAGCGGCGGTCCGGGACGTGAGCATGAGTTCGTGCAGGAACGGATGGCCTGGGAACGACGGCTCGGCGCGGACGGCTGGATCGGCCTGGGCTGGCCTGAGTCCGACGGGGGCCGCGGCCTGCCGTGGCGGCATCAGGTCATCTTCCACGAGGAGTACGCCAGGGCAGGCGCCCCGGCGCGCGTCGGCCACATCGGGGAGCAACTGCTCGGACCGACGCTGCTGATGTTCGGCACCGCGGAGCAGCGATCCAGGTTCCTGCCCGGCATCCTGGCCGGCACGCAATTGTGGTGCCAGGGCTACTCCGAGCCCGGCGCCGGCTCAGACCTGGCGGCGGTATCCACCAGAGCCCGGCTGGACGGCGACCAGTGGCACCTGGACGGTCAGAAGGTGTGGACGTCGCTGGCCCAGTTCGCTGACTGGTGCTTTGTACTAGCCCGCACCGACCCGGTCGCCGAGCGCCATCACGGCCTGTCCTACCTGCTAGTGCCGATGCGTCAGCCGGGCATCGAGATCCGGCCGATCGTGCAGCTGACCGGCACGTCGGAGTTCAACGAGGTGTTCTTCGATGACGCCAGGGCCGCGGCCGGCGACATTGTGGGGGCGCCGGGCGACGGCTGGCGGGTGGCAATGGGCACGCTCGCCGTCGAGCGCGGCGTGTCGACGTTCGGGCAGCAACTGGGATTCCAGCGTGAGTTCGAGGCGGTGCTCGCCACCGCGCGGGCGAACGGCGCCATCGACGACCCGGACCTGAGCGCGCGGATCGTCGAGGCGTGGGCCGGCCTGCAGGTCATGCGCTACACGGCCATGGCCACGCTCGGGCGGCCGGCTGCCGAGGTGCCGGGAACCGAGGCCAACATCAACAAGTTGCTCTGGGCGCCGTGGCACCAGCGGCTCGGTGAGCTCGCGGTGGACGTCGCCGGTGCCGCGGCAACCATCGCCCGGCCGGGCTACGAGCTCGACCACGCGCAGCGGCTGTTTCTCTACACCAGGGCCGACACCATCTACGGCGGCTCGAACGAGATCCAGCGGAATATCATCGCCGAGCGCGGGCTGGGCTTGCCGCGGGAGCCGCGCTGATGGAGTTCACCGACTCCGCAGAGCAGGCCGACCTGCGCTCCGCTGTTCGCGCATTCGCCCGCCGGCACGCCACGCCTGAGCTGGTCCGGTCAGCAATGACCGCCCCAGCAGGCTATGACCATAAGACCTGGGAACGCCTGACCACCGAACTCGGCCTGACCGCGCTCGCGGTACCTGACGGTCTCGGTGGCGTCGGCGCGGGGCCTGGCGAAGTTGCCGTCGCTGTTCAGGAGTTCGGCCGCGTGCTGCTCCCGTCGCCGTACCTTTCTTCGGCGACGGCTGCCCTCGTGCTAGCACGTGCCCGGGCCGAGTGCCCTGATGCCGCCGAGCGCTACCTGCCAGGTCTCGCCGACGGGTCAGTGACCGGAGCGCTGGCCCTGGATGCCGACGTGCTGGCGGATGGCGACACTATCAACGGCATCGCTCGCAACGTGGTCGACGGAGCGGCGGCCGGCCTTCTGCTGGTGCGGGCCGGTGATGATCTGGTTGCGGTGGCGGCCACCGACGCTGCCGTCGAACCGTTGGAGACACTGGACCAGACCCGGCGCCAGGCCGCCATCCGGTTCGACCGTGCCCCGGCCGTGCGAGCAGGGTCAGCGGCACCCGCAGTCGCGTTGCACCGGGTCCTGCTCGCCGCGGAGTGCGCCGCCGCGGCTGAGCACTGCCTCGACGTCACAGTGGATTATCTCAAGATGCGGCATCAGTTTGGCCGGCCGATCGGGTCATTCCAGGCGCTCAGGCACCGCGCCGCCGACCTTGCGGTGGCGGTGTCTTCGGCGACGGCGACCGCACGTGCCGCAGTGTGGACCGCTGCCATGAGCACGGGTGCCGACGACGCGGCTGCCATAGACACCGGAGAGCTGGCTATGCTGGCTCCGCTTGCCGCGCTGCATTGCTCGCGAACATTCCTTCAGATGGCTGGCGAGATGATCCAGCTGCACGGCGGGATCGGGTTTACCTGGGAGCACGAGGCGCACCTGTACTTCAAACGCGCCAAGTCCACGCAATTGCTGCTCGGCCCGGTCAGCGGCCTGCGCGCGGAGATCGGCGGAGCAGCCGGCCTGCTGCCCGCCTGATCAGCCCGTCACGGCGCGGGCGGCTCCCTGTCCTGCGCGGTGATGAACCTGGCCGGGATCTCGCCGCCACCGTGCACGGCGAGATCGGCACCGGTGACATATGAAGCCAGCGGGGAAGCGAGGAACAGGCAAGCCGATGCGATGTCGGCGGGCACGGCCATCCGGCCCATGGGGATGGCCCGTGCGACGGCCGCCCCGCCGTCCTCGCCGTAATGCTGCGCCGCGCTCTCCGTCATGATCAACCCGGCGGTGATGTGGTTAACCCGCACTCTGGGTGCCCACTCCAGCGCGAGTGACCGTGTCAGCTGCACCAGGCCGGCCTTAGCAGCGGAGTAGGCCGCGCTGAGCGGCGCGGCGTGGTGCGCCGAAACGCTGCCGATGTTGACGATCGAGCCGCCGTCCTCCTGCTGTTGCATGACGGCGTTGGCGGGCTGTGACACGTAGAACGGTGCGAGGAGGTTCAGCGCCACGACCCGCTCGACGAACCGCGGCGAGGCTGTGGCCGAGTCCGCGTTCGGTGCCCCGCCTGCGTTGTTGACCAGCACATCCAGCCGCCCGAATGCATCGACCGCAGCGCCGATCACGGCCTTAGCCGCGGACGGATCCCGGATGTCGGCAGCGGTAAACACTGCCAGGCGTCCGTCGGCAGCCGGCAGCCGCTCGGGCTCGTTCCGCCCGCAGACCAGGACGTCGGCCCCAGAGGCGAGGAAGGTCTCCGCGATGACCCGGCCGATGCCGCGGGTCCCGCCGGTGACGATGACCGCCTGGCCGGTGAAGTCGACTGGCCCGGTGCGCCCGACCCGGTCCATTTCAGCCGAGGCGTTCAAGGATCGTGACGTTCGCCTGTCCGCCGCCCTCGCACATGACCTGCAGACCGTACCGGCCGCCAGTGCGATCAAGTTCGTGCAGGAGCGTCGTCATCAGCCGCGCTCCCGTCGCACCGAGCGGGTGGCCGAGCGCGATCGCCCCGCCATTCACATTCACCGTGTCAAGGTCAGCGCCAGTCTCGGCAGCCCAGGCCAGTACAACCGATGCGAACGCCTCGTTGATCTCGACCAGGTCGATGCCGGCCAGCGACATCCCGGCCTTTGCCAGCGCATGCGCGGTAGCCGGTATCGGTGCCGTCAGCATCCACACCGGATCTGCGCCCCGGACAGACATGTGGCGGATCCGTGCGCGGGGCGTCAGCCCGTGCGTCCGCAGCCCGGCCTCGTTCACGACCAGCAAGGCGGCGGCTGCGTCGGCAATAGAGCTGGAAACTGCGGCGGTGAGCCTGCCACCTTCGACGAGAGCCGGCAGCGACCGGATCTTCGCCCAGTCAGGCTGGCGCGGCGGCTCGTCGGCGGAAAGGCCGGAGACCGGCACGATCTCCGCGTCGAACCGCCCCTCCGCGGTGGCCCGCAGCGCTCGCTCGTGGGACGTCACCGCGAACTGCTCCATGTCCTCGCGGCTGATGTCCCACTTCTCGGCGATCATCTCCGCCGACCGGAACTGCGAGATCTCCTGGTCGCCGTAGCGGCGCAGCCAGCCGGCCGAGCCACGGAACGGGTCCGGGAAGCCCAGGGCTTGCCCGGCCGTCATCGCGTACGAGATCGGGACCGCGCTCATGTTCTGCACTCCGCCGGCCACAACGACATCGGCGGTGCCGGACTTGACGGCCTGTGCGGCGAAGTGCACGGCCTGCTGCGAGGAACCGCATTGCCGGTCGACGGTGGTGCCAGGGACATGGTCAGGCAGCCCGGCCGCGAGCCAGGCGGTCCTCGCGATGTCGCCTGCCTGCGGCCCTACCGTGTCGACGCAGCCGAACACCACGTCCTCAACCGCCGCCGGGTCGATCCCGGTGCGATCCACTAGCGCGGTCAGTACGGACGCGCCCAGATCGGCTGGATGGACCGCCGCGAGCCTGCCGCCGCGCTTGCCGACCGGAGTGCGGACGGCGTCCACTATGTAGGCCTCGGACATGCTACTGACCGTACCTAGCGCTTGCTCCGAAGGCCAGGGCACGCGAAGTCACCACGGACCGTGCCGCTCAGCCGTTCTTCGCCGTCACCTTGACCGAGCCGTCCGCCTTCCCCCGTGTGCGGCCGCCGGCGGCGAAGCCGTGCAAGTACAGCGACGTCACGTCCTCCGCGAGCTGGCCGGTGGAGTACGGGCCGTCAGGCCGGTGCCACCGGACGGACAGCCAGACCGCGTCCCGGATCAGCCGGTAGAACACCCGCGGCGGAATGTCGTTGCGAAAGCTGCCGTCCGCCACCCCGGCCGCGATCACCTGCAGCCAGGCTTGCTGGATCTCGGCGGCCGCCGACTGGATATTGCCGAAGCCCGGCATCTCGCGCAGGTACTGAGCCTCGTTCTGGTAGATAGCCGTCGCGTGCGGCTGCTCCTCGGCCACCTCGAGTGAGGTGACAACGAGGTCGTGCAAGCAGTCGGCCGGGTCCTTGCCGCTGGCCAGCACCACGGCGTACCGCACTCTGATCGCGTCGAGGTACCTGGTCAGCACCTCGTCCGCGATGGCGTCCTTGGACGGGAAGTGGTGGTACAAACTGCCAGACAGGACGCCAACCGCGTCCGCGATACCGCGCACCGTGGTCGCCCGCAGTCCCTTGCGGGCAAACATCTCCGCAGCGGTGGACAGGATCAGCTCGCGTCGGTCCTGGACTTCTGCCATCTGCTGACCCTCCGGCGATAAGGTAAGCCGCAACCGCGGCGAGATGCCGGCCCTGTCCTCCGGCTAGTTTACGTGCCGACCGATCAAACGCTTGCTTCCGTCGGCACGGCCACCAGGCTGGCCGCCCTCCAGGCCGCCGGGAACGAACAGGCAACTTCCTGACCTGCGTCTTTACGACGAATCCGGCCCTGGGGCGACGCGAGTTCCGACCGGTCGTTCGGTGCGTTACGTTGTCCCCATGGCGCAAGGTCCAGCCCGGAACGGCCGTTCGGCCTCGCCCGCGGCGCCGCGTCGCGGGCGGCCAGGCTACGACCTGGAGTCACTGCTCGCGGTGGCAGTCACAGTCTTCAACGAGCGGGGGTATGACGGGACCAGCATGGAGGACCTGTCGCGCCGGCTGGGCATCGCCAAGTCCTCGATCTACTACCACGTAGACAGCAAGGAGGACCTGCTGGCACTGGCGCTTGACCGGGCGCTCGACGGCTTGTTCTCGGTGGCCGACGAAGTCAGATCCAGCGGCGAACCGGCCATCGAGCGGCTCGAGCGGCTGGTTCGCGGCAGCGTCTACGTGCTAGCCGACCGGCTGCCGTACGTCACGCTGCTGCTGCGTGCGCGCGGTAACTCCGCCACCGAACGGCGGGCGCTGGCCCGGCGTCGCGAGTTCGACGAGATCGTGACCGAGCTGGTCGCCGAAGCCGAGCGGGACGGCGAAATCCGGCCGGATGTTGACCCTGCCATCACCGCCCGGCTGCTTTTCGGCCTGGTCAACTCACTCGTCGAGTGGTACCGGCCGGGCAGGCGGCCGAAAGCGCCGGCCGGGCATGCGTCACCGACCGGGCCGACTCCGGCCACCGAGCTGGCGGACGCGGTATGCGCGGTCGCATTCGACGGACTGCGCATCCGGGGCTCGGCACGTCACGTCCCGGCCGCCACAGCAGGGCAGGACGGCGACATGAGAGCGGTACGACAGTGAACCTGAGCATCAGCGACCCACGTCCCGTCTTGCTCGTCGATGTCGACGGCGTGCTCAATCCGTGGGAAGCCGACTCCTGCCCTGACGGGTTCGCCGAGTACGAGTTCTTCCCCGGCGAACGAGTACTGCTGTCGCCGGCCCACGGCGAGCTACTGATGTCACTGGCTGCCGCCTACGAGCTCGTCTGGGCCACCGCGTGGGAGGACAACGCGAACCGGTTCATCTGCCCGGTACTCGCGCTGCCGGCGCTGCCCGTCATCGAGTTCCCGATCGACGGCCGGGACCCGCTCTTCAGAAAGCTGCCCGCGGTAGCTGAGGCCGTCGGTAACCGGCCCTGCGCGTGGATCGATGACGTGCATCCCCCCGATCATTACGAGTGGGCGGCCGCCCGCGGCGTGCCGACGCTCATCGTCGGCATCGACCCGGCGGAGGGCCTGACAACTGAGGTAGCCAACCGCCTGGCGCAGTGGGCAGCCGGGCTCAGCGACCGCACTCCCTAGGCGTTTGCTGGCCTTCCGAGACGTATTCGCGGCTTTCGTCCCCAGCAACCAACTAGGGTGCGGATGGGAAGGAACGTGCACGTGATACTCGATGAACTAGCTGTCCCGATCGTGCTGGCTCCGCTGGCCGGCGGGCCCGCCACGCCGCAGCTCGCGGCGGCGGTGAGCACTGCGGGCGGCCTCGGCTTCCTGGCTGCCGGCTACCTGTCCGCTGATCAGCTGCGCGACAAGATCAGTCAGGCCCGGGAACTGACCAGCGCCCCGCTCGGCGTCAACGTGTTCGTTCCCGGCGGCCCTTCCTCACCAGGAGCCGTCGCGGACTACGCGGCCGCGATCGCAGCCGAAGCTCACCAGGCGGGTGTTGCGCTCGGCCGGGCAATATTCGACGACGACGACTGGGCAGCGAAGCTTGCCCTGCTGACAGCGGAACCGCCAGCCGTCACCTCATTCACCTTCGGCTGCCCGGATCCCGCCGTGGTCGCGGCCCTGCAGGCAGCCGGCAGCGAGGTCTGGGTCACGGTCACGACGCCTGCCGAAGCCGCACTGGCTGCCGCGGCCGGCGCTGACGCTTTGATCATGCAAGGCAGCGAAGCTGGCGGGCACCGTGCCAGCTTCACCGACGATCCGGCCGACGACGCAGGCGGCGGGTTCGGGCTGCTGTCGCTGCTTCAGCTCGTGCGCAGCCATACCAGGCTGCCGCTGGTCGCCGCTGGCGGCATCAGCACCGGCGAAGCCATCGCCGCAGTACTCGTGGCGGGCGCTGCCGCGGCTCAGCTCGGCACGGCATTCCTGCGCTGCCCCGAGGCAGGCACGTCACAGCTGCAGCGGACAGCCGTGGCAGCCGGGACGCCGACAGCAATGACGCGCGCTTTCACCGGCCGCCTGGCGCGCGGCATCCGCAACCAGTTCCTTGCCGACCACAGTCACCACGCCCCGGCTGCCTACCCCGAGGTGCACTACCTGACTAGCCCGGTCCGCGCAGCCGGGCGCGACAACGGCAACCCGGACGTGGTCAACCTCTGGGCCGGGCAGACGCACGAGCTCAGCCGTGAGCTGCCGGCGGCCGACCTTGTCGCCGCCCTGATGAGCGACGCACGCGCGGCCCTGCGGGCAGCAGCCAGTCGCTACCCAACCACCGGGCAATAACCAACCTTCGTAAGGGAACGTGCAGTGACTGACCCCAGTAGCAATACCGGCGCGCAGCCGGCTGGCGACCTGTTTGCGGTGTCCGGAAAAGTGGCAGTCGTCACCGGCGGCTCACGCGGGATCGGCGCGATGATCGCCCGCGGGCTTGTCCAGGCCGGCTGCCGGGTCTACATCACCGCCCGCAAGGCAGCGGCGTGCGACGCCACGGCGGCAGAGCTGGCGGCGTTCGGCGAGTGCATCTCGGTCCCGCTGGACCTAGCTGCGCCCGGCTCCGCCGAACAGCTGGTGCGGGCCATCGGCGAACGCGAGGACCGGCTGCACATCCTCGTCAACAACGCCGGGGCGACCTGGGGCGCGCCGCTCGCGGAGTACCCGCCGGACGCGTTCGACAAGCTTTTCAACGTCAACGTCAAGGCGCTGTTCGAGGTCACAGTGCGCAGCCTGCCACTGCTACGGGCGGCTGCTAGCCCGCAGGATCCGGCGCGGGTGATCAACATCGGGTCGATCGACGGCCTCCGGGTGCCGGCCATGGAGACCTATGCCTACAGCGCGACCAAGGCGGGCGTGCACATGCTGACCAGGCATCTGGCCAGCAAGCTGGCCGCAGAGTCGATCACCGTCAACGCCATCGCGCCGGGCCCGTTCGACAGCAAGATGATGGCGTTCGCGCTCGACGACCCGCAGACTCGCGCCGCGATCGCCGCCAGGGTGCCGCTAAGCCGGATCGGCGAGCCCGATGACATGGCCGGCGCTGCGATCTTCCTGGCCTCGCGGGCCGGGCGGTACCTCACCGGCGCGGTCATCCCGGTCGACGGCGGCCTGTCCACGATCGGCGGCTAGTCAGCAGCAGTCCCGGCCATCGCCAGTCCGGCGACGATCGCTCTTGCGACCGGCGAAGGATCTGATCCATCCAGCACGAAGCCATCGCGGACGTGAACGGCGGGCTGTGCGATCATCCGCGGTGCGGCGCCGTGATGCGGCCAGGTGGCAGTGTGCACCATAAACGGATGGCACAGGAACACGTCTCCGGCCCGGCCGGTGGCGTGGGCTACCGGGCGGCACAGGACCGAGGGTCGCCAGAAGCCGGCATCGGCGTTGGTCCCGGCCTCGCCGTAGGGCGCGAGGAACTCTGGCACGTACCGGTGCGAGCCGCAGATGAGGCGTGTTGGCGCGTCGTCCGGATCGACGTCGCTGAACAGGAAGAGCGCGAGCAGGCCACGGGCGCGGGAGCGGACGTTCACCCACCAGCGTTCGCCGCCGGGACCGGCATAGCTGCCCTCGATGTGATAGCCGGCGTTCGCCCGCTCGTCGTCGGCCGACGGGAAACGCACCACGAGGGCGCCGCCAGGATCGACCGGGCGCGTCCACCGGCCTGCGCCGATCAGCTGGTCGCAGGCGGCGGCCAGCGCCGGAGAGCTCCCCGCGGCCGTGAACGCCTCGTCATCGAGGTCGTCCAGTGCCGCCAGCACTGGCCGTGACGCGCGGTCGGCCTGCAGTACCGCGCGCCGTTCGAGCCCCGCCCAGATCGCTTCCCGGCAGGCCGCCACAGTCTCGCGGCCGACAGCACCGCGCAGGGCGACGTACCCGTCGCGGATAAAGGACTCGACGTTCACACGGCCCAGTGTGGCCGACGGTGGACCGGGAGTGCAGCAGCCATTTCTCCGCCCTGGCTACTGCACTTCGGGTCTGGCGTTGGCCCTATCCGTCACCAGCCATTTCTCTGCCCTGGCCGCTTTACTTCCGGTTCGGCGTCGGGCTACTCACCGGCGAGTACGGCACCAATCCGGCGAAGCTGCGCGGTAGCGCCGCCGAGCGCGTACTCGTTGTGCATGGCCGCGGCGAAGTAGCGGTGCACCGCGCCGTCCATGTCGATGCCGACGCCGCCATGAATATGTACCGCGCTGTGCGCGACCCGGTGACCGCCGTCAGCCGCCCAGAACTTAGC
>Ga0335074_10003209_pt1 | contig 22256 bp, 21 predicted proteins | sample Lox_Sample_23_FD_206715 | JGI IMG/M metagenome (GOLD analysis project Ga0335074, IMG submission 206715) | Soil microbial communities from Loxahatchee National Wildlife Refuge, Florida, United States - Lox_Sample_2.3 | ecosystem: Environmental > Terrestrial > Soil > Wetlands | place: USA...
GAACTTTTCGGCCGCGCGCATCAGGCCCATGCTGCCTTCCTGCACCAGATCGAGAAGGTGCAGTCCCTTATTCATATAGCGCTTCGCCACCGAAACCACCAGGCGAAGATTGGCGTTGACCAGATCGGATTTGGCTTGTTGGCTTTCCCGATCGCCCTCGCGAACCCGAGCGAGCGTGGCTTGCAATTCGCCGCGCGTGGCGCCCACCTGCGCTTCGCACTTGCGTATCTCCGCCCGCAAAACGCGCGCACGGACTTGCGCGTCGCGGCCGACTTCGGCGCCGGCCTGCTGCAACTCCCTGTGGAGCCGTTCCATTTCGGACCAGCGCCCTTCGAGCTGGTTGGCGAAACTGGTCCATTGCGCGGCGCGAAACGGAATCCGGCGGATCTGCTGGGCCATGGTCACGCGCGCCCGCTTCAGACGCCACGACAAACGGCGGCGCAGCGCAGGGTCGCTCGCGGGTGCTAACGCAAGATGCTGTTCGGTTTGGCGCAGCTTCGAATATTGGCGCTTCATGCGGGCAAAATGCGCCGCGAATTCCGCGCGCCGCTGACGGTCGGCCGGGCCGCCTTCTTCTACGTCGCCACGCTCGATCAGGCTATCCAACTCCACCGTGCCCGCTCCCACTTGCGCCAGCAGTTCCACCACGCGTTGCTGCACCAGCGCCGACCGGGCGATGGCCCTTTCCCGCCGCGTCTGGCCGTGCTCCATGCGGCGCGCCAATTGAACCTCCTGCGCGCGGGTAAGCAGAGGAACAGATCCGATTTCCCGTAAATAGCGCCGGACGGAATCATCGTGCTCGGGATAGGATGGCGCAGGCTCTTCAAGAACCGGCTGATCGTATCCCTCTCCGTCGTCGATCGAAACCGCCAGCGACGCCATGGCATCGGGGTCGGCTGCGTGCAAATGTGCGTCAAATTGGGTCCCCTCACCCACCTGAACTTGATAGCTCGATATCATCATGCCCCTCAAACTCCCTTTTCCCCACCCAGTGGTGGTAGATTCGCGCAGCATCAGCAATTTGAGGCATTAAGCGGCATGCCGCAGCTTGGCGAGATCCCCAAGCGATCTGCTTAATAGCCACTCTTGACTGAGGTTGCACGCGAACCGTGTGCAGTTTAGGGGCCAACAGTGTGGAGTTTTACCAGAGTTCTAAATACGCGCAAACAGGGCGGGTCCCGGGCCGCTTTGCGTTACTTGGCGCGGGCTGCCGTATCCGCTTTGCGCACTGCCTTTTCCCGCAGATTATAGGCGTCAATGGCTACCTGCGAGGCCTCCCGCGCCATGCTGGTGCTCAGGCGCCTTTCCGCGTCGTCGAACATGCGCTCGGCTTCCATACGCACCCGCCAGGCTTCGTCATAAGCCTCTTTCAGCTTCTGAGCGGTAGCTTTTACCTTGGAATCGATGCCCGCCGCGTCCTTTTTGGCCTTTTCGTATCTTCGCTTAGCGGGCGCTCCGCCTTCCGCCACTTCCGCTTCCGTGGTCAGCTCGGCATAGGCCTTGTGCAGATCCGCGTTCCATCCGCCTTGGATCTCTTTATCCAATTCATCGAAGGCCTCCCAGGCGATATCGGCGGTCTGGCGGACTCGTTTCTTTTCGGTAAGCCATTTCCAGACGCCCCAATTCTTGGCCACTTCGAGAAGCGTCTTGGCATCTTCCACTTGGGTGAGTTTACGCATATACGGGTCTGAAAATAGTATCTGTGGGAGCGGCCCGGAAGTCAATGGGACCCCCACCCTTACCCGCAGGGCTAAACTAAAAACAGGAGGGGTCATGTACCCGCTGAAAAAAGGCAAAGTCGCCTCACAAGCCCACGTCGGCCTGCCCGCAGGCACTTATGAAGAGGAGCACGGGCGCAAAGGTTTCTACGGCAAAAGCGCGCATCTCTACCACGCCCATCCCCCCACCGGATGGGTACGCTTCGAAGGGAAGCTGCGGCCGCACTGCTTCGACCTCAATTGTCTCCAACCCACCGACCTGAACGATCCCGAAGGCCACCCCGTGGCTTTCCTCGGGAACAACGACATCAAACTGTACGTCTCGCGGCGCTCAGCGCCCATGCCGTTCTACTATCGCAATGCGGATGGCGACGAACTGATCTTCGTGCACCGCGGCGAGGGGGTCATCGAGACCGATTTCGGCCCGCTGCGATTCGAGCGCGGCGATTATATCGTGATGCCGCGCGCGGTCACTTACCGCGTCCGCCCGGAGATGGCCGATAACTTCTTCCTGATCGTGGAATCCCGCACCGAATTCGAGCAACCGGAAAAAGGACTGCTGGGCCAGCACGCCCTTTACGATCCCGCCGCGATCACCACGCCCGATCCCGCGCCGCGCCTGGATGACGATGGCGAATGGGAAGTGCGCATCAAAGTGGATGGCGAAATCTCGAAGGTCTTTTATCCGTTCAATCCCATGGATGTGGTCGGGTGGAAAGGCGACTTGTGCGTGTGGAAGATCAATATGCGCGACATCCGCCCGGTGATGAGCCATCGCGCGCATCTGCCGCCCAGCGCGCACACCACCTTCGTCACTGGCGGCGCGGTGATTTGCAGCTTTCTGCCGCGGCCTCTCGAACAGGATGCCGACGCGTTGAAGGTGCCGTTCTTCCATCGCAACACGGATTACGACGAGTTCATCTTCTATCACGATGGCGATTTTTTCAGCCGCGATAACATCAAGGCCGGCATGGCTACCTTGCATCCGCGCGGAATTCATCATGGACCGCATCCCAAGGCGTTGGCGAATCAGGGCAAGAAGGCGTTTACCGACGAAAGCGCCGTGATGCTCGATGGGCTCAATCCGATCGAAGTACTTCCCGACGGCGAACAGGTGGAGTGGAAGGATTATTGGATGAGCTGGATGGAAAAAAAGTAAGCGGACTCGAGCCGGAACTGGCGATGCTTCGGGTTCGTATTTAGGAGCATGCGGATTACACGGCAACTCGTGCTCCTTAACCTGCTGGCGTTGCCAATCGTCTACCCTCAAAGCCCGGCGGTTCCCACGCTTTGGGGCAGTCTGCAAGCTGGAAGCCACGCCGTAGGTTTTCGCACGATTTTCCGCTACGACAGCGCCCGAACCTGGAAATCAACGCGCCGTTACGACGGGGTATTCACGCCTGATCTGCGGGGGCGTCCGATCCAAATCAACGTTTGGTATCCGGCATCATCGCCTCAATTCGCGGCCAGGATGCACTTTGGCGATTACGTCGACCAAAGCGCGCCCGGGAATTTCGCCGTACTGAATACCATCATGAGGCAGCGGAGCCGGGATGATGCGGCTGGCTCCGTGCCCGCTGCGGAGATTCCAAATCTGCGTGCGGCGGAAATGAACGCCTATCGCGACGCCGCCTGGGCCGAGGGAACGTTCCCCATAGTTCTTTATTTCGGCGGATTGAATGCGCCGATCAATGCTAATGCAGTTCTGGCTGAGTACTTGGCCAGTCACGGCTATGTTGTCGCCACCATTTCGTTGCTCGGGCCATCCGCGGAACAGACGTTTCAGTCGCGAACTGCCGATGATTTCGAATCGGCCGTGCGGGACATGGAGTTCGCGTGGGCTCGGTTCGAAGCTGAGCCCCACCTCGACAGGACCAAACTCGCTGTTATGGGACACAGCGTCGGCGCCATCGAAGCCGCAATACTTGGGTTGCGTAACGCCGATGTGTCTGCGGTCATTGGCTTGGACGGGACGTACGGCTTTCAAGGGCTCTCCACAGCACTGACACATGCCTATGGCTACGCGCCTGAGAACATGAGGGCCGCCTTTCTGGACCTTCGCCGGGCCCAGGGGGCACAGGGAAATGAGCCTCTCGATTTTAGTGTGGTTGAGTCGTTTCGCCATGCCGATCGCACCTTGATCACCATAGACAAGATGCATCACAGCGACTTTACTTCGTTCGCCATGATCGGATCACAATTCCATGCCCCGCTTCCTACGGGGTATCCACTTAATGGATGGAACCGGGAGACCGGGCGCGCCGGGTATGAGGCAGCGTGCCAAATCGTGCTTTCCTTCTTAGACTCTAAATTAAAATCGGACCCGAATGCTTCGCAAGAGATCGATCGTCTTGCGCGACAGAATGGAACGATTTCGATAAAGCACCTGGACGCCGTACCGCCGCCTCCTTCGCCGCTGGAAGCCGCGGCATTGGCTAACGCGAATGGTCTTGAGGCCGCAAAGCGCGCTTTCATCGAAAGCTGCAGAGAGGAAAACCTGGCCTCCTGCATGGACGCGGATCGCTTCAACACCTGGGGATACAACCTGCTCGGCCAAAGGCGTCCGCAGGATGCCTTAGCAGTCTTCCAATTGAATGCATGGGCACATCCGAACTCCGCTAATGCACAGGACAGCCTGGCGGATGGGTATTTGTCAGTAAATGATAAGAAGAATGCGAGAGCGGCCGTGCAGCGTGCGATTACCCTTGCGCCAACTGACCAGACGCTCGGCCCAGACGCGAAATCATCGTTCGTTTCCGAGGAGAAAGCCAAGCTGCAGAAGATTGGTAACTGAACGCCTGCCCTACTACGTCGACTTCGAAAGATCGGTCTGGCTGACATTCATCAGCCGCAGCGCCTGCGCGGGATTCTTGTAGTAATACCGCACTACGTCGCCCCACTGCCAGGTATCGGCGGGCAGATCCAGCAGATCGTTCGCAGCGTGGAAAGTAATCGACAGATGATCCTTGCGCGAGTAAACCGTAATCGTTTTGTGAGCGCGGTCGACCAGCGGCAGGTGCGCGCCTTGCACGTTGTGCCGTTCTTCCAACGGCGTGTAGGTAATGGTGCGGAACGACTGCGCGGGCCAGTCATAGATCACCATGCGGCGGCCTCTGGTATCCAGTAACATCAGCCCGCCGGCTACCGGCGCCGGACCCATTTCGTCGGGATCAGCGGGCGCGGAAACCGTAACGGCTTTGGATGCGGCCGGCGCTTCCGGAATCAGCGTCATTTGGCGCGTCTGCCGGTTGTAGGCGACTACGCGTCCCTGCGCCGTTTTGCCGAAGCTGCCGCAGCCGATTGTGGCGGCCGCGGCTAAGGCCATCGCCGCCAAACTAAATGCTCCTTCCACAGACATCGTTTCCTCCTTATGCCACCATGACTGCCGCTTTCTGGGCGGCCAGTTCCTTCTTCACGCCTATGACGAATTTGATTACGATCGCCAGCGAGAGCAGCGAAACCAAGCTCATAATTAAAACCGCGGCGGCAATATTCAGCACGGACCTGAATTCCGGATGCGTGGCCGCCACGATCTTCATGAGCACCGAAACGTCGCATCCCATGACCGCGCAGCCAAAGAACACGCGGATGCCGTAGCCTTTCACGTACTTTGTCGCCACAGCGCCGATTTGTGCGCCGATCGCCGCGCCCACCAGCATGATCAACGCGGCCCACAATTCCACGCGCCCTTTGTAGCTGTAAGTCGCCGCGCCGTAAAGTCCGGAAACCGCGATTTCAAACAGATCCGTGCCCACCGCCACGTGCGTGGGGCATCCGATCAGATAGATCAACGAAGGCATGCGGATCAGGCCCCCGCCAATGCCAAGCACGCCCGCCAGCCATCCGGTAAAGAACGCGACTCCGATCGGCAACCAGACCGAGCAGCGAATGCCGGCCTTGTTGAAGTTCACGATGGGTGGGATGGGAATCCGCTGCAGCGTCTTATACCAGTCGATGCCGGTTACGAGATGATCGGCGGGAAGGCCGCGCATGCGCGCTTCACGCTCTGTACGGCGCAGCTTCACCACGTCGGTGAAAATCATCCAGGCGATGGCGGTCAGCAGGATCAGATAGCCGGAACGGACATAAAGATCGATTTTGCCGATGCGTTCGAGCCACATCACGTTGCGGGCGCCCAGCTCCAGTCCGGGAATCGTGCCGAATACCATGATCAGCGAGAGCTTGTAATCCACATTGCCGAACTTGGCATGCCGCATGGTGGAGATGATGGATTTGCCCGCCATGTGGGTGATATCGGTGCCGATGGCGAAGGCCATGGGAAAGCCCAGGATGTTCAACGCGGGGGTGACCATCCACGCGCCGCCCATGCCGAAGAAGCCGCCGATGATGCCGACGCCCAAGCCGAGAATGACCAGGCCCGGCCACCACACGTGTACTCCGGCAATGGGCAGGAGGACGTAAGCCCACTTCATGGCGGCCTTAGTTTTCCTGCAACGCGCGCGATTTCAGGTCGATGCCGATGCGCCGCATCAGGAAGTCGGCTGCCAGACCGAGGGCGGCGCCGGCCAGTGGAATGGCCACGATGGTGACGAGCGCGAAATAGAAATGGCTTTCGTTGTAGAGGTTGACCCACCAGGCCGCGATGCCGCTCAGCCGCCGGCTATCGGCCACAATGACGATGGCGCTGGCCTTCCCCTCTGCCAGGAGGCTGGCGGGGAGGATGAGGCAACCGATGCCGAGCAGATTCCGTAGCGCCTTACGCATGTGACGAAGCTCCTTGCGGTGATTTATAGCCTAATACGGATAGAATTACTCAACTGAATGAAAATGTCAAGCTGGGAAACATGGGCGTTCGCCTGTAGAAATCTGTTAACTTATTGATAATACATAATATTGTTCCTGCAAGGGCGGTTGTCCGTCCTGGTACAATTCACCAAAATCTATCAGGAGATGGTGGAGGGCGTCGGGAGAGGCTCGGCCACGCAGTCTCAGGATGGCGCAGAAAGCGCAGAACGGGCGCCGCTGCAAGGGGTTTGGTCACCGCAGAGCCCTCCCGGACTGCCATTCTAAACGCGGTGATTGCAGACCGCCAGCCCCCGTACCGCTCGACCTGATTTGGGGCTCGATGGCCGGAACCTTGGCCGATCGCTTGCGCACCACGAAACACCCGGCCGAAAAATTTCACGTGGCCGCTTCAGCTTTATAAACATGTGAATAGGTCTGCCACGTAAGATATACAGGAGGGAACACATCGTGAAATCGAACTACAAACTTCTAGCCGCTGTACTGGCCGGTATTTTGGCCGGCGCCGCCGGCAATCGTGCTATTCATGCCCAGCAGGTTAAGACGCCACCTGTCTATGTAATTTCGGAGGCTGACGCCATCACGGACTCCGCTGCCTTAAAGAAATATGGACCGAAGGTCAATGAAACCCTGGCGCCTTTCGATGGCCATTTTCGTTTCGTTGCCGGCGGTAGAATAGAAGGCCTGGATGGCCGCGCGGCGCCCAAAGCGATTGTGGTCATGGCATTCGATAGTTCCGCAAAGGCACACGCCTGGTATAATTCGCCCGCCTACGCAGCCATCAAACCGTTCCGGACAGCCGCCGTGAAGGGCCGCATGTTTATCGTCGAAGGCGTGCCCCAATAACGAGGGTGGGACGCAACACTGACCAGTGTGGCGGGCCTTCGGATCTACAATTTAGAGTGGTGGAGGCGGCGGGAGTTGAACCCGCGTCCGAGAAGGCCCGCCATGAAGAGAACTACGTGCGTATCCGGTTCAAAATCTTCGGTGACCGCTTTAGAACCGGCAAGAACGGCGGCCGCCTAGCCCGATTGATCTCGGCCTGATGCTCCGGACCGAAGCACTTCAGCCTATCCCGCAAGATGACGCTCACTCACCGCCGCGCGGGCTCAGCGGCTGGAGCGGCTACCTAATTAATTAGGCGGCGTATGCGAACTGATTGTTGGCAGTTCTGTTTTTCCGATCGTTTTACGGGAGCTCGGAACCCGGCACGCCTCCCCATCACGATTCCATCCCGTCGAATCCGTTGCGCCCCCATTCGGTTGGCTTAGGTCTCGCGGCAGATGAATCCGCTGGAAGATCCAACTTGATTTTAGCATGCGCGGGCCGCCGGCTCATAGCGCGGCGACGCGCCGTTGCAACAGCAGGAAATACAATCCCAAGGCGACCAGCAGCAGCCCGTTGACCGCCAGCACGCGCGGCGCGGAGTAGATGGGCACGAAATATCCGGTGATGATGCTGCCGAGCGGCATGCCGCCGCGGAAGGCTACATTATAAACGCTCATCACGCGGCCGCGCATTTCATTGGCGGTGATCAACTGCACTAGCGAGCTGATCATCGAAAAGACCCCCATCATGGCAGCGCCCGAGATGACCAGCAAAAAGGCGCTCAGCACCATCGTCGTGGAAATGGCGAAGCCGAACATGCTGAGGCCCAGCAGGATGAGCGTCACCAACGCAAACAGTCCCTTCCGCTGGACATTGCCGAAGGCGGCCACGATCAAAGCGCCGGCCACGGATCCCGCGCCCGAACAGGAAAGCAAAATGGTGAAAGCGGTCGGTCCCCTATGGAAGACATTCTTGGCGAAGACCGGCAGAAACGTCAGTGTGGGGATGGCCAGGCCGGTCATGCAGAACGCCAGCACGATCAGTCCGATCATCGCGCCTTGATTGCGCACGAATCCCAAGCCTTGCTTCAGGCTGGTCATAATCGATTCGCCCGTGCTCTTGGGTACGAAGCGGACATTCAGCAGCATCAGCGCGATAATAACCGCCACGAACGACAGCCCGTTGAGTCCGAAGCACCAAGGGGCGCCTAACTTAATGAGCGCCAATCCGCCGAGCACGGGTCCGATGACGCGCGCCAGGTTGAACTGAATCGAATTGAGCGCGATGGCGTTGGGTAAATCTTCCTTTTCGACCAGCGAGGGCACCAGCGCCTGGTAAGCGGGTCCGCCGAAAGATTGCGCGCAGCCCACCACGAACGACAAGCAGAGAATCGGCCAGACGCGCGTATTCAAAAGGTGGGCAATCAGCAGTCCCGTGAGAAAGAACGCGCAGGCCATCTGCACATATTGCGAGCCGAGCAGGACGCGCCGGCGGTCGATGCGATCGGCGATGACGCCGCCAATCAGCGAGAAAAGGAGGATGGGGATCTGGCCCAGAAAACCGTCGAGACCCAGCATGAACGCCGAGCCGGAGATGGTGAAGACCAGCCAGCTTTGGGCCACGCTCTGCATCCAGGTGCCGATGGAAGAAGTGCAGGCGCCAAACCAGAGCAGACGGAATTCGCGGTATTCAAAAGCCTTGAAGACCCGGCGAAGCACTGTTTAGGGCAAGGGCCTTTCCCTCTGAATCAGATGTAAGATGTTGCCGTCGCGATCGGCGAAGAACACCAGCCGGTTTCCCTGTTTATTCATCGGCTCACTCAGGAATTGGACGCCGGCGGATTGCAAACGTTTGTGCGCGGCGTCAAAATCGTCCACGGCGATGGCCAAGTGGCGCATGCCGGGATCGTCCAGTTTGGGCGGCGCCAGCGGACCGCTGCCGGGAATGATCTCGAGCATGGCGCCATTGGCGGCGCGCACGAAATAGTTGCCGGCGTATTCAAAATTGATCACGAACTCGAGGTGTGTGGCGTACCATTCGGCCAAAGCGCGCGGATCCGGCGAAGCAATCGCGGTGTGCTCCACTCCCTTGAACATACGGCGATTGTAGCAGGATTGGGATCAAGTTCCGGACTTAGCTCTTCGGAGAAGCGCGCCCCTTTGCGCTCTTGAGATCGTTCTGCAATTCCCGCACTTCATTGGGCATGTCGCCGGCATTTTTCACGTGATTCAACTCGCGCCGGCAAGTAACGGTGTCGCCGGTGAGGAAGGCGATCTTGGCCAGGAAGTAGCAACGGTAGCTGTTGCCATTCGGAGCGTCGTGAGCCTTTTTGGCTTCATCGAGCGCGCCGGTCAGATTGCCGAGCTGAAGCTCGGCGTAGGCCATGAGAATACGCAGCGAGGAGTTGTTCGGATTCGAATGCGTGAGTGTGGAGAGGCGCGCCAATGCTGCGGCGTTTTCACCGTGGCGGATGAGTTCCACGGCTTGCTCGACGATTCGCCTGTCACCGTCGTTCAGCAAGGTCAGGGCGCTGGCCAACCGGTCGTAGCGAAGATCGATAGTGGACGCCGCGGCTGGCGGTGGCGCGGCCCGCATCACTGAGAGCGGCGCCAACGCCATCGTAAGTCCTAGAACAGCCACGGTACGAATACGGGGCATGCCGATTCCAGTATATCCGGGATTCCGGCAGCCCTCCAATTTGGTGGGACGGGCCATCGTTTTGGGTGGCCTGTCGTTCGCAAACGCGGACCAGACGGCACAAAACGATCGTCCGCCCCACGGACAAAAGTGCAACCACTAGCCACTAGCCACGCCGGGGAGGCGGCCCTAGTACCTTCTAACGGCCAATCCGATTCTTCAGGATGTTAAACTCGCGTATGGCCCGATCAAGGTGGAACGATCTGTGGACCCGAAGGACCGCGCCCCCCTAATCCTCCAATTCGGCGTATTCGAAGTCGATCTGGCGCAGGGCGAGTTGCGCAAGCACGGCCAAAGAATAAAGCTGCAGGAGCGGCCGTTCCAGCTTCTGTCCGCGCTGCTGGAGCGTCCCGGCCAAGTAGTGACGCGCGAGGAGTTGGTGCGCCGCCTTTGGAATGGCGCGCTGGTGGATGTCGATAACGGGCTGAACATCGCGGCCAAGAAAATCCGCGAAGCTTTGGATGACGATGCCGCCACGCCGCGCTATGTGGAGACGTTGCCGCGGCGCGGATACCGCTTCATCGCGCCGGTACAAGCACGTGGCGCGCCTACCGCGAATGGTCCGGTTGCGGTCGCTGCTGCCGCCGCGCCGGCGCGCGAACCGCATCCCGTGCCTGTCGCCACGCCGCCAGCGCCCCTATTAAGCCACCGCGTGATCTACGCCATGGTGGCTGCATTGGTCATATTCGGCCTGTTTGTGGCCGTGCGCCTGTATTGGTTAGCCACCTCGCTGCGGCCGGCCAGCGTGATCCAGGCCGTGCAACTCACGCAGTTCGGGCGGGTGGAACTCGGTAATGGCTTGGCCACTGACGGCACGCGGGTTTATTTCACGGAGCGCGAGGCCGGGCGCTGGACTTTGGCGCAGGTCTCGGTGGAAGGCGGATCGCCTTTGCCGCTGCTCGCCGCCGATCAGCCTTTATCGAATCCCGATATACTCGACATCTCGCCGGACCGGTCCAGTTTGTTGGTGGCCAGCGGCTCCGGCCCGGAACTGGAGCGGCCCTTCTGGGTGGTGCCGGCCGTGGGCGGATCGCCGCGGCGCGCAGGAGATGTAACCGGACATGCGGGCGCCTGGTCGCGCGATGGCAGCCACATCGTATTCGCGCGCGGCGCGGCGTTATATCTTGCGGCGAGCGATGGCGCCGGTGTCCACAAGTTACTCGACACGCCGGGCATACCTTACTCCATCCGCTGGGCGCCGCCTTCGCGCGCCGATGTATTGCGCTTTTCCATGCTGGGCCGCGGATCAGGACCGCACTCGCTCTGGGAAGTCTCTGCCAACGGCATGGGTCTGCATCCTTTTCCGTCCGATTGGAATGCCGGTGCGGCCGAGCCGGATGGCGACGACAATGGAACCTGGACCGCGGATGGAAATTACTATTTATTCCGCGCGCTGCGCAATCGCGTGTCGAGTATCTATGCCATCCGCGCCAAGCGGCGTTTTCCACGCGCGTTTGAAGGCCCGCCGTTGCAGATTTATTCCACCCCACTGGATCTAAGTTCGCTAACTCCCAGTCCGGATAGTAAGCGAATCTTCTTTGCTGCCGGACAGGAGCGACGCGAGTTAGTGCGTTATGATCCGCGCCGCGGCCAGTTCATGCCCTTTCTTCCGGGTGTGCAAGGGCGCTGGGTGAGTTACTCTCAAGCGCAAAAGGGCGAAGACGGCGAGTGGATCGCATATGTGACCAGCCCCGACGATATTCTTTGGCGCAGCCGGACGGACGGCAGTGACCGGTTACAACTGACTTTCCCATCGATACACGCCTCCGAGCCGCGCTGGTCGCCGGACGGGAGTGAGATCGCATTCGGCGGAGGCCCTGCCGGCCATGCCAGCCGCGTGTATGTGGTTTCGGCCGCGGGCGGCGCTCCTGAGGCGGTCACGGGTGGGCCAATGATTGATGGCCATGCCAGTTGGTCGTCCGACGGAAAATCGCTGGTATTTTCGCGACGCCTGCCGCCAGGCGACTCCGGCCAGCCCGGCCTGTATACATTGGATCTCCAGAGCAAGCATGCCACGCTGTTGCCGGGATCGGAAGCGCTGGGCGATCCGGCGTGGTCATACGATGGCCGTTACGTCGCGGCTGTGAATAGGGCCCAAAATCAGATCCTGGTTATGAGTTTCGATATGAGCCTTAAGAGCCGGCAATGGACGCCGCTGGTTTCCGGCGAGGGATTGGGATCGCCCTTCTGGTCAGCCGATAGTAAATATATTTACTATCAGGAAACGCTCGCGCGGGATCAGCCGATTTATCGCGTGGCAATTGCCTCCGGGAAAAAGCCCGAGCGTATGACCAGTTTTCAACAGATTCCGCAATCTAACTCCGTGGGCTATTCGTTGGCCGGTTTGGCGCCCGATGATGCGCCGATCGCCACGGTGCTTTCTACCAATTCGGATATCTACGCGCTGGAAGTGGAGTTACCGTAACATGCCGCAGCAAGCTATAAAAGCAATCTTAGCCTTAGTACTTGTAAGTCAAGCGCTTTTGCGGGCCGAGCCATCGCCCGTGAATCCGCACGCCGCGCCGGAAGCCCGTGCGCTACTCACCTATTTGTATTCGATATCCGGCAAGTACATATTAACCGGCCAACATAACTACCCGAACACTATCGCTAACTGGACGGATCGGGCTTACGATCTCAGTGGCAAGTACCCGGCGGTTTTCGGTCAGGATTTTGGTTTTCAAGGCGGCGCCGACAAAGACTCCACGCTTGCGCGGCCCGCCTTAGTCGAGGAAGCCATCCGCCAATATCATAATGGCGCCATCGTGACCTTGACCTGGCACGCCGTCCGTCCCACGGATGATGAACCCGTTATGTTTCATGACAGTGTCCAGGGCCACCTGTCGGATTTTGAATGGCGTGAGTTACTGGCTCCGGGAACTGCGCTTCACAAGCGCTGGTGCGCGCAAGTGGATGTGATTGCCGGATACTTGAGGCAATTGCGCGATGCGCACGTACCCGTTCTCTGGCGTCCCTATCATGAGGTGAACGGGAATTGGTTCTGGTGGGGCGGCCGCAAGGGCCAGGACGGCTCGGCGGCTTTGTACCGCCAGTTATTCGACCGTTTCGTGAACTATCATCATCTCGATAACCTGATTTGGGTGTGGAATGCCAACTCACCCGGATCGGGAGGAAGCGGTCCTGGCCCTTATGGGGATTACTATCCTGGTCCGGAGTATGCGGACGTCCTCTCGGTGGATATATACGGCGACTTCAAGCAAAGTTACTACGATGACTTAGTAACTTTGGCGGCGGGGAAACCGGTCGCGCTCGGCGAGGTCGGCGCATTACCGGGACCCGCTGTGCTGCGGGAGCAGACCAAGTACGCCTGGTTCATGGCGTGGAGCGAGTTTATCGAGATGGCCAACCCGGTGGAAGCGGTGCGTGCCGTATATAACGATCCGCGCGCGCTGACGCGCGACGACCCGCGCATGCAGCAAGCCATGGACATAATTCACAAAGCGTCGCCCGCGCCTGATCCGCAATTGGTGACGCCTGATCCGCTACCGGCAGCCAAGGAACTGCTGGCCACGCTCCACCATGCCGTAGGCCATGGCGTTTTGAGCGGCGAAGAAAATGACCCGGAGTTACCCACGGCATCCAGCGAGAAGTTATTCGAGATTACCGGCAAACACGCAGCCATTTACGGCGCGGAACTAGCGGGAGCGGGTGCTCAAGGGGTAGTGGATGAAGCCATTCGCGAGTTCCAGAGTCACTCCATCATCACGCTAAGCTGGCGTCCGGCGCGGCCCACGGACGAGCGCCCAGGTAAGTTATCCGACTTTGAATGGACCGAGTTGCTTACTCCCGGAACGCGGCTATTTACACAATGGAGCGCACAAGTAGATACAGCGGCCGGATTTCTGAAGCAGTTACAAGATGCGGGAGTGCCCGTGCTCTGGCGGCCTTATCCGCAAGCCAATGGAACGGCATACTGGTGGGCCGGACATAAAGCGGAATCAGCGGCGCTTTACCGCCAGTTATTCAACCGCTTAGTAAATGAGCATAAATTGCACAATTTAGTGTGGGTATGGAACGCGGCCGCGCCGGGCATGCCTTCCGGAGCGGGATCCCAACCGCAGGGCCAGTGGCCGGATTACTTCCCTGGCTTGGATTATGTGGACGCGCTGGCGTTGGATCTGGGCAGCACGCCATTCTCCTGGCGGCGCGATGCGGATCTGGCCCGATTCGCGGTAGGCAAGGTCATCGGGCTGGGCGTGAAAGGTTGGCTGCCCACGCCGGCCATGGTGGAGCAGCCCACCGAATGGTCATGGTTTTTATCGGGCACCACCACGCAACCGGATGCCTTGCGTGCGTTATATGCGAGTCCGCGAGTAGTCTCGCGTCCGTGAGCCACTCTTGGACAGACCACACCAGACGATGGTCTGTCCCACAGCGGCTTCATTGATTTGCTTCTGCCGCCGCCACCGTGTTGGACATCAGCATGGCAATGGTCAACGGTCCCACCCCCCCCGGCACCGGGGTGTAAGCCGACGCTTTCTCCGTGTTAGCTGCCGGATCGACATCGCCCACCAGCACGCTGCCTTTGCGTGCGAGTGTCGCCAGGCGATCCGGTGCGTGGCGGAAGATGCGCGCGGCGATCTCGGGATCGCTCACCCGGTTCATGCCCACATCAATCACCACAGCTCCGGGGCGGATGTAATCCGCGGTCAGCAGGGCAGGTTTGCCCATAGCCGCCACCAGGATCTCGCCTTCGCGGCAGACGGCTGCCAGATCGGCCGTGCGCGAGTGGCAGATGGTGACAGTCGCGTGCGCGTGCAGCAGCAACAGCGCCATGGGTTTGCCGACGATATCCGAACGGCCCACCACCACGGCGCGCTTACCCGCCACGGAAATGTCATACTGGCGCAGAAGCTCCATGATGCCGGCCGGGGTGCAGGGACGCGGTCCCGGACGGTTCGCTACCAGATTGCCGACGTTCACCGGATGAAATCCATCAACGTCTTTTTCGGGCGCCACCGCCAGCAGCACGCGCCGCGTATCGACTTGCGGCGGAAGCGGCAGTTGCACCAGGATACCATCCACTTCCGGGTCGCGGTTCAAATCGCCGATGAGCGCGAGCAACTCGGCGGTCGCGATGGAAGCCGGCGGCGTGAGGCTTTGGCTCGAGATGCCGAGTTCGGCGCAGGCCTTTACTTTGTTACGCACATAGATTTGCGAGGCTGGATCGTTTCCTACTAAAACAACGGCGAGCCCGGGGGCGCGCGGCAGGGCTGCCACGCGCGGCTTTAAGTCGTGCAAAATAGTGTCGCGGACACGGTTTCCATCGAGGATTGTGGGCATCTAAACTCATGATAGCGAGGCACGCATGCAGAAAACAGACAGCGGCACTTCGTTTGCAATTGGCATAGCGATGCGTGCCGTGTGTGTAATTTCGTCCATATTAGCCGGCGCGGCGCTCTTCGCCCAGATGGCCACATTCCAGGCGAATACGCGCCTGGTAGTTCTCAACGTATCGGTATTCGATAAAGACGGCCACATCGTGCGGGATTTGCCGCGCGACGCGTTCACGGTTTACGAGAACGGCGTGAAGCAGACCATCAGCGTGTTCCGCCAGGAGGATGTGCCGATCTCGCTGGGGCTGATCATCGATAACAGCGCCAGTATGACCGACAAGCGCAACCAGGTGGCTTCGGCGGCGCTGGCGCTGGTAAAGGACTCCAATCCTCAGGACGAAGTTTTCATTATCAGGTTTAATGAATCGGCCGTGCTGGCGAAGGATTTCACCAATAACATTCCGGATTTGGAGCGGGCGTTGCGCAACATGGATGCGAAAGGCGAAACCGCCATGCGCGATGCGATTCTGCTGGGCATCGAACACCTGCGGCATCACGGGAAGCGGGACAAAAAAGTACTGGTGGTGATTACCGATGGTGAAGACAACAGCAGCGTGGAGACGCAGGCGCATTTGATCGAGGCCGCGCAGCAGAATAACGTGATCATTTACGCGATCGGATTGCTCGGCGCCGAGGAACCAGCCAGCGCCGCGCGCGCCAAGAAGCAGCTTGATGAAATCACCGGACAGACGGGCGGGCGCGACTGGTTTCCCAATGATGTGGCAGATATAGCCAACATTGCGCCGGAGATTGCGCACGAGATCCGCAATCAATACGTGCTGGGATACACGCCCACGAATCTAGCGGCGGATGGGAGTTATCGCAAAGTGCGCGTGGAAGCGAATGTACCGGGGGCGGTGGTGCGGACGCGGGATGGATACTACGCGCCCCGGTAGGTGCAGCGCAGCGGCCAAGCCGGCGGCGACTTATTTACCGGATAGTTTCGCTAACTCATCGAGGCTGATGCGGCCGGTGTAAACCGCCATGCCCACCGCGGCGCTGACGTCCATTTCCCGCAACGCGCGCACGTCGTCGAGCGTGGTGATGCCGCCTGCGGCGGTCAGCTCCAGTTTCGTGGCAACGCGCAATCGCCGGAACCAATCCAGATCGGTGCCCTCCAGCATGCCTTCCTTATCCACGTAGGTGCAAAGAAAGCCGGCGCAGTTAGGCTCTAGCGCGCCCAACACTTCTTCGGCGGCGAGACGGGTGGTTTCGCGCCAGCCTTTCACCACGATGCGGCCGCCTTTGGAATCGAGCGCGATGATAAGGCGTTCTTTGCCCACAGCCGCGGCTAGTTCCGTCAGAAACGGGTGATTCACGCCGTCCGCAGTGAAGGCCGCCGTGCCCACGATTACTTTATGCGCGCCGTCCTCCACAAGCGCGCGCGCGCGATCCACCGTGCGCACGCCGCCGCCCACGCGCGCACACGCATTCGCGCACACCAGGCGCACCAGGTCGCCGTTCGATCCCGTGCCCATCGCGGCGTTCAGATCGATCACCTGGATCTCCCGAAAGGCGGCGAAGCGGCGCAGCATTTCGAGCGGCGCATCCGCTTCGAGCGCCTTCTCGCGGCCCTGCACAAGCTGCACCACCTTGCCATCCAGCAAATCGATACAAGGGAAAATCATAAAAAGCGCACCGGGATACCGCGCCGGTCAAGGTGCTCTTTCAAGTCACTGATGCGCAAAGTGCCGTAGTGAAAAACAGATGCCGCCAGCGCCGCGTCAGCTTCCCCATCGGTTAGCACGCGCAGGAAATCGTCCGCTGTGCCGGCGCCTCCGGAGGCAATCACCGGGATGTTCGTGGCGCGCGACACGGCGCGTGTCAGTTGGCAATCGAACCCGCCCTGCACGCCATCGGTATCCATGGAAGTGAGCAGGATCTCGCCGGCTCCCAGTTCTTCGCCGCGCGCCGCCCACGCGACAGCGTCGAGATTTTCCGGATCGCGGCCACCGCGCGTGTAGACAGTCCATGCGCCGGGCGCACACTGGCGCGCATCGATGGCCAGCACCACAGCCTGCGCGCCAAATTCGCGGCTCAACTCGGCGATCAGCTCAGGACGCCGCACCGCCGCGGTGTTGAGCGACACTTTATCCGCGCCCGCCAGGAGAATTCCACGCGCGTCCGCGACCGACCGGATGCCGCCGCCCACCGCTAGCGGGATAAACACTTTGCGCGCGGTGCGCGCCACCACGCCGGCCAGGATTTCGCGCGCGTCGCTCGAAGCCGTGATATCGAGAAAGACCAACTCATCGGCGCCTTCGCGGTTGTAGCGGTCCGCAAGCTCCACGGGATCACCGGCATCGCGCAAGTTGACGAAGTTGATCCCTTTGACCACACGCCCGCCGGTCACATCGAGACACGGAATGATACGTTTGGCCAGCATCAGAGGTGGTTAGTTCTGGAGCCGGCTAAAAGCCGTCCCCGGCCCTTCAACTCTACGAAATTACGCATCACCCGCAGCCCGGCCGCGCCTGATTTCTCGGGATGAAATTGCACGCCGAAGATATTTTCGCATTCGAGAGCGGCGGTATAGCGCACGCCATAAGTGCACGTCGCCGCCGTAACTGCAACTTCCGGCGCGTAGTAACTGTGCATGAATATGGTGTAAGTGCCGGGTGTAAGTCCTGCGAGCAATCGTGAATCGCAGCGGGGATCGATTTGGTTCCATCCCATGTGCGGCGTGCGGACGCCCGCCGGAAAACGGCGCACGATGCCTTCGAACAGCCCGAATCCGCGGACTTCGGGAGCTTCCTCGCTCGATTCAAACAGCGCCTGAAGCCCCAGACAAATCCCTAGAAACGGCACACCCGCGCGGATGCGCTCGAGCAAGGCGGCCCGCACATCAAGATCGTCGAGCGCGCGCATCATCTGGCCAAAATGACCTACACCCGGCAGAATAATCTCGGACGCTTCCCGCAGACCGGCGGCATCGCGCACGATACAATACTCCGCGCCGATCTCAGCGCCGATCTCCGCCAGCGTATTCTCGACCGAACGCAAGTTACCCGCGCCGTAATCGAAGATCGCGATCATAGCAGGCCCTTTGTCGAGGGCAACTGATCGCGCAAACGCGCATCAGTCGAACACGCATATTTGAGCGCGCGCGCAAAGCATTTGAAAATCGCTTCGATCTTATGATGGCTCGACCGGCCATAGAGCACGCGCGCATGCAGGTTGGCGCCCGCATGATTCACGAAGCCGCCGAAGAAATCTTCCACTAACTCCGTCTGCAGATCGCCCACCAGGCGCACGCGCACCAGGTCGCGATAAACGAGCGCAGGCCGCCCGCCCAGATCGAGCGCCACCACCGCCAGCGTTTCGTCCATGGGCAGCACGAAGTAGCCCGCGCGATTGATGCCGCGCCGTTCGCCCAGCGCTTTCGAAAACAGTTGGCCGAGCACGATGCCTACGTCTTCCACCGTATGATGCTGATCCACGTCCAGGTCGCCGTGAGCTTGAAGTTTCAGATCAAACCCGCCGTGTTTCGCGAAAAGTTCCAGCATGTGATCGAAGAAGCGAATGCCCGTGGAAATTTCATAGCGCCCGCCCCCTTCGATTTTGAGCGAGCCGCCGATCTGCGTCTCTTTGGTATCACGCTGGATCTTCGCGGTGCGCGTCACGGCAACACCCTTTCGAGCTGATTGATGTCATCCAGAACGGCCAGCGCGTTTTCAGCCGCGAACAGCGTGCATAACTCCGCGTGGCGCGCGTTCGCGGGCGACGCAATCCCGATAAACGGCACGGCGGCGGCACGCGCGCAACGCGCGTCGTCAACCGTGTCGCCGATGTACCAGATGGTGCGGTCTCCCGCGGCGGCCACGATCTTGAGCAATCCGTCGGGCGCGGGCTTATGCGCGGCGACGTCTTCCATGCCGATAATCGGATCGAACCGCAGCGATGGCGCGCAGCGATCCAAAGTGACTTGCGCTTCCCAACGCATGCGTCCCGTGAAGATGGCCAGATCGAAGCGCCCGGCGAGCCTTTCAAACAAGCCTTCGCGCGCCAGCCAGCGCTCCCGCAGAATCAGCCCATCGGCACCGTTGCCGTGAAACAGTTTTTGAAAATAATCCACCACGGCTTCGAATTCCACCTCGACGCCTTGCGCGGCGATCATGTGATGCGAAAGTTTCCAATCGTCGTTAAATCCGCCCTGGTTCTTGTAATCCTGAATTTGCGCGTGCGTGGGAGCCGCGCCGGCGAAATGCGTGACGGTGCGCACGATGGTCTCGCGATACGATTCGGTGACGTCCACCAGCACGCCATCCATATCGAACACAATCAACGGGCGGCCCATATTTCCTCCAGCGCCGCCAGCAGGCGGCGCGTCTGTGCGCGCGTGCCTACCGTGATACGCACGCATCCGGGGGCCTCATAACTGCGGTCGCGCACCAGAATCTCCTGGCCGCGCAGGCATTCGCAAATCTCACGTGCGCGCGCGCCGGCGCGAATCAAAATGAAATTGGCGGAGCTCGGAACGTAACCGATGTGGAGACGCTCGAGACCCACGCACAACAACTCGCGCGCGGCCAGCACTTCGGCGACGTAGCTTTCAACGTACGCCGTATCGCGAATGGCCGCCTGCGCGGCCAACACTGCCAGCGTGTTCACGCTGTAAGGCGACTGTGCCTTATGCAAGTAAGCGATATTCGCCGTATGCGAGAACAAACATCCCAAGCGCATGGCGGCCATGCCATAGACTTTCGAAAACGTGCGGCTCACGAACAGATTCCGCGAATGCTCGATCTGGCCCAAGGCGGTGATGCCCGAGAATTCGAAATACGCTTCATCCATGAACACCACCCCGCGGCGCGCGCGCTTGAGGATGCGCTCGATGGCCAGCAGCGAAAGTCCCGTGCCGGTGGGATTATTGGGATTCGCGATCAGCACGGCGCGGGTGTGCGGCGTGATGGCATCGAGCATCGCAGCCAGCGGAAAATCCATGGCGTCACCCGCGTAATCGATTTCGCGCACCACCGCACCAGCGACTTGCGCATAGAAACGGTACATGGCATACGCGGGTCGCAACAGCAGCACCTCCTGGCCATCGTCAACATAGGTATTGATGAATACCTGGATGGCTTCGTCCGTGCCGTTGGTGAATATGAATTGCTCCGGCGAGACGCGAAAATGGTCCGCGATGGCGCACTTGGCTTCGCCGTATTCCGGATAGACCGCCAGCCCGCCCGCATCCACGCGTTGCTTCAGAAATTCGATGACACGCGGCGAGCAGCCCACCGTGTTTTCGTTGAAATCGAGGCGCAGCTTGCCCGCGCGTCCCGCCGTGGGGGGGGAGTAGGGCGACATCTTGAGCACCGCCTTGCGCGGGCGGATGGCGCCTTTGGGAAGGCGACTCACGCGCCGGCCTTTCCCGTGCGCACTTCAACCGAACGCGCGTGCGCTTCCAATCCTTCGGCGCGCGACAGCGTAGTGATGGCCGGAGCTAATGCCGATAGCGCTTCGCGCGTCAACTGCTGCACCGAAATTACTTTCAAATAATCGGCCACCGAAAGGCCGCCCCGTACGCGCGCCGCGCCGCTGGTGGGCAGCACATGATTTGGTCCCGACGCATAATCGCCCGCCGCTTCCGTGCTGCACGGACCGATGAATACGCTGCCGGCGTGCTCGACGCGTGCGAGCAGGCTGTCGTCCGGGATGCTCAAGTGTTCGGGCGCGAAACGATTCGACAGCTCGACGGCCTCTTCAAGCGACCTTACCAGCACGATGGCGCTGTTTTTCGCAATGGCCTTGCGCGCCACGGCCGCGGTGGGCAGATTCGCAAGCTGCCGCTCGATCTCCTTGGCTACCGCGTTGGCCAACCGCTTCGAAGTTGTCAACAGAAGCGCCGCCGCATCCACATCGTGCTCAGCTTGCGCCAGCATGTCGGCAGCCAGATGCCGGGGATTGCCATCGGCGGAGATGATGAGGATCTCGGTCGGGCCGGCGATAAAATCGATGCCCACTTCCCCCGCGAGCAGTTTCTTGGCCGCGGCCACATAGATATTGCCGGGCCCCACGATGCGATCCGCGCGCGGCACAGTGCGCGTTCCGTAAGCGAACGCGGCGATGGCTTGCGCGCCGCCCACCTGAAACACTCGCCCCACCCCCAGCATATGCGCCACGCCCCAGATTTCCGGCACCGGGCGCGGACATGCCACGCAAATGTTACGCACGCCGGCCACCTGCGCCGGAATCACAGTCATCATGAGCGTGGAAGGCAGCGGATAGCGGCCCGCGGGGATATAAGCCGCGACCGTATCGAGCGGCCGCACCACTTGCCCGAGTTCCAGCCCGGGACTGATTTCGCGCAGCCACTCCGCAGGCATCTGAATTTGCGCGAAGGCGCGAATGTTTGCCGCGGCCACCACCACAGCTTCGCGAAATGCGGGCGCCATTCCCACGTACGCCTGCTGCAATTCGGATTCGGATACCGCGACCGATTTGCGATCGAAGCCGTCGAATTGCCGCGCGTACTCAACCATGGTTTTATCGCCCCGTTTACGCACGGCCTCCAGAATCGGCCGCACCACCGCTTCAGCTTCCGCGAGCCGCGACTTACGTCGGCTCAGCAGGCGTCCCATGGCGGCAGCGGGCAGGATGCGGATCATAGCACGATCTTGTTCAGCGGATATTCCACGATCCCCTGTCCGCCCGCCTGCTTCAATCTGGGAATGATATCGCGCACGGTGGATTCATCCAGGATGGTGTTCACCGCCAGCCAATCTTCGTCGCTCAAGTGCGAAATCGTGGGACGCTTCAGCGCGGGCAGCACATCCAGCACGGCGCGCAGGTCGTTCCGGTGGACATTCAACATCAGCCCCACTTTGCCCATCGCGTTGATGGCGCCTTCCAGCAGCATGCGCATATCTTCCAGTTTGCGCCGCTTCCAGGC
>Ga0335074_10003210_pt1 | contig 22245 bp, 23 predicted proteins | sample Lox_Sample_23_FD_206715 | JGI IMG/M metagenome (GOLD analysis project Ga0335074, IMG submission 206715) | Soil microbial communities from Loxahatchee National Wildlife Refuge, Florida, United States - Lox_Sample_2.3 | ecosystem: Environmental > Terrestrial > Soil > Wetlands | place: USA...
GGCGAGGGATGGGCTGGACGACACGAGGCAGGCGATCGATGCGTTGCGCGGCGACTCCCTGCCAGGGCCAGCTCTGCTTGACCGGCTGATTCGCGACACTGCCGCAGCCACCGGGATAGCCGGCCGCCTGACTGTACACGGAACGGAACGAGGGCTGCCGCCGGAAGTCCGGCTCACCCTGTACCGGACAGCACAAGAAGCGCTGACAAACACCGCTCGCCACGCGGGGCGGGGTGCCGCAGCCGAGATTTGTCTCGACTACAGCGACGACGCCATCGAGCTTGTCATCGAGGACTACCCAGCCGCGGATGCCAGGTCCAGCGATGCGGGCTTGTCTGGCGGCGGTTACGGGCTGACCGGCATGCGCGAGCGTGCTGAGCTGCTCGGCGGCAGTTTGACGGCAGGGCCGACCGATACCGGGTTCGCTGTACGGCTCCAGCTGCCCGCCGAGCCCGCGCTCCGGGAGCCGGCTCCGCCGCAGACGCCCGCGGCTCTGCCGGGTGGATCATGATGCCCGACGGGCCTTGGGGCACCGCGGACGCGCCGGTCCGGGTGCTGGTGGTTGACGACCAGAGGGTTGTCAGGGAAGGCCTGGTGTCGCTGCTGAGCTTGCTCCCCGGTATCGAGGTGGTGGGGGCGGCCGTGGACGGGGACGACGCCATTCGCCAGACGCGGGCGGCCGACCCGGACGTGGTGCTGATGGACCTGAACATGCCGCGCTGTAATGGCGTCGAAGCCACCGAGCGGCTGCGGGCGGAGCGGCCGCAGACAGTGGTGGTCGTGCTGACCACCTACTCAGACGACGCGTGGGTGTTCTCTGCCCTGCAGGCTGGCGCGCGCGGATTCCTGACGAAGGATGCGGGCGCGGCGGAGATCCACCGCGCAATCACCACCGTCGCGGCCGGACACGCCCAGCTTGATCCCTCAGTGCAGAGCAGACTGCTCGACGCGCTGCAGCGCGGGCAGCACTTCGCCGTTGACGGCAGTCCCGCAGAGCCAGAGCCACCTGCGCTGCCCGACGAGCTGACCCCGCGTGAGGGCGAGGTCCTCGGCCAGATCGCGGCCGGCTTGTCGAATCAGGAGATCGCCACGGCCCTGTTCGTTTCCGAGGCGACGGTCAAGACACACATCAACCACATCTTCACCAAGACCGGGCTGCGAGACCGGGCGCAGTTGGTCGGCTACGCGTTCCGGCACGGGCTCGCCAGGCCGGATTAACCGCGCCGTACGGCCACGCCTTCGGCAGTCGCCCCAGCCTGGAGGCCCGCTGCTCTCAATCTGTGGCTTGAAAGGGGCGGACTGAAGATTCCACCTCGGGACCGATGGTCGCGCCGGCTGCGCTGCCTAGCGTTCACCCCATGGCGACGACAACGATCACGTATCCAGCGACCCAGCGCGCAGACGACGACTCGCTCATTCCTCTGTACCGCAATCCGCTGCGGCTAGCCCTATCGGCAAGCCCGTGGCGCAGCGTCCAGTACTTAGCCGGCCATCTGGTCGGCGGCACGTTTCTCGGCGCGGCGGCAGCGCTCGTGACCACGGCCGGAGCCACGGCTAGCGCAACGGTGGCTGGGATTCCGCTGCTGCGGCCAGCGGCCAGCACGGTCCGGCGGTGCGCCGACGCCGAGCGCAGGCGGCTGCGGCTCGTCTGGCGCGCACCGGTCCGCGCGGCATACGCCACGTCCAGCGAAACGGGCACGCTCTCCCGCGCCCTGGCCACCTGGCGCGACCCGGCGATCTGGCGTGACCTCGGCTACCTGGTCGCTCTCTGGTGCCCGCTGGCGCTGCTGGATGCGTCGGTGCTCGCAGTGTGGGCGGCCTTGCTCACCGGCGTCACACTGCCGTTCTGGTACTGGGCGCCGAGGGGTACCGACTTGGTCGGTTATGTCCGCGGCAGCACAGTGGACGGCCTAGCGCTTGGCTACTTCCCGCACGGACCTGCCGGGCCCGGCGCGGTCGGCCTGTACGCCGACAGCCTGCCCAAGGCGATGCTCGCCGCAGCCATCTTCGGCGTGCAGTTGCTGCTGTTCAACTACGTGCTCGTGACGGCGGCACGGACACACGCAGCCTTTGCCCGGGCCTGCCTGGCCAGTCCCGTGGGACTGCCTGGCGCGCAGTAGCACCACGACGCTTCCGCCGGGTCCGGCGTCGACGCGACGCTCCAGCACCTCTCGCATGCGGGCCGGCGGTCAGTCGACCGCCGGCCCGCGGATGCTCGTTCCCGTTACCGTACGGATCCCTTGCCGGCGACGGTCTCGGGATGCCAGGTCGCCGTTCCGTTGACGGCCCAGTAGAACTTCAGCCGGTTCGAAGCGCCGACCGCGCTGATGTTCACCGAGTTGTCGTTGACGGTTATCGAGGGAGCGGAGAACGTGCTGCGCGCGCCCGCGACGGTCTCGGCGTGCCAGGTCGGTGTTCCGTTGACGGCCCAGTAGAAGCGGAGCCGGTCTCGCGGCCCGGCGACCGCGATGTTGACGGAATTGCCGTTGACGTCCATGGCGGGCGCGGAGTAGGTGGTGTTCCGGCCGGCCACAGTCTCGGGATGCCAGGTCGCGGTGCCGTTGACAGCCCAGTAGAAGCGGAGCTTGTGCTGGGCGCCGAGGGTGGCGATGTTGACGTCGTTGCCGTCGACATTCATCGATGGTGCCGAGTAGGTGCTGCCGTTCCCGGCCACGGTCTCGGCGTGCCAGGTCGCGGTGCCGTTGACAGCCCAGTAGAAGCGGAGCTTGTGGTGCGGCCCGGCGACGGCGATGTTCACAGAGTTGCCGTCGACGTCGATGGAGGGGGCGGAGTAGGTGGTGTTCCGGCCGGCCACGGTTTCGGCGTGCCAGGTCGCGGTGCCGTTGACGGCCCAGTAGAACTTCAGGCTGTTCCCCGGGCCGCGGACGGCGATGTTGACGGAGTTGCCGTTCACAGTCATGGAGGGCGCGGAGTAGCTGCTGTTCGGACCGGCGACGGTTTCGGCGTGCCAGGTCGGGGTGCCGTTGACGGCCCAGTAGAAGCGGAGCTTGTGGTGCGGCCCGACGGCAGCGATGTTGACATCGTTTCCGTCGACGTTCATGGACGGCGCGGAGTAGGTGGTGTTCCGGCCGGCCACGGTTTCGGCGTGCCAGGTCGCGGTGCCATTGACAGCCCAGTAGAACTTCAGGCTGTTGCCGGGCCCCTGGACGGCGATGTTGACGGAATTGCCGTTGACGGTCATCGCCGGAGGGGTGCTCGCTATCGCCGGAGCGATAGCCGCGGTCAGCGCTGCACCTGCGCCCAGGCAGAGCGCGCCGATCTGCCTGGCCGTGCGGGCAGCCGGCCGCTGCGCACGGCTGCCCGTGAGTTGTGTCCTGGTCATGTCTCCTCCTATCGGGCCTACATGCCTGATGGCGGTCCATGACGTGCCGTCCCGTTCCATCGGGCTGCCTAGTGGAAGAGCGGACCAGAATCAATGCCGACGATTCAGTCCTGGTAGTACTCCATCCCCAGGTGGGTGATCTGCTCCTCACCCATCAGCCAGCGAAGCGTGTTCTTCAGCTTGGTCTGCTGGATGAACAGGTCGTGCTCGGGATAGACGCTGGGAGCGTGCTGAGGGCTCTTGAAGTAGAACGACAGCCACTCTTGCACGCCTTTGAGCCCCGCTCGCTGCGCCAGATCAGTGAAGAGCACCAGGTCAAGTACCAGGGGCGCAGCCAAAATCGAGTCACGGCACAGGAAGTCGACCTTCATCTGCATCGGATAGCCGAGCCAGCCGAAGACGTCGAGGTTGTCCCAGCTCTCCTTGCTGTCACCGCGGGGCGGGTAGTAGTTGATGCGCACCTTGTGGTACAGGTCGCCGTAGAGCTGGGGATAGAGACTCGGCTGCAGGATGTGCTCCAGCACCCCGAGCTTGCTCTCCTCCTTGGTGCGGAAGCTGTCGGGGTCGTCGAGCACCTCGCCGTCGCGGTTGCCGAGGATGTTGGTCGAGTACCAGCCCTGGAGCCCCAGCATGCGGGCCTTCAACATTGGCGCCAGCACGGTCTTCACGAGGGTCTGGCCTGACTTGAAGTCCTTACCGGCGATCGGCGCGCCGGCCCGGTGGGCGAGTTCCACCATCGCCGGCACGTCGACGGTGAGATTAGGCGCTCCATTGATGAAGGGCACGCCCTCCTTAAGTGCCGCGTATGCATAGAGCATCGAGGGCGGGACACTCTTGTCGTTTGCATCCAGTGCTGCTTCGAGCGCGTCCAGGTCCTGGTGGGCCGGGCCGGGCTCAAGAAAGATCTCGGTGGATGCGCACCAGATGACAACCATCCGGTCGCAGGAGTGTGCCGCCTTGAAATCGCGGATATCCGTGCGGATGGCCTCGGCCAGCTCTCGCTTGCTCGCTTCGGGCTTGACGTTAGGGCCGTCGAGCCGCCGCACGTAGTTCTGGTCGAAGACGGCGGGCATGGGCTCGATCTCTTTCAGCTCGGTCCCGATCGGCTCGATATGGCCGAGCCGGTCGAGCACGCCGCACTTCAGTGCGGCTTCGTAGGCCGTGTCTGCGATCGGATCCCAGGCACCGAAGACGAGCTGGTCGATGCCGGCCAGCGGCACGAGGTCGCGAATGAGCGGCACTCTGTCGTCAGTACGTTTGCCGAGGCGAATGGTGCCCATCTGGGTGAGCGACCCGATGGGCTCAGCGAGGCCGTGCCTGGTCAGCTCCACGCCGGCGATAACGGTCGTCGCCACGGCGCCGAGCCCCACTGTTAGGACGCCCAGCCTGCCGGCGGCAGGCTCGATGTGGTGCTTGGATGTCTCCACGAAATCTCCAGCCTCCAGGATCATGCCGCGCTGACGCCCGCGTTATGTCGAGCCGTCATATCGCAGCGATGTATCGGTCCGATACATCGAAACATATGCAGTGTCGCGTCATGCCGCAAGCCGGCTCATACTTCCGGTCGCTGGGATCGGCGCGCTCCGGAGTGCTGAAGTGCGGGATTAGCGGCGCAACCGGCGACATGGCCGTGCCGAGCGCGCGGCCAGCGCCGTTCATGTCGTCGGCGGCTACCAGGTCATCTGGGCGAAGGCCAGCGTGCCCTGTGGCAGCCTGACAATAGGTCGCAGTACCGCGCCGATGTAGCTCCACAACCGGGTCTCCGGCTGCTTGTTGCCAGGCGGGTTGCAGTAAAGGTAGGCGCTGATCAGTGCTGCAGTCCCGGAGGCATCGGAGCTGAGGTCGTTGCCGTCGGTGCAGCGCCCGAGCGAGTACTGGCGCGCCAGGCGCAACGAGTGGTCGTACAGGAGCAGCCTGGCAGCTCCCTGCAGGTACATCTGGCTGCCGCACGCCTCGATAGCCAGCACGCGACCCGCGGCCAGGCCCGTGGCGGAGGTGATCTCGCAGTGCGCCTGTGCCGATGCGGTGCTGCCGCGCAGCCCGGGTTGCGCGGCGGTCGCGTTGACCAGGACTAGTTCTCCCGGAGCGGCGCCTGGCAGGTGCCTTGAGGTCCGCGGTAATGCGTAGTGGCGGGCGGCGCGTAGGCGATAGCTAGTTCCTTGCTATCGGCGCTCCAGGACGGATCGATGAGATGGCAGCGCGGGACCTGCTGTCCGATAGTCCAGCTACGGCCGGAAGCGATGTCGGTGACGCGCAGGTAGGAGCCGCCGGACTGCCGCCCCGGTGCTGCTGTTGTACAGAACGATGCCGGATCGATGAGGCCAGTTGGCCATGGCGACAAACCTGGCCGGGACGCCGCGCGCCCGGACCCTGCCAGTGAGCAGGCTGCTAGCTGGCGGGTTACCGGGCCGATGATGGACGGGAGCGGAGCCGCAGGCCGCCAGCAGCGCGACGGCCGCTAACGCCAGCGGCGCGTACCCGACCGTCCGGCGTCTGCGCGCCATACCTGTGAGACGCTAGCCCGGGCCTGCGAGTTCCGTTAGTCGGCGTTCGAGGAAGCGCCGTTCGGCGCCGTCGTCGGTGAGTCTTCTCGCACGTCGGTAGGCGTCGCGCGCCTCGTCTGTCCGCCCGAGACGCCGCAAGAGTTCGGCCCTGGTCGAGTGCAGGTAGCGAAAGTCGTCGAGACCGAGTTGGTCGACTATGCGCAGGCCGGCCTCGGGGCCTTCGGTCTCGGCGACGGCGATGGCGCGGTTGAGCTCGACGACGGGCGACCCGGTCAGGCGGTTCAGCTCGCCGTACAGCGCCGCGATCTGCGCCCAGTCGCACGGCACCTCGGCATGCAAGGAGGCGATAGCGGCCTGCAGGACATACGGCCCGGCGCCGCGCAGGGCGAGCGCGCGGTCGAGCTCGGCCCGTCCGGCGGCGATCTGCTCGGTGTTCCACCGGGACCGGTTCTGATCACCGAGCAGCACGAGCTCGCCATCGCTAAACCGCGTCTCGCGCCGGGAGTCGTGCAAGAGCATCAGCGCATGCAGTCCGTGAACCTCGGGGTCGTCCGGAAGCAGTTCGGCCAGCGCGCGTCCCAGCCAGATTGCCTCCGCTGCGAGTTCGTCGCGGCCGCCGTAGCCCTCGTTGTAGATCAGGTAGACGACGGCCAGGACGGCATCGAGGCGCTCGCGGAGCAGGTGAACCGGCGGCACGCGAAACGGGATCCCCGCAGCTTTGATCTTTCGCTTGGCCCGCACCAGCCGCTGCGCCATCGTTCGCTCCGGTACCAGGAAGGCACGGGCGATCTCGTCGGTGCTGAGCCCGCCGAGAGTGCGCAGGGTGAGCGCAACCTGCGCCTCGACCGCAAGCGCCGGGTGACAGCAGGTGAAGATGAGCTCTAGGCGCTCGTCCGGGAACGTCGTGGTCTTCACCGGCACCTCAGCACGATCGCTGGCGACGAGCAGGCCGAACTTGGCCGTGCGGACCCGGTCACGGCGGATGCCATCCGTCGCCCGGTTCCGGGCCGTCGTCATCAGCCAGGCGCGCGGGTTACTGGGCACGCCGTCGCGCGGCCAGCGGTCGGCGGCCATCGTAAACGCCTCCTGCGCGGCTTCCTCGGCGAGGTCAAAGTCGCCGAGGAAGCCGACCAGGGCGGCGAGGACGCGGCCCCATTCCTCGCGGAAGACCTGTTCGAGCGTGGCTACCAATACACCTCCGAGGGGCGGATCTCGACGGCGCCGCCATAACGTGCTGCAGGGACGCGGGCAGCCACCTCAATGGCCGCGTCGAGGTCGTCAGCCTCGAGGATGAACCAGCCGCCGACGGCCTCCTTCATGCCGACGAACGGGCCGTCAGTTGTCAGGGTCTTGCCGCCTTCGACCCGCACGGTGGTCGCGTTCTCGGGCAGACCCATCGGCAGCCCTGGCGTGACGCCCGACGTCTGGTTGATCCCCTGGTAGTCGGCGTAGACCTGCTTCTGCTCCTCCTCGGGCAGCGCGGCCTGCTGCTCCAGCGCGGAGCCTTGGTAGATCAGCATGATGTACTTCATCGTTTCCTCCTCGTCACTTCCGGATAGCCACGCACTAAGACGAACGGCGGGCCAGGAAATCGACAGCCGGGCCCGCTCGCGTTTTCGTTCGCTGGCGGTGAGCTTTCTGCCGGCAGGCGTCACCGCAGAACCGGCGGGGACGTCCGCGGGCGGGAACGGGAAGGGTCTTGTCGCACAGCGCACAGCGGCTGTTGGAGTTCCTGCTATTTTCGTTACGCGCGGCTGGTTGAGTTACGTTACTGATGCTCTCCTCGACGGCAGCTCTCGTTACGGACGCCGGCAGCGGGCTGGCAGCGGCGGGGCGAAGCGCGTCGCAGGCCAGGGCCACCATGCGGTCCGCTGCACCCTGCACGGCGACCATCGCCACGCATCCGGTCAGGAGAGCGACCACGTCGTCGTCATCGACGTCGCTGCGGATCGCGCCCGCCTGCTGTGCGCGGGACCGAAGCTCACTCAGCGCAGCCTGGAACTCTCTCTTCGGCCCGGACGCCGCCGGGATCCCGGTGTACCGGTCCAGGGCGGCAACCAGTGCTTTGTTGACCGCGATCCACCCGATCAGTTGCGCGAAGAAACTGCAGAAGGCGCCGCCCGCGTCCGCCCGCTCGGCGAACGACCGGGTGGCTGCCGCCATGCGCGCCATCCGGCTCGCGACCACCGCCTCGATCAGCGCGTCCTTGCTCGGGAAATGCCGGTAAACCGTGCCGGCCCCGACCCCGGCTCTGCGGGCGATCTCGTCGAGCGGGACGCCCACTCCGCCGGACGCGAGTGCCTGTTCGGCGGCGGCGAGTACCTTGTCCCGGTTCCGTAGCGCGTCCGAGCGCGGGCGGCGGCCGTTGGCCTCAGTCCTCCCTGTTGCTGCACCGGTCACCTGCTGGGTCCTCTGGTTCTGATTGTCAATCGGGGTGGTCGTTCCGTAATTTAACCGGGCTGATCGTTCCGATTGTAGCCACGGGAGGTTTCGATGACTCAGGCCAGTAGCGCTTAGAACGTCCGCCGTCAGACGTTGCTGATGCCGCCGTCGACGACCATGTCGGAACCTGTCATGAACGAGCTCTCGTCTGAGGCGAGGAAGAGGGCTGCGTTGGCAAGCTCCTCGGGTCGCGCGAGTCTCCGCATCGGGGTTTTGCTGACGTAGCCCTGGCGAATGGCGGTGGCCCCCTCGGGCGTGCTCGCCTGCGAGTCGAGCATCGGCGTGTCGACGACGCCGGGGCTCAGCGTGTTCGCCCGAATGCCGCTGTCGGAGAATTCGGCCGCCCAGGTCCTGGAATACGAACGCAGCGCCGCCTTGGTCGCCGCGTATGTCGAATGGTTCGGCAGGCCCATGTAATGCATGGCCGAGGACACCAGGATGATCGATCCCCCGCTGCCCATCATCGGCAGCATCTTCTGCACGAGGAACAAGGGCGCCCTGGCGTTCAGGGCAAACGTGCGCTCGTAGTGGTCAGGCGTAATCTCGGGCAGCGGTACCTGCTCGACCAGGCCGGCGCTGGACACGACCACGTCCACCTTGCCCTGCGCGCTCCGGACGGCGTCAGCGACGCGGTCGAGGTCCTCGAGCTTCGACGCGTCCGCCTGCACGGCGGTGACGTTCGCGCCGATGAGCTGCGCCGCCTCGTCGAGGGCGTCCCGGTGGCGACCGAAGATGAACACGTGCGCGCCCTCAGTCACGAACCGCCGGGCGATGGCGAGCCCGATGCCACTGGTACTGCCGCTGATGACTGCGACCTTGCCTGCCAATCTCGACATGATGTCCGCCCCGCCACGTACCGTCCCCGCTTCGACTCGTCCGAAACCAGGGGCCGGGGCAGTCAAGCTTCGGAGCACGGCGTGAATCAGGGTCGGCTCAGGGTCGTTCCGGATACCGCGCCGTATGATCGCTGCGGCAGGGTGAGCATATGAACTGCGCTACCCAAAGCCAGCGGTTAACGCACCCCATGTATACACTCAGTGTCTACTCTGGGTATATGTTCGGCGGCATGGCCGTTCCCCTCACCCTGCTTGGCTTGCTCGAGCGCCAGCCGAGCCACGGATACGAACTCAAGCGCGCTTACGACAACTACTTCGGGCGGGACAAGCCGCTGCCGTTCGGGCAGGTGTACGCCACACTCGGACGACTGGCCAGGGATGGCAAGGTGACCGCGGAGGCAGAGCCGGGGGCAGGCCCTGACCGGAAGCGCTACGCCATTACCGAGCTCGGGGCCCGCGAGTTCGACGCGTGGCTGGCCACGCCGATCGAGCCCGCACCGCACCTGCAGACGGTGCTGTTCGCCAAGGTCGTGCTTGCCCTGATGCTCGGGCGCTCGGCGGAAACCTACCTCGACACCCAGCGCAGCGCCCATCTTCAGCGCATGCATGAGCTGACCGACCTCAAGCGCGCCGGCAGCCTGCTGGACGCGCTGCTCGCCGACCACGGCCTGTTCCACCTCGAAGCCGACATCCGATGGATTGATGTGACCTCAGCCAGGCTCAAAGCGCTGGCGGAAATGGTGCGTACGTCGTGACCTCGGCGACCAAATCTCAGCTGCCGGGCAGCCGCAGTTACCTGATCAACGCTCGTGATGTGCACATGTCCTTTGGCCAGACCGCGGCGCTCACCGGGGCGACGCTGGCTGCTGCCCGCGGCGAGATCGTGGCAGTCATGGGCCCGAGCGGGTCCGGCAAGTCGACGCTGTTGCATTGCCTCGCTGGCATCTTCACTCCGGACAGCGGCGAGATATGGTTCGACGGCCAGCGGCTGGATTCGCTCAGCGATACCAGGCGCACCGAGTTGCGCCGGACTGCCTTCGGGTTTGTCTTTCAGTTCGGGCAGCTGGTGCCGGAGCTGACGGTCTCCGACAACATCGCGCTGCCGTTGCTGCTGGGCCGCGCGGGCCGGAAGGCGGCGTACGCCCGGGCTGAGGCGTGGCTGCCCAGGCTCGGGATCGAAGGGCTCGGACGGCGTCGCACCGGAGAGCTGTCCGGCGGGCAGGCGCAGCGTGTGGCCCTGGCGCGCGCGCTGGTCGCCCAGCCGAAGGTGCTGTTCGCCGACGAGCCGACCGGCTCGCTTGACACGCTCACCGGCGAGATGGTCATGGAACTGCTGGTCAGCACCGCCCGCGAAGAGAGCGCGACCGTCATCGTGGTGACGCATGACGCACGCGTCGCTGCCTATGCCGATCGGCAGGTTCTGGTCCGGGACGGCAAGGTCATCGACCATGCGGGCATCGCAGCCGAGGTCGCGCAATGATGTACCGGCTGGGGCTGCGCCTCACCCTGCGCAGCGGCCGCGAGCCCTTCGTACGCCTCGTGGTCACCGCGACGGCGGTCGCCATCGGGGTCGCGATCATTCTGGCCGTGCTAGCCGACTTCCACGCCTTCACGACCACGAACAACCGGCCGTCCTGGGAGTCGACGCAGGGCCAGGTCCTTACCAGCAACTACGCTGCCGCGACGAACTCTGAGCTGTGGAACTACAGCAACGACATCTACCGGGGCCAGACGATTGAACGACTCGATATCGCCGGTCTCGGGCCGGGCGCACCGGTCCCGCCGGGCATATCCAAGCTTCCCGCCAGCGGGCAGTACTACGCCTCGCCCGCCCTGGCAGCGCTCATCCGCACAGTGCCGGCCGACGAACTCGGTGACCGGTTCCCCGGCAAGCTGATCGGAACGATCGGGCATCAGGCGCTCACCGGGCCGGACGAACTGGTGATCTACGTCGGCCGCGCACCATCGAAGCTGGCCACGTTGCCCGCCACCACCCTGGTGAGCAAGATCGCGACCGTGCCCGCGCGGCAGGTCTGGACGCCCTACTTCCGCGACGCGTTCGTGGCCGGCGCGATAGCGTTCCTGTTCCCGATCCTTATCCTCGTCGGCACCGCGACCCGCCTGGCCGCCACGAGGCGGGAGGAACGTTACGCTGCGCTACGGCTGATCGGCGCCACCTCGCCGCAGATCAGCATCATCTCCTCAGTGGACGCGGTGATCAGCGCCCTAGCGGGCGCCGGCCTCGGCATCCTCATATTCCTGTTGCTCCAGCCCTGGCTGGCGAGTACCGCCATCACCAGCCAGCGATACTTCGCCGACGAGGTAACACCCACAGTTGCCGGCTACCTGATCGTGCTGATCGGGGTCCCTGCCGCCGCTGCCATCTCCTCGCTCACTGCCCTGCGGAGGGTGCGGATCTCGCCGCTTGGCGTCACCCGGCGGGTGACGCCCCCCGCGCCTAGCGCACGGTCGCTCGCTACGCTGGCCGCCGGCTTCGGGTTGTTTATCGTGGGCCTGCTGATGACGAGCAGCAGGCAGCTCGGCCAGGGAGTCCTCATCGGACTCATCGTGATCCTCGTCGGCTTGGTCGTTGCCGGCCCGTGGCTGACCGCGCAGGCGGGAAGCGTGCTGATGAGATTCAGCGCAGGTGCTCCGGCGCTGCTGGCGGCACGCCGGCTGGGTGACAACCCGACGGCAGCGTTCAGGTCGGTCCGCGGGCTCGTGCTGGCCGTGTTCCTCGGCACCGTGCTGGCCGGGCTGCTTCCCGCCGTGGAGTCGCTCACCGCCACCCCGAGTGCTACCGCGCTGAGCAACGTGCTGCTCGACGGGTTCACCTCGGCCCCGATCTGCGGCAACAACGTCAACTGCACCGGCGGCGCGCCCGGTCCCGGCAACCCGCTGGCCGGATCGCTGGCAAAGCAGCAGCGCATTGCCGTGGCGGGACTGCCACCGCAGGCCGCAGCCGCGCTTCTCGGCGGCCTGGCGGCGATCCGCGGCGCAACCGCTATCCCGATTTACTCGCCGCGGCAGTCCGGCAGCCCGGGCAATTCCGGGCCGAGCGGTCAAGGCTCCGCCGCGCAGGGCGGACCCGCGAACAGCAGTGGCGTGGCTGCCGGGCCCGGAGCCGGCCCGGGCAACGGTGTTATCAGCTGCGCGGGCCTGCGCGAGCTTAGGGTGCTGGGCCAGTGTGCGCCCGGCCGGGCGGCCGTCATAGTCCAGGCCGGAGAACTGTTCGACGACAATCCGCGATTCAGCACCCAGCCCATCGCCAGCGCTTTCAGCCCGGCCGCCGCCGGCAATGTCAGTCATCTGTACCTGCAGGCGGTGCTGGTCAAGGTGAACGGCGCCGGCACCCTGGAGCGAGTCCGCACCTATCTCGTCAGCCACACCACGCAGTCATTGTCGGGAACGGCGCCGCGAACCTTCGGCGAGGCCGTGCGTGCGCGCGCCGGCGTGGCCGATACCGTGCAACGACTGCTCTACATCGCCGTTGTACTCACCCTCATTGTGGCTGGCTGCAGCCTGGCAGTGAGCGTCGGCGGCAGTCTCATCGAGCGCAAGCGGCCGTTCACACTGCTGCGGGTGACCGGAACGCCAACAGCTGCGCTCTACCGGGTCGTGTTCACCGAGGCCGTGCTCCCGCTGGTGTCCGCGACGGTGATTGCCGGCGGCCTCGGCTACCTCATCGCACTACTGACGGTCAGCAAGGTGGCACCGGCTGGCACCCCGCTGCCCGCGCCCGGGCATGCTTACTACCTCACGATGGCGACCGGTCTCATCGCATCGCTGCTGGTGATCCTCGCCTCGCTACCGCTGCTTGGGCGCATCACCAGCCCCGACAGAGTGCGTTTCGAATAGAGCGAGATCCTCGCCAGGGCGGGCACGGGGCCCGAAGCGCCTACCGGGCGTGCCAGGCACGGTGAGGTATGCCATTGTCGCGGCACTGAGGGTGAGAAGGCTCGCGGCGGTAGCGGCCCCGGCCAGATGTGCCGTCTGGGCGACGAAGGGTCCTGCCACAGCTCCTGTGAGAGTGGCCGCTGCCTCGCTGGTGAGAAATACCGCGCTGACCCGGCCGAGTGCAGCGTTGGGGATTACCCGCTGAAGGACGCTTTGCGAGACGACCAGCGCCATGGACCCGGTCATGCCGACGGCGACCGCGGCAGGCAGCGCGGTAGCAAGCGATGACGAGGTGAACAGCACGAAATACCCCGCGGCGGTCGCGGTCAGCGTGGCCGTCAGCAGGTGCCGGGGCTGGGCGCGGTCCAAGAGAAAGCCGATGACAGGCGCGCCAATAAGGAAGCCGACGCCCAGGCAGGACAGCAAGAATCCGGCGTCCTCGCTTCCGCCCAGACGCTGGACGCCGAAGGGGATGAGGATCGCGCTGAGCGATGCGTTGGCCGCCAGGAATATGACCGTGACGGGAAGGATCGCCCGCGGCAGTGGCTCAGCGCGCAGCACGCGTGTCCCCTCGATGAGGTCGCGGGCCAGGCTGCTGATCGCGGCGTTGCGGTAGCCCTGCTGGCCGGGGGTCGGGGATGTCATGAATGTTGCGGTGGCCGACAGCAGGTAGCTGACGGCGTCTGCGCAGATCAGCCATTTGATGCCGTAGATCGTGAGCAAGATTCCGCCGAGCGGGCCGCCGATCAGGCGGACGGTGCCGCTGCTGGCGGAGTTCAGGGCGTTGGCGCTGCTGAGCAGAGGTCCGGTGCCGACGATGGCGGGCGTGCGGGCCTGCACGGCTGGCGCGTAAAGGGCTGCGCCAATGTTCTCGGCGACCAGCGCGGCATACAGGACCCAGTACCGGCCTGGTGCGGTGCCGAGCAGCATCGAGGCCACAGCGGCGGCGCAGAACAAATTGGCCGTAATTATCAGGCGCCGCCGGTCCCAGCGGTCCGCGAATACGCCGGCGACCGGGCCGATCATCAGCGACGGCAGATATTCGGCGGCGAGGGTGAGCCCGGTGTCGCGCAGCGAGCCAGTGACCATGAGAACGTGCGCCGGGATGGCCAGGACCAGCAGCCATGACCCGAGCGAACTGACGACGCTTCCGCTCCACAGCAGCCGGAAGTCTCGTATCCGCAGGGCCTGGAACACGGCGCGCTCCTCTCGGAAGCTATTCTGTGAGAATAACTTCCGGCGTTTGTGTTCTGTCAAGACAGGAGCTACGCGAGTGGAGCAGTCTGCGATCGGCCGCCAGCTACGGGCCCGGCGGACCGCCGCGGGCCGGACCGTGGCATCGGTTGCCGCCGACTCTGGCCTGTCGGTCCCCTACATCGCCAACCTGGAGAACGGCAGGGGCAACCCGACTACGACAGCGCTGGCACGGCTCGCCGAAGCACTAGGCATGCACCTGGTGATCACACTCGTGCCGGACGAGGACAGTCACCAGGCCGGCGGGTCTGCACCACCGGCGGTGCCGGCCTCGCTCGTCCGGCTCGCGCGTACCGCCAGGTTCCGGCGGTCAGTCGCAGCAATGACGACCACGCTCGACCTGGATGCCGGCGAGTTCGTGGCCGCGCTGGCGGCACTCGCGCTCTCGATGGGCAAAGACCTCTCCGAGCCGGACTGGTACCGCGTTCTTGACGCTCTCCTGCTGGTCGCCACTCAGCCCGCCACCTCATAGTCGGCGGCCGACTGCGTTCAGAGACCAGATTCAGTGAGGCAGCGGGCGAGATTGACGGCGCCGGTGCAGAAGCAGCGCTAGATCTGCTCGTTCCAGTCGCAACCTCCGACGCTGCTCCGTCGGCACGGTGAAGAGCACAGCATCTCGCGGCCTGACGCGCCTGCGGCAGGTCATTGGTGCGGCCGATGCCGCCCCCGGCGCCCCCCTGGTCGCAAGGCTCATCGTGACCACTAACGGCGGCCAGACCTGGTCACAGGTTCCCGACCCGGGCCTGCCCAGTTCCCTGCTGTCGGTGACCTGCACGACGGCGTCAACGTGCTGGGCAGCAGGAGCGACAGGCCAGGACTTTCCGCTGGGCCAGCAGCAGCCTGTCCTTGATTCCACTGGCGACCAGGGACAGACCTCGCTGGCCGCCCAGCTTCCGGCAAGCTACGGCATCACCGCCGTCGGCAACGTCTCATGCTCCGCCGCGACATCGTGCTTCGCAATCGCCCAGACCACCAACGGGCTGGCGTTCCTGTCCTACGGCAACTGACCACGGCGATCGCCGGGGACCGCCGACCGGGCGGTCCCCGTGTCGCCAAGCGGCGAAGCCGTGAATCTCTCTACCTGTCCTCGGGCTCGGTCACGTCGGCGACTGTAGCGCCGAGCGCTGCCAGCACGTCCTCGGCCTGCACCGCCACTGCCACGCCGTGCTCTCCCGCACCCAGCGTGATCTCGCGGCCGAGCACGCGCTCGTCACTGATGACGGGCCAGGCCGTCGTTGCCCCGAGCGGCGTGATCGTGCCGCGCTCATAGCCGGTGACCTCCCTGGCTACCGTGGCGTCCGGCATAGACAGGCGGCTAACGCCGAGCAGAGCACGCAGTTTGGGCCAGGAGATGGTCCGGTCGCCAGGCACGAGTACGAAGACGTAGTCACCCTCGCCCCGCCGCACCACCATTGTCTTCACAACGTCGGCGGGCTCAACGCCTCTAGCCTTCGCGGCCTCCGCCAGGCTGCTTACCGGGCCGTGCCGGATGACCCGGTAAGCGACGCCAGATGAGTCGAGAGCGTCAAAGGCCGAGTTGGGCACGGTCGATTATCTCTGCCGTCCCGCGCTGACCTTGCGGTGCCGCCCCGCTGACAGCCGGTCAGTAGCCCACCGGGTGGCGGACCAGGACGATGTGGATGCGGCCGGGCATCTCCTGGTGGATCTCCAGCACTTTGCCCACCAAGCTGTGCCGCCCGTACGCGGCCTGCGCCCGGGCGTCCTCGAGGATGAGGCTGTGCTGGTAGATGCGCTCATGCGCATTCTGCAGGGTCGGCACGAGCTTCTGCGCTCCGGCGACGAGGATGACGCTCGCCGCCCCCCACGCCAGCGCGGCGAACTGACTGCCCGACGCCGAGGCAATGACGAGTGTGCCGTCGCGGGTGATCGCGTGCACGCTGCCAAGGGCGAAGTCCGGCTGTCCGCTGATGGCCTTCATCTGCTGAGCCTGGGTCGCGAAGTCGAGGGCCATCATTGTCCCGGGTCGTAAGTGCCGCCGCCGTTGATCGCCGCGGTGATCCCCGCCTCGTCGAGCGTGACCGACGTGTTCGTCATCACCGACGAGCCAGCCGGAATCCGGGTGAGGACTGCCCGCCGGGCCGCGTCGAGGTCGTCGAGCGCGCTGGCCTTGGCAAAGGCACCGTGTTCCGCCGCTTTGGCAGCCGCGCCGGGATCTTCCAGGCCCTCCTTGACGAAGAGGAACGTGGATTTCAGCAGCTAGTGCTGTCCGGCCCTCCCCCGCTTGGACCGGCGCGACCCCGCGGGAGCGGCTTATCGCGAAGGCCGCGCGAGGGCAGCCTTCATGCTCGACCACCGTGACATTGCCCGCAACGCGCTCGACGGCAGCAAGCCAGTCCCGGCCCGCGCCCAGTCACCGCTCTCCTGGTGCACATCCGCGTCCTGCTCAGCGGCATCGACCTCGCCGGTGCCGACCTTGAGATGCTGGCGCTGCAGCTGACCGCCGCACTCGACGGGCCGATGCTCCTCTACCTCTCATCCGCCGGCCTGCAGGAAGCAGGCGAGCAGACCTCCGAGCGCCTTGCCCGCGCATGGCGAGACCTCGTCAATCGCGTCTGCCGGCCCTAACCGCACGGAAGCCGGTACCGTCGATATTGCGACTGGCGTGGCCGGGTGTAACCGGCGTGGAGCGAACAAGTGGCATCGACCGCCTGGGTGTCCCTTTGGCAGCAGCCGAAGGGACACGCTGATGCGATACGGGATGAACCCTCACCAGTCCGCCGCGATCGTTTCGGGTCACGGGCCGCGGGTGATCAACGGGGAACCGTCGATGATCAACTATCTCGACGCCTTGAACGCTTTCGAGCTGGTTCGCGAAGCCGACGATGCGACGGGCAGGCCTGCGTCCGCATCGTTCAAGCACGTCTCACCAGCGGGCGCAGCGCTCGCGGGAGCAGTGGACAAGACGTCGGCACGAACGTGGCGAGTAGGCGAAGCCGAAGCCGGGACCCTTCTCTCGGCGTACATCCGAGCCCGTGACGCGGATCCGAAGTCGTCGTTCGGAGACGTCGTGGCACTGTCGCGGCCAGTCGACCTGGCCACCGCGGAGTTCCTCCGTACGGTCATCTGCGACGCAGTCATCGCGCCGGGATTCGAGCCGGGCACGGTCGGTGTCCTCTCGCTCAAGCGCAGCGGACGGTTCCTCGTTCTCGAGGCCGACCCCCGGCGCGTAGCGCCTGCCACTGAACGCCGCGACGTCCTGGGTGTAACGATCGAGCAGGATCGTGACAACGTTCTGGTGGCCACCGTGCTGCCAGGCGACGGCATGCTCGATTATCAGGCACGCACCGACGCGCTGCTCGGGCTGGTGATCTCGCGGTACACCCAGTCCAACTCGGTGGCTCTGGTTCGCGACGGGGCCGCGATCGGGATCGGTGCCGGACAGCAGAACCGTGTCGACTGCGTACGGCTTGCGGGAGCCAAGGCCCGGACATGGTGGCTGCGCAGGCACCCGTTCGTCGACCACCTGCCCGCAGCCGATGGCATGGGACGGCAAGACCGTCTCAACTGGCAGATCAGATTCGCCGGGCAGGAGATAACCGACGGGCAGCTGAGGGAATTTGAGTCTCTGTTCGGCAACAAGGCGCGGAGTCGCTACGAAGATGTGACCTGGCGGAGCGAATGGACTGCCATGCTCACCGGCGTCACGATGACTTCAGACGGGTACCTTCCGTTCCGCGACAACGTTGAGCATGCCGCGGCCGCGGGCGTCACTACGATCGTGGAACCCGGCGGGTCAACCCGGACGAGGGAAGTCGCCGACAGCGCGGCCGCGCACGGCATCGCGCACGTTCAAACCGGTCTCCGCCTGTTCCATCACTGATAAGCGCTCTCCTGCCTGAGAACCTTGCCCGCGGCCGCCCTGAGCGCTAGCATCATTCCACTAACTGATTAGTGAAAGACTGGTTATGATCGAGTTCCAGCTTGACACGACGTCTGGCGTCGCTACCTATCTGCAGCTGGTCCAGCAGGTTCATCAGGCCCTGCAACTTGGCTTGCTCGAACCGGGCGACCAGCTACCGACGGCTCAGCAGGTCGTCGCCCAGCTTGCGATCAATCCGAACACGGTGCTGAAGGCCTATCGGGACCTTGAGCGCGAGGGCCTGGTGCGCGCCCGGCCGGGTCAGGGGACCTTCATTACCCGGTCACTGCCGCGCACCGACCCGGCCGCCCAGACCCGGTTTCTCGCCCTGATGACCGACTGGATGCGCTCGGCGCGCGGTGCGGGCCTTGGCCCCGACGATATCGAGGCCATCTACCGCACAGCTTTCCGTAACTTCTTCGCGGAGGGTGTGGCATGAGCTTCGCTGTGCAGGCCATCGGCCTCAGTAAGCAGTACGGCCGCCGCTGGGCGCTGCGCGACTGCACCCTGGAGATTCCCGAAGGAAAAGTTGTCGGTCTCGTCGGGCCGAACGGCGCGGGCAAGACCACTTTGCTGCATCTGGCCGTCGGGCTCCTCGAGCCGACGTCGGGCTCGATCAGCGTTCTCGGCGCACGTCCTGCCGATGGCCCGGAGCAGCTCGGCCGCGTCGGCTTCGTCGCCCAGGACACGCCCGTCTATGCGCGGCTTTCGGTTGCTCAGCATCTGCGCATGGGCGCATGGCTGAACCCGGGCTGGGACATGGAGATAGCTGAAAGCAGGATCAAGCAGCTTGATCTTGACCCTCGCCAGCGGGCCGGGACGCTATCTGGCGGCCAGCGCGCGCAGCTCGCCCTCACTCTGGCGATCGCGAAAAGACCTGAGTGCCTCATCCTCGATGAGCCGGTCGCGAGCCTCGACCCGCTTGCGCGGCGTGAGTTCCTTCGCAGCCTCATGGAAGTCGTCGCCGCGGAGGGGATCAGCGTCGTGCTCTCCTCCCACCTGATCGCCGATCTGGAACGCGTCTGCGACTACCTGGTGGTTCTGGTTGCTTCCAGGGTGCAGGTGGCCGGAGAGGTCAGCGACCTGCTCGCATCGCACCACCGGCTGTCCGGGGCTCGCCGGGACGCGAGCAGCTTGCCAGCCAGCCAGGAGGTCATCGAGGAAAGTCACACGGACAAACAGAGCACGTTCCTGGTCCGTACCAGCGATCCCGTGCACGACCCCGCCTGGACCGTCCGGTCAGTGACACTCGACGACCTGGTCATCGCCTACATGAGCCGCACGGCCGCATCGGAGCGCGCTTACCGGCCGCAGCTAAAGGTCATGTCATGATCCGGTTCACCTGGCTCCAGCTCCGCCCGCAAGCAAGGGTGGCTCTGGCCGCCCTTTTCGCCTTCGCAGTTCTTCTGGTGGTCACGGGGCCGCACCTGGCCGGCCTGTACGCCGCCAGCGGGATCATCGCCTGCCACGGCGGTGCCTGCGCAACTGCGGCGAGCAGATTCCTCAGCCTGCTGGCCATCACAAGCCCCTACCCGATCGTGTACGAACTTGGCATCGGGCTCATTCTCGCGGCGCCCGCGATCATCGGCATCTTCTGGGGTGCCCCGCTGATCTCCCGCGAGCTAGAGAACCGGACGTTCGCTCTGGCCTGGACTCAGAGCATCACGCGCAGCCGCTGGCTCGTGGTCAAACTCGCGCTGACGGGCCTGGCCGCCATGGCCGTCACCGAGCTTCTCGGTTCCATTTATGCCTGGTGGGCGGATCCCATCAGCAAGGCCATCGGTCTCCAAGGCCCGTATCCGGTCACCTCTGAGTTCGGCGGGGGCCGGCTCAGCTTGATTATCTTCGCGTCCCACGGCATCGCGCCCCTCGGCTACGCGGCGTTCGGTTTCGCTCTCGGAACCACAACCGGCGCGCTCATCCGCCGTGCCGTGCCCGCCATGGCCATCACCCTGGCCATCTTCGCGGCCGTCCAGATCGCCACGCCACTGTGGGTCCGCCCGCACCTCATCCCGCCCGACCGGACGGTCGTTAGCGGCCCGTCGTTCGTCGAGTCTGCCGGGATGAACCTTGGCAATCTGACGGCCAGCATCGTGCCCCGTCAGCCCGGCGCCTGGATCATCTCGAGCCGAGCCATCACCGCGGCGGGGCAGCCCGTCAGCACGGTGCCCGCCGCTTGCATGCCGCCTCCGCCCGCAAAGCCTCCGGACCCGGGGCACTGCCTGGGTAGTCGCGGCATCCGGGAAGCCATCACTTACCAGCCCGCCAGCCGCTACTGGCCCCTCCAGTGGATCGAGACCGGGATCTTCCTCGTCCTCGCTCTCGCGCTGGCCGCTGTCTGCTTCTGGCGGCTCGGTCGCAGCCGGACCTGACGTGATAGGCGAGGGCTAAGTACGCTTCACCGCCCTGGGTGAAAGATGGGGAATGATGGCATTGCGCGCAGAAGACCCCAGCACAGCTTCGGAGGCGGACGGATGACGAGGACGGTTCTCAGCGGCGGGCGAGTATTTGACGGTACGGGCAGCCCGATAGCCGCCGCGGATGTGGCGATGTCGGAGGGCCGCATCGTTGACGTCGGGGTCGGGCTCGACGGGGACGAGCAGGTTGACGTCTCCGGCCTGACCTTGCTGCCCGGCTTCTTCGACTGCCACGTGCATGTGATGGTCTCCGGGATCGACCTGGTGCGGCGGCTACAGCGTCCGTTCTCTTACCAGTTCTTCGAGGCGGCGCGCAATCTGGCGGCGACGCTGGACTGCGGCATCACCATGGTGCGCGACGCAGGCGGCGCCGACCTTGGCGTGCAGCGGGCCGTTGAGGACGGCCTGATCGACGGACCCCGGATGAAGATCGCGGTCAACGCGCTGAGCCAGACTGGTGGCCACGGCGACGGCTGGCTGCCGTCTGGGATCACCACGCCTCTGCTGTCGTCACATCCAGGCCGCCCTGGCGGGATTGTTGACGGACCGGAGGAAATGCGCAAGCGAGTTCGCGAGATCATCCGCGCTGGCGCGAACGTCATCAAGGTGCACACCTCGGGCGGGGTGCTATCGCCGCGCGACAGCCCGAAGCACGCCCAGTTCAGGCCAGACGAGCTGGCCGCGCTGATGGCCGAGGCGAATGCCGTGGGCTTGCCGGTGATGGCGCACGCTCAGGCGACTGACGGCATCAAGAACGCAGTGCGGGCCGGCGTGAGGTCCGTCGAGCACGGGATTTACCTGGACGACGAGGCTATCGACTTGATGCTCAGCGCAGGGACCTGGCTTGTCCCCACCCTGGTGGCCCCGCACGCGGTCGTGAACGCAGCAAAGCAGGGCAGCCAGCTGCCCGAGGGCGTGCTGGCCAAAGCTCAGGAAGTCATGGCCGCGCACGCCGATGCGTTCGCGCGCGCGGTCGCAGCCGGAGTCAAGATCGCGATGGGCACCGACAGCGGCGTCGGTCCGCACGGCACCAACCTCGAGGAGCTGCCGCTCATGGCGGCGGGCGGGCTCACTCCGGCGCAGGTTCTCGCTGCCACGACGAGCTCGGCGGCCGAGCTGCTGCAGGTCGCCGACGATACGGGCACGATCATGGCCGGCAAGCGCGCAGATGTCGTCGTTGTCGCAGGCGACCCGTTCGATCTGGCCAACCTCAAGGAGAACATCCGCGCTGTCTACTCCGGTGGTGCGAAAGTGCGCTAACCGGCAGCGCGTCAACGTCAGGTACCGCAGCTGACGTTACGGAACAGCTCGCGGGCCTGGTCGCAGAACCGCTCAACATCAGCGGCGGCCGGCTGATCGCCGCTTGCCATCATCCGGGCCTGGAGCTGCCGACGACATGACTCACCACCCAGGACGCGGTCTGGTGAACGACACCCCCGGGCAAGGGCCGTCGGCCGGCGAGGAGATCACACCCGAGGCATCCGACCACGTCCATGCCCGTCAGGATCTACGAACACCAGGACCCGGGCAATGCATTTCCCCGCCCCCGTTTGCCGGCGCGGACCGGAAGGGCCGATGATGCATGCGTGAACACCGCAGACGAGATCAGGCTGATGGTGCGCGGCGACGACTTCGGCATGTGCCACGCCGTCAACCAGGGCATTGCCGCTGC
>Ga0335074_10003211_pt1 | contig 22241 bp, 18 predicted proteins | sample Lox_Sample_23_FD_206715 | JGI IMG/M metagenome (GOLD analysis project Ga0335074, IMG submission 206715) | Soil microbial communities from Loxahatchee National Wildlife Refuge, Florida, United States - Lox_Sample_2.3 | ecosystem: Environmental > Terrestrial > Soil > Wetlands | place: USA...
CGTCGGGGTGTTCCAGGTCGAGTCACGGGCTCAGATGGCGACGCTGCCGCGGCTGCGCCCGGAGAAGTTCTACGACCTGGTCGTGGAAGTGGCGCTGATCCGGCCGGGCCCGATCCAGGGCGGCTCGGTGCACCCGTACATGCGCCGGCGGCACGGTGACGAGGAGCCGGACCTGCCGCATCCGCTGATGGAGCATGCGCTCGGCAAGACGCTCGGCGTTCCGTTGTTCCAGGAGCAGATGATGCAGATCGCCATCGACTGCGCCGGGTTCAGCCCGACCGAGGCCGACCGGCTGCGCCAGGCGATGAGCTCCAAGCGCGCGCCAGAACGGATCGAGGAACTCCGTGAGCGGCTGCTGGCAGGGATGGCCGAGCGCGGCATCCCGCTCGAGGTCGCAGAGGACATCTACGTCAAGATCCTGGCGTTCTCCAGTTACGGCTTCCCCGAGTCGCACGCGATCAGCTTCGCCTACCTGGTCTACGCCAGCGCCTGGCTGAAGTGCTATTACCCGGCCGCATTCACCGCTGCGCTGCTGCGCGCCCAGCCGATGGGCTTCTACGCACCCGCCAGCCTCATCAGCGACGTGCGCCGGCACGGCGTCACGGTCCGCGGCGTAGACGTGAACGCCAGTGGCGTGCTGGCGACCCTGGAGAAGAACGAAGAGGCCGGTGACGGCGCCGTCACGTTCGATCCGCCCGCCGGGGGACTGCCGGCCCCGGGCCAGCCGGTGATCAGGCTCGGGCTGTCCGAAGTCCGCAACCTGGGCACCAGGGTGGCCGAGGAGATCGTGGCCGGTCAGCCGTATGCAGACCTGGAGGATTTTGCCCGGCGTACCACTGTGCCGGTCGCCGCGCTGGAAGCACTGGCCATGGGAGGCGCGTTCGGCTGCTTTGGCGTGAGCAGGCGGGAGGCACTGTGGGCGGCGGGCGCCGCGGCGACCATCCGGGCGGATCAGTTGCCCGGCACGACGCTGGGCATGACCGCGCCGCCGCTGCCGGCGATGACGGCCGCCGAGGAGACCTTTGCCGACTTGTGGGCGACCGGGACCTACGGGACGCACCCGATCGAGCACATCAGGACCATGCTCGACGAGCGGGGGGTGCTGCCCGCCGATCGCCTGACGGGCGCGGAGAATGGGAGGAACGTGCTCGTCGGCGGGCTGGTCACGCACCGCCAGCAGCCGGGGACTGCGCGTGGCGTGGTCTTCCTCAGCCTGGAGGATGAGACCGGGATGGCCAACATCATCTGCCCGCCGAATGTGTGGCAGCGCTTCCGCAAGATCGGGGTAGACGCGAACGCGCTGCTCATCCATGGCCGGGTCGAGCGGCTAGATGGTGCTGTCAGCCTGCTGGCTACCAAACTAGAGCGGCTCCGCGTCGTCGCCGCTGCTCGCAGCCGCGACTTCCGCTAGTGGCGGGTTAAGACTTCCGCTAGTGGGGGTCAATTTGTATCTCCGTGCGAGAAGATGGTCGACTACGGGGGCGGTTAGTTGCAGGTGAGGCACCTGCGGACAACCGGCAAACTAAGTGACTTAAGCGCAAGGAGAAGCATGCCCTTCGACGTTGCCCGCACGTTCGCGGAGCGTTCCGGGGAGAACTTTGCCCTACACGAGCGGTACATGAACCCCCAGCTATCCAGGACACTGAGGACGCTGGGGTTCGACCGCAACTACGTACGCGCAGAGGGCAGCTACCTCTACGACGACACTGGCCAGCGGTACCTCGACTACCTGTCCGGTTTCGGGGTTTATGCCCTGGGAAGAAGCCACCCCGGGATCAAGGCCGCGCTGCATCAGGCGCTCGACCTGGACCTGCCCAACATGATCCAGATGGACTGCGCGCTCCTTCCCGGCCTCCTGGCCGAGCAGCTCGTCGCCCGGACGCACCCCGGCATCCAGCGGGTGTTCTTCTGCAACTCGGGCGCCGAGTCCATCGAGGCGGCCATCAAGTTCTCCCGCGCCTCGACCGGGCGGTCGAAGATCCTGTATGCCGAGCACGCCTTCCACGGACTGACGACTGGCGCCCTGGCGCTGAACGGCGGCAAGGAGTTCCGCAAGGGCTTCGGCTCGCTGCTGGAGACCGCTGCCGTCCCGTTCGGCGACCTGGCCGCGCTTGAACAGCAGTTGAGCGGCAAGGACGTGGCGGCATTCATCGTTGAGCCGATCCAGGGCAAGGGCGTCTACTGCGCACCAGGCGAGTACTGGCGGGCCGCCCAGGCCCTGTGCCGCCGTTACGGGACGCTGCTGGTCACCGACGAGGTTCAGACCGGGCTCGGACGCACCGGCCGGTTCCTGTGCCACGAGCACTGGGGTCTCGAGCCCGACATCATCACGATCTCCAAGGCCATGTCGGGCGGCTTCGTGCCGATCGGCGCCATGCTGACAACCGAGAAGATCTTCGCGAGCGTCTACGACTCCATGGAGGACGCGCTCAAGCATTCAACGACTTTCGGCCGCAATCAGATGGCCATGGTGGCGGGGCTTGCCACGCTCGCGGCCTTCGATGACGAGGACATCATCGGGCGAGCGGAGCGTACCGGGGCTGAGCTGCAGGGCAAGCTGCGCGGACTGGCCGGGAAGTACGAGCTGATCAAGGACGTCCGCGGGATCGGGCTGATGGTCGGCATCGAGTTCGGCGAGCCGGAGTCGAAGTCGGCGGCTCGCCGGTTCCGGACCCTGGAGCGGCTGCGGACAGGCATGTTCTCGCAGATGGTCGTCGTGCCGCTGTTCCACCGCCACCGGATCATCACGCAAGTCGCTGCTGACAACGTCAACATCATCAAGCTGCTGCCGCCGCTGATCTCCGGATCAGAGGAGGTCGACTACTTCATCGCCGCGCTGGACGACGTCATGGCCGACGCACAGCGCGGCTCCGGCCTCACCGTTGAGTTCGGCCGCACGATGGTGCGCGGCGTCATGCACCGGAAGTCGCTGCGCAGCATAGCCAGTTCCCGGCCAGTAGCGGGACCTGCCGCGCCCTCGGCCCAGTCACCCGTCGCCCAGCTGTCGGTGGCCGAGCCGGCCGTGGCTCAGTCGTCCGCTAGCCAAGGGGCGGCCGGCAGCGCGAGCGATGCCGGATATATGTCGGCGGTGGCGCCTATCGAGCCAGGCGATCGCGTGGTCATCACCGGCGCGGCGGGATTCATCGGCTCGGCTGTCGCCCGCGTGGTGCAGGCCAGGGGCGCACACGTGGTCGCGGTCACGGAGCCGGGCGCGAACGACGACAACCTTCGCGGCCTCGACGTGGAGCGTGCCGTGCTCGATATCCGGGACGGAGCGGCTCTCCGGTCAGCGGTCACCGGGGCTCGGTATGTCTTTCACCTTGCCGCGATCTACCGGTTCTGGGCCCGCGATCCGCGGATCTTTCACGAGGTCAACGTGGGCGGCACGCTCAACGTGATTGATGCCGTCCGGGCCGCCGGCGCGCAGCGCCTCGTGTATACCTCCACGGTCGGCGTGCTCGGCCTGGACCGTACCAGGTACGGTCAGCCTGCAGACGAGACCTGCTACGCGGACGTGTCGCACTTGTTCGGCCACTACAAGCGCACGAAGTTCGCGGCGGAGCATGAGGTGCTGCGCGCTGCCGGAGAGGGGCTGAACGTCACCATCGCGCTGCCGACGTTCCCGCTCGGCCCGGGCGATCGCACGCCGACGCCGACGGGCAAGTTTGTGCTCGATTACCTCAACGGCAAGATGCCGGGCTTCGTGGATACGTCGCTGAACGTGTGTCACGTCGATGACCTCGCAGCGGGTCATGTTGCCGCGCTTGAACATGGCCGGCAGGGGCGCAGCTACATTCTTGGTGGCGAGAACATGACCATGCGGGCGGTCCTGCAGGCGCTGTCCGCCTGCTCGGGCCTGCCGATGCCCCGGTTCGAGGTCCCGCGGCCGGTCGGTGTCGCGGCCGCAGTGATATCGGACCTCGTCGAAGCCAGGCTGCTGAACCGCGAGCCGCGCGTGCCGCTTGAGGGCGCCCGCATGGCGACGACGAAGATGATCTTCAACGACGACCGGGCGCGCGCCGAGATCGGCCATAAGTCGCGACCAGCGCGGCTGGCCATCGAAGACTCGGCCCGCTGGTTCACCGACAACGGCTACGTGTCCGCCGAGCGGCTGGCGGCGATCCACTGGCAACGGTAGTAACCGCATCTGGAGCACCGATAGGAGCGATAGCGAGGCCGAATAGCTGGTGAACCGGCGCGGAACGCCGACCCTGGGCCGCCCAGCGCCCTCGAGTTCACGATCACCTGCGACATCGGTGGGGCGCTCACGTGAGCGGGTACCACATGCCGGCTATTCGGCCAGCGCGGAGCTATCGGTGGGCAGAGCGCAAATCCGGCTCGCTCACGAATGGCGACCTGCCCGGCAGGACCCTCTGCCCGGTCAGCCGTATGACAGTGATCCCGCGCCGGACCGGCCAGCACAGAAGCATTGGGCAGATTCGAGGAATCTGATGCCTGCAGAGCTTTCGAGAACTGGTCCAATCCGCAAGGTAATTAGTGCGTGACTCACAGTTGCAAATCAACTATAATCTCGATATAGCTATAGTCGATGCAGGAGTCTCGAATGCACGAGATCGCCAGTGCCAGCGAACGCGGTCATCTTCTTTACTTCGCGCAGGGCGATTCTCATCTGCGTACTTTCATGCCACGGCGCAGTTCGCTTGTATCCGACTTGATGAACCGACTTATGCTGGAGCCAGGGGTAGTAATTCTGGACTCCCTCTTCTTAACCTCCGACGAGATCGCACAGGATCTTAAGAAGCCTGCCCGGAGTCCTATTTGGCATGGCCTGCGGGAGGGGCTGATAGTCCCGGCTTTTAGAGAGAAAGGAGTTGATTCATTTGAGGAGAATTACCGCCAGGGCATAGTGCCGACTACGTCCATAGGAATCCGGGACGACGCCCCGGAGATCGTTTCGACTCTCGACGTTGCCATTAAGGGAAAGCACACGGGCAAGCTCACTTGGCCCGCTGGCATTGGGATTTCGTACGGGAAGCTGATCACTGAGCAGTTCGGCCAAGAGTCGAACAATAGCGATTCGTGGGGGGTCAAACAGATAGCGCTATGGAAGCAGAGTCATGATCTGCGGCATAAGTACTTGGACGTGGCCTGGCGACACGAGCCTAATCCGAAGCAGACTGGCTTGCGGAGAAGTACGATATTGACGGCGATCGCCACGGATCTAGGATTTGACGGCGACCCGCTTGACACGGCTGGGCTAGTCGGCAGCGCGGATAAGGCGCGCCGTGCCGCTTTGCGTGCCACTCTCCTCTGGATTGACGAGCTATACAACTACAACCAGGCGACTCGGTTCAAGATAAAACCGTCCTTTCCGGTGGCGACGGGATCGGGCGCACACATGATGCCGGACTTGCTCTGGCCTGGACCTAAGCAGGTTCCCGACACTGCCGGCGTCAAGGTGTATTCGAGTACGATTCGCTGGCCGAATCCGAAGATGCTTAGCAGTGCGTCGCCCGATGTGCTCCTAAGTTTGCGGGCGGATAAGTATGGCGCGGACTATATTGCCAGCTTGAAAGAATTTCGCGGCGCTCCGAACGATCAGAACTGGCAAGTCCTCGATGCTGCGGCAAATACCTACGCTGAGAGGGTATGTAAGGCGGTGGCGTCTGATGTAGATTTCGGGATGCAGATTAGTCATTTTGTTGCCGACAACGGTATAACTATTGCAATGGCTCTTGCTGCTGCCGCGGGTGGAGGCCTGGCACTGGCCGGAGCCGGAGTTGCCGCAGGAATTGTTACCTTGATCAGTACTTTCGTTGGAACGGCGTACGTCCCAGTAGCCGCAATTACAAAAGGGGTGCGCGGCAGATACGGAGAGGTGACGTTGACCGGGACACGCGGAAAACTAGGGCAGATCCGGATGGATCTTCCGACCAAGTAGCTCGATGGTTGCGGCGGCGCTAGCGCTGCATGGTTGCGGGGCATGGCAGAAGCGGCGCGCCTGACCAGATTTTGCGTGGCTCAGAGCGGGCCGGGCCGTATCCTCGCCCGCCCGCCTATCAGCCAAGTCGCGTAACGATAATGGCGTGCCGGGCGGGATCTGGCGTGAGATCGTGTCGGCATGGCGGAGACCGGAACCGTCGTGGCGGTCGCGCAGCTGGCGCTCACCGTCGGTGAGGTGCAGGCCAACCGGGAGGCCGGCCGGGCAGCGGTCGCGGAGGCGGCTCTCGCGGGTGCGCGGTTGGTAGTGCTGCCAGAGCTGTCGGACTCGGGTTACGTGTTCTCAGACGCCGGCGAGGCGCGGTCGCTCGCATCGTCGGCGGCATCTGGGACGACGCTGCGCCTGTGGCGGTCGCTGGCTGCCGGGCACCACCTGACTATCGCCGGCGGGTTCTGCGAGCTTGGCCCGGACGGGAACCTGTACAACAGCGCGGCCATCGTCGACGCATCTGGCACGAGGGCGGTGTACCGCAAAGCACACCTGTGGGACGCCGAGAAGAAAGTCTTCACCCCAGGCGACGACGCGCCGCCGGTTGTGGAGCTGCCGTTCGGCAACGTCGGGCTAATGATCTGCTACGACCTGGAGTTCCCCGAGTGGGTGCGGCTCACGGCGCTGAGCGGCGCTGACCTTATCGCGGTCCCGGTGAACTGGGCGGCGTCAGGTTCGCCCGCGCCGCCTGGCGAGCGATCCGGTGAGGTGGTCGCCGCGCAGGCGGCAGCCTCGTCGAGCGGCGTGTTCATCGCCGTTGCGGATCGATGCGGCACCGAGCGAGGCGTGGACTGGCTCGGCGGCTCTGTCATCGTGCGGCGTGATGGCTACCCGGCCGCCGGGCCGGTGTGCGAGAACCGGACAGCGGTGCTGACCGCGACGGTCGACCTCCGCCAGGCACGAAACAAGCAGATCAGTGTGCTGAACGACCTGTTCAGCGACCGGCGGCCGGACCTGTACGCGCGGCTGTGGGACGTCGCCAAGCGTGGAGGTAGCTGGCAATCGAGACACCCCCCGCAGTGAACCCGCCACGCCAGACACACCGCTTCGATGCCGCGCGAGTCACGTCATCAGGCGTCGAAGCGGTAGTCAAAGTAAGAGGATGTGAAGGCGGCATGGCGGCGTCCTCTCATCTCCCAGCGCAGCGCTGGGTCGGTTGATCGCAGCACGTGGCCGTGAAGCTCGGTACCAGGGTGATCGAAGCCGGGGATGCCGCACTGGACGTCGCCTGGGTCGGAGGCGTCGCGTTCGGCCTCTGCCACCGGGGTCAACACTGATACGGCCATCACGTACCGCCCCTCTGGCCGGCGCTGGCCGGGTGACGCAAGCCGTCGAGCGCCGCAGCCCGGGTTTGCAGGGCGGGGTTGTTGACCTGCCCTGCGATCGCCTTGGCCAGCGGCAAGTTACTGTGATCGCCGGCCTCGGCCTGGTAAACGAGCGCCCAGGCGATGAACTCCGGCAGGTCGTGCCGCACTGCGTCCCGGTACAGCCTGCGGGCAAGCGGCAGGACCAGATCCGGCTGGTGACTTGCGGCGATCTCCAGGTGGCCTAGAGCCACGAATCCGGATACCCAGACGTAGCGGTCCGCGAACCGGTTGCAGCGCCGCACGGCGTCGGTGATCCATTCGACAGCCGCTGCCGGGTCGCCTGCCTGCAGGGACAGCAAGGCCAGGGCACGCCCGGCCATCCCCTCCCAGCACGGATCGCCGAGCTGGCAGGCGAGGGCGAACGCTTTCTCTGCGTCGTCGCGGGCGTCGTCAGGCCGCCCGGCGGCGCTCAGGCAGTGTGCCCGGAGTGCCTGCGGCCAGGGCAGGAACGCATTCCACCGCTCCATCTCACAGATGGCGATGCTGCGCTCGGCGGCGGCCCGGGCTTGTTCGACCTGCCCGCCGAGCAGTAGCGAGCGCGCCATGACCCCGGCCGCCCACGCCTCCTGCCGTCGGCTGCCCGCCGATGCAGCAGTCTGCGCGGATTCCGCGAGGAGCCGCACCGCGCTGTGGTGAAGGCCCAGGTCGGCCTCGTTCATCCCGAGGATCGCCAGTACGCCGGCGCGCAGGCCCGCATCACCGGTGGTGTCGGCCTGCGCCGCAGCCTCGCGAAGCGCGCGGGCCGCAGACGCGTGCCGTCCGGCCTGCAGATCCGCGAACGCCAGTTCCCGCAGGATGTCCGCGATCAGCCGCTGGCTTTTGGCGGTCCTGGCCGCCGCCAGGGCATGGTGCAGCACGACGGTGCCTTCGCCGTCATAGCCTCGCACCGCGTGCACGAGCGCGGAGCCGAGGGTGCGAAGCACGTCCGCGTGCAGCAGCGGATCACCAGCGAGCTCGGCTTCCCCGGCTGCCTGCCGCAGTGTCTCCACGCCCGCGTCGGCGGACCCGGCATCCAGGGCCGCCGTCCCGGCACGCAGCAGTGACGCGGCGACCACGCTGGCACGAAGCCTCGCTCGCGGAGCCGCGGCAGGCCCGCGCGCCGCTGCCCGCAGCGCCGCTGAGGGAACCAGGCCTTCGCTGGCAAAGGCTGCCTCGCATGAGGCGAGGTACACAGTCGCCCGAGCCGGGTGGCCGGCGGCAACTAGCATCCGCAGGAACAGCTCCTGCGCGCTCTCGTCGAGAGGCTCTAGTGCGGCGGCGCGTCCGGCTGCCTCCGCGGCCGCCTCGGCATCGCCTACAGCCAGCAGGCGCAGCGCGGCCTGCCGCAGCTCCTCCAGCGAACGGGCCGCGCACCGCCCCCTGGCCAGTATCAGCCATGTGCTGAACGCGGGGCAGTTTCGCGGCTCCGCACCTGCCAGCAGCTCCCCGCCGATGTCTGCGGCGGGGAGCGTGCCATCCCACAAGGCCCTAACGTCGAGCCACATCGAGTCGGCGGGCAGGCTCACCGGATCGCCGCGCAGTAAGCCTGCGTCATCGCAGCAGCGGCGAACATCGGCCAGGCACCAGCGCAACGCGGCGAGCGGGTCCTCCGCTTCCGAGAACAGCTCAGCTGCCAGCTCACCCCGGGTCAGCGGCCGCTCGGCCAGCGCGACACGCGCCAGCAACGCCCACGACTTCTGGCCGCGCGGTTGCGGGCGCTGCTGCCCGGTCCCGTAGTCAATCCGCGGATGACCGAGCAGCCGCACCCGCATGGTCACCGCCCGCAGGCCTTAGCCCGTTCCGGCTGCGGCGGGCTGGCGCTGCAAGGCGTGCACATCCGCGGTGGTGAGGCCGTTGCCAGCGATGCCCCAGTCCCCACTGCAGACCTCCTCGATCAGCACCCAGGTGACAGGCCGCAAGTTCTCACCCTCGATTTCCACCATCGTGTCGGTGATCTTACGGATCATGTCCTGCTTCTGCTCCGGCGTGAAGACCCCCTCGATGAGCTTCACCGTTACCATTGGCATCCCGGTTCTCCCTCCATCATGAACTGAAGACAACCGGATCGTCTCGTGGCACCGTGTGAAGCCCCGTGTGATGCCGGACCACAATTCGCCAGAACGACTAGGCGCTGGCTGTCTGCTCAGGCACGTCGGCCGCTCCTGGCGGCAGCGTTGGCCCGCTGTGATCGTCGAGGGGCAGTGTGACGTCCAGCGTGGTGCCGCACCAGGAGGACTGTGCAACCGGAGGTGGCCGCCGAGCGCTTCGACCCGGTCCTTGAGCCCGAGCAGGCCGGTTCCATGGGTGAAGTCCGACGCCGCCGCGTCCGTTGTCGCGGATGCGCAGGTACAGGCTGCGGTCATCGGCCGTGACCCGGATATCGGCGGTGGTGGCGTGGGCGTGTTTGGCGGCGCAGGTCAGTGCCTCAGTGACGGTGTAGCAGGGCCAGGGTTGTTGCTGGCGAGAGAGTTTGCGTCCGTTACTAGATGTCTGAACTGAGCTGGCCATCTGGTTCAGGCACATCAGTGTGACCGGAGTTCTGCTGCAGAAGCCGGTTAAGTTCCTGGACAACCGCCCGGGTAGACCGACGGCCGGTGTTGAAGCGGTTCTGTGCGTAAAGGGTCGCGGAAATGAGCCGGCCGTCAACCAGGCGTATCCGCAAGCCGGCCTTCCGCCACGTTCCGTAGGGAGGGGGCAGCTCGAAGCTCGCGATCTCCGACCAGCGAGCCCGGTAGGTGCGGAAAAAGTCGCGAACCACCAGCTGATCAGGCCGGGCGACAATGGCGAGTCGTGCGGTACGGACTCCAAAGATCGCGAAGGCCAGGACGACAGCCCCATCCGCGATCTTCTCCCAGCCATGTGTGGTGTTGACCAGCACTCCGCTGAGGAAAACAAACCCCGGAACCACGCTGGTGAGCAGGACCAGCCACCACCTCATCACCGACCGGCGAAAGACCGCACTAGGCGCGACCTGCAGGTGACCGGAATCCTTGCCCACGGCTGCGATGCTATGCCCGTAGCGACAGCGGATCCCAGATCGAGCCAGGCGCTTCGGCACTGGCGATACTGGGGCCATGATCCAGGCGGTCGTGTTCGACCTCGACGGGGTGCTGCTCGACTCCGAGCGGTTGTGGGACCAGGCGAGGCGGGCGGTGGCGGCCAGCCATCACGGCCACTGGCGTGACGAAGCGACCGCCGCCATGCAAGGCATGAGCTCCGCCGAATGGTCCAGGTACATGCGGGATTCCCTGGCCGTGGACCTCACGCCGGAGCGGATCAGCGATCTGGTTGTCGCTGACCTCCTCGAGCGCTACCGGCACGGCCTTCCGCTTATCCCCGGAGCGGTGGAGGCGGTTCGGCGGATCGCAGCGCGGTGGCCGCTGGCGCTAGCGTCATCGGCGAACCGGGTGGTCATCGACACAGTGCTCGCCGTCGCCGGGCTGACTGCGGAGTTTCAGGCAAGCGTGTCCTCCGAGGAGGTTCCGCGGGGCAAACCAGCGCCAGACGTGTACCTGGAAGCCGCGCGCCGGCTCGGCCAGCAGCCCGCCGCATGCGCGGCGGTCGAGGATTCCGCCAGCGGGATCCGATCCGCCATCGCCGCCGGGATGCAGGTGCTGGCCGTCCCCAACCGGGACTACCCGCCGCCGCGCGACGTCCTCGCGAGTGCCCAGCTCGTCCTCGATAGCTTGCCGGAGCTCACCGTGCATCTGCTCAGTCAGCTGGGCAACGGCAAGCCCGCGAGCTGAGAGCACGCCGCGGACCTGAGCCCAGAGACGGCAACGGCCGTCACCCACAATGGGTAACAGCCGCGGGTGACATGCCAGGCGCGCCGGTGCAAGGTCAAGCATGCTGCCTGAGCGTCGCCTTTTGGTGGCGATCTGATTGGCATTGATAAGGTGCGGATTACCGCGCACTCGGTAAAATCGGACCATGACCGTTACCGTCGTCGCTGCCGGGCCAGGCAAGATTTGCCGTTCTGCCGAGGTACAGGCGTCAGCCACCGAGATTTTCGAGATCGTGGCAGATCCGCGGCGACATGGCGAGCTGGATGGCTCGGGAACGGTGCTGAACACCGTGGCCGGACCGCAGCGGCTCAGCCAGGATGCCAGGTTCTCGGTGAAGATGAAGCAGTACGGAGTGCCGTATCAGGTCACCAGTCAGGTTACCGAGTTCGCGGACGGGCGCGTGCTGGAATGGCGGCACCCGCTTGGTCACCGGTGGCGCTGGGAGCTGACGCCGCTCTCTGAGCACTCAACCTTGGTGACCGAGACGTTCGACTACAGCGAACTCGGCGCGGCAAAGGTTGCCGGCCTGAAATTGTTCGGAAGCCTGAAGCACAACGCCGCCGGCATCGCAGCCACTTTGCGCCGGCTGCAAGCGCGGTACCCGGACGCCTAACAGCACAACGGAGCAATGGCATGACCCCGGCAGCAGGCCGCCGGACCCTGGGCCGCGATTTCTGGCTTTATTTCGGCGGTCAACTGGTCTCCCAGGTGGGCAGCTCGTTCACCTTGTTCGCGTTGCCGCTGCTGGTTTTTAAGCTCACCCACTCGGCGACCAACCTGGCCGTGACCACCGCTTCGAACTTCGTGCCTTACCTGCTATTCGGGCTCGTGCTGGGAGCTCTGGTTGACCGGGTCGATCGCAGGCGGATGATGCTGCTGACTGACGTGGGCCGCGCCGCCGTGATTGCCGTGCTGCCAGTGCTAGCGCTCACGGGGACACTCCGCGTGGGAGACATCTATGTCGTCGCCTTCGTCCAGTCCACGCTGGGGATCTTGTTCAACTGCGGTGAGTTTGCGGCGATCCCCAGTCTGGTCGGCCGCGACGACTTGGTTGCCGCCAACGGGCGCATCATGGCCACGAACTCCGCAGGCCAGATCCTGGGGCCGATTCTCGCCGGAGTGCTCGTCACCATCATGTCGCCAGCCGACCTGCTGTTCTTCGATGCGGCCAGTTTCCTGCTCTCAGCGGCATCGCTGGCTGCCATCCGCCGGAGCTTCAACGCCACCGATCCGCCAGGCACGGCCGGCGCCGGCGTGACGGGCCTGCTCGCCGACGTCCGGGCCGGGCTGCGGTACGTGTGGGCCAATCCGGTGCTGCGCAGCATCTCGGTGATGATGGCCCTGATCAACTTCGTGGCGAGCACCGAGAACAGTCAGTTGGTCCTGTTCGCCCAGCGCGTCCTTCGTGCCAGCGACAGCGAGGTTGCCGTGCTGTTCGCCGCGGGGGCCGCGGGCGTGGTAGCTGTCAGCGTCGCGGCCGCGCCGATCCGCCGCCGACTGAGCTTCGCCGTCACGGCGCTCGGCGCGCTAGTTATCAGCGGGCTGACGGTCACTGCCATGGCGCTGATCGGCTCGTATCCAGCCGCTCTCGTCCTGTGGGCCGCGTCGTCCGGATTCGGGCTGCTGCTGAACATCAACACTGCGTCGCTGCGTCAGGCCGTCGTCCCTGATGAGATGTACGGCCGTGTCGTCAGCATCGCTCAGGTGCTGGCCTGGTCGGCGATTCCGCTAGGCGCGCTCGCCGGAGCAGCAGCAATCCAGTTGTCCGGCAGCGTCGCCGGCGTCTATGCCGTCATCGGAGCGCTGACAGCTCTGATCGCGCTGCTGTTCGCCTTCTCGCCGGTCGCTCACGGCGACCGCTACCTGGCCACGGTAGCCGGTGACGAGCCAGCAGACGAAGCCAGCGTCGCGCAGACCTGACGTCACCACTACGGATCAGATCCTGCTCGCCGACAGCCTCAGGCTGATCCGGAGTCACCCGGCGTCACTAGCCCGGACTCGTAGGCAAGCACGACAGCCTGGGCACGATCACGCAGGTCAAGCTTGGTCAGGATGCGGCCGACGTAGGTCTTGGTCGTCTGCATGGCGATGACGAGGGTGTCGCTGATCTCCGCGTTGGACAGGCCACGGGCAATCAGCCTCAGCACCTCCGTCTCCCGCTGCGTCAGCGCGCCGACCGCGGAGGGCAGCGACGGCTCAGCGTGCGGGCGGCGGGCGAAGTCGGCGATCAGCCGCCGGGTGACTGACGGGGCAAGCAGCGCGTCCCCGGCCGCGACGACGCGCACGGCGTGCACGAGCTCGGCGGCAGTGGCGTCTTTGAGCAGGAAGCCGCTCGCCCCGGCCCGCAGCGCCTCGTACACGTAGTCGTCGAGATCGAACGTGGTCAGCATGAGCACCCGCGGGCCAGGGCTCGCCGTGCCGCGCAGGATCTGCCGGGTTGCCTGAAGCCCGTCGAGCACCGGCATCCGAACGTCCATCAGGACGACGTCCGGCTGGAGGTGCCGCGCCTGGTGCACCGCCTCGGCTCCGTTGGCTGCCTGGCCGACCACCTGCAAGCCGGGCTGCGCTGCGAGCACAGCGGCGAAGCCCTCGCGCACCATCGCCTGGTCATCGGCGACAAGGCAGCGGGTGCTCATGCAGTCTCGCCGAGCGGCAGCACAGCCGACACCTCGAAGCCGCCGTCCGGTGCCGGGCCGGCGGATAGCGAGCCGCCCAGCACCCCCACGCGCTCGCGCATTCCGATCAGGCCGTGCCCGGACTCCCGTTCCCGATAAGAAGGTTCGGAGGGAACGCCCGGTCCGTTGGTAACTCGCAACAGCACCGCATCGCTTTCGTGGCTAACGGACACGGTGATCGCGGCTCCCGGAGCGTGCTGGCTCGCGTTGGACAGGCACTCCTGAACGATCCGGTAGGCGCAGACACCCACGGCGGACGGCACCTGAGCGAAGGCCGCCGGCGCCGCCAGCTCGACGGGCACCCCGGCGCGGCGGGCAGCGTCGACCAGGGCGGGAACGTCGCCAAGCCGCGGCTGCGGTGCCAGGCTCGCGGAATCGTCACGGCGCAGCACGCCAAGCAGCCGGCGCATCTCCGCCAGAGCGTCGCGTGCCGTCGCGCTGAGCGAGCCGAATTCCGCGCTGGCCGCCTGTGACATGCCGGTGATGCGATACGGCGCCGTCTCTGCCTGGACCGCGATCAGTGACATGTGGTGAGCGACCACGTCATGGAGCTCCCTGGCGATCCGGGTGCGCTCTTCGAGCACGGCTCGCTGCGCCCGCTCTGCCTCGGTGCGCTCGGCCTGCGCGGCCAGGTCCCGCTCTGCGGTCAGCCTGAGGCGGACGCTGTCCACCGCGATAACCACGGCAGTGAGTGCGATCGTGGCACTGACCGGACCGTTCTTGTCGGCTACGTCGGCGTGCAGCCACAAGCCCCAAGGGATGAGTGTCAGCCCCCACATCCACCACAGCGCCGCTCGCCCGGTGCGCAGGCCGGCGACGGACAGCGCCACGAGCATCGCCAGAATCTGGGGCGGCCCCCACGGCCAGCCTCCCCACCAGTAAGCGGGCGCCAGCGGCACAAACAGCAGAGCGAGCCAGCCGATTCGCCAGGCCAGCAGGGGATACCTGGCTGCCAGCGGCAACGGCGCCACCGCGAGGACGGCTGCCGCCAGCTGCCAGAGGGATAGCGCGTGGCCCGTCACGGGCCGCGGCGGAACCGAGCCGCCCGGCATGTGCGGACCGGCCAGCCCGTGCACGCTCGCGACGCTGACCAGGCACAGCGCCACAGTGACGGAAGCCAGGGCTGCGATCGCCGCACGCCGCTCGCGATGTGCCCGCCAGCGCCAGGCGACGGGCCCGTCCCTGCCCGCCAGGACCTGAGCCAGGCCTGCGCGCGCCTGCCTTGCCGCGCGGCGCGCGGCGTCCCGGATAGGCGGCGCAGTGACCGCGTAGCCCGGGTTCAGTCTCACGATCCAAGAGTAGGTGGGGCTCGATGACTCATCATCAACCCTGCGTAGTCATACCCCGGTAGCACGCTGGCCCGTTGGCGGCCGCCGGTACCGCCGGAGTACGAGGCCTGATCGCGCTCCGTGGCGTGACGACTGCCGGCGCGGCCGCTGCCATCGTCGAGCTGCACCCAGTTCGTCACAAGGAGCGTGGCATGAATGTAGAGATCACTGACCTGACCCGGAGGTTCGGCCGCACCACGGCCGTGTCCGGGATAGACCTGCAGGCAGGCCCCGGGGTTGTTGGCTTGCTCGGGCCTAACGGCGCGGGCAAGACGTCGCTGTTGCGAGTGATGGCCACGGCGATCCCGCCAACCTCGGGCCGGATCCGGCTGCTTGACCGCGACCCTGGCCGGTACGGCCCGCGCCAGGAAATCCGCCGCCGGCTCGGCTATCTGCCGCAGAACCTGGGCTACTACCCGGGCTTCACGGTCGCGGAGTTCGTCGAGTACTTCGCCCTGCTGAAGGAAGTACCCGCGAGGCGGGTTCGCGCTGCCGTGGCGGCTGCGGTCGAGCGTGTCCAGCTCGCCGACCGGTCCGCGGCACGGCTGCGGACCTTGTCGGGCGGCATGCTGCGCAGGGTCGGGATCGCGCAGGCCATCGTCAATGAGCCGGAGCTCCTGCTGCTGGACGAGCCGACGGCGGGTCTCGACCCGGAGCAGCGGGTCGCGTTCCGCAGCCTGCTGCGCGGCATCGGGCGGAGCGCCACCGTCGTGGTCAGCACGCACCTGGTCGAGGATGTCGCTGCTGCCTGCAGCGAGGTAGTCGTCATGGATCTCGGCCAGGTCGTATTTCGCGGCACCCCGCCCGAACTAGAAGCGCGCGGCCAGGCGCACGGCGTGGGTGACGCGCCGCTCGAGCGCGGTTACAGCGCTGTCTTGTCCGGGAGCCGGTCGTGATCGCGCCGCCGGGTTTGCGTGCCTGGCAGCCGTCAGGCAGTGCCGGCCGGTGGTTCGTGCCCGCCGCCGCGAGGCTGATGCGGCTGGAGTTGCGGCACAACGCGATGCCGTGCCTGCTGCCGCTGGCCATCGCGCTCTTCGGCGTCCTCACGTACCGCAAGACGCTGGCGATGCCGCCGCTGTGGTACGTCCGCGTGGACGATACGCAGAGCGGACTGGTACTGGACTTCGCCACGTCGGTCGCGGGGGCGGCGGCGTGGATGGGGTCACGGGAAGCCCGCCGGCGGGTCACCGACCTGCTGGAGACAGTTGCCAGGCCGCGATTCACCCGGCTGCTGGCTAGCTGGGCGGCCACCTCATGCTGGGCGGTCGCGGGCTGCGTGCTCTGCCTGGCCGCGGTGTACTGGGCGACATCCCTGCGGGCAAGCTGGGGCGGCCCGCTGTGGTGGCCGGCGGCGGTCGTTGTGGCGAGCATGCCTGCGTTCGCCGCGCTCGGCTTCGGCGCCGGCGTGCTGGTGCCGAGCCGGTTCACCGCGCCCGTGGTTACTATTGCCACGTTCTTCGTCGTGGCCCTCTCCACGGAGTTGATCGTCGGCAGCCAGTCCTACTGGCAAGTCTCGCCGGTCGTGTCCGCTGCGTGGGACGTGGGTGCGGATCCTGGCGTGGCGACCTTTTACCCCTATCTCCCTGACCTGTCCATCGCCCAGCTCATGTTCCTGGCGGGGCTGACAGTGGCGGTGGTCGCGGCCGCCACGGGGCTGCCCAGGGTGTCAGGGTCGCGCAGGCTGCGCGTCGCTGCCGCAGTCGCCTCCACGGCCGGGCTGCTGACGGCGGGCACGGCCGTCGATCTTGCCGGGACGGGCACGCTGAACGCGCATGGCATGATCGTCATTCCCGCTCTGCATGACGCCGCCGATGACCGGCCGCTGCAATTCACCCCGGTGTGCAGCCGGACCGCGATCCCGGTCTGCCTGAACCCGGCCTACGCGGTTTATCTCCCCGCAGCGGCGAGTGCGCTCGGGCCGGTGCTCAGCGAGATAGCCGGCCTGCCCGGCGCACCGGTGCGGGTCATCCAGTCCGGCACGACCTATCAGCAGGGACCAGCTAACGAGGTGCTCATATCGCTGGCAGGACCGGTGGTCAGCGGCAGGCCGCCGGTCTACCGTCTGCTGCTGCCCGATCAGCTAGGCGGGCTGCAGCTGAGTCCTGGCCAGCTGACTGGTGTCCTCCGAGCGGGCACCGATCCATCGGTGATCGCTAGCGTGGTCGGTGACGGTCCGGGTGCATCCGCAGCGCAGCGTGCAGTGGCCGCGGCACTGCTGCTGGCGGCGCGCGAGCCGTACCGGGCCCTGGCAGCCGGCACGGTATCGGGCGTGCTGGCGCCGGGAACGCCGGTGCGCCAATCAGTGCCGTCCCGCGGGCGTCGTGTGGCCGGGGCCGGGCAAGGCTTGATTCCGGCCCCCGTCTTTGCCGCCGCGCTCCGTTTCACGGCGCTGCCGGCGTCGGCCCGGCACGCTTGGCTGGTGCGGAATCTGGCCGCGCTGCGGGCGGGCCGGATCACCCTGGCCCGGCTGCCATGAGCTACGACTGGCTCGCCGGCCCGCGCGGGGTCGCGGCGATCCGCCCTTCCGGCCCACGACTGCGGACTCGTCCGGCTCCGGCAGGCACGCGCCTTGCCTGGCTGTACCTCGTCAGCAGAAGGGTTCCGGCGGCGGCGGCGGTGATAGCTGGCTGCGCGGCAGGGCTGCGGATCGCGCTGATCGCGCACTGGGACACTTACGGCGCCCTGCAGTTGCCGCTGGTGTTCGAGACCCTGGCCGCGGCGGCCGTCACTGCCTGCTCGGCGAGCCCGTTCGGCGAGCCAGAACGAGTCGCCGTCAGGCGTCTGCCGTGGCTGCGGCTGGCGACCGCTCTGGCTCTTACCGCCGTGGCAGCCGGGGCACTCGCTACCGCAGGGGCCGGGGCTCAGCTGTCCGGCGGAACGCTGGACGTGCTGCGGAACGTGCTCGGCATCGTCGGCCTTGGTCTGCTCTGCGCCGCCGGGGTCGGCGCATCGCTGGCGTGGGCCGGGCCGACGACGTACCTGATCGTCGGCGTGTACGCGCTCTACACGCAGTGGCATGGTCCGGCGCTGACAACACCGTGGGTCTGGCCGGCCCGCCCCCCGCATGACGTCGGCGCGGCACTGTGCGCCGGGCTGGTGTTCGTCACCGGGACGGTCGTCGTCACTGTCCGCGGAGCCCGCGATCGGTCGGGTGACCGTGACTGAAGCGGAGGTTTAGGCAGACGCGGTCGAAGATTGCGAACGCCGCGTCGGCAGACGTCCGGTGGGCCACGATCGCCGTTGCCACACGCAACGTCTGATATCCGCGCCGCCGCCAGCCATGCGCTTGCCGACGAGAACCGGTATCAGTTTCTCGCCAAGTTGCCTCGTCGCGGCCCTGACGGGCCTGCAGGCGTTATGTTGGCGGCATGGTGTCCGGCGGTCAAGTTGCGGCGTTCGCGCTGGCTTCGCTCGTACTGATCGTCATCCCCGGCCCGGGAGTGCTATTCGTTATCGGCCGCGCTCTGGCGCACGGCCGCGGCACTGCGCTGGCCTCGGCTGCCGGACATGCGACGGGGAATGCGGTCGTGGCGGTGTGCGTGGCGCTGGGCGTCGGCACGATCGTCGAGCGCTCGGCCGCTGTCTTCACAGCGATCAGGCTGGCAGGTGCGGTCTACCTGATCTGGCTTGGCATTCAGGCGTTCCGCCGGCGCGGCGCGCTCGCCGAAGTGCTAACCAGCGCGGCCGCGCCGCGCGGCACTGTACGCGCTGCCTGGGAAGGACTTGTCGTCGGCGTCACGAACCCGAAGGCGGTGATTTTGTTCGCCGCAGTGCTGCCAGAGTTCGTCGACCGCGCTGCCGGGCACATTCCGGCCCAGATGCTGATCCTTAGCGCGATAGCCATCGTGATCGGCGTTACTTCCGACAGTTGCTGGGCGCTGGCGTCCAGCACCGTGCGGTCATGGTTCGCTAAGTCACCCCGCCGTCTCGGGCTCGTCGGCGGAGCAGGCGGCCTGGCGATCATCGGCCTCGGTGTCACCTTCATGCTGACCGGCCGCAAAGACTAACAGGGTCAAGTGCCCGGTCCCGGCCGGACTGCGGGTTCCGGCTTGGGATCAGTCCGGCCAGCACGATGTCCGCGGTCCGTCGCAGCCTTGGCATGAGGTCGACGACGGGGACGGGCTGGTGGTGGCCGCAACGGGGCATCTCGACGACGGTGCCGACTTCGTCAAGCTTTACCTCGACGGGCCGGATCGGGACACGTCACCGTTCACAGTCAGCGAGGTGCTAGCCGTCGTCGAGGCGGCCCATGCCCGAGGTGCATGGCGGACCTTCAGCCGCACGACGAGTCTCCCGCGTTATGTGGAGCCGCCACGCAGAGCAGATATCGCCGCTCGCCGGGAGTGGGCCCACGAGAGTGTGCGACTTACTGGCCGCTGCCGTCCAGGGCGCGCGCTTCTTCGAATGGCTAGCCATTGCTTCGGCGGGCCGTCTGTCAAGGCGCTGCGCGAGGCCCAGGTAGCTGAGCGCCGTTGCCTGGCCCAGGGGATTTCCCGCCTCTTGATATAGGCGCACCGCCTCGGTCAAGGTAGCGGTGGCGGTTGTCAGCTCTCCGATCATCTGCTGCAGGTATCCGTCGAGCACCGGCAACACCGTGACACCAATTGACGTGACTGCCAGACTGCCAGGCGCGCCGATCAAGGTCGGAGACGATCCCGTCGCCATCGCGATCACGCCCAACGGCAAGGCCGCCTACGTCGTCGACGGCAAGCAAGCCATGGTGAGCCCAATCCGCACGTCCAACAACAGAGCAGGACGGCCGATCAGAATTACGGCGGCGGCCGACACAATCGCAATCACGCCGAACGGCCGGACCGTCTACGAATGCGCAGTCTCGGCGGGGACTTCAAACTGTGTAGGCTCTGCGAAGTTCTCCCGCAGCTTGAATTTCTGGATCTTGCCCGACGGCGTTAGCGGAAAATCTTCGACGAAGAGCCAGTGGAGTGGAGTCTTGAAGGCCGCGAGCCTGTCCCGGCAATAGGCACGAAGTTCGTCAGGGCTCGGCTCAGACTGCCCAGGCGCCAGGCGGATGTAAGCAGCCACGACCTCGCCCCACTTCTCATCCGGTACGCCGACGACCGCCACCTCGGCGACAGCCGGATGCGCGAACAGGACGTCCTCGATCTCGCGCGGATAGATGTTCTCTCCGCCTCGTATGATCATGTCCTTGACCCGGCCTTCGATCCGCAGGTATCCCTCGGCGTCCATGGAGCCGAGGTCGCCGGTGTGATACCAGCCGTCGGTGTCGATCGCCTGCGCAGTGGCCTCGGGCGCGTCGTGGTAGCCGCGCATGACCAGGTAACCGCGGGCGCGCAACTCGCCGACCTCGCCACGCGGCACGGGCCTTCCGGTAACCAGATCGGCCACTTTGACCTCGGTCTGCGGCAACGGCGTGCCGAGTGTCTCCGCCCGCCGGTCCATGGGAGCGTCCGGTCGCACCTGAGTCAGCAGCGGCGAGCATTCTGTCGTGCCGAACACGATGCTGAACGGCACGCCGAGGCGTTCCTCTACCCGGCGGACCAGGCCAGCGGGTACGGGCGAACCGCCAGACACGGCCACGCGCAGCGAGGAGAGGTCGCGCTTGCCCAGGTCCGGGTGCTCGAGCAGGGCGATCATCATGGTCGGAACGCCAAGGAACGCGTCGGAGCGTTCGGTTTCCAGGAGTTCCAGCATGAGTGCCGGGTCGAACGCGAGAACCGGGATGTGCACGGCCAGGCTTTGGCACGTGCCAAGCACGCCCATCGCGCAGCCGGCCGTGTGGAACAGCGGCATCGGATTGACATAGACCTCGCCGGACTGCAGCCCGATCCGCTGCGCATAGAAACGTGCATTGTTGGTCAGGCCGCGGTGATGCAGCTCGGCGCCCTTGGGGAATCCGGTCGTTCCCGATGTGTACTGGATCTGGGCGATGTCGTCGGGGTGGACCTCAGGCAGAATCGCGGCGCCAGCGGACGGTGCCGTCGCGAGGAACTCGGCCCACTCGGTGAAGAAGATGGCCTCGCGCAGAGCGGGCAGGTCCGCCCGGACCTCCTCAAGGAACTTGGCCATCGGACTGCGGTACTCCGCCACCAGGAAGATCCCGGCTGCGCCCGACTGCCGGAGCACGTAGGCAAGTTCGGCCGGGCGCAGCGCCGGGTTGACCGTCACCAGGACGAGCCCGGCAAGCGCCGCCGCGTACTCAAGAATGACCCACTCGGGCAGGTTCGGCGCCCACGCCGCGACCCGCTCTCCCGGTGCAAACCTGGCCGTCAGCGCCCGCGCGGCCTGCTCAGCCTCGGCGAGCAGCTCCGCGTAGGTCCACCTCTTACGGTCGGCCGGGTTAGGCACGCCACCGACCATCGCGAGCTGGTCAGACGCAGTCGCGGCCGCGGTGCGCAGCACGCCGCCGACCGTCGTCTCTAACACGGGCTGCGACGCGTCCGCTGGCCAGTAAGAAGTCGTCAACTCACTCATGCTCTTCCCCAAAGCCGTTTACCCATAGCTAATACCTGAATGAAGGCAGGCCCGAGGCTGAACGTCAAGACCGCGGGGCGCGGCCCGGCGGGCGGTTATCCACCAGCGCTCCTCCTGGTCTGCAACTCCGACCACGCGGAGGCAGTTGGCAGGCAGCACGGCGCGCTCACGGGCAGGATGTCCGACGGCGCGGCTGACGGCACCAGACACGAAATCACCGCGGCGCGTCAGCAGCAGTACAGCGCCCGGCGCGGCGATCAGTGCGACTGCGGGTTCCGGCTTGGAATCAGCCCGGCCAGCACGATGTCCGCGGTCCGTCGCAGCCTTGGCATGAGATCGACGCAAGCCTGGGCCAGTAGCGGATCGGAGGCATACAGTTCCGCGAGGACTGGTCCGGGGTTGGCGATCTGCCACAATGCGCCGGCCAGGGATGCCATTGTGGCGACGAACTCCGTGCACTCGGCAAGCGTGAGTTCGGGCAGCGCCCGGTGCGTGAGTGCGGCTGCCTCGCTGACGGCCCCGAGTGACGTCCGCTTGTAGCGCCGGACGCCGTCAGGCGAGACGTTGCGTTCCAGGTTGAGGGGCGTGTGCGCGATGAGGTCGCACAGCACCGGCCGCTCGCTGAAGCTGCGCGCGAAAACATCTGCGACGAGCCCGGCATCACCCGGCGCTGCAGAGTCGAGTGCGGTGTGCAGGTCGCGTGC
>Ga0335074_10003212_pt1 | contig 22236 bp, 19 predicted proteins | sample Lox_Sample_23_FD_206715 | JGI IMG/M metagenome (GOLD analysis project Ga0335074, IMG submission 206715) | Soil microbial communities from Loxahatchee National Wildlife Refuge, Florida, United States - Lox_Sample_2.3 | ecosystem: Environmental > Terrestrial > Soil > Wetlands | place: USA...
GCGGGAAACAGCGTGCGGAAGGGCCGCTTTCAATGAAGCGCGAGTTGCGCGAAGTGCTGCGGCAACTGGACGATCTGGAGCGCGCCCTGCGCGACGAGGAAACGCGCGTCATGACGCTGGGACGTGAAATCAAAGAACTGACCGCGCTCTTGGATCGGCTCGAAGGCGAGAAGCGCGACGCTGAACAGCAGGTGATGACTTCGCGCCACATGTTGCAGCAACTCGAATCGGAGATGACGCGCGTCGGCGAGCGGCTGAGGGTTTCGCAGTTCGAGTTGCAGCGGCTTGCATCGGAACGCTCCGAGCAGGAGAGCATTATTTCGGCGCGGACAGCAGAGATCGCCATCTTCGAAGAGCAGCGAATCGAAATTGAGCGGCAAATCGCAGCGGCGCAGGAATCGCTGATCATATTGCGGCAGCGGCGAGAGGAATCAGCGCAAACCAGTTCGCAGCATGCGGCACGAGTGGCGACGCTGGAAGAGCGCCATCGCTCGGCGGCGGCTGTTCTGGCAAGAATTGAATCGCTGCTCGGCGAAATGGATCAGCGAGTGCAAACGCTGGTTTCGCAGATCGAGGGCAGTGCAGCGGAGAAACTGCAGCGCGAGACTGAGAATGAACAACTCGCGCAGCACGCAACCGATCTGGAAGCGGAGCGAAATGCGGCTCAGACGCGCGAAGGATTGCTGCAGTTTGAAACCGAACAACTGCGGGCACGGCTGGCTGAGATCGAGGAATCGCTGCGCAATGGACGGCAGTTGCTGGATCAGGCACGGGACCGGCGCGGCGACCTTTCCGCTACGGCAGCGAAACTGCAGTCGGATATGCAATATATGTCGGAGACGTGCTTGAACGAACTTGGCGTCGAGCGCGAGCAGTTGATGGCTGACACGACGCTGGCGATAGTCTCGGGCGAGGAACTGGCGAACGAAGATCAGCTCTATCGCGAGATGCGGGCGAAGCTTGACGGCATGGGACCAGTGAACATGATGGCGTTGGAAGAATTCAAAGAGACGGCCGAGCGGCATGCATTCCTGGAGACGCAGCGCAAAGATCTGATTTCCGCGATCGAGAACACGACAGCGACCATTCGCGAGATCGATCAGATTTCGCGGCAGAAGTTCGAAGAGGCATTTGCCAAGATCAACGACAATTTCCAGGCGACGTTCAAGAAGTTGTTCGGTGGCGGGCACGCTTTGATGAAGCTTACCGACGAAGAGAACAGCGCGGAAAGCGGCATCGACGTAGTGGCATCGCCTCCGGGCAAGCGATTGCAAAATGTGCTGCTGCTTTCCGGCGGCGAAAAAGCTCTGACGGCCTTGGCCCTGCTAGTCGGCATCTTTCAATATGCGCCCAGCCCATTCTGCATTCTGGACGAGGTCGATGCTCCGCTGGATGAAGCCAACATCGGACGGTTTACAGAGCTGGTGAAAGAGATGAGCGTGCAAACGCAATTTGTGCTCATCACTCATAGCAAGAAGACGATGAGCATTGCGCCGGTGCTTTACGGTGTGACCATGCAGGAGCCGGGCGTGTCGAAGCTGGTTTCCGTGCGCTTCGGAATGCAGTAGCCCGATCGACATGTTCCTGCGGGAACACTGTGGAAAGTCGCAAAAACCATCGTGGCAAGTTTCTGATTCTAAACAGGCGGTTTCTGCCTGCCTTTTGTTTCCAATGAGATAGACTCTGGGAAAAGTGTCTACTTTGGTAGGTATTTTGAGGTGCGTTTTGTCTACTTTAGTGGACTTGACGGGAGTGCAGGACTTAGTGTCCACATTTGTAAGTACATTTCATAACGTACATCATTGTACGTAAAAAAGGCCAGCTTCGTTTGGAGGCCGGCCCTTTTTTCGCTGTTTTCGTTCGCTATCCCAACTTTTCGAAGAACCTGCAGATGGTTTCGATTCCACGATAGAAGTTCGGAATGTGGAACTTCTCGTTCGGCGCGTGGAGATTGTCGTCGGGAAGGCCAAAGCCCATCATCACGGATGGAATCTTCAGGACATCCTGAAAGTCGGTGACAATCGGAATCGAACCGCCCGAGCGAATGAACACTGTGTCTTTCTTGAATGTGTCGTGCAGGGCTTGAGTCGCGGCTTCGATGTACTTGTTGTCGGTGGAGACGACGCAGGCAGGCCCTTTGCTCCAGACTTTCACTTTCGTCTCGATCCCTTTCGGCGTGTGCTTCTTCACAAAAGCCATGCATTTTTTCAGAACGTCGTCCGGATCCTGGTTGGGCACAAGGCGCATGGAGACTTTGGCTTTCGCTTTGGCGGGAATCACGGTCTTAGCGCCATCGGCGATGAAACCTCCGGGCATGCCATGCACTTCGAGCGTGGGACGAGCCCAGGTGCGGTAGAGGACGGAATATCCCGGCTCGCCGGTAAGAACCTTCGAGCCAACTTCGGTCTTGCGATAGTGCTCTTCATTGAAGGGCAGGCGCTTCCAGGCTTTCAGTTCCGCAGCGGTAGGAGCTTTTACACCCTTGTAGAAGCCGGGAATCAAAACTTTGCCCTTTGCGTCTTTCATCTTGCTGATCATTTCGATCAACGCAAAGAATGGATTCGGCGCGGCGCCGCCGTACATGCCGGAATGCAGGTCGGTCTTGGCGCCATAGGCTTCAATCTCGGTATAGACGAGGCCGCGCAGGCCGACGCAGAGCGTGGGCAGTTCAGGTGCGAATAGTTCCGTATCGCAGACCAGAGCGAAATCGGCGTGCAGCTTTTTCTTCTCTTTGCGGATGTATTCGGCGATCGACTCCCCGCCTACTTCTTCTTCGCCTTCGAAAATAACCTTGACATTGATCGGCAGTTTGCCGCCGCCAGTCTGCATCAGAGCTTCCAGGGCTTTGACTTCCATCCAAAGCTGGCCCTTGTCGTCGACGGCACCGCGGGCATAGAGATTCTGATTGCGTTCGGTTGGCTCGAATGGCGGGGTGTGCCACTCGTCCAGCGGCTCGGCGGGCTGGACGTCATAATGCGCATACATGAGTACGCTAGGCTTGCCATGCGCGTGCAGCCAATCGGCGTAAATGAGCGGATGACCCTTGGTCGGGATGATCTCAACATTTTCCATGCCGATGCGGCGTAGTTCGCCGGACACGAAGTCGGCGGCCTTCTGGATATCAGATTTGTGTTCTTCAAGAGTGCTGACGCTGGGGATGCGAAGAAGATCTTTCAGTTCGTTCAAGAAACGTTGCTGATTACTGCGGGCAAAATCAACTGCGGGAGAGGCCATGGAATGCGTCCTTTCTGTGATGGACGATCGGAATTGATGATTTGCGGAGTAGCGCAAACGAAACAGTATAGCGCGAGGTGAGAGCCGAAGTCTCACCACAGAGGGCGCGGAGGGCACGGAGTGATCACGCGGCCTTCGATGCAAAACGGCCCGGATCGAAGGGCTTCAGGTCATATTCAGCCGGGCATTCTGTGATTACACTCGCCATGGTCTCCGCCGTGATCGGTGCAAGCAGGATGCCATCGCGAAAATGGCCGGTCGCGACAAAGTAGCCTTCTAGTTCGGTTGCGCCGAGAAGGGGCAAGGCATCGGGAGTTCCCGGGCGAAGTCCGGCCCAGTCTTCCAGGATCTTTGCGTCGGCAAGTCTCGGCAGGAGGGCGAGCGCGGCACGATGCAAACGCTGGATGGTCGCGGGATCCACACGTTTGTCGAATCCAGCTTCTTCGACGGTTGCTCCGACGAGGAGGCGTCCGTCGCTGCGTGGGATGAGATAGACATCGGGCGTGCGAATCACGTGGCGAATCAGATTCGTGGTTGGCATGAGGAGGCACAGCATTTGCCCTTTGACAGGGCGAGTCGGCACAGCGAGAGGCGCGATTTGTCCAGACCATGCGCCGGCGCAGTTGACGATTTTGTGTGCTGCGAAGGCCGTTTTTGTTGTTTTGACGCCGGTGGCCCGGCCATTGGAGACATTCACACCGGTGACCTCGTCGCCGGAGGAAAAATCGACGCCGCGATTCTTGGCCGTCTTAAATGCAGCGGCGGTCAACGCGCGCGGATCGACGGAGCGCTCTTTCAGCAAAAACGCCGCGGCATTTTTCGAGGAAAGCGCGGGCTCGAGTTCCACGACTCGTGCAGCGGTGGCAATCGAAGTTCGCGAGAATTCCCGCCAATCCGAATCGTGTCGCTCCTCCGGAAAAACGATCGTTCCTTGATCCCTCAAATCTACTTTCGCCCCGGATTCCACCTCCAATTCGTGGGCGAATTCGGGATACATCTTCGCGCTGGCTGTGGCGAGCGGTTGCAGTACTGGCGGGGTTTCGAGAGGACAATCGACCAGCATCCCTCCGGCCGCGTGTGACGCTTCGCGGCCGGGCTCGCCGCGTTCGACGACGAGAACGCTCGCTCCACGTTTGCGGAGTGCAATCGAAAGCGATATTCCGATGATGCCGCCGCCGACGATGATGATGTCCCACGATTTCACATTGGCATTGTAGAAGAGCGCCCGCTTGCGCGGAAAATGCAAGGAGCGGAGGAAACATTCATCAATGACGGGGTTAGAGTTCGTCAGCTGGGACAAATTCCCATGAAGTTAAAGATGACAGGCAAAGTCCAGATGCATAAAATTGCAGGCATGGGAAAACTTCTCATTGCTGCTCTGCTACTGGCCATGACCGTGCTTCCGAGCATGTGCCGCGCGCAGGAGGATAAAGACCAGGAAGGGCCGACCTCCGTGCTGACTTTTGTGGTGACCAGACAAGAGAACGGAAAACCCGTGCGCAACGCCGCGGTCATCATGCACCCGGTGAATCCCAAGGGAAAGCAAATGCCTGGTGGAGAAGAGCTGAAGACCGACACTGACGGAAAAACGAACTACGATGGCATTCCTTATGGCACGCTGCGGGTGCAGGTGCTAGCCCAAGGGTTCCAGACTTATGGGGAAGACTTCGAAATCGATAAGCCAACCATGGAAATTAGCATCAAGTTGAAGCGGCCACAGAAGCAGTTTTCGGTTTACGACGACAAAACCACCGGCGCTCCGCAGAAACAGAACTAGAACGCTATGGACTACTTACTCAAAACGGAACCTTCGACGTATTCTTTTGCCGACTTACAGCGTGAGGGCACCACGATCTGGGATGGCGTCTCAAATCCAGTGGCACTCAAGAATTTGCGCGGGATGAAATCGGGCGACAGACTGGTGATCTATCACACGGGAGATGAAAAGAGCGCGGTAGGAACGGCGACGGTCGTATCGGTGGACAATTCCGACGAGAAGAATCCTCAGGTCAAAATTAAAGCGGGTAAGGCGATTACCAAGCCGGTCACGCTGTCGGAGGCGAAGGCGAACAAGCTATTTACAGATTCTCCGCTGGCCCGGCAGGGACGGCTGAGCGTCGTACCGCTGACCGAAGCGCAATTTAGATTCCTCAACGGCAATTGAAAGCCCCGCTCCCGGCTCCGGTAAGTGGGGCTTTTCTTGGTCCTCGCGGATGTGTCCAGAGGACCGCAGTTCATGAAATGTAGCTACGACGTGCGCGCATCGCGCCGAATGAGCGCCGCGTCGAGGAAATATCCCAATCCCAAGGTGAACGGAATGGCGCCGAAAGCGGCGGCCTGCAGAGCATCCGGCTCAAATCTTGCCAGGATCGTGAAGGCCAGCATGTAGCCCACTGCTCCTGCGACCAGAAGAATGCCGGCGCGCCGCGAGCTAGCCGCCTGCGTGAGTTCCGGTTCCATGGGGACGTTCACGCCACGCTGAATCGCCGCCAGGCGCTCCTCGGTGCGCAGCTTGCGTACCCGATAATACGTGTACATCGCCAGGATTGCCGTAGGCATCCCGAGAAACATAATGACCGCTGCCAGACCGGTGAGTCCTTCCATGGTGTTCTCCTTCCCGGATGCGCTCCGGAGCCGCCCGGAGCTGAAATTTACTGCCGATGGAAGGTACGCAAGCCGGGCCAGCTAAGTTCCAGCCAACTCGGAAACAAAACAAGGCTTCCAACCAAGACAAGTGGCGCTTGGTGCGTGGTCGGGTCCCGCGGTTCGGAGAGAAAATGAAAACAGGCAAGATTTGGGCAGTTTCGGGGCTGTTGTTTGGCACAGTTCTGCTGGCAGGGCAAACCCTGCAGGCGCAGGAGACGAAGGAAAAGGTCACGGTGGATAATGTCGACCGGACATTCTTTGTTCGTTTACCTAAAGGCTACGACGCGAAGCAGCACTATCCCGTGGTCATTCTGCTGGCGGGGATGAACCAGGATCCAGATGATATCGAGCGGCTTACGCAGTTCGACCCCACGGCTGATAAGAACGGCATTATCGCGGTCTATCCAGCGGCTTTGCATGGCACTTGGAATATTGGCGTGCATGCGGAAGAAGAGCATCAGATGTCGCCGTTTCCGCGCCGCCGCCGTTATGGGTATCCCGGAGGAGGTGGGTATCCCGGTGGAGGTGGTTATCCGGGCGGCGGAGGCTATCCCGGAGGGGGACAGCAGTCGCCGAATGATCCGAATAATCCGAACAATCCGAACAATCCGAACCGGCCGAGCGAAGATCACAGAGCTGCGGAGGTGGACGATATCGGCTTCTTCAACCAGATGCTTGACTCGCTAGGGACCAAGTTCTCGATCGACAATTCGCGAATCTATGCGGCCGGCCTTTCTGATGGCGGATTCATGAGCTTCCGGTTGGGATGCGCACTGAGCGACAGAATTGCCGCGGTGGGCGCTGTCGCGGCCGACATGCCCAAGAAAATGATCTGCGTGCCGTCGCGGCCTGTGCCCGTTGTCATGATCAATGGCACGTCAGATCCGGTCGTGCCCTACAACGGAGGAAGTGACCACTCGCTGCAAATTTCTGTCTTATCCGCGGAAGATAGCGCCAAGGATTGGGCCAAGATTGACCGCTGCGGAGAAAAGCCGGAGAAAAGTAAGCTGCCTGCCTCCGGCAAGGGCGCGACGGAGACGAAAGTCGATACTTTTACCGGCTGCCAGCAGAATGCTGCCGTGGTGCTTTACAGCCTGAAAGGTGCGGGAGATACCTGGCCGGGCGGCGAGCAATTTGAGCCTGAAAACAGCGTTGGCAAAGTCGCCCAGGATGTAAACGCGAACGATCTGCTATGGAATTTCCTCCAGGCGCAGAAACTCGAAAACAAGAACGCGCCTTCGCAATAACGGCTGCGTGGTAACTGTTCGCACGCCGACATAAGACTTCCCACTTCCCGCAAAACTGAAAGCAGGAAGTGGGGTTTTTTCTTCGCGAGCCGTTGCCGTTATCTGTCCCACCAGAGCTCTCAAACGCAGCGCTCTTATAAAGAGCGCAGGAAATTCAGCATATCCTGCATCTGGGTTGGAGTGAGTTTGTTGAACTTCTTCATGACCTGGACGGCTTCCGATCCCGTACTGTTGTGTGCCTGAATGGCCTGGATCAGATCCGTCGTGCGGCCGTCATGCATGAAAAACAGGCGCTGTCCTAATCCCCAGAGCGGCGCGGTGCGGAACATGTCACTGGTTGCGGCCCCTTGGGTGATGCCATCCTCCAGTCCTTTGCCCAGGTGATGCAAGGCAAAATCGGAATACGGGTTGTAAGTGACATTCGACATGCCGGTATAAATCGAAGGGCCGGTTTTCAGGCTTGGAGAATGACAGAGCGAGCAGCCCACGGAAACAAATAAGGCTGCGCCAGCCTGGGTGGAAGAATTGGAAGGACCGGGAGTGGGCGGAGCGGACAAGCGGCTGAATTCGGCGAAATTAATGATGTCCGACGACATTTCGGATGCGGTTCCAATCGTCGTCCCGAAGTTCGAACTGCTCGAGTTCTGATTCAGGATGTTGGTCGCGTCTTCTGGAGATGGATTGAAGGCGCAGCCGGACACCACGTAACGCTCGTTGGGAAACAATTCATTCGAGACACCGATTTCCACGTTGTAGGCTTCGCCGGAGAACATCAGCAGCGACTTGTTCTGCGCCTTCCAACCGAACCGTGTGATGGTGCCGTCATTGGCGCTGGTGTTGAATACTCCGCTAATCTTCAGCGCTGCCCGTTGCGAAGCAGTTGCTGTCAGATTCGCCTCTAAGGTCAGATCGGGAGTTGCTTCCACCAGTCCCAAGCCAAACAGAGGAGTGGGCATGCGGAAGATGACGTTGTCGGACGTGAGTTCGGAGGCGAAGTTGGGCTGCGCCAGGGTGCATCCCGAGGCGTCGACGCGTCCCGTGACGGTATAAAGATCGTGCACGCCTCCGTCGGCCGTACCGTTCGAATTCTTCACGAAACGAGCTTCAAGGATGGGGCCGGCCGCAGTGATGAAAGAGGGAACGGTATTGGCGGCGCCATCAAGCGTAGCCAGCGCAACCTGCGGATTGGGAACGGAATTCTGCGGACTGCTCAGTCCCGGGCTGCTCCCGCCGACGGCGGGTTGCGCATGGCATAGGGCGCAACTGTTGCCGTTAAAAGTCGGGCCAAGTCCTCCGCCGGATTCTCCGGTTAGGGTGCCTAAGACGGAGTCTACTTCTTGGAACCGGAGCAGAGCCTGGTTGAACAAAAGCTGTTCGTTGGCGTTCAGGGTCGGATAAAAGCTGCCCGCGCCTGCCGGTCCGGGACGGGGTCCAGGATCGGTTTGCGCGACCGCGTGAGAAACGACGAACAGGATTGCGGCAAGACAAACAGCGGGGGCGGAATATCTGGAGCAAGTCATGGATGACCTCCGTCATAAGACACACGTATGCCTGCGAAATGTGTCTTGGTTTGCGAAGGCGGCGCGGGTCAATCTGCTGCTCAGTCCGTGCTGCGGGCCGACGAAAATGTCCGGTCCCGTGCCCCACTGCGGACGGAACAGCTCGATGGGAGAAGTGGGAGCCCCGGCAGGAAACTTTCCCCAAGTCGAAAGAGCGGAACAGCGTTGGCGAGAAATGTAGAACGGTGCCAGGGAAGGGTCAAGGGCTCACAAGTTCATTCGAAGTAGCCGGGAGGATTAACTCAAGCGGCGCAAAAACACACTGCCCAGCTTCAGCATTCGCCGAAGACTAGGCAGCATGTGTTTCACAGCAACTTTCAGAATGGCGGAGTGAGGCCGGTGTAGTCGCCGATGACTTTGGCATCGTACGGGCCATTCAGCAGATCGAATCCATTGCCAGGCACCGCGATCGTTCCCTGCTGGAAGACGATGTTCTGGCTGGGATTGATTTCGATTACTTGCATGTTGTACTGATCGCTGATGAGCACGTTTCCATTGCGCAATTGGACGGCGCGGCTGGGAGCAGGATTGGAGACGCTGCCTGCGCGGGCGTTCGTGTAATAGGTCCAGACGACATTGCCGTTCGAATCGATGTCGACGACGCGGTTGTTGCCGCCATCGGTGATGAGCGTGGTTCCGTCGGGCAGGCGGCTGGCGAACGCTGCGGCATTGAGTTCGCTACAGGAGGCGCAGCCGTAACTCCACACAACCTGCTTCTTGCGATTCACTTCGATGACGCGATTGTTGCTTTCGTCGGCGATCAGGATGTCGCCGTTCGCCAGCAATTCCGCGCTATTGGGACTGTTCAGTTGATTGAAGCCATCGCCGCTGGCGCCAGTTTGTCCATATTGCCAGACAATTTTCTTCTCGAGGTTCACTTCGATCACGCGCATGTTTCCCTGATCCGTGATGAGGATATGTCTGTTCGGCAGCCAGGTATTCTGCACCGGAGTATCGAGTTGATCGGGGCCCGAGCCGGTGACGCCAGCCATTCCGTATTGCCAGATAATCTGGCCGGCGGGATCGACCAGCATTACGCGATTATCAGCGCAGCCGTTGGGGCAAGTAGGCTCAGCTCCCGCAGGAACGCCAGTTCCTGCAACCAGGGTGATGGGGCCAATACGTTGCGTGTCATTGACGCCCACTACGGAGTGAGGTCCGGCTACGCTCGATCCATTCCCGAACGACCACACGATTCTGTGATTATTCGCGTTCACTTCGATGACGCGATTGTTGTACTGATCAGAAATCAGAATGTTGCCCGGAGTGTTGAAGTGATTTCCTTGAGCTTGGGCAGCAAGTGCGCCGGCAACCAATAGAGCGGCGCAGGCGAGAACTCTTGTGTGTGACAAATTCATGACATCCTCCTGTTGCTTCCGTAGCGAACGGACGGGCCGGTATCGCCGTGTGAGCGGTTGCTGCCGCGACAGTTATTGGGGCAGCAGCCCGGTACAGATCACTTTGAGCAAGGGGCGGACAGAAATTGTCAGCTGGATGTCAAAAGGCTGTCACTTGTCTGTAGTTTCTAATCGAAAGGGAGCTAGCTGATGGCTTTTCTTAGTTCGCGGCGCAGAATTTTACCCGAGGCAGTCTTGGGAACGGCTTCCACAAAGCGGATTTCGCGAGGCTGTTTGTAGTGGGTGAGTCGGTCTGCGACGAAGGCGCAGAGTTCATCTTTCAGTTTTTGCCCGTCAGAAAATCCGTCCCGTAGGGAAACGAAGGCAACAGGAATCTCTCCCGCAGCGTTGTCTGTGCGCCCGACCACTCCGCACTCTTTCACCGCCGGGTGCTCCAGCAGGACGGACTCGACTTCGGCGGGCGCCACGGCGAAGCCTTTGTACTTGATCATTTCCTTGCGCCGGTCGACGACCCGATAGAAGCCTTCCCGGTCGCGCGTCACGATATCCCCAGACCAGTACCAGCCGTCGCGCAACACGGCGGCCGTAGCTTGCGGTTCTTTCCAGTATCCCAGCATGAACTGCGGGCCGCGCATGACGAGTTCGCCGGGAATTCCGCTGGGAAGTTCCGTCATCTCTTCGGGCTTATCGTCGGAAGCAATTTCCGAGGGCGAAAGCACGCGGCAGTCAGTTTGCGCAACGGGTTGTCCGATAGAGTCCGGGCGATAGAGTTCTGGATCCAGAAAGCCGACGTGCGTCACGGGAGAAGCTTCGGTCATCCCATATCCCTGACAGACGAGGATGTTGGTCAGCGTGGTGAACCGGCGGGGAAGATCTGGAGCTAATGGAGCGGCTCCGGATTTCACCCATCGAACTTTGTGATCGCGGGGAAATTGTCCAGCTTCGGCGGCCTGGCAGAGAGCGTTGATGGCGGGAGGGACAAGCGGCATCATGGTGATGCCTTCGTCCGTAATCAATTGCGTGAGCTGCTGCACATGAAAGCGCGGCATCAGAACCAGCGTGGCTCCCATCAGCAGCGCCGGGCTGAGAACAACATTTAAGCCGTAGATGTGATACAGAGGCAGGAAGCACAAAATGTTGTCGTCACCATTCAAATGCGCCGTATGCGGTGCGACCAGCTGATAGATATTTGCGATGAGATTGTAATGCGAGAGCATCACTCCTTTGGGCAGACCAGTCGTGCCACTGGAGTAGGGAAGAGCGGCCAGCATCTTCTCGGGCGACAAGACAGGCTTGGGAAAAACCGCGGAGACCGGTTTCAACAATTCAGAAAATGGCTGACCGCCCTCGATCTGCTGGCGAGTGAGATACACGCGGCGAAGCTGAGGCAGGCCTGCCAGCGAGATTCCCTCGAGATTCAATCCGTCGCTGATCAGAGCGACCCCGCCTGAATTTTCCAGCTGATATCGGACCTCCCGCTCGCGGTAGGTGGGATTGAGCAGTGTCGGAATCGCTCCCGCCAGCTGGATTGCATGGAAGGCAACACAAAATTCCCAGGAGTTTGCCAGAAAGACTGCGACGACTTCTCCGGACCGTATTCCGGCTGCGATCAGGCCGCGGGCGACGGATTCGACCGCTTCTCCATATTCGGCGTAGGTGAGCCGATGGCCGCAAGAGGCATCGACCAGGGCGGTTTTGGCGGGATTGCGGCGGCACGACTCCAGGACCAAGTCGTGGAGGAAGAGACCGTGCGGATCCCGGTAGAGCTGAGTGCGCAACATGCCGGAGGGAATTGTACTTGGAAAATCGGGAACCGCAAGATCAGCTGGCCAGTTTTCTTAGGAACTCTTTCTCGTCCATGCGGTACTTGAAGGCCTTCCGGCCATCAATAAAGACGACAGGGACTTCGTCGTTGAACTGGCGACGAAGCTCCGGGTTGCCGTCTACGTCAATCTCCTGCCAGGTAAAGCCGCCTCGTCGCGACAGTTTGGTGAGGCTTTCCTTTACAACCTCGCACAGATGACACCCTTTACGTGAGTACACGATGACCTGGCGGGGCTCCAGCATGGCGAGATTCTAGCCTGAAGGAGCAGTTTTCTGCACCAGAAAAGCAGCAGTTCGTCCGAGATGGGCAGAAGTCATCGGAATTTTGTGATTTTGGTCACTGCGAAGGCGCTAAGGCTCAGCCATACTCACGACGCGATTTCTGCATTGGCGGGCTGGACAGGTACGTTCAGCGAAAGGAGGCCAATGAGCAAGCAAATCGGCACGGCACTTTGTATCGGGCGTGGGCCGATCGAGTTGAATCTGCGGTGTGCACTGCTGCGGGAAAACGGCTGGAATGTAGTGAGCTCTGGCAGCGGGCACGAAGGCGTCCTTACCTTCGCGCGGGAAAAGTTCGATATCGTTATCGTTGATCTTAATGAGGACGGGTCGGAAGCGGCATTGATTACAGGAGAGTTGAAGCGGCAGCAACCAAGAATTCCCGTGGTTTTGATCGTATCCGGAAAGCCGCTCGTCGAGGGCGCGACAGCTCAGGCCAGTGCAGTGGTACTGAAAGCGGAAGAATCGCGGACCCTCCCCCCGATCGTACGCGGCCTGGTTCGGCCCTCCTAAGCACACTCTCCACGGCGCTCCAGTGAGGGGTAGAATCCCTTCATGCCAGACCTTGGAACCAAACCTCTTCGTGGAAAAACTGCGCTTGTAACCGGTGCCGCGCGGCGGCTGGGCCGGGCTTCCGCTTTGGCTTTGGCGGCAGCTGGAGCCGATGTTGCGATTACATTTTTGCATTCCTCGAAAGAGGCGCAGAAAACGACCGTGGACTTGTCAGGCCTCGGCGTACGCGCTTTTGCGCTGCATTGTGACGTCACGGATGAAGCCAGCGTTCAAGCCATGGCAAGAGAAGTGGGCCGCGAACTGGGAAGGGTCGACATCCTGGTCAATAACGCGGCGAACTATGAAACCGCCGAGTTTGAAAAGCTGACCGTGAAGCAATGGGATGCCATCTTTGCATCCAACACTCGAGCGCCCTTCCTGGTGTCGCGAGAGATTCTAAAGCTAATGCGGAAGAATCGGATCAAGGGAAAAGATAAATCTTTTCTTGAAGCAAAAATTATCAACATGGGCTCACTCGGAGGACTGCGGCCCTGGCCGACTCACGCGCACTACTGCTCGTCGAAAGCTGCGCTACATATGCTCACCAAGGTTATGGCAAAAGCCCTTGCGCCAGAGATTGCAGTCAATGCCGTCGCTCCCGGAATGATCGATCTCGGGGAGAAGTCAGCTGCAGCCTTCATGCGCAGGATGGCCAGGCAGACGCCGATGCGGCGCAACGGCACGGGCGAAGAGATTGCTGCCGCAGTGTTGTTCTTCGCGACTGCGCCACAATTCATCACCGGCCAGATTCTCACTGTCGATGGCGGCCTGGGACTTTGAAGCGGAATAGCCATTGCCGCATCAGGACTGTATATTGAGGCGAATGAAGAAATCGAAAGGCAAATCCAGCAGGGCATCGTCCGCGGGAAAAGTTTCTCCAAAGCAGGTTGTAACCTCGCGTATCGCCGTCGCCATCATGGCTGCAGGCAAGGGAACCAGGCTTAAATCCCAAATACCTAAAGTGTTACATGAAGTGGGCGGAATGCCCCTGCTGGAGCACGTTATTCGCACCGCTTGCCAAACGGTTCCAGCGCAAGATGTATACGCCATTATCGGTTACCAGGCGGAACGCGTCCGCAAGGCGATGGAGCATACGGGAGTGAATTTCGTCCTGCAAGCCGAGCAAAAGGGCACCGGTCATGCTCTGATGGTGTCGCGAGAAGCGCTTTCCAAATACGACCACGTGATCGTGCTATCCGGCGATGCGCCGATGATTACCGCAGAGACGATCGGCCAACTTCGCAACTTTCACTTGCAAGAACGAGCGGCGATGACTTTGCTCAGCGCAGAGCTTGATAATCCGGCCGGATATGGGCGGGTCATCCGGAAAAATGGACGGAGTGCCGAGGTGCAGGCGATCGTGGAAGAGAAGTCCGCCAGCCCGGCGCAAAAGAAAATCCACGAGATCAACTCCGGCTTTTATGTTTTTGATGCAAAGGAACTCTTTTCGAACATCAAAAGACTTTCCACCGACAACGCCCACGCCGAGTATTACCTGACCGACATGGCGGAAGTATTGCGCAAGGCGAAGCGCCGCGTGGTCGCTTGGAAAACGCCTGATGCGCGCGAAGTTCTAGGGGGAAATACGCGCTCGGAGTTAGCCGAAATCGATCACTTCCTCCGCATGGCGAAGTGCCGCCAACTCATGGCCGACGGGGTGACGATCTTCTATCCCGCAACCTGCGTGATCGATACGGATGTTGAGATCGCCCCTGATACCGTGATTGAGCCTTATGTGCAGCTATTAGGCAAGACACGGGTCGGAGCAAATTGCAGGGTAGCGTCCTATTCGGTGATTCGCAGCACCACGATTGCGGACGGCGTTCGCGTATTGCCAGTATGCGTGATGGACGACGCCAGGATTGAGAAAGGGGCGATTGTCGGTCCGTATTCGCGGCTGCGGCCAGGAAGTGAGATTGGCGAAGGCGCTCACGTCGGAAACTTCGTCGAGACCAAGAAAATCAGGCTGGGCAAGGGATCGAAGGCGAACCACCTCACCTATCTCGGAGACGCAGAAATCGGAGCGGGCGTCAATGTCGGTGCAGGGACGATTACCTGCAACTACGATGGGGTTCATAAGCACAAGACCGTGATTGAGGATGCGGTCTTCATCGGCAGCGATACTACGCTGGTGGCGCCGGTGCGCGTGGGCAAGGGCGCTTATGTCGGCGCGGCATCGTGCATCACGGATGACGTTCCCGAAGATGCATTGGCCATCGGGCGAGGCCGTCAGATTGTGAAGGAAGGCTGGGCGCGAGAGAAACGGCAGAAAAGATAAGGCGCGAGAAAACGTGAGAAAAAAAAGAAGGCCGACTCGTTAAGTGAGTCGGCCTGTCACGTTTCTGGAATCTTAGTGGGAAACCGCGTTGAACAGATCCGAATGCATGAGTGACTGGAACTGCTGATCGCTGGCCTTGAAGTGCACCGTCAAATTGGAGCTGTCCGAATCGACCGTCGTGTTATCGACCGCGACTTTCTCCGCCGGAGTGGCTGACATCTTCTTGTAGAGAATGCCTGCCTTCACCAGAGAAGAAAGCGTGGAAGCGGTCATGGAATCCGAGGTCAGGACGGTCAGGTCAAAATTCACGCCACTGCTGAAACTCATGGTGTAGCGCGAGCCCAGAATCCGTTTTTTCACGGTCTCATAATCGGCGATTCCTGCGGCCTGGCCCAGCGCCGAGCGCATCATGTTCTGCGTTCCCTGCTGGTCGAGAATGCTCCATACGGGCGCGGAGTCCACGTCGGTCATCATGTCAGCCATGTTGCCGTTTGTGTCGAGTGCGAGCGTTAGGCCATCGCGGGTATCCAGAGCGGCATGCAGCGCGACGGAGTCGCCAAAGAGCAGAGTGCTGTCATCGAGGAAGGTCATGACAAAGCCGCCATCCATCGGATAAACGTCGGAATTTCTGTATTTCTTTGGCACAAATTTTTGCAATTTCATCTTCTTCAGAATGGCCTTCATATTGAAGGGACCACTGGCCACACCGACGTTCTTCACGCCCTGCTTGCCAGTGCGGAAAGACGCGAACGTCAACGTGTCTACGTCTTTATCGGGATCGATGCCAATGCCTTTGAGCGCGCCCTCGAACTCCTTGATATTGTCCGGCATGAGCTGCGCTTTCAAGGCCATCGCTGTAGGCGAATCTTTGAGCGAGCGGTAATCCACCGAAATCAGCTGCAGCAGATCAGCCGGGACGCAAGAGCGGGCGGACGAATTCAGCGGCATGGCATAGGCCATACTCGCCATCAGAAGGGAAACCAGGCAAGTCTTAACGAGTTTCATAACTCCTCGGCAGTCAACACCTTCAGTTTGCATGCAACTTGGTTGGATGCAGGTATAAACCCTGGTGTTCACAGAACGTTCTCATTTTAGTTTACTTGCAAGGGCGAGTCACAAAACAAAAGTACATCACCCATTGATCGTTTGGGTCCCGTTTTGGCTCGGTTAGTCGGTGTCCGGGGGCTGCGGCGGCCTCGTGTCCCGCAGGAAGAAATCGGCTTTTAGCGGAGCATTGATCGTCTGAAACACGAGGGGCGGCTGGCTGAAGTTAAAGCAGTCCGACAAATCATGGCTCGCGTGAGCATCGGCCTGGCCGAGCGATGGCAAGGCGAACGTTGCCTCGATGAAGCTCAAAATGCTTCCGAAATCGTGGGGCGTGCTCGAAATGTGTGTCGGCAAGGCGTAGGGCGACACAATAATCATGGGAACCCGGAACCCATACACGTATCCCGATCCCCAACTCTGATCATCATCAACCAAAGTCGGGGAAACGTGATCGTACCAGCCGCCCCAATCGTCCCACACAATGATGATCGCCGTGTTATTCCAGTAGGAACTGTTGCCGATCGCGTTAACGATGGAAGCTACCCAGGACGGTCCACCGGTCGTAGTGGTGTCGCCGGCATGATCAGAATTCTGCCCGGCAGGAATCACCCAGCTTACCTGCTCCAGTTGGCCGGTGGCTATGTCGGTGAGAATCGGCGGATTGGTGCTGCCGGTTGGCGGCAAGCTGACGTTCGCCCAATCCGGAGCCGTGCAGAAGGCTGATTCGGGTGGAGCGCACATGTGCTGGATCGCATTGGGTGCGGTCCAGAGCGACCCTGCGCTGGCGGCGTAGTAACGCCAAGTGATCCCGGCCGTGTCGAATTCATCGGTCAGCGTCGCATGCTCGAAGCAGGGGAAAATCGGATTGTTACTGGCTTCGTTGCCGGTGGGATCGATCAGAGCAACGGTTTGTCCCGCAGGAGCGGTGCATCCGGTATCCGTTCCCGGACTCTTGGTCCCGCCTGTCGCATTTTCTGCTACGAAGAGATTACTTCCCGCCGATGGCTCCGACGTTCCCGACAAGAGAAACTGATGTGCGGGAAAGCTCGGCCCTTCGTTGGTCTGGAACATGTGGTCGGCGAAGGTATACTGCTCGGCCATATCCCAGTAGGGCTGGACGTCAGACTGCTGCACATAGAGGAATTGCGCATTCGGCGGTGGGCAGCCGGTCGCGTCCTTTGAGCAAGTGATCGTAATCAGATCGGCGCCGTCCATTTTGCAGGTGTTCGTCGAACTGTCGAGATCGCACATCTCGGTGAAAGCATCATGCTTGTGGCTGAGATCGTAATCTATGCCGAGCGAAGTCGGTTGAAGCGTGATGGTCTGTCCCTGCGAATTGAGCCCGCTGCTGGCGATGTCGGCGCCTTCGCCGATCAGCACCGGATCCTGGAATAGATTGTCGGGAGTGCGATTTTCCTGAACGATGAGGACGATGTGCTGAATCCTGGCGATTGTGATTAGTGACAGATTCTGCGTTCCATCGCTTGGGCCCTGATTATTGCCGTCAGCCCCGGTCACTCCGATCGTGTAGCTGGAGTTGGGGGCGCTGGCAGAAGCGGTGAGGGTAAGCGTAGACGAAACCGTGGTGGTCGAAGTGACGGAAACAGATGATGGGCTAAACGAGCAGTTCGGCAGCGGATTGCCGCCGCTGATTTCGAGGCAAGCTAGAGTGATCGTCCCTTCATATCCGTTCGCGGGCTTAACCGTGATGGTAGAAGTCGAGGAATTACCTGCGGTGATGCTTGCCGGAGTCAGTGTGGATGCGGAGAGCGAATAGCTTGCGGTCCGGAGGATTTGCCCACTATTTCCGGAGCCGCAGGCGGTCAAAAGCGAAGCCAGCACAATGGCAGAAGAGAGCTGAAGACACAAGAAAGGCGAGATCTCTTCCCTCATGGCACAACGCTCCCAAAAAGGCTGCAGAAGTACTATGCGTGAACCCGAACAAGCGCATTTCCACTCGCAGAAATTCCGAGATATTGCCCGGCGACTCACGTTCTGTGCGTGAAAGAGTTTGCAAGCGGCCTGGTTTAGGTCAGGCCTTGGGTTCGACGGCGAACTTCAGAGGCGAAGGTTTCATCCTTCAGCGAAGTCAGATTGATCTCGACATTGGCCAGCGCTCCTGTGATCGCTGCGCGGGCAAGAGCCACGGCCGTGGTCAGATCCGACTTCATGTTGGGGTTGGTAATCGGCTGCAGGGATTGCGCAATCTGCGTGATTTCGTGCGCCTTCTCAGCGACTCCAAGGGGAACGGCCGTTGCTTGTTTCAGCGCGGCGTCGATGAGTGCCTCGGACGCTTTTTCATCAGACGCGGTCTTGGCCTGCTTGTAGGCGCTCATGACGACATTGAATGCCTCGGCATCGGCATCGACTGCGGCTTTCAACTGCTCGCGCAGCGGCGTCAGGCGGGCGATGGCGGCGCTGAGTTGAGATTCATATTGCAGATAAGCCTTTTTGCCCCGGGACATGGAAGCGACCATGGTGGCGAGTCCAGCGGCCATAGCAGCGGCTGCTGCACAGGCGCTCCCACCTCCGGGCGCAGCCGTCGGCGCAGCGAGCTGTTCCACGAACGGCTCGATTCCGGCGCGGAGTCCACCGACGGCCATCTTGCCGCCCATCACTGCGGCGAGGCGATTTTCGAGAATCAGCGACGAATCGAAATTCTCCACCTGCAAAAACCATTCGGCGGCTTGCTCCAAAGCTTTCTTTGGGATCAATCCGACTATCTCACTGGAAACGGGCGCGACTCCGTATCGGGCTGCCTCGCGTTTTACCATCTCGAAGACTCGATGAATCGGTGTTTGTTCGAAATCAGTGAGATTCATCGACACCTGCGCCAGTCCGCGCACCAGAAATCCGGCGCCCTTGACGAACCGCATGCCTCCAGTCGAGAAGCGCACGGCTTTGGCAATCTTTTTCGCGATATCAACATCCGGTGTGTTGAGAAAAACGTTATAGGCAATGAGAAACTTGCGCGCTCCCACGACCGTCGCGCCTGCCGTGGGATGAAGGCGCGGCTCGCCAATATCCGGTTTGCGGGCGGGATTAGTCGCGATTTCGGCCCGAATGCCTTCGAATTGTCCGCGGCGAATGTTTTCCAGTCCCTGGCGTTCAGGAATGCGAGCCGCAGATTCGTAGAGATAGACCGGAATCTGATAGCGCTTCCAGATTTCCTCGCCCACATGATTCGCCATGGCGACGCAGTCTTCGATGGTGACGCCGTCGATGGGAATGAAGGGCACCACGTCAGCTGCGCCCATCCGTGGATGCGCCCCGGTGTGTGCGTTGAGATCGATTAACTCGGCCGCTTTGCCCACGCCGCGAATGGCTGCTTCCTGAATCGATTCGCGCTCACCCACAAGTGTGATGACGCAGCGGTTGTGGTCGGCGTCCATTTCGCGGTCGAGCAAGTAGACGCCGGGCATTTTCATCGCGTCGACAATGGCGTCGATTTTGGCCTTGTCGCGGCCTTCAGAGAAGTTCGGAACACATTCCACGAGCGTAGACATAACCGGGAAGGATAACGGGCAGGGAAGCGCGGGTGCAAGGCATGCGCAGTGGGAGGGAGTGATTATCGGTGATGAGGTGCAAAGAACCGCCCGACGCCCAATCTCACCTGCACGGTATTGATTCCCGGATTCGGCGTGGCGAGTCCGGCGTTAGAAATATGCATGTACCGCACTTCGACGCTCCAATTGTATTTTTCCCCGAGGATGTGTGTGCCGAACGCGGCCTGATCCATGAAGTTGACGGTATTCGTTCCTGTAGGGATGTTATGGTCGGTGAATACTGCGCCCCCAGTCAGCTCCAGGTAAGGTGAGAACCGGTTATGCCGCACGAAATTCCATTTCAGTGCGAAAGGATCGAAACCGACACCGTAAGCTGTGTTCGCCGGTTGAAAGATAAAAAAAACCGGGACTGCGTCGACGGCATATTCGAATCGTCCGCGAAGAAAACTGGGCAGATGTGGATCGGTAAGGATCCATCCATAACGCAGGCCGGCGTTGAAGGCGCCCGTATCCTTGGTCCCTCCGGGAACGGAATGCCCGCCGCCAGCCCAGATTTCTACTTCGTTTCCCCCTTGCTCGGGACCAGCTTGAGCGGCGCAAAAAGAGCAGGCGAACGCGAGCACGCACGCGAGTGCCGCAACACCTGACGCGAATTGCCCCAAGCAGCTCTGGCGCCGCAAGCCGTGGGTTGGTTCCACGCTACGCTCAGAATGAGGGAGGGCGAAATCTTTCATGGGATCTTTCATGGGAAAGAGACTCTTGTTAGGCCTTATGTCGGTCCGGCTGTTGTTCCGCCAGTTGCAGCAGATCCCGCGCCACGCGTGCCGTGTTATGCCGGGCCACGCCCGCCTCTTCAAGATAATCGCCGAGAACCGGAATCACTCCCAGCGCTTCAATGGCATCCAGATCGTTCACGATCTGGCAAGCGCCCTCAAGAGCGTATTTGGCTTTCATCTCATCGGAGACCGTGGTGCGATTGATCAGCGCATAGTCGAAAAGCTGGCCTTGCGCATGGCCGTTCAAGGCGCGGATGTGGTCGGCCGCGCTCAATCCAAGGCTCTCGTTCGCCTGCGTCATCAGATTGCAAATGTAAACCTTGGTGGCGGGCGAGGCGACGATGGCTTGGGAAATCCCTCGCACCAGCAGGTTAGGAATCAGGCTGGTGAACAGCGAGCCGGGGCCGATAGTGATCATGTCGGCCTCGGCAATCGCTTCGAGCGTTTGGGGCATCGGTCCGACATCGGGCGGAACAAGAAAGAGCTCGCGAATTCGACCCTTGCTGGCAGTGATTTTCGTCTCGCCGCGGACGCGGGTTCCATCTTCCATCAAGGCTTCCAGTTCGATATTCGAAGTCGTCGCGGGGTAGATGTGACCGCGGGTAAGGAGAATCTCGGAGGAAAGCCGCACCGCTTCGGAAAAATCATGCGTCAGCGACGTCAACGCCGCCAGAAACAGATTTCCGAAACTATGACCCTCCAGTCCTGAACCTTTTTCGAAACGGTGCCGGAACAGCCGCGAGAGCAATGCCTCATCCTCGCTCAGGGCGACAATACAGTTGCGAATGTCGCCCGGAGGCAGCATGTTCAATTCCTTACGCAGACGCCCGCTCGATCCTCCGTCATCGCTGACAGTCACGACCGCACATAGATCGCGAATCACGGGCGCATCCTGCGATGCGACGGGAGTTTCAGCGCAGTTGAGGTCTGCAGGCGAGAGGACGAAGCGTTTCAGTCCTTTGAGCAGGGTGGAAAGTCCAGTCCCGCCGCCGATGGCCACGACACGGAGTCCACGTTCGCGAGCCGTCTTGTCTGACAGAACGAGATCAGCCGGTTTCGTATGCATCAACCAGGGGTCCTGTGGGCTAGGCTAGCTCGTCCTCGCGATAGCCATCATTGGCGGAATCGATTTCAGCTCCGGGATCGGGATAGAGAAGCTCGGTGAAGCGCGGATCCTCTGCCAGGTTCTGAAAATCGGAATCATTGCGCGCCTGGAAGCGCAACTGGGGATTCAATTTGAGCGCCTCATCCAGTCGCCGCAACGAATCTTCCACGTGGCCCGTCAGGCAGTCCAACGCTGCTAATCCATAGACGACGTAGTCAGCAGACGCATTCTGCTTGAGCAGGCGCTCCAAATGTTCGCGCGCAGTCACATAATCGCCAACATTCATCAAGGAAACGGCGTAATCGAAGTGCTCTTCCGCCGTCTTGAACTGCGTCGCCGCCGTCCGGTCCAGATGCTGGTTGCAGGCATTCAGATGAACGTTAGCGCGGTCGACGAGCTCTCGGATGGTGCAGGCCGACACCTTCTGAAAGTAAGGCTTCGCCTTGTCGTACTTGTGCTCCTGCATGGCGCGCAAGCCAGTCTCATAATTCTGCAGGGCTTGTTTGTATTGCGGATCTTCCGCGACGGCGTTTTTCTTCGGGGCAGATTTCTGAGCCATGTGCAAAATTCTTCCTGTGCTCTTGTTAATGGGGAACTCCTTACGGTGGCACGATCGAGCGAACAGAAAAGTATTACTCAAACCAGGGGTGTAGGTAAAGCCGGAGGGAGCCTGAGCCCACGGTTAAGATGCAAAATCGGAACTCCAGATCACCATGACTGACTAAAATCCCGACTCGAAGTCCAGCCCGGGTTTACACCTAGTTCATGCTCGCAGCGGTCTTCAGATCGATCTGCTTCCAGTCGCCCTTGATAATTCCCGCCCGA
>Ga0335074_10003213_pt1 | contig 22227 bp, 13 predicted proteins | sample Lox_Sample_23_FD_206715 | JGI IMG/M metagenome (GOLD analysis project Ga0335074, IMG submission 206715) | Soil microbial communities from Loxahatchee National Wildlife Refuge, Florida, United States - Lox_Sample_2.3 | ecosystem: Environmental > Terrestrial > Soil > Wetlands | place: USA...
CATGTGGAGGATTCGGAACCACCGGTCCGGTTCGGAATCCCCGCCAGTACGGCTGCCATCCCCAGCCGAAACTCGGACAGAACTGCCACTGGCCATAGTGAAAGGCAGTCCATCCCCAAGGGTATGGCGACACCCAGGCGTACCCCCAGCTCGGGTACAGGACCCATGATCCGTTGGCAAACGGATCCCAGATCGGGCCGGCGAAGTACGGCTGCCACAGCAGCCCACAGCCTCCCACATTCACAAAGCTTCCGTAATAGTTCATGTCCGCGATGCCGTAAATGTCGCTCGTGTTCCCGTACGCTTTCGTCTTCGCGTAATGGTCGTGATATTCGATCGCCTGCTCGTCCCAGTCATCGTAAGGAGCCGCAGCATTTTTGTCCTCCGACACTTCCACCGTGTCGAGCAAATGAAAGTTCATCGTCTTCTTGCTGACCGTGGTAACCCCGGTAGGCGTCTCGACCGTCGCTTTGCCGTGCAGGACCGAGAGACTCACCCATTGCCCTTTCAAGTACAAGCGGACGTGGCTGGAGGGCATCAGTTGCGCGCTCTGCTTCGCGAAACTCAGGGTGAATTCATTCCCCTTCGTGCGCGCCATGCTGACGTACACCGTGCCGGCGTCCAGATGCACTGCGGTGACAGTGCCGCCCGAGGATTTCAGTCGCAACTGATCGAACGCAACTGCGGTGAACGGCGTAAGCCGAAGCGTGCTGCCGTCTTCAAATTCAACCTCGGCGAAGCCGGCGGCGGTTCGCAGCTTCGAGCCTTCCACGATAGGGAGATTCAACAATGCCGGCTCGAAACCCTCTCCGGTATTGCGATCCACCTCCACGTCGCCCGTTACTTCACTGAGCCGCACAAAGCGAACCTGCGAGTCCGGTGCGGATGTGTCGGAAGCCTCGGTATCAGCTTGAGGGTTGTCCGGAGAAGTTGTGGGAGTTGAATTCTCTTGTGCCAGAGTTGATGCGGAAAGCATCAGGGCAAGTGCGATCGCAAAGATCCAGGAACCGGCTTTCATGTCCGCCTCCTTGTCGATCAGGGGACGACCGGCTACCTGTGAGAACCCTTGCCAACCGCGAAGTAGCGACGCAATGGGTAAAGATTTGTAATGCTGGGTGGTTGTCCGCTATGCGAACCGTGGCTTTATGTTGCCGACTCGCCCGCCGCGTCGCGATCGGCCAGCAGCAGTGCCTGCGACTGGCTGATGCGCCCGCCGGGAATCGAAGGATCGGCCGCCTTTAGTTTGGGAAGGGCGTTCACTTTGTCCTTGCCGCTCACCAGCCACATGATCTTGCGGGCGCGATTGATCACCGGATAAGTCATGGTCATGCGGCGGCGTCCCTGGTAGACGCCGGTGACGGCAATATCGCGATCGGTCACGTTGAGCACCGGATCGCCAGGAATGAGCGAGGCGGTGTGGCCATCGGGGCCGAGGCCGAGATGCGCCAAATCCAGCACTGGAGGTTTGCCGGCAACACTTTCCAGCGTCTGCGCGTATTGTTTCGCCGCAGCTTCGACGTCCTGCTCCTCGACCGGCATCGCGTAGATCTGCTGCTCCGGAATCGGCGCGTGTTCCAACAGGGTGTCGCGCAGGTGCTTGTAATTGCGATCCGGATCGCCGGCAGGAGCGATGCGTTCGTCAATCTGAAAGACGTGAACCTTGGCCCACGGAACATCCTCACTGGCCAGATCCGCCAGCATCACCCATGGGCTCTTGCCGCCGCTAACCGCCATTACGAAGCGGCCGCGAGCCGCTACCGCTGCGCGTGCCTCGGCAGCAATTACCGCCGCAGCACGTTTGGCCAGAGAAGTCTCATCAGGAAGGATCTCAACGTTCATAACGGTTCCTTATCTTCAATGGCACGCGACGTTGGACGGGACGCGTATGGCAGGATGCGCGGGCCCTAAGAATTGTCATCACGACGAGGACTTCAGCCCGAAGAGGGATCTGCTTTTCGTCCGAACAACCATGTGACTCGTCGTAACAGCAGATCCCTCGCGGGCTAAAAGCCCACTCGTGATGACAACTACCGATGGACATCCCGGCCTACTTGCCGGCAGCCTTTTCCAAATGCCCGCCAAATTCATAGCGCATGGCAGACAGCAGCTTGTCGGCGAAATCAGCCTGGCCACGCGAGCTGAACCGCTCATACAACGCGGTCGTCAGCACCGCACTGGGCACACCTTCGTCGATACTGGCTTTGATCGTCCAGCGCCCCTCGCCGGAATCCGACACGCGCCCGGCGAACTTTGCCAGCTGCGGATCCTCGAGCAGTGCAGAAGCCGTGAGATCCAGCAGCCACGAGGCGATCACGCTGCCGCGGCGCCAAACCTCGGCCACATCCGGCAGATTGAAGTCGTACATGTAGTGCTCGGGATCGCGCAGCGGCGTGGTTTCGGCGTCGACTTCCTGCTTGTGCTTGCCCGCGTTGGCCTGCTTCAGTATGTTCAGCCCCTCGGCATAAGCGGCCATGATGCCGTATTCAATGCCATTGTGCACCATCTTGACGAAGTGGCCGCCGCCGTTCGGTCCGCAATGCAGATAACCTTCTTCCGACGTGCCGCCAGCCTTTTCGCGTCCCGGCGTGCGATCAATGTTTCCCCGGCCGGGAGCGAGCGCCTTGAACACGGGATCAAGATGCTGCACCGCGACATCCGGCCCGCCGATCATCATGCAATAGCCGCGCTCCAGGCCCCAAACGCCGCCACTGGTGCCGACATCGACGTAATGAATGCCCTTCTGCGAGAGGTCTTTGGCGCGGCGAATATCGTCGATGTAATACGAATTGCCGCCGTCAATAAGAATGTCGCCGGATTCCAGATAAGGCACAATCTTGGCGATCGTCTCATCCACTGCAGCCGCCGGAACCATCAGCCAGGCGGCGCGCGGCTTGGTCAGCTTTTTGGCAAAATCCTGCAACGAAGACGAACCGACTGCTTTTTCCTTCGCCAACTCCTCGACTGCCTTCGGAAACATGTCGAAGACGACGCATTCATGTCCCGCCTTCATCGCGCGCCGCACCATGTTGGCGCCCATACGTCCCAAACCCACCATTCCCAGTTGCATGATCACTCCTTGTTCCACGGTGTTGTTGGACTGAAATGACTGAATTCTTTGTTGGACAAATAATTGGCTGGAGCTAAGCGCCCTGCGTCAGCACCATGCTCTTTGACTCGATCACCTTCATCAACTCATTCCATGAGTCGGAGAACGCCTTCGCGCCTTCTTCCTGCAAACCAGCCGCCAGTTCGTCCACATCGATGCCTTGCTTGCTGAACTGCACCAGAACTTCCTCGCAGTCCCCGCCGTCGCGTGCCATCACACCGCCAATTTGCCCGTGATCGGCAAGCGCCTTCAGCGTGCCCTCCGGCATGGTATTTACAGTATCCGGTGCAGCCAGCGATGTGATGTAAAGGATGTCAGAGGCGCGTGGATCTTTCGTCCCCGTGCTGGCCCACAGGAGCCTCTGCGGATTGTATCCGGCATTCACGATCGCCTTCCAGCGAGGAGTAGCCAGCAGATCGACATAGGCCTTATAGGTTCGCTGGGCGATGGCGACGCCAAGCTTGTCGCGAAGATTGTCAGCCACGGTTTTGGAAACGGCGACATCCCAACGGCTGATGAAGACCGAAGCCACCGAACCAACGTTGCTGCTCAACCCTGCGGCGATGCGGCGTTCGATACCTTTCAGGTAAGCCTCCGCCGCAGCAAGGTATTGCTCGCGTGAGAACAATAAGGTCACATTGACTGAGACTCCGGCGAAGATGGCCTCCTCAATCGCCGGCAATCCCTGCTTCGTGCCGGGAATCTTGATGAACAGGTTGGGACGCGCAGCGCGGGCATGAAGATCCTTGGCCGCGGTAAGGGTGCTCGCGGTGTCATAGGCCAGCAGCGGCGAAACCTCCAGCGACACCCAGCCATCGACGCCCTTCGTCTGCTCGTGCGCACTGCGGAACAGGTCGGCAGCGCGGGTCAGATCCTCCAGCGCCAGCTCGAAGAAGAGCCCTTCGCCGGACTTTCCTTCGTTCAGCTTCTGTTGAATTGCCGGATCGTACGAGGCGCTCTTCTTGATCGCCTGATCAAAAATCGTCGGATTCGACGTCAGCCCGGTGACCGAGAGCTCATCGATGTAGCGCTGCAGTGTGCCGCTGTCCAGCAGGTCGCGCGTGATATTGTCCAGCCAGAGGCTCTGGCCAAGATCGTGCAGAGTCTGCGTCGCCTTCATTCATTTCACCTCAAAATCAAGAGTAGCTGCCGGCCTGAACAATCAGCGCAGAAAAGTAAGCATCCCGCATTCCGGTGGATTTTCTTACGGATTACCCAATCGTGCGGCTTGTTTCGGCATCGCCTCGTCCGCGGGCTGGTGCATTGACACTATACAACGTTCTACGCCAATTCACCGGAGATTAACAATGGCGAGGGCTCGACGGGTAGAGCTGGCCTTCAGGCCAGCGTCCACACGGCTTCCTTGTGTTATGAGTCGGCGTTCAGCCGACGACACCCGAGTAGCACCACGCTGCTATAAACTCCGAATTCGGAGGACAAGTGTCAGGGCACGACTCTTAGTCGTGCCGATAAAGCCTGTTCTTATTTATTTTCGAGTCGGCTTCAGCCGACGGCACCGCGATTAACATATCCGAAGAGGCAAGGAGCACTGCGTGGAAACTGCAAATATTGCTGAACTGGAACGGCGCATGGGAATACCCGGAGTCGTCAGGATATCGGCCGGTAACGGGGGCTTAGCAAAGGTGCACATCACCACGCCGACAGCGTCGGGAGAGATCTACCTCCACGGCGCGCATGTTGCCTCGTGGAAGCCGGCCGGCCAAGAAGACGTTTTTTTCGTCAGCTCAAATTCGCTGTGGCAGGACGGCCATGCCATTCGCGGCGGAGTGCCGATCTGCTTCCCCTGGTTTGGCGACAAAGCTGACGATCCTCATGCCCCGGCTCACGGCTTTGTTCGTACCAAGGAATGGAAGCTGGAGAAGATTACTGCCAATGGAGCAGCGGTGTCCGTTGAGCTATCGACCGAAGGCGGTCCAGACACTCGCGAGTGGTTTGCTGCCGATTTCCGCCTGGTCTATCGCGTGACCTTCAGCTCCGAGTTAACGCTAGAACTCATCATGGTGAATACTGGCAACCAACCGGTGCGTTTCGAAGAGGCCCTGCATGCCTACCACAATGTGGGAGATGCAACCCGAGCCTCGATCGCCGGCCTCGACGGGGTTCATTATCTCGATAAAACCGACTCGTTTCGCGAAAAGATGCAAATCGGCGACATCCGCGTAACCTCTGAAACGGACCGCGTCTATCTGAATACCGCACAGGCGTTGAGGCTTACCGATCTTGTCCTACAACGTAGGATAACGGTGCGCAAGGAAAACTCCCTGACTACAGTTGTGTGGAATCCGTGGCGCGAGAAGGCTCTGACACTGTCGGACCTGGGAAAAGATCAGTGGCAGCGGATGCTTTGTATTGAGACCAGCAATGTGGGTCCGTTTGCGCTTCATCTCGCACCTGGAGAGGAGCACACCGTGAAGGCGATCATCAGCGTTGCCTGAGGCAGAGCAGCTATTTTCTCGCCGCTACTCCGACATCCACTCGCTTGCGACTTACCGTGGTCTGCGACAGCATACGCCGCTTCAGACTCTCGTAAATTGGTTCGCTGTGCAGCAGCATGGCAACCAGCATCGCCATCAGCGATGCGCCAAGCAGTCCCAGAGTAAGGTCTGCCCGGCCGGTCATCTCCACCGCCAACACGATGCCAGTCAGCGGGGCTCGCACACTGGCGGTGAATAGCGCTCCCATCCCCACAATGGCGCAGGCTACCGGATCCAAATGGGCCGCCGTCTCAAAGTGATTGACGACTCCAGCAAAAAGCGCGCCTGAGGCTGCGCCGAGGAGAATCAGCGGGGCAAAGATTCCTCCCGGAGCTCCTACAGCGTAGGACAAGGGTCCCAACAGAAATCGGACCAGGAAAATTATCACCAGGCTCCCGACCTGATAACGGTTGGAGAGAATGGCCTGGGTCAGGCTTTCTCCCCCTCCGACCATGCCCGGCACAAACCACGCAACCAGTCCCACGATCGCGCCAATGATCGCAGCCCGGTGCAGCGACGAGATTCTGGAAATCTGGTCACCGATCAGGAGCAGACCCATGATGATCCGGTTGTAAAGTGCTCCCGCGGCTCCCAGCAAAGCGCCCAGCCAGACGAACGGCCATTTGCTCCAGACTACAGTCAGGCTCACCTGAGGCACGGTAAAGCTGAGGGTGTTGCCCAGCATGATCCGCATGAGCCATACCGCGACCGTGGCTGCAGCCAGTGTGGAAACCAGTAACCACGGGGTAAAGTTGCTGGTGAGTTCTTCAAAAACGAATATGGAGCCGCCGATGGGGGCATTGAAGGCGACGGCCAAGCCGCCGCCGGCACTGGCCGCTTCCACCACGCGGCGATCGCCATCGTCGCGCAAGAAAAAGCGCGACACCAGGACACCAAAGGACGAGCCCATCTGCACCGTCGGTCCTTCGCGTCCCAGCGCCAAACCGGAGCCCATGGCTATCAGACCGCCAAAGAACTTTACCGGAACCACGGCAAAGGAAGCGGGTTTTGCTTCGCCACTGAAGACAGCTTCGACGCGCTGGACACCGCTGCCTTCCGCGGTGGGCGCAAAGCGGATGACCAAAAAGCGTGCCAGCCAAGCTCCCACAGCTCCCAGGCCGACGGGCAGCAGCCACGCAAAATGGGGCCACTGATGTGCCCAGGCAATCATCTGGCTACGCCAGTTGTCGGAGAGAATCAGGCAATAGCGGAAGGCCCCGCCCACAACTCCGATCAGAAGTCCGCCCAGAATGCTGGCGACTGCGAGTCGGATCACGCGGGAGTTCAGCAGCGTCATGAGAATGGGATACGGCGAGCCCGGCTATTTTACGCCGAACACCCGGGCCGCAGCTTCTGCACGCCCCGCCTTCACCAGCATGCGGCCGAGCGCTTACTGCTGATCCCATCCACCGCCGAGCGCCTGGTACAGCTGCACGTAGTTTTGCATTTCCTGGAACCAGGCCTGGGCCAGTTGCAGCTCGGAGCCGAAGTAGTCTTGCTCGGTGACCAGAACTTCCAGAAAGCTGGTGACGCCGCCCTGATAGCGGACCGTAGCCAGCCGCGCGGTTTCCCTGTAGGTTTGCGTCTGCTCCTCAATCTTGGCGCGGTATTTGCGGGAATCGTTGTAACCGACAAGGCTGTTCGAAACATCGCCGAAGGCGTTCAACACGGTTTGCTTGTAGACCAGCTCCGCCTGGTCGCGCTGCGCCCAGGCCAGGCGATAGCCACTCCTGATCCTGCCGCCTTCAAAAATCGGTTGGGCAATTTGTCCGCCCACGGCCCAGAAGGTTGCCGGCCCTTGGAGGAAGCTGGTGATGGCCGTGCTTTGCGCGCCGAATTGGCCGGTCAAGGAAATCTGCGGGAAGAATGCGGCCTTGGCGACGCCGACATTGGCATTGGCGGCAACCAGACTCTCTTCATCACGGCGCACATCGGGCCGGCGTTGCAAGATCGCTGAAGGCAAGCCAGCCGGAACGTCGGGCAGATGCGGCTGTTCCATCAGGGTTCGGCCGCGCGGAATCGCTTCCGGGTTCTTGCCCAGCAATATGCTGATATTGTTTTCCGTCTGTTCAATCGCCTGTTGCAAGCTTATGACTTCGGCCTCGGCCTGCTGCACCAGCACCTGCGCCTGATAGACGTCGGTGATGGCAGCGTCGCCGCCTTTGTACTTGATGGTGTTGAGGCGCAGGATATCCTTGTCCGCTTCAACCGTGTCCTTCGAATAGACCAGTTGCGCATCGTACTGGCCAAGCAAGAAATAATTCTGGGCCACCAACGAGATCAGGGTGATTTGGACCACGTCCCTGGAGTAGACCGTGGATAGCAAAACGGCTCGTGCCGCCTCGGTGGCACGGCGATACTGTCCCCAGAAGTCGACAATGTAGTTGAGCTGCAGCCCGGCGGTATCGATGGTGGGAGAGCCAGTAAAAAGCGGTGTAGCCTGCTGATTGACGATGGAAAACGTTCCGCCTACAGTGGGGAACTGATTGGCGCGGACGATGCCGAGATTAGCGCTCGCCTCCAAAATGTTGGTGGCCGCGATGCGCATATTGTAGTTATTGGCCAGCGCCTCCTTGATCAGCGCTTGCAGCGTCTCATCCTGAAAGACGGCTGGCCATTTCATCAGAGCGAAGTCTTCACTGGCCTGCGGTTGCGTCGTCTGATCGGGAGCCAGTCCACGATATTGGTCGGGTACCGTGAGCGGCGGACGCTGATAGTTCGGCCCCAGCTTGCAACCGCCGAAAGCAAGCAGGAGCACAGCCACGGTGGCTATCTTCATCCTAGTCATGTGCCGCTCCTTCCGCCCGGGTCGGCGAAGGAGTGGCGGGCTTGGGCCCTTCTTTCTTGCCGCCAATCCAAATGCCAAATCGCTCCACCACATCGAACGAAACCGGAATGAAGAAAATTGCCAGGATCGATGCCGCCATCATCCCGCCGATGACCACCGTGCCCAGCACTTGGCGAGAGATCGCGCCGGCTCCGCTGGCCGTCCACAACGGCACACATCCCAGGATGAACGCGAAGGCGGTCATGAGGATAGGTCGCAAGCGCAGCCGCGCCCCCGTGAGTGACGCGTCGAGCAGCGATGCCCCCTTGTCGTATTCCATCTTGGCGAATTCCACGATCAGAATGGCGTTCTTGGCCGACAGGCCGATCAACATCACCAATCCGATCTGCGCGTAGACATCGTTGTCCAGCCGCCGAAAATACAGGGTGATAAACGCACCGAAGACGGCAATCGGAACTCCCAGCAACACGCTGAAGGGCAACGTCCAGCTCTCGTATTGCGCTGCCATGATCAGAAACACGACGAAGAAGGCAAGCGCGAAGATGGTGCTGGGCTTAACCCCCTGAGCCGCTTTCTGCTCCTGATACGACATGCCCATATAGTCAAATCCCATTTGTCCGGGCATGGTCTTGTGGAAGACGTCTTCCAGAGCAGCCATGGCTTGACCCGAGCTATAACCGGGCGCCGCCGCAGCGTTAATCTGCACGCAGTTGAAGAGGTTGTAGCGCATGATGAACTCAGCGCCACTGCGCGGATAGGTGTCGGTCAGGGTACTCAGCGGCACCATCTCGCCCGAGGCATTTCTCACATAGAACTTGCCTAAATTGCTGGCCTTGGTGCGAAAGTCGCCGTCGGCTTGGACGTACACTTGCCACTGCAGGCCGAAGCGGTTGAAGTAGTTGATCAGCGAGCCGCCCATGAACGTCTGCAGGGTCTGGTAAAGATCGTTGAGCGGAATCTGCTGGGTCATTACCTTGGCGTTGTCCACCTTGACGCCGACTTGCGGAACGCCAAACAAGGCCGTGGTCATGACACCGGTCAGCTCGGGGCGTTTTCGAGCCTCGGCCAGAAATATCTGCGCGTTCCTGGCGAGAAAATCAATACCGCTGCCCGAGCGGTCTTCGAGAATAAACGTCGCACCGCCCGACGTTCCAACACCGGGGATGGCCGGCGGAGGGAAGGAGAACGCAATGCCGGATGTAACTTGCGACAGCGCTCGCTGCAGGTGAGCCTTGATTCCGGCGTAACTGGTCTCCGGGGTTTTGCGCACGTCCCACGGCTTAAACGAGATGAAGAAGAACGAACTGTACGTGGCGTTGACGCCGCTCAACATGCTGTAGCCCATGACCGAGCTGACGTACTGCACGCCGGGCGTGTCCATGATGATCTTCTCAACCTGTCGCGCAGCCTCCGACGAACGCTGCAGCGAAGCCGCATCCGGCAGTTGCAGACCGGCATAGACGTATCCCTGATCTTCATCGGGCAGGAAGCTGTTGGGAATCCTTTTGCCGAAGAAACCTGCCCCGACGGTGAGCACAGCCAGCAGCAGAAAAGCGAATCCTGCTTTATGGATCAAATGCTTGCAGGTTGTGACATAGCCGTCGGTAGCCCGGCCAAAGACCTTGTTGAATCCACGAAAGAAAGCGCCCAGCGGCCCACGGCTTTGTTTCTTGGGTTTCAGCAGCATCGCCGAAAGCGCCGGGCTCAGGGTCAGCGCGTTGAAGGCGGAGAAGATAACGGAGATCGCGATAGTAACTGCGAACTGCTGATAGAGCTGGCCTGTAATTCCCGGAACGAAAGCGGTCGGTATGAACACCGCAGCCAGAATCAGCGCAATAGCAATGACCGGTGCGGACACCTCTTCCATCGCCTTGACCGTGGCGTCATGCGGGCTCAGGCCCTGCTCAATGTGGTGCTCGACTGCTTCTACAACAACGATGGCGTCATCGACCACCAGGCCGATCGCCAGCACCAGACCGAACAACGAAAGTGTGTTGACGGAAAAACCGAGCAAAGGGAAGACGACAAAGGTTCCGACCAGCGAAACCGGAACTGCGAGCAAGGGAATCAGTGTGGCTCGCCAACCCTGCAGGAAGATAAACACAACCAGGATTACAAGGAGGAGTGCTTCACCCAGCGTCTTGTAGATTTCATGAATGCCGGCGCTGACGGCAAGGGTGGTATCGAGCGCCGTGATGTAATCCAGACCTTGCGGGAAGCGCTTCTGCGCGTCTGCCATCGTCTTGAGAATCGCGGCGCGGGTTTGCAGCGCATTCGTTCCCGGCGTCTGATAAACGGCAATCAGCGCGGCCGGCTGCGCTTGTTTGCCCGTTCCCGCCACTCCCAGGCGAGCGGTGTAGGAATAGTATTGCGAACCCATTTCCACCCGCGCGACGTCCTTCAGGCGAAGGATGGAGCCGTCAGGCAGAGCGCGGACCACGATCTCGTTGAAGTCCGCTGCCGTCGGCAGGCGTCCCGGAGCTCGCACGTTGTAGGTGAACTGCTGGCCGTTGGGAACCGGTTCGCCGCCAACCTGACCGGCCGGATTGACCTTGTTCTGGTTCTGGACCGCGTTGATGATGTCGGTAACAGTCACGCCCAGGCTTGCCAGCTTGTCGGGATTCACCCAAATGCGCATGGCATAGGGGCCGGCGCCGAAGATCTGCACCTGCGAAACCCCGTAGACACGGGTCAGTGCGTACTGCAGATTGATGGTGGCGTAGTTGGCCAGGAAGATGTTGTCGTAGGCGCCGGTGGGAGAGTACAGGTCAATCAGCATGAACGGGGCGGTTGTGCCCGGCTGCACGATCACGCCCTGTTGCGTTACCTGGCTGGGCAACTGAGAATTGGCCTGGCTGGTGCGCATCTGTGCCAGAATCTGGTCGGTATTGACGTCGGTTCCGAGCTGGAAATCCACATACAGCGACATGTTTCCGCCGGAGCTGGCGCTCAGCGAATACATGTAGTTCATGCCGCTGACGCCGGACATCTGCTGCTCGATCGGGGTTGCTACCGATTCGGCAATCGTCTGAGCATCGGCGCCGGGATAGGTGGCCTTCACCTGAATCATCGGGTCGGCGATGTTGGGAAACTGCTGCGTCGGCAGACTTAGCAGCGACACCACGCCGACCAGCACCATCAGAATCGCGATGACGATGGCAACGATCGGTCGATTGATAAAAAATTTCGACATGGTCAGTTGCTCCCCGCCGCCGCCGTCATTCCGGCCGCAGGTGTCGGAGGAACGTAGGGCTTGGGTACCACCGGTACGCCCTCTTTCACCAACTCCGGCGCCGCTGCCGCAAACTGCTGGACCTTAAGAATGCCATCCACGACCACCCGCTCCCCGGGCTGCAGACCTTCGGTGATAATCCAGTTGGGTCCAACGCGCTCGCCCACTTTGACGGGCCGAAACACCGCGCGATTCTGCGGTGTCAGCACGATGAGCTGATAGTCAGTCTGCACCTCGATGACCGCCGACTGCGGGACCAGCAAGGCGTTCTTGCTGACCCCCGTCTGGAAGCGGACTTTGCCGAAGCCGCCGGGGCGAAGCACGGCATCGGGATTAGCGAACTCTGCCGCCATCTGGATGGTTCCGGTCTGGGTCCCGACTTGGCGGTTTACGTAGATGAAGCGTCCTTTGGCGGGGAAGGGTTCGTCATTGGCTTGGATATACTCGACCGGCTGCGACCCGGCCTGCTCGATACTGATCTTGCCCATGATGACGTTGCTGATCTGGGGCGCGACTTCCAGGAAGTGCTTTTCGGGGATGTTGAAATACGCCCAGATAGGATTGACCTGCGAGACGGTCGCCATCTTGGTCGAGGTTCCAACTAAGTCACCGACCTGAGAGTTAGACACACCAGCGATGCCGTCGATGGGAGAGTAAACCTTGGTCCATCCGAGGTTGAGTTCGGCATTGGCCAAGGCAGCCTTCTTGGCCTTCAGGTCCGCTTCCCAGGAAGACTGATAGGCGATATCGTTATCCAGCTGTTTCTGGGGTATGGCGCTTTGCGCGGCAAGCGGCGTGTCGCGGGCAACGTCAGCCGTTGTACGAGCCAGATTGGCTTCTGCTACGGCAACGTCGGCGTTGGCCGCGTCGACGGCAGCTTGATACTGCCGCGGATCGAGCTCGAAGAGCAGTTGTCCCTGCTTGACGAAATAGCCGTTCTGGTAATCCTGGCGCAGCAGATACCCCTGCACCTTGGGCGTGATTTCGGCATTTACCGGACCATTCAGCTGGGCTACGTATTCGTCATACATCGGCACATCTTCCTGGAGCGGCGCGACAACTCCGACCTCCGGAGGGCCTGGCTTGGGTGCTTCTTCCTGCTTCTCGCAGCCCATCATCAGCAGCAAGCCACACAGGGACAAAGTCGCGGCCGCAAGCCCACGAGGATTGCGCCGCAACGGGGACGGGCAACTTCCAGCTTTGGAGGGCAACATGGCACGGCAATCAATCGCAGATATGGTTCGCATCGACACAGACTCCAGCTTTCTTGCTTTGCGGCATTGAGGCGCAACTACTTTTCGTTGCGGAGGTTAGCTGCCTTTCTAGCTGAATCCGCGACGGATTGCTACTAGTATTTTTCTTAGTTGCTGGATGGCCCCGGCAGTTGTAGAGTTCTTACAACTCGTATTACTCTCCTGCAATCGCAATCCAAGCCCGAAAGAGAGCTCCTCAAATGAAGCATGTGGTTATCGTTGGCGGTGGTTTCGCCGGAGTCAACTGCGCCAAGAAGCTGGCGGAGCATCCCGAAGTCAGGATCACGCTAATCGACCGGCACAATCACCAGCAGTTTCAGCCGCTGTTGTATCAGGTTGCAGCCGGATTTCTGGCGCCCAGCAATGTCGCCTATAGCCTGCGAAACATGCTGGTGCGGCATCCCAACATCGAAGTCCAGATGGATGAGATTGTCTCCGCCGATTTGAACAACCGCTCCGTCACCAGCGCCAACGGCAAGACGTATCACGGTGACGTCCTGGTGCTGGCGGCCGGATCGCAGGCCAATTTCTTCGGCACTCCTGGCGCCGACAAACACAGCTATCCGCTGTATTCGCTGCACGATGCCGAGCTATTACGGTCCAGAATTCTCGCCGTGCTGGAGGCGGCGAATCGCGACCCGTCGCTGATTGCCCAGGGCGCGCTGAATTTCGTTCTGGTGGGGGCTGGTCCCACCGGGACGGAGATGGCAGGAACGCTGGGCGACATGATTCATCACGCGCTGCGAGAGGAATATCCCAGCCTTCCGCTGGGCGAGGCCGGTATCTATGTCGTGGACATGGGGCACTGCGTGCTGGGCGCATTTTCTACCAAGGCACAGGCCTATGCCGCCAAAATGTTGGAGCAGCGCGGGGTAAAGATCCATCTGCATACTGCGGTCAAGGAAGTGGCGCCGGGTCACGTAGTGTTGTCGGACGAAACGATCATTCCAACCCACACGGTAGTCTGGGCCGGCGGATTGCGCGCTTCCGAATTCTCGGCAAACTGCGGAATCCGCCAAGGACACGGCGGACGCATCGATGTCGCTCCGGATCTGACGGTTCCAGGCATGAAGGGCGTTTATAGCTTGGGCGACTTCGCCAATATCACCGGCAAAGATGGGAAGCACTTGCCACAACTGGCCTCGGTAGCGGAACAGTCGGGCAAATGGGCCGCCAAGAATATCCTGGCCGACATCGCCGGGCAGCCGCGCAAGCCTTTCGACTATTTCGACAAGGGCATCATGGCCATGATCGGACGCGGAGCCGCCGTGGCCGAGATGGGCGCGCATCGCTACGAATTAGAGGGACCGATGGCTTTCACCGCATGGCTGGGTGTGCACGTTGCTCTGCTGTCAACCATGCACGCGAAGGTCGAGGCGGTCGTGGAATGGGTATGGGATTACTTCAGTGAGGTTAAGGGAGATCAGGTGCTCGACCGCTTCAGCCAGGAAACCATAGACTGGAACGCCGACGCTGGCGACCAATCAGCGAGCCAGTCGAAGCCAGCTAAGAGCTCCTGATAGCGATATTGAGCATGCCGCCCGTCACTCAAGCTGTGCTGCTTTCGTGGTCCGTGCCTCCGGCGGCAACCTTGGCATTGGTGCTCACCGCACTGGTATACCTGCGCGGCTGGATGTTGCTGCAACGAGTCGGCGTGCCATTCGTTCCGCCGTGGCGGGCGGTGAGTTTTCTGCTCGGTCTACTTTCGGTCTGGATCGCCCTGGCTTCGCCCCTCGATACATTTTCCAGCTTCATCATCACCGCACACATGGTGCAGCACATGCTGCTGATGATGGTGGCGCCGCCGCTGATTCTGCTGGGCGCGCCGCTCATTCCCCTGGTGCGAGGATTGCCGGTATTCGCAGCCCGCGAGTTTGCCGGGCCGTTCCTTAACTGGCGAGTTGCCGCGCGTGTTGGCAATGCGCTGATTCATCCACTGCTGGCGCTGGTGCTGATGGGCGTGGTGATGTTCGGCTGGCACACGCCGCGTTGGTATGAGCTGGCGTTGGCATCAAGTTCGTGGCACGAGGTCGAACACGCCTGCTTTTTCCTGGTATCGCTCGTGTTCTGGTGGCCCATCATCCAACCTTGGCCCAGTCGCTCGCGTTGGCCGCGCTGGACGGTTGTCCCTTATTTGCTCGTTGCCGATCTGCAAAACACGGTACTGTCGGCAATCCTGGTGTTCTCCGATCGCGTGATTTATCCGTCCTACGCCAGGATGCCGCGGCTCTTCGGCTTTTCCGCGCTGCACGACCAGGTGGCCGCCGGCGCGATCATGTGGGTAATGGGATCGCTCGCTTTCGTTGCTCCCGCGATTGTTATCGCAGTGCAGTGCCTCCAGACAATGCCGCGGGAGCAACATGGCTTGCCGCCTGGCAAGTTGCCGTCTCTGGATGCGCTGATGTCGCTTGCGGATCGGCTGTTGTTCGGCGGCCGCTGGTTGCGCCGCCGGCTAAGTACCCGCGCCATCGAGGCAATTTCGTTTCTGCTGATTTTTGCTGTCGCGGGTTTGGGCCTCGCGCATCTGGCGTCGAGCTCCTCGGATGACGACGATCAGGTGCTTCGTTTGCACCAACAATCTGGCGCTTTCGCGTTGAGCGTCTTTGCACCGGCCGGCGATCTCGACCCCGGATCGACCGATTTCGGCGTCCTGGTGCTGGATCCCAGAACACAAGACATACTCCTGGATTCCACCGTCGATCTTCGCGCTCAACGGATAAGTAGTTCGAGCTGGACGAAGCCGGTTCGTGCAACGAGGGATTCGGAGAACTGGCTTCTGCAGACGGCATCGCTGAGTTTGCCGGCCGCGGGCGGCTGGGCTCTCGAGATTGTGGTCACCAGCGGCGGACAGCAAGCTCAGTTCTGGTTGCCACTTCGGGTGGTCAAGTCTGAAGCCGGCTTCCCGGTGCCATGGAGCTACATGGTTCTGATCGCGTTTTCAGGATTATTGTTGTTCGTCTACGTGGCACGCCACCTGCGGGCTCAAAATCGCGGAGCGATTAAAACAGCTGCCATGCCTGAGTCAGCTGCGAAGAAGCTCGTCTACTGATCGCCTGTTGCAAAAGGCTAACTCCTGTATGACGTTGCCACGTGCTCGCAACGTCAAGTCAAATCAAGCGCCGCGTTGGGTGAAGTCGCGGAGCATCACCGGCTCGCTTTTCGCTGCGCAGGAAAATTTCAACGTTAAAGCTGGTTGCCGGCGCCCTCGATTTCCCAAACCGTGCCGCAACCATCTGCGTTACAGCCATTACCGCTGTTGCCTCCGCCGTAACATGTGCCGTAGAGATTGCCGCTGGTGTCGAAAGTGACCGGTCCGTGAGCGTAGCAGTTAACCGTACCTGTGAAGTCGTAGAGATCGGTAGGAGTGCACGTCCCGTTGCAAGTCGGCGGCATTTCGTAAACCCAGCCGACGCCATTGGCGCCCCCGATTTGGCAGGCTCCGAATAGATTGCCGTTCGGGCCCAGAGTCACTCCGCCGTAGGGAGCGCATTGCGTATCTCGATAGAAACCGAAGGCGTAGACCACAGAAATCATCCAGCCGCTGCCTGACGGGCTGAGCTCATACACCGTTCCGCTGCCACTCGGGCCGTTCGCCTCGCCCGTGCCGTAAAGGTTGCCGGATTGATCCATGATCAACTGCCCTGAAGGCGACGTGCCGGTTCCGGGGGCGAAATTGACCAGGGTGTGCTCCGTCCACGGCGGGCCTGCCGGCGTCAACTTGTAAACCACCCCCGATTCCGTGCCGCCCACCGAGTTGTTTCCATAAAGGTTTCCGGCAGAGTCAAAGATCACTCCTGACAAGGGATAGCCCCCGTCGTTACCGTCGGTGAAGTTGTACAGAATGCTCTCTGTCCAGCTACCGCCCGAATGGGGCGAAAGCTCGAACACAATGCCGTAGGCATCCGTGCCTCCCTGATATGTCGTGCCATAGACATTTCCAGCCTGATCAAAAGTCAAATATCCGTTCGCAGGATATGCCCCATCGTTTCCGGATCCGAAAGACCACAGGGTGGTTTCGTTCCAATTGCAGGTGGCCGATTTGCAAACGCTGACCGGAGGTCTCAATTCGAATACCGTCCCAGCATCCGCACTCCCACCGTAATAGGTCGTGCCATAGAGACCGCCGTTTGGGCCTATCACCAGGCTGGCGTATGGCACGGCGCCATCGTCACCCCCCGTGAACTCGTAGAGCGGGTCGAGGGTCCAACCCGAGCCTCTTTGTGTCAGTTTGAACACCACCCCGTGGTTGCCGATTCCGCCAGTTCCGCCGCCTGAAGTCGTTCCGTAGAGAATTCCCGAACTGCCGACCGTCACGCCAGCATTCGGATTGGCTCCGTCCGATCCTCCGGTGAAGGAGTGCAACACGCGAAACTGAGCTTGAACCAGTTGCCCGCTGAGCAGCGCCAGCGCAAAGACGAACACCAACAACGTCGCAATCGTGCGCGGGCGCCGATTGATTTTGCAGTGAACTTTCCCCCGGGAAGTCGATTGCTCTTGCATGGTTTCCTTGTCTGTGATGTTGCTGAAAATGAGGGCGCTCTTTTGAAGCTCCATCGTGACGGGCCTCCGAGTCAACCAAAATCCTCTTTGCGGAGCAGTATGGCGTTTCGTTTTGGGAATCATGAGCCTGCGGCTTCTGCCCAACACTGCCCCGGTACTCCCTGGCCTCGTCTGAGAGATCTCGTGCGATGGCCTGTGATCTGGCCATGGGACTGATGGCTAGTCCGCCTGGCATCCAGCCGCCCCTCCCGCGGCATCACACGCACGGCAGCTTCTTGGAGTTGCGAGCTCATGGGCCGCTTCAAGACGGGGGAGTTGTAGCGGCGAAACAGCTGTTTCTACGGAAGGATTTCTGGGTGACAGGAAAGGCTTGTTCCCACCTTTCTCTCTCGGCAGCCACTGTCGCGGTTACTGCGCTGGTTCTAACCGTCGGTGGACTTTCCGCTTGTGGAGGGCCCAAGCAGCCTCAGGCTGCGCCGACCGCGGCCGTGGTCAAAGTGGAGCGCCGCAATCTCATCCGTACGCTGCAAATCGCCTCCGAGTTTCTTCCCTATCAGGAGATTGACGTCTACGCCAAAGTCTCGGGCTATATCCAAGACCTGCGAATCAATTGGGGAACACACGTTAAGCAAGGCGAGTTGATGGCGGTGCTGGAGATTCCTGAGCTGGAGCAACAGCTTCGTTACGATGAAGCGGCGATTCGGCGCAGTGAACAGGAAGTGGCACACGCGCGCGAGGAGCAGAACCGGATCGAGGCCGACTATGCCGTGAGTCACGTCACCTACACGCGCGTGGCAGGTGTCTGGAAAACACAGCCCGGACTTATTTCGCAACAAGATCTCGACGTAGTGCAAGGCAAGGATGCGGCGGCGCAAGCCAGCGTGGCGGCCGCCAAATCGGCTCTCGATGCCGCACAGCAGGCCCTGGCCGCGGCCCAGGCAACCCTCGACAAAGATAAGGCGATGTACGCCTACGCGCGCATCACCGCGCCCTTTGACGGCGTGGTGACTCAACTCAATGCCTACACCGGCGCGTTGCTTCCCGCCGGCACATCGTCCAGCAACGGAAATCTCAGCCTGTGCCATTTATCGCAAAACGATTTGCTCCGGCTGGTGATTCCGGTTCCCGAAAGGACCGTGCCCAACGTTCACATCGGCGACACCATTCCCGTCGACGTGAGCACCCTGAATCAACGCTTTCCCGGCAAGGTGGTGCGATTTTCGGATCGCATCGACCTGACCACCCGTACCATGCACACCGAAATTGACGTGCCCAATCCGAAATACATCCTGGTGCCCGGCATGTACGCTTCGGTCGAGATTCCGGTGCAGACCGCCAAGGATTCTCTGGTGCTGCCTTTGCAATCGGTGCGCAGCAGCTCGCAAACCGAAGGCTCGGTCATGGTGGTGAACAAGAACAATCAGATCGAGCCACGCAATGTGGAAACCGGTCTGCGAACTGCGACGGAGGTGGAAATTGTCTCTGGATTGCAGGAAAACGAGAGAGTGGTGTTCGGCGAACAGGCACAATACAAAGCCGGCGAACGAGTGACGCCGAAGCTCGTGCAGCCCCCAACCGCGGAATAGGAAGAGCGCGTGCCTATCTTTTCCATACGGCATCCGTATTTCATCGTTGTGCTTTGCCTGGTGATCTCCATCCTGGGAGTCACCGGCCTGGTGCAGATGCCGGTCGACATGTTTCCACCCATCAACATCCCGGTGGTCACGGTGGCGACGTTCTACAACGGCATGCCGCCGGAGCAGATTGAAGCCGACATCACTGACACCTTTGAGCGCTTCTTCACGCTTGCCGCCAACATCGACCACATGGAGTCGCGTTCGCTGGCAGGCGTGAGCCTGATCAAAATCTACTTTCATCCGGGATCAGACCCCAATGCCGACGTCACCCAGATTGCCAATCTGGCGATGGCCGACCTGCGGCGGCTGCCCGAAGGCACGCTGCCGCCGGTAGTGCTCAGCACCGGCGCTTCCACCTTGCCGGTCTGCATGCTCACGGTTGAGGGTCAAGGGCTTTCGCAGACCCGCCTGCACGATTACCTGCAGTATCAAATCCGCGACCAGATTGCCGGCGTTCCCGGCGCCACCGTGCCTCCGCCCTTCGGCGGCAAGTACCGCCAGGTGATGGTCTATGTCGACCCCTTGAAACTCCAGGCCAACCAGCTCAGCCCGATGGACGTGGTACGGGCCACCAATTCCTACAATCTCATTCTGCCTGCGGGCGACGTGCGCATCGGGCCGCTGGACTACAACGTTTACACCAACGCCCAAGTGAATCGTCCGGACGAGCTGAATAATGTTCCCGTGAAGACGGTCGGGGAGCGCTCGGTCTATATCTCGGACATCGGCCACGCCGTGGATGGCTCGTATCTGCAATACAACCTGGTGCGGGTGAACGGGCAGAAGTCGGTCTACGTTCCGGTGATGAAGCAGGGAGGCAAGACCAACACCATCGCGGTGGTGGACGGGATCAAGAAGGCGATCAAGACCTTGCGCGACATCCCCCCGCAGCTCAAAGCCAGCGTGGTTTTCGATCAATCGGTGTTCGTGCGGCAAGCCATCTCGACCGTCTTGCACGAGGCGGGAATTGGGCTGGTGCTTACGGCCTTCATGATTCTGATTTTCCTGGGCAGTCCGCGGGCAACGGTCGCCGTCTTTCTTTCCATTCCGCTCTCCCTGCTGGCCACTTTCCTGGTTCTGCATTCCATGAGCAAGGGCATCGACAGCATGGTGCTGGCGGGATTGGCGCTGGCCTTCTCCCGCCTGATTGACAACTCGGTGGTGGTGCTGGAAAACATTTTTCGCCACATGGAAGAAGGAGCCGAGCCGCGCAAAGCGGCCGAGGACGGCGCCAATGAAGTGTCGCTGGCCGTGCTGGCCATCACGCTGGTAACCGTGGTCGTGCTTTTTCCCGTGACGCTGTTGTATGGCGTGAGTAAGTTTCTGTTTACCGCTCTCGCTCTGGGCGTGGTCATCTCGCTCATCTCGTCTTACTTCATCGCCGTTTCCGTCGTGCCGCTGTTTTGCGCCAATTATCTGCGGGGACTGCGCGGTAACAGGAAGCAGAGCCCGGGCGATGGATGGTTTCGCCGTTTTCGCAACTGGTTCGATATCCGCTTTGGCAACCTGGTGGAACGCTATGACTTCTGGGTGCAGAAGGCATTGGACCGTCCCAAGCTCGTGGTATTGGGCTTTGCGGGGATATTTTTTCTGACCCTCCTCCTGTATCCCTTGGTGGGCGTCACCTTTTTCCCGCGCACCGACCAGGGACAATTTGTGATCAACCTGAAAGCGCCCACGGGAAGCCGCATCGAGGTCACGGACAAATACGTGGAGCAGGTGGAAAACATCGTGCACCAGGTCGTCCGGCGCGGCGATCTGCAGGCGATTGTCTCCAATATCGGCGTCATGCCTGATTTTTCCGCCCTCTTCACTCCCAACTCGGCCATGCACACGGCGTTCATTCAGGTCGGGTTAACCCAGAGCCATAAGGTCAGCAGCTTCACTTATATGGACAGGATGCGCCAGCGCTTGTCCACGGATCTGCCCGAACTACGGACCTATTTCCAGTCTGGTGGCTTGATTTCGTCGGTGCTGAATCAGGGCGTTCCGGCGCCAATCGACGTGCAAGTAAGTGGAATGGACTTGGGCACCGTGAACCAGATTGCGCACGGCCTGGCACAGAAAATCCGTACGCTCCCGGATATTTCCGACGTGTACATACCGCAGGACATGGACTATCCCACCTTGCAGTTGAACGTGAAACGTGAGCGCGCCAGCCAGCTTGGCCTGAGCCCGAAGGAAGTGGTAGACAACGTGATCACGGCGCTCACCTCCGACGTGATGATCGCTCCCAGCTACTGGGTAGACTCCCACAATGGCAATCTGTACTTCGTTACCGTGCAGTATCCCGAAAACCGGATACGCTCGGTCGAGGACCTGAACGCGATGCCACTGAAAGGCTCGAATGTTAAGTTCCCCACGTACCTGAGTCAGGTCGCTGATATTAAAAACATCCTAAGCCCCACCGAAGTCGACCACTACCAGATTGAGCGGACCATGGACCTTTATGTTCGAACGAAGGGAGAAGACCTCGGGAAGCCGGACAAGGAAATCAGCCGCATCATTGCGCAGACGCAGCACCCGGCGGCTATTCACATTGACGTGCGCGGTTTGGTCAATACCATGAAAGCCTCCTTCCAGAGCTTCGCGATCGGACTTCTACTCGCGGTTCTGCTGGCATATCTGATTCTGGTGGCGCAGTTCTCCTCGTTCGTCGATCCGATGCTGATCATCCTGGCGGTGCCGACGGGTTTGATCGGGGTGATGTTCACACTCGCTTTCACCAGCACGACATTAAATATCCAATCGCTGATGGGAATCATCATGCTGACCGGCATGGTAGTTTCCAACAGCATTCTGATTGTCGATTTCGCCAATCGCCTGCGCGCCACAGATCCAGACCTGCGAAAGGCGGTGGCCACGGCTTCTCGCCTCCGTCTTCGCCCGATCCTCATGACCTCGCTGGCCACGGTGGTCGGTCTTCTGCCCATGGCATTGAAGTTGGAAACCGGGAGTGAGGCCTATGCTCCGCTCGCGCGGGTCATCATCGGCGGGCTGCTTACCTCCGTGGTACTCACCGTCTTCGTGGTGCCCGCGGCGTACCTGTGGATCTACCAGCGGCGCGCGCGGTTACAGGGAAGCTAGTACAGGCTAGAGCTACGAAGATGGTGCGGAAAAGCCCATCTCGGCCAAACCAATGTATGTCCTGACCGCGTCTTAATTTAGAGAGCAGCGCGTGCCGGAGTTACGAACCATGAGCGCTCATTTTCCCGC
>Ga0335074_10003214_pt1 | contig 22225 bp, 18 predicted proteins | sample Lox_Sample_23_FD_206715 | JGI IMG/M metagenome (GOLD analysis project Ga0335074, IMG submission 206715) | Soil microbial communities from Loxahatchee National Wildlife Refuge, Florida, United States - Lox_Sample_2.3 | ecosystem: Environmental > Terrestrial > Soil > Wetlands | place: USA...
GGCACCAGCCGATGTTGTTGATGACGGTGGCCTGCCAGCCCCGGTCGCCCGCGGCTCGGAACAGGTCTAATGCTCGGAGGGAATGTTCAAGAGCCTCGCGGTGCCGGCCCTGCCGTTCGGACCGGGCGCCGAGGCTTATGTGGACCCGGCCTTGGCCGATGCGGTCGCCAACCCGCCGGTAGAGGTCGAGCGCCTTCCCGAAATGGGCCCGGGCGTCCTCTCCGTAGCCGAGCCGGTTGCTGGTCTGACCGAGCCGGTGGTGGAAGATGGCCTGCTTCTGCTGGTCGGCGAGCCGCAGCGATGCACCGAGCGCGATCTCCTGGACGGACAAGAGGCTGTCCCAGTAGCCCCGCCGGTCAAAGAAGGTGGTGAGGAGCTCTGCCAGCTGCCAGGCATGGGTATCGAAGCCGACCTGGGCCGCCTGGCCGACCAGCATGGGCAGCACCCGGTGTTCGGCCTGGAACCAGGCCATCGCGTGCTCGTAGTCGGCCAGATCTTCCGGCACCGCACCGGGCTGCGGGGGGAGCGGCGTGATCTGCCCGTGGACCCGCTTGAGCAGCTGGTCCGCCCTGTGGGCGGTGTGCAGGTAGTGGTCGAGGACCCGGCCAGTGGCGGCGGCGCGCTCGGGCTTGCTGTCGTGGGCGTGGGCCTCGCTGGTGGCGTAGGCACGGAGGAGGTCATGGAAGGCGTACCGGCCGGGGACATGCTCGGTGATCAGGCAGTCGCGGGTGAGTTCGCCCAGCATGCGGCGGGCTCCGGGCTCGTCGGCGGCGGCCAGGCTGGCCGCGGCGGGAACGGTGATGTCAGGGCCGGGATGCAGGCCCAGCAGCCGGTACATCCGCGCTGATTCGTCGCTGAGCTGCCGGTAGGACCAGGAGAACACAGCTCGGACGCTGGCCACGGGGTCACCGGCATCGAGCGCGTCCAGGCGGTCGGCGCTGTCGCGGAGCTCGGCGGCCAGGGCAGCGAGCGGAAAGCCAGGCCGCGTGGCGGCGCGCGCGGCGGTGACCGCCAGGGCCAGCGGCAGGCACGCGCAAAGGTCGGCGATTCCGGAGACCGCGTCGCGCTCGGCGGCGGCTCGGCTGGCGCCGAGGCGGCCGGAGAGCAGCTGCACGGCCTCGCTGTGAGTCAGGACGTCCAGGCTCAGCAGCTGGGCGCCGTTGGCGGCGGCCAGCCCGGACAGCTGGTTGCGGCTGGTGACGATGACCAGGCTGGCAGGGCTGGCCGGGAGCAGCGGCCGGACCTGCTGCTCGTCGCGGGCGTTATCCAGGACGACCAGCATCTGCTTGTCTGATAGCAGGCTGCGGTACAGTCCCGCCTGGGCTTCGGGGCCGGCTGGGATGCGTTCTGGCGGAACGCCGAGGGCCTCCAGCAAGCCCCGGATGGCCTCGGGCGCGGTGGCCGGAGCACCGGAGGGGTCGAAGCCGCGCAGGTTCACATACAGCTGCCCGTCACCGAACCAGTCGGCGACCTGGTGCGCCCAGTACAGTGCCAGCGCGCTCTTGCCCACCCCGGCGGTCCCGCCGATCGCGCTGATCACCACCGTTCCTGGCCGCCCGGCGCTAACGTCGTCCAGGATCCGGTTCAGTGCCTTCACCTCGGCGGCGCGCCCGGTGAAATCCGCCACCGCGGCGGGCAGCTGGTGCGGCACCCGCTGGTGCCGCACCAGCTGGGGCTGCGCCAGGTCAGCGGCCAGCTCGCTGCCCAGCGCGTGAGATGCCTGGTCGAGCTGCAGGCGCTGTGGCTCGGGCAGGCCGAGCGCTTGGGCCAGCGACCGCACGGAGTGACGGCGCGGGCGTGTGGTTCGTCCGCGTTCCATGTTGGCGATGGCCCGGACGCTGAGACCGGACCGGGCGGCGAGCTCCTCCTGGCTCAGGCCCAGCGCCAGCCGGTACCGCCGCAGTAACGTGCCGAAACTGTCCGATGCAGGGCTGTGTCCCGCGCCCACGGCTGCTCCTAGCGACGACAACGCGCGACCTGGCGGAGCCTGCATCCTTCCACAAATGCCAAAGTGCCGGGCAAACTGCCGGTCTTTGTTCCTGGCCAGCACGCCCTGGCTGCCTCAGTCTGCTGACAGAGCCACCAACACGGAAGGATCATGAATGTCACTCAGATTCAAACTGGCTGCCATCGCATCGGCCATGGCCCTCTCGGTCGGCGCCGCAGTTGCCTTCGCGGAACCAGCGTTCGCGAAAGACAACCAGCTCATGGGCGTTACGGATGCGGCCGGCGGTACCCAGTGGGCTTACACCGACAGTGCCGCAGCAGGCCAGGAAGTTAATATGGCAAACACCGATGGCCCGAGCCCGTGGGATGTCTCAGGCTCTACGTCGGGGACTCATCAGATCAGCTATTACGACAGCGGATCACCCGGCCTCTGCATGACAATCGACACTACCAATGACCGGGTCAGGCTGGAGAAATGCGCGGCTGCTGGAGACCAGGAATGGGAAACTCTCACGGGCATCTCCGGCGGCAATGGTCATAATTATAATGAGTACTATAATCCACTGACGGGCGACTGCCTGAACGACCACTATCAAGTGAATCAGCTCAATGTGGCCACATGTAATTCAGGCAAGGACCAGCTGTGGTTCCCCAATGGAGTCAATCCCGCTTAGTCCTTACACCGGGCCGCCGTCCTCGAGGACGGCGGCCCATGCGCATCGATGCGGCCAGATCTACGTCCCGTTCCGCGAGATCGCCGAGGTCATCGGCAAGCGGTTGGACCCGTCCTCAACGTAGGCCGCCAGGCCCCTCGCGCGGGCGATGCCGATGAGGGCAGGCACGAAGCCGTGATCGCCTCGGCCATGCACCGTCGGCGGCATGCGCACCACCGAGACACGGACCCCGCGTCCGGCCAGCGCCACTCCTGCAGCAGGGAGTCGCGCTGGCGCGCCGGATCGGACGGCCGTTTCTGAATTCACTGGCCTGGCATACCTGGCGGCGGTCGAAGTCTTCCGGGCGCATGCGCGGGCAGTGTACGACTTCGGCACCACCGTGATGCAGTTCACCGTCGCCGACGTCGCCGACCAAGCGCCAGCCAGCACTGCGCGCCCATGGCCCCGCAGGCCCGCAACCAGGCCCAGGCCGTCTACGACTGGCTCGATGGCATTCTGTGACTCCGCACGCAGCCCGGCCGTGGCTGCCCCGCCCGGAACTCACCGGGCGTTCCACCTAGCGAAAACACTGCACCGCCTACTGGACGGCGCGGCTGGTGAGCGCTACACTCCGATAATTCCGAAATTATAAGACAAGCGCACTCCGGAGCTAGAGGGAATTCCTAGTCCTACGACCGCGGGAGCGTACGCATAAGTCTGTGAGTAGACGTTGTTATCTGGGGCCGAACGGGTGCCGAAGTCATATCCGCCGGTTCTGAGATAGCACTTGTCCTTGCGCGTCAAGAATCCGATTGCCCGGCGAATCAGGGAGAAGTCATGTCCGAGACCGAGGGCGGCCGCATGAGCAGCGTCAGCTTTAGCCGAAGACATCTATTAATGTCGTCCGGGGCAATGGCCGGAGCGGTGGCGCTATCTGGCCTTGCCGCCGCCTGCAGCAGCTCCGCGTCCACCGCCAAGAGCGGGACGGCGGCTGCGGCGCGCGACACTCTGCACTACGCGGAGGCGGGTGCGTTCACGAGCCTGAACCCCTGGGACCGCGGGCCGGTATCAGAGGACATTTTCAATCAGGTCTTCTCCCGGCTGGTGTATCTCGACATCAGCGGGAACCCGGTGGCCGACCTGGCGCAATCATGGAAGCTCGCCGCCGATTACACGAGCATTGAGCTAACCCTGCGTCCGGGGCTTACCTGGCATGACGGGACCAAGGTTACCTCTGCGGACTTCGTCCGGATGTTCGGCTACTTGACCGAGCCTGCCCTTAAGACCTATGTGGGCGTGGAGATCATGCAGGGCCTGTTCGGCCCGGTTTCCGGCGTCAAGGCGCCGGACGACGCCACCGTGCTCCTGGAGTTCAGTCAGCCGGTCCCGTACGTCATGACGCTGCTCAGCTACTGGTACCTCGTGAACATCGACGATCCGAGCGACCCCAACTTCCTGGCGCACATCCCGGTGGGGACCGGCCCTTACAAGATCGCTACCTTCAACGAGCAGACCGGCGCCACCCTCGCGGCGTTTGACAACTACTACGCGGGCAAGCCAGCGCTCAACAGCATCCAGTTCGATACCTTCAGCAGCGGGACTTCCCTGGTGTCGGACCTGACGTCGGGCCTGGTCCAGGGCGTCCTGGCCAGCAACTACGCGGAGCTGAAGTCGGTCAGCAAGGGCTCAGGGTTCTATCAGACCCGTGCCACCCAGGGCGTATGGGACCTCATGGTCAACTGCGCCAAGGCGCCCTACAACAATGTCGCGGTGCGGCAGGCGCTGTCATACTCGCTTGACCGCAAGCAAATCGCCAGTGCGGCTTTCTTCGGCGAAGAGAAGCCGGTGTGCACGCCGTTCTTCTCGCCGACCTGCACCGGCTACCTGGAGGACCTGGTGAATGCCCAGTCCTTCGACCTGGCCAAGGCCAAATCGCTGCTGGACTCGGCCAGCGTCCACGATCTCACCATCACGTTCCCGTATCCCACGTCCTACCCGTCCCTGGAGACGCTCGCCGAGATCTGGCAGGCAGACCTGGCGACGCTGGGGGTCACCCTCAAGATCCAGCCCATAGGCGCGGCCGAGTGGGGGGACACGCTCCTGGCCAGCCCGCAGACCGACGTGCTGATCTGGAACAACGGCCGGTGCCTGCTCGATGGCGCGATCTTCTGGTCAACACAGCTCAACTTCGTGTCGGACCAGTCACTGGCGGTGGGCTACTCGGACCCATCGATGGCCGGCCTGATCGCCGCGGGCGCCAAGGAGACCGATAACGCCAAGCGGAAAGCTATCTACCAGCAGCTCAACAAGAGCGTGGTGGACAGCGCCCATTGCATATCGATTGTCACCTACTCCGATGTGTGGGTGTGGTCGTCGGACGTGCGCGGCCCGTCGTGCGATCTCGTCGCCAACCTGCAACTCGGAAAGGTCCGCCTCACGTGACACGCAACAGCCGCCTGCTGAGTTCCCTGGCAGCCGGGCGACCGGTTACCGGGTTCGCGCATATGGTCCAGGATCTGGCGGTCACCGAGATCTTCCAGGACGTCGACGTCGATTTCGTGCTGATCGACATGCAGCACATTGCCATGACGATCGAGACGCTGCAAAGCGTGCTTATCGCGCTGCGATCGCCTGCCTCGGTGATGGTGCGCCCGACGTCGAACGACCCGGTCCTGATCGGCCAGATCCTGGACGTCGGCGCCGACGCGCTGATCGTCCCGATGGTCAACAGCGCGCAGGACGCGCGGCGGGCGATCAGCGCGGCCAGGTACCCGCCGGATGGCACGCGGAGCTGGGGGCCACGCCGCACGTCCTGGCTTGGCGGATCAGCCGAGTACGCGCGAGACGCGAACGACAGCGTCGCCGTATTCACGCAGGTGGAGACGGCCGAAGCGGTTGAGAACCTGGACGAGATCCTGGCTGTCCCCGGCCTGGCGGGCGTCATGATCGGCCCGGGCGACCTCGCGATCTCGCTCGGATACTCCGATGATCGTGACAATCCGGCGGTCGAGCGGGCCATCCAGGGCGTCCTTGACAGGTGCCGCGAGACGCGAATACCGTTCGGGTTCTTCGCGGCCACGACAGCCCAGGCGGCTTACTGGATGGAGCGCGGCGCGCTCGTGATGACGTGCGGATCGGACGTGGGAATTGTCGCCGCCGGAGTATCCGAGCTGGCCGCATCGCTCCGGTCAATGGCAAAGGCTGGCCGCGTGACCGCCGGGAAAGGCGGCTAATCGCATGTGGCGCTATGCAGTGGTCAGGCTCGGACAGTTCGTCGTCACGCTCTTCATCGCGTCGATCGTCGTGTTCCTTGTCATCCAGCATGCGCCAGGTAATCCGGTGACGTTTCAGCTGGGCCTCAACGCTACCCATGCCGAGATCGTCAATGAGACCCAAAAGCTCGGGCTGAATGCACCGCTGCCGCGCCGGTACATCATCTGGCTGTCGCAGGCGGTACACCTGAACCTCGGTGTCTCCTTCACCACGGGCCTTCCGGTCACCACGACGATCAAGGCCGCGTTCGGGAACACCTTGCGGCTGACCGTCCTGGCCGTGCTTCTGGGGCTGTTCATCGGCATTCCGCTGGGACTCTTCGCCGCGATGCGCCGTGGGACCAAGATCGACGCGGTGATTTCGTCATGGGCAGCCATCGGGCTGAGCGTGCCGAACTTCGCCGTCGGGACGATCTTGATCCTTGTGTTGGCGGTGCACTTCAGGCTGATGCCATCGGCCGGCGCGGGCACCCCCGGTCAGTCGCTGCTGTCCACGCTGCGGTACACGATCATGCCGGCCCTCACCCTCGCGATCCCTTTCGCGTCGGTTGCCACCAGGTATGTGCGCATGGAACTCGGCGAGGTCATGGGGCAGGCCTACATCCTGACCGCGCGCTCGCTGGGGCTCAGGCCGCGGACGGTTCTCTACAACGGATGGCGCAATGCGCTGATACCGACCATCACGGTGCTGGGGATGCAGACCGCCCAGCTGCTCGGCGGGGCAATGATCACCGAGACCGTCTTCTCGTACCCGGGTCTTGGCTATCTCACGATCCAGTCGATTCAGGATCTGGACTATCCCGTAGTCGAGGGAGTCCTCCTGCTGGCCGCCGGCATCTTCCTGGTGGTGATGTTCCTCGTTGACATCGTCGTGGCCATGGCCAATCCCCGGGTACGGCTAGGAGGCCGATGATGGCCGCAGCCGGGTCCGCCATCCGCGCCGCGGACGTGCTGGCGACGACGGGCACGGCCCGCCGTCATGACTGGCGGTTCATAGTCGGCGGTGTCGGCGTCGGCATCTTCGTCCTTGCGGCGATCTTCGCTCCGGTGGTTGCCCCGTACGCCCCTGACGCCCTCAACGTGGCGGCTCGTCTGGAGCCGCCGTCCTACAGTCACCTCCTGGGCACGGACCAGCTCGGCCGCGACATCCTCAGCCGGCTGCTCTACGGCCTCCGGCCGTCGCTGGAGGCAAGCCTCGCGGCCGTGGCCCTGGCCGCCCTGGGCGGCACGGTCCTGGGCCTGGCGGCCGGATACTTCGGCACATGGCTGGACGAGATCACCACCCGGGTGCTCGACCTGCTCATCGCCTGGCCGTCGGTATTTCTCGGGATAGCCATCGTGCTGGTGCTCGGGGCCGGCGAGTCGGAGATTATCCTCGCGATCGGCTTCGCCGAGCTGCCGGTCTTCGCTCGCCTGGTGCGCTCCATCGCGATCGTGAACGCCGCATCGGAACATGTGGAGGCGGCCCGGGCCATGGGTGCCTCGCACGTGCGCATTATGCGGGTGCACATACTGCCCTTCGTGTTCCTGCCCATGGTGGTGCAGTTTGCGATAGCGGCCCCGCAGGCGCTGGTCGCCGAGGCGGGACTGAACTACCTGGGCCTCGGTACCCAGCCACCCAATCCGTCCTTGGGTGCGATGGTGAGCGAAGGCCAGACATATATCTCCCAGTCCTCCGGCCAGGTAGTGTTCCCGGTCATCGTCATCGCCCTCCTGGTCATCTGCCTGACCCTGATTGCCGACGGTCTGCAGGACAAGCTGGATCCACATCGCCGGAGGGTCCTGTCGTGAGGCCGGCCCATGGGGAAACCGCCGAGTCTGAGGGAGCGGTCCCGTCCCCCGCCCCGGCCGGGAATGATGCCGCCCCAGCCCGCAGCGACGCCGACCCGGCCGAGGTCGCGGGCATGGCTCCGGGCGTGCCCGTGGCGAGCCCGCCACGGGCTGCCGACGAGCCGCTGCTGACAGCCCGCGAGCTCTGCGTGACCAGGGCCCGCCCGGGCGCCGACGACGTATTCGTGCATGGCGTCTGCCTGACCGTGCGCAGGCACCAGACGGTTGCGATTGTGGGGGAGTCCGGCTCCGGCAAGAGCCTGACCGCGCTCGCCCTGACGAAACTGACGCCCCCTGGATTCCGCGTGACCGCCGAGGTGCTGCGGCTCGATGACACCGACATCGCGAGCCTGCCCGAATCGGGGCTGCGTGAAATCCGCGGCAGGCGCATATCGATGGTGTTCCAGAATCCCATGTCCGCACTCAACCCAGTGATCCCGGTCGGCCGTCAGATCACCCAGGTGCTCAGCCGCCACAAGGGCCTGCGCGGGCGGCGAGCCAGGGACCGGGCCGTCGAGCTGCTGAACCTGGTCGAGGTGCCGGATCCGGCGCGCCGGGTCCGGCAGTACCCGTTCGAGATGTCGGGCGGGATGCTCCAGCGAGTGATGATCGCCATGGCGCTCTCCTGCGGGCCGGACCTGCTGATCGCCGATGAGCCGACCACGGCGCTCGATACCACGTTGCAGGCCCAGATCATGGAATTGCTGCGGCAGCGCCAGCGCGACCTCGGCATGGGATTGCTGCTTATCTCGCACGACCTCGGACTCGTGGCCAGCGAGGCCGACGAGGTCAACGTCATGTACGCGGGGCGCGTTGTCGAGCACGCGGACGTGAAGACCCTGTTCGAGTCCCCAGCCCATCCCTACACCAGGGCGCTGCTTGGTACCGTCCGGGAGATCGCCTCGGTCACCCAGAACGACCTGGCGCCGATTCCTGGCGCGCCCCCGCGACTCGAGCAGCCGCCGCCAGGCTGCCCGTTCGCTCCCCGTTGTCCGATGGTCCTTGACCGCTGCCGGGCGGAGCTACCCGAGCTGCGTCGCATCCGGGACAGCCAGCAAGCCGCGTGTCACAGGGCAGGCGAGTGATGGGGAACGTCGCGGGTCTCGACGACAGGACGGTGCTCGAGGTATCGGACCTGGTGGTGAGCTTTCGCGGGGCTCGCCGTGTCGGGCTCGCCGAACACCGGGCCGTTCGCGCGGTGGACGGCGTCTCGCTGCGGATCGGGTCACGGGAGACGCTGGGATTGGTGGGCGAGTCGGGGTCGGGCAAGAGCACCACCGCGCGGGCGATTCTCCAGCTCGTGCCGGCCCGCTCGGGCTCGGTTACCTTCGAGGGGGCCGATCTGCGGTCGGCCGGGAGGGGCGGCCGGCGAAACCTGAGACGTCATGCGCAGATGATCTTTCAGAACCCGCTGGGGAGCCTCAATGCGCGGATGAAGGTCGGCAGCATCATCCGGGAACCGCTGGATATCCACCAGATCGGCGACCGGCCCGCCCGCCAAAGCCGGGTCCAGGAACTGCTCGAGCTGGTGGGGCTGCCGGCGGATGCCGTCAATCGCTATCCGCACGAGTTCTCGGGAGGCCAGCAGCAGCGGATAGCGATCGCGCGGGCACTGGCGCCGGAGCCCTCGCTGATCATCTGCGACGAGCCGGTGGCCGCGCTGGACGTGAGCATTCAGGCCCAGATCCTCCAGCTGCTCAAGGACTTGCAGCGCACGACGGGCGTCTCCTACCTGTTCATAGCCCACGACCTGAACGTGGTGCGGCACGTATCGCGGCGGACCGCGATCATGTACCTGGGCAAGATCGTGGAGGAGGGGCCGAGCCTGGCGCTCTTCGGCGCGCCGCGCCATCCCTACACGCAGGCGCTGGTCTCCGCGATCCCGGTTCCGGATCCGTCTGCCCAGCAGCGCCGCACGGTGCTGCACGGGGAGATCCCGAATCCGGCGGACGTCCCGTCGGGCTGCCGCTTCCGGACCCGCTGCCGTTATGTCAGGGAGCGCTGCGCAACGGAGGAGCCCCGCTTGCAGCCAGCCTCCGACGGGGTGTCCGTCGCCTGCCACTTCTGGCGGGAGATCGCCGAGGGCTCGCACAAGCCGGCGGACGGCATCCCGGCGGACGGCCCGCCGGGGTCGGCTTGACCGCTGCAGGGCCGGCCCGGCAGCCAGAGACGGCGGTTTCTCTGTATGAAACGGTTGCGCCATCAGGCGGAATCAGTAGAATATATAACGTAATGTCCTTTGGCTCACCCAGGCGGCAGACAATAACGATTAAGGGCGAGACTTGAGATGCTGAGCAGTACGAAGTCGTGGTCCAGCGATCTCCGGCAGCGGGCCCTTGACTGCCTGCCCGGGGGAGTCAACTCGAATGTCCGGCTCGAGTGCTCTCAGCAATTTTTCGTGCGCGCTTCTGGTGCACGGATGTGGGACCCAGAAGGCAACGAGTACGTGGATTATGCGCTCGGGCAGGGACCGATGCTGCTCGGCCACGGAAACGCCGCCATTAATGACGCGGTGGCCAGTGCCTGTGCGGACGGCATGGTCTTTAGCGCGCAGCATCCCCTCGAGGTAGAGGCAGCCGAGCGGATCCTCGGCGCCCTGGGCTGGGCCGAGCGCGTCCGCATCGGCCTGACCGGCTCGGAAGCCGTGCAGGCCACGCTGCGGATAGCGCGGGCGGCGACGTCGCGCGAGAAAATCGTGCGCTTCGTCGGGCACTACCACGGATGGATGGACAACGTGCTGCTCCCGCTCAACGCGAGCGAGGTGACCTCAGGGAGCGCCGGACAGCTCACCAGTGCGCTGGAAGGCACGCTCCTGACCCGATGGAATGACCTGCCCAGTTTCGAGGCATTGCTCGAGGCTCACGGCCACGAGATCGCCGCCGTGCTCATGGAACCGGTGATGCTGAATTCCGGATCCTTCGAGCCTGTCCCCGGTTTTCTCCAGGGTGTCCGGCGGGCCTGCGATGAGCGGGGCATCGTGCTGGTCTTCGACGAGGTGATCACCGGCTTCCGGGTGGCGCTGGGCGGTGCGGCCGAGCGGTACGGAATCGTCCCGGATCTCGCCACCTACGGCAAGGCCATGGCGGGCGGCTGGCCGGTGGCGGCGTTCGCCGGGCGCGCCGACTTGATGGGCCTGCTCAGTGACGGCCGGGTCAACCACTCCGGCACGTTCAACGGCTCGGTGATGGCGTCGGCGGCCGTTGTCGCCACGCTGGCGATCCTCAAGGACGAGCCGCCCTACGAGACGATCACCGCGTACGGCTCGCGGCTGATGCAAGGCCTGACCGCGCTCGCCGATGGCCTGGGCGTCCCGCTGCGGGTGGCCGGACTGCCGATGGCTTTCACGGTCAGCCTGGAGCCCGCAGCCGCGGCCGCGGCGTCCGGCGGTGCGCAGTCCCGGGCGGCCCGGGCCATCGCACTGCACCGGGCGTTCGCGGAGGCCGGAATCTGGACCACGACCAGAGGTCTCTGGTTTGTCTCGGCCGCTCACGGCGAGCCGGAGTACCGGGCCACGCTGGAGCGTGCCGAACGAGCGCTGGCGGCGGCCAGGGAAGCGGGGCGCACTGAGCCGATGCCGACCCGCTTGCCATGAGCACGAGCTGGCTGCGCTGCGTCGCCTGCGGCCGCGACCTCGAGGGCGGCACGCTCGCGGCGTCGTGCCCTGCCTGCGGCGGCGAGCTGGCGGTCGAGTATTCCTCGCCCCGGCCCAGCGCCGCCGAGGGGCCGGGGATCTTCCGGTTCGCCGGGCGTCTCCCCATCTCCTCGCCCGGGCAGGCGATCAGCCTTGGAGAGGGCGATACTCCACTGATCAGCCTGAACGGGACGCCCGGTGGTGGCCCTGGCCCAGGGCGGCTGCGGGTGAAGTGCGAGCACATGAACCCCACCGGCTCGTTCAAGGACCGGATCGCGGCCGTGGCGGCGACGATCATGGCCGAGCGGTCGATCGCGGGATGCGTCGGCACCTCGTCGGGTAACGGCGGTGCGGCCATGGCCGCGTACGCCGCGCGCGGCGGCCGGTCCTTCATGGTTTTCATGCTCACCGATACCGTGCCGCAGAAGCTGCTCCAGATCCGGGCCGCCGGGGCGCGCGTCGCGCTCCTTCGCGGTCTCGGACACGACGCCGCGGCGACCGAGTTCGCGGCCGGGACCATTGTGCGCGCCGCGCTTGCCCGCGGGCTCCTGCCGTTCATTACCGCAGCGCGCTTTGCCCCCGAATCCATGGAGGGAGCCAAGACGATCGCCTACGAGCTCGCCGAGCAGGCCCCGGCGGCGACAGCCGTTTACGTGCCGATCGGTGGCGGGGGGCTGTTCTCGGCCATTGGGCGCGGATACCGCGAGCTCGCAGAGGCGGGTGGGGTGGGTGGCTGGCCAGCGGCCGGCTCCCCGCGGCTGGTCGCCGTCCAGCCCTCGGGCTGCGCCACCATCGCCGGCCTGCGGGCCGGGCGGGGAACCGGGCTTGACCGGCCGGTCGAGACCAAGCTGTCCGGGCTCCAGGTGCCGGTGCTCTTTGACGCCCGGGGCGTGACCGCGGCCATCGAGTGGTCGGGCGGCCACCATGTGGAGGTCGACGACGACGACGTGTTCAGGCATCAGGAGCGGCTGGCGCGCCAGGAGGGGATCATGCTCGAACCTGCCGGCGCAGCCGCGCTGGCTGCGGTCACGGCCGACCTCCGCCGCGGAGCGCTGGGCCCGGACGACGACGTGATCGTCATCGGAACGGGCGCCGGGTACAAGGACGTTCAGGCGCTCGACCGGATAGCCGGGGAGGAACAGCCGGTCCTCTGCGGCATCGACGAGATCGACGAGATGCTATCCACCGTGGGCGGAGACGACGATGGCTGATCTTGGCGACCTGTTCTCGCTCGAGGGCCGGGTGGCGATCGTGACCGGCGCGGCTGGGCTGTACGGGCGCCCGATCAGCGACGCACTGGCTGCCGCCGGCGCGACGGTCGTCCTGGCGGCGCGCGGAGTCGACGCCATCGAGGCATTCGCTGCCGAACTCGGGTCCAAGGGGTATTCCGCCCTCGGCCATCAGTTCGACCAAGCCGACGCGCACTCGGTCGATCTCCTCTGCGATGACGTGCTGGCGCGCTTCGGCCGCATCGATGTGCTCGTCAACAATGCGGTACACCGATCTGGCAGCGACTTTCTCGGCACCCGGGGTGAAGACTTCGAGGCCACCCACCGGGTGAACGGGACCGGCCTATTCCGCATTACCCAGCGCTGCGCGGGCGCGATGGCAGAAGCAGGGTCCGGGTCGATCATCAACGTATCGTCCATCTACGGTGCCGTGGGGCCGGACTTCACGATCTACGCCGAGACCGGCATGACGAACGCCCCCAGCTACGCCTACGACAAAGGAGGGATGATCGCTTTCAGCCGCTATCTCGCCACCTGCCTCGGACCGCAGGGTATCCGGTCCAATTGCCTCGTCCCAGGCGGCCTCGAAACCGAGCAGGACGAGCGGTTCATTGCCGCATACTGCCGTCGCACGCCACTGCGGCGCATGGCCGAGGTCGATGACGTCAAGGGCCCGGTGCTCTTCCTGGCCTCAGACGCGTCGCGTTATGTCACCGGAGTTACGCTCCCGGTCGACGGCGGCTGGACAGCGCAATAGCATGCCTGTTACGACCGGCCTTCTCGTGAACGGGCCGTTGTATGCCGGAGCGGCCGCCCCCGCCCGAGGATCCGCTGATAGAAGGACGTGATGCTGTTGTCGACGGAACGAGATGGCAACAGGCCAAAGCGGACGGGCGCGCTTAGGACGGAAGCCTCCACGGTGGACAGCGAGCCCTTATTGTCTATTCGCGCTGTTGAGCGAGTGTGCGACATCTTTGACTTGCTTCAGGATGCCGACCAGGGCATGACGCTGACCGAAATAGCGGAACGCGTTAGCCTGCCGAAGAGCACCGCATACCGGTATTTGGCTGCGCTCGAAAAACGCAGCTACATCGAGCGGGACGACGACACGAATATCGTTCGGCTCGGCTTCGCTTTCCGGCCGAAGTCCAGCCGCCGGATGGACGAGTTCATCGAGCTCGCGCGATCAGCTCTTGAAGCTATGCGTGACCGCACGGGCGAGACGGTTAATATCGGTGTCCTTGACGGCGGGCAGTACGTGCACCGGCTGGTCGTGGAGAGCGGCCACATCATGCGCCTGGCCGCCCGGCCGGGGGAGCGGGGCATGATTCACTCGACCGCCATCGGCAAGGTGATCGCTGCTCAGCTGCCCGCTGAGCGGGTGCAGTCGATACTTGAGATCGAAGGATTGCCCCGAGTCACCGAGCGCACGATCACCACCGCCCCGGCTTTCATGGCGGAACTGGAGAAGGTGCGCCGTCAGGGCTATGCGGTCGATGACTGCGAGAACCAGGAGGACGGTCGGTGCATCGCGGTTCCGATCAAGGGTGTTGACGTCGCGATGGGGCTGAGCCTGAGTGCTCCCGTGCGGCGCGTCCGGCGTTCCGACGTCCCGGGGCTGGCCAAGGCGCTGCAGGAACTCGCTAGCCGCCTGGCCGCGCAGTACCGGAGCCTGCCCGACTGATCAGCGGGCGGCTCGCCGCGTCAGTACGACAGCCACCCACCGTCGACGACCAGCGTCTCACCGGTTATGTACCCGGCGTCGTCCGAGCAGAGGAACGCGACCGCGCGGGCGATGTCTGAGGGTGCCCCGCGCCGTCCAAGCGGTGAGCGGCGCTCCCACCATTCGCGGCCGCCGGCATCGTAGGGATTGCGGGGCGGCTTGGAGCCGTCGCCGGCCACGTCGATGTCGCCGGGAGCGACCGCCGCCACCCGGATTCCATGCGGGGCCAGTTCGAAGGCCATACCGCGGGTCATGCCGACGATGGCGGCCTTGCTCGCGACGTAGGCCGTCGAGCGGTACTGCGCCGCGAATGCCCCGACCGAGGCGATGTTGACGATCACCCCGCCGGAACCGGCCATGAGGCGGGCGGCGTCCCGGCTGCACCGGAACGCGGCCTTGAGATTGACGTCGATGATCGCGTCGAGCTGCGCGTCGGGGAACTCAAGCAAGTCCCCGGTCGCGGGCTCGCCGGTCACGGCCGCGTTGTTCACCAGGATGTCGATCCGGCCGTGCAGGCCGATGCACGACGCGACGGCTGCCCGGCAGGCAGCCGCGGAGGCTAGATCGGCGCCGATGCCGCTGACATCCGTGCCGTCCACCCGCAGGCGCCCAGCCAGCTCGTCGGCGGAGTCCTGATCCGGCTGGACGATGACGACCCGCGCCCCTTCCGCGGAGAGGACCTTTGTGACGCCGGCGCCAATCCCGGTGCCGCCTCCGGTCACCAGGGCGACCCGCCCGTCGAATCTGGCCGGGGACCTGCCCATGCTGGCTCCTTTCGGCGGCTGGCCGCACAGCCCGTCCGGCTGATCCGCGCCACAAAGCCGTGCCCGTAAAATGGAATCGTAGTACCATTAGATGGGACACGATAGGCACCTTAATCGTGCCGTGATTCCAGCAGCCGGACGGCGGGAGGCTCCGATCGAGATCATCGCCGGTGTGCATCTCGTCGGGAGCGGCCGCCTGGGCCTGTGCCTCTCCGACGATCACGATTGCAACATTTACCTGGTCGAGGGCGGCAGCGATTCCGTTCTCATCGACGCCGGGTGCGGGCTGGGAACCGGGCTGGTGCTCGACGCTATCGAGTCGGCCGGGGCGCCACAGGTGTCACGGATCTTGCTCACGCACGCCCACCCGGATCACGCAGCGGGAGCCGCCGGGCTGGCGGCCGCGCTCGGCGCCGAGGTCTGGGCGTCGGCCCCGGTCGCCTCGATCCTGGAGGCAGGGGACGACGTGGCCTCGGGGCTCAGGACGGCGCTCCGGGCCGGGACATACCCCAAGGAGGTCCGCTTCGCCCCGACCCCGATTGCGGGAATCCTGGACGCGGGCACCGTCAAGGTCGGCGACCGCCAGATCGACGTCCTGGCCACTCCCGGTCACGCCGCCGGCCACCTGTGCTTCCGGCTGATGAGCGGTAGCGCCACGGCGATCTTTACCGGAGACCTGGTCTTCGCCAGGGGGCGGACGGCCGTGCTCGCCACGCCCGACACCGACCTCCGCCTGCTCGCATCCAGCGTCCGCACGGTCGCCGCATGCTCACCAGACATCCTGCTGCCCGGCCACTGCGAGCCGGTGCTGCGTGGCGCCGTGCGCCACGTCGGGACGGCTGCTGCCGCGTTCGACCTGGCCGCGCTGCCCGAGTCGCTGATCTGAGCCGGGCCGGTTAGCGGGCGATGACAGGCCGCCACCTGACCCTCGGGATCAGCGGATTCGGGTCGATCGGGCGCCGCCACGCTCGCGTGGCCGCCGCGGACGGCTGGCGCGTCGTCGTTTTCGATCCGGTCCCCCCGGCCGACGCCGAACTCGCTGACCTGCCCGCGCGCCCGGCGTTCGTAGACACGTTCGACGCTTTGCTTCATGCCGGGGTGCACGCGGTCGTCGTGGCCACTCCCGACGCCGCCCACGCCGCCCAGGCGATCGCCTGCTGCGAGCGGGGGATACCCGTGCTGGTTGAGAAGCCGCTCGCCGACACCCGCGAGGGGGCATGCGCGGTCGAGGCGGCCAGTCTTAACACGGGCACGCCGGTCCTGTGCGGGTATGTGCTGCGCCATAGCCCCGCGTTGCGTGCGGCCCGGGAGATGCTCCTGGCCGGGCAGATCGGCGCGCTGGCCTCGTTCCATGTCAACCTCGGCGCCTACGAGACACTGGAGTTCGCGCGCAGCCGGTTCGGGCCGGCGGATCGTGATCATCTGTATGTCGACTACAGCCACGAGTGGGACTACCTGTGCTGGTTGTTCGGGCCCGCGCGGCGGGTATGTTCCGCGGCCCGGACCGTCCATGACCTTCCGCTCGTTCAGGCGCCGAATGTGCTGGACGCGCTGATCGAGCTGGAGAGCGTCACCGGCTCGGCCCATCTCGACTACGTTCAGCGTCCCGGCTGCCGTGCGCTATCGGTGGTTGGGACCGGCGGAGTCCTCGACGTTGACGTTCCCGCGGGAACGGTAACGCGGCGCGATCTCGCCGGGGAGGTCCACGTGCGCCGGTTTAGCCAGGAGCGTGACGAGCTGTTCCGGCTGCAGTTGGCCAACCTGGCCGCGGTGGCCGGCGGAAGCCAGCCACCGCTGGTCACGGCGTCGGATGGCGTCCGGGCGGTGCAGATCGCCGAGGCCCTGATCGAGTCCAGCCGCACGTCGGGCTGGGTGCGCGTCAGCAGCTGACGCCGAAGAGCCGATTGCTGGCCGGCAGGCTCACCCGCTCCGAGAAATGATGCGTCATCGCCTCGCCCGCCCCGCCCTGCCCGCCCAGCTGAACCGGTGTCGGCACCTCGATCACGAAGTCAGCGAAGTCCGGTGCGTTGAAGGCGACGTATGCGGGCCTCAGCGAGTCCACCAGCCTGGGATAACGCTGGGACAGGTCGGGCAGCATGACCGGGCCGGTATCGACCTGGTAGCTATTCGTCTCATCATGGATGTTCATTGTCTTGACCGGGAACTCGATGATGGCCTGAAGCCCGGTCGTGGTATCGGACAGCGTGGTCTGGCCGACCAGAAGAATGCCTTCGTGAGTCGTCCGGCGGATGGCGTCGTTCGTCTGCAGCGGTTCCGCGTCCGGGTGGTCACTGAGCCCGTAGCGCTGGCCGTCCCACATCTGAAGTGCGGGGAGTGTCTCCCGGTAGCGCTCGTGCGGACGCACCCGGCGGCGGAAAATCAGTGCGTACTCGGGACCGAAGACCGGAAGGAAATCATAATTGTCGGGCAGGAACAGGTCCTTTTTCGCGAACGTGTCCTCACTCTTGCATGAGGCGCACTGGTAGTAGTCCTCTGTGGTCCCGGCGCTAGCATCAATAATCCTGGTCCGCGACTCAACCCAGAACCGGACCCGGTTGTCCGGCGTTATACCGAAGATGAACGACGTGCAATAGTTGAGTGGATTCACGGTCCGGTGATTCCCTTTCCCTCGATGTCAGCACGGTCAGCGGGGAGCGGTCCGAGCATGGCAATGCCATCGCCCGGTTTCACTTCAGCCGCCCGTCGCAGCATCATCACGGTGCCCTCTTGCTGGCTGCGTATCTGCTCGGCGACGCGCCCGTCGGCGTCGAGGATGTCGGCGAGCGGCGTTCCCGCCGCCACTGGAGCCCCCGACCGGACCCGGGTCACGCAGAAGCCAGCGACAGAGCAGGGGAACGAGGCGTCGGTGTTACCGTCGGCGCCGGTCAGCAGGATGGGCGGCGCCGTGGGGCCGGGCGCGGTATCGGTCATCCCCAGCCAGTGCATGACCCGCAGCAGGCCGTGAAAGTAGATGTCGAGGTCAGACCCGATCAGCCCGCCGCCGCCGCTGCCCTCGACGTAGATGGATGGCACGCCGAGCGCGTCGGCCGCGGACATGCTTCGCCCCGGGTTGCTGCCGACGTGCTCCCACAGGATCGGCGCCCCGAACGCCACGCAGGCTGCGCGGGCCCGCTGCCCGGCTGCTGCATCGACGACGTAGCCAGCGAAGACCGGCATCTCGTACGCTGCGCCCGCCGAGTGAAGGTCGATCAGCAGGTCCGCGCCCGCTATGACCTGCTCGGTGATGACGCTGGCAATCCGCTCGGTCACGCTGCCATCCGGGCGGCCAGGGAAGACCCGGGCCAGGTTGGCGCCGTCGACCGGGCTCGACCTCTGCCGGGCCGCGAAGGCCGGGGGGTTGGATACCGGCACGACCCGGACCGTCCCGCGCAGTCCCGACGGCCCGGCATCCTGCAGGTGCCGGAGCAGCAGCCGCGCGGCAGTGACGCCCTCGAGTTCGTCGCCATGGACTCCGCCCAGCACCGCGAGAACCGGGCCGGCCGCCGCGCCGGAGATCTCGTGAATTTCCAGGGCGTGCCCGCCCCCGAGGTCGACATCGCGCTTCATTGGCTGACCGATTCCGCGACCTGGTCGCCGGCCAGGCAGTCGGCGAGCTCGGCACCACGACGGAGCATGCGCTCGACAAAAGCGGGCAGCCCATCGTCGGCGGGTGTCATCGGCGGGCTGATGGTGCCGTGCCCGATCACGCCCCGCTGGCGCAGGGCCTCCTTGACCACGGCGAAGAACTGCGCCGAGAAGCTCGCCCCGGCGAAGGAGTAAGCGTAGAGGTCGAGCAGGCTGATCAGGTAGCCCTGAACCTGCGATGCCCCGGCCCAGTCCCTGAGCGCGACGCGGCGGATCAGCTCGACGTGGAATTCCGGAAAGACATTGGCCAGGCCGGCGATGGCGCCGTTATAGCCCGCGAGCATCGCGCCGTCGATGCAGTGCTCGCACCCGGTATACCTGACGAACCCGGCCAGGTCCGACGTGGCCTGCGACATGATCCGGCCCTTGACGAGGTCGCCGGACGAGTCTTTCACCCCCGCGATGCTGCCCTCCGCGCCAAGCGAGGCGACCAGTTCAGCGCCGAGCGAGACACCCACCCGGGTGGGAGCCTCGTACACGACGATGGGCGTATCGCAGGACTGGCCGACGGCACGGAAGTGCCTCGCCAGCTCCGGCTGTGCTAGTTCGAAGCCGGCGGGCGCGGCCACGAGCAGCGAGTCCGGCCCGAGGTCGGCCAGCACGGCGGCCTCGGCGGCCGCGTCCTTGGTCCCGTGCGTGGGAACGCCGATCATCAGGTGCGTCCGGCCGCGGGCGTGCTCGACCGCGATGGCGGCGGCCAGGGCCCGGTCGGCCGCGCCCAAGGCGACCGCTTCCCCTGATGATCCGAGGACGAGCAGGCCGTCCACCCCGGCCCGGATCTGGAAGTCCATCAGGCTGCGGAGCGAATCGCCGTCAACCGCGCCATCGGGCAGCAGCGGCGTGACCAGCGGAACCAGCACGCCCAGCGGTGGCAGCGGCATACGGCCGGAGGTGGGTGTCGGTGAGCCGCGCACGCCAGCTGACATGACCAGTCTCCTTCGCTGGGAAGAGCGGAATGGTTAGCCCACTGTCATAGAAATTGGAACAGGAATGCCACTAGATGAAACCTTAAGGGTCGGGATTCCCGGGTGTCAATGATCAAGACCCACGGTGGCAGGCGACGGAGTGCGGTGGGCCGTGCCTCAGCGGGCCACGGGCTGCCGTTAGCCCTGCGGCGGATAGGGGGTATCGGTTTCGAACGGGTAGAGCGGGCGGCGGCGCTGTATGTAGTGGAGTCGATGCAGATCGGCTCCGGTGACGCCGGGCGTGTCGACCTGGATGACTCTGCTGGCCAAGGGCCCGTAGCCGGCCAGCGGTGAGTGAACGCCCTTCGCGATGATCACCTTGAACGTGGTCGGGTCAAGGCCGAGGCTGGTCACCTGGACCGGGCTGATCGGCATCTGGGCCCGGCTGCACAGCACGAGCGTCTGGCCGGTATCCAGGCGCACGGCCGCGGTGGGGCCGGCGTCGAAGTACCGGATTCCGGCGTGGGTCGGCCCGGAATCCTCGTACCGGCCCGAATGCAGGGCCAGTACCGTGCCACGCCCGTGCACCGGCGGCCCGGTGAGCGGGTCGGCCTTTCCCCCGATGCTCAGCTGCACGTGACCGGCGACCCCGGCGGCGGCGCACCTAGCGGCAGCCTTCGGGTCGACGACGATCGTTATCAGGCTGGGAACACCGGCCCTCAGTGCCTCGGCCAGGATGTCGACCGAATCGCCGGGTGAGCCGCCGCCGATGTTGTCGCCGACGTCCAGCAGCAGCACTGGCCCGCCAGGCTCATCGCAGGCTAGGCGGAGCGCCTCCGCGGCCGACGCAGCCCGGCGGTCGAACTCGACCCGCCGGGCCCACACGCTTGCCGCCAGGTGCCGCGCGCGCGTGGCCGCCGCGCCCGGGTCGCCGTCGGTCACGACGATGACGCTCATCCCCATCTCGGGCACGTCCGCGTACGGATACCCCTCTGCGACGCTCGCGCTGAGCACGCCTGGTTCGTCGAGGCACGTCTCCAGGTCGGCGACGATGCCGTCCATCGGCGGGCCGCCGGTGTTCTGGCACAGGATGTTGAGCGCGGCCGGGACCTGCTCGAAGGCCATGGCCGGGCGGATGTCACCGCGCGCGGCCCCGGCGATGAGCCGAGCGACATCAACGGCGCGCTCATAGGCATCGATGTGCGGGTTGGTGCGATAGGTGACCAGGACGTCGGCGCGGGAGGCCATTGCGGTGCTGATGTTCGCGTGCAGGTCGAGCGCCGCGCCGATCGGCGTGCCCGGCCCGGCCACCTCGCGGAAGCGCCGCAGCAGGTACCCGTCGACGTCGGGAGTGCCCTTGGCAACGGCTGCCCCGTGCAGGGCCGCGAGGATCCCGTCGAACGGGCCGGACGCCTCCAGGGCCCCGGCCAGCTGGTCGGCCATCGTCGCCAGGGCACGGTCGGTGATCAGGCCGGACGGCGTCACCGTTACGTGCAACAGCGGCACGACTTCGACGCCCGCCCACTGCCCAGCGGCCAGGAAGCCAGCCATGGTCGTCCGGGCGCTGTCATGCTCGGCGCGGATCGCGTCGCCGCGGAGGATGCCTGCCGCCTCGAGGTCGGCCAGATCAGTCTCCCCGGCGGCGAATGTATTGGTCTCGTGTGAAAGGCCCAGGGCGGCCAGCCTGATCACGGCAGCGACCACCGGATGTACGCGGCGCGCCGCATCATCAAGATCACGTCCCATCAGTTGAAACTGCCGAACCATTTGGCAGAATAGGATTGCCGGTGCATTCCTGTCAACGGATGCCAAAGCGGTGCGTATGGCCGAACCGGGCGGCCACTCGGCTTCCGGGCAACGGTGCGGTTTGCCCGCCAGGAGCCCGCTGCGCCGCGGTCGGCTATCGCGATCCCCGGGCCAGCGCGGCGGCCGGGGCGGAAAGCCCAGGAGCCCCGGCCGTGATCACGACCAGGGCTCCTGACCTGCGATTTCGATGGGGGTGAGCGATGGGATTCGAACCCACGACATCCAGGACCACAACCTGGCGCTCTAACCAACTGAGCTACGCCCACCATGGCCGGGGCGGAAACCGCCGCACGGCTTCACAGAGCATACCGGGATCAGGTCAGCGATCAGAACCGGATCCGCCGGTCGAGCCCGCCTCGCTGCCCGGGGCTTACTCCCTGCCCGGCTCTGGCCCGCTACCCGGGCCCGGCTCGCTGCCACTGCCTGGCGTGCTGCCCGGGGCCGGCGCGTTGCCCAGGGCTGGCGTGCTGCCGGGGGCTGGCGTGCTGCCGGCCCCGTACCGGGCGGCGATGCTCCGCGCGGTCGCCGTGTCCGGCCCGGGCGGCGGCACGAAAATCGCCCCCCGGTAGTACTGCAGTTCCCGGATGCTCTCCTTGATGTCGGCGAGAGCGCGGTGCCCGCCGTGCTTCTGGGGGCTGGCGAAGTAGGCCCGCGGGTACCAGCGCCGGGCGAGTTCCTTGATGCTGGACACGTCGACCATCCGGTAGTGCAGGAACGAGTCAAGCTCCGGCATGTCACGGGCGATGAACGTGCGGTCGGTGGCGATCGAGTTGCCGCACAGCGGCACCTTCCTGGCCTCGTGCACGTTGCTCCGCACGTA
>Ga0335074_10003215_pt1 | contig 22223 bp, 17 predicted proteins | sample Lox_Sample_23_FD_206715 | JGI IMG/M metagenome (GOLD analysis project Ga0335074, IMG submission 206715) | Soil microbial communities from Loxahatchee National Wildlife Refuge, Florida, United States - Lox_Sample_2.3 | ecosystem: Environmental > Terrestrial > Soil > Wetlands | place: USA...
GCCACCTCGCTGCAGAACGCCTTCGACGACGTCGTCGCGGTCACCGGGCTGCTGTTCGCCGTCTTCTACATCCTCACCGCGGTGGCCACCCTGGCCTACTACCGGCGGCGCCTGCTCACCAGCGCCTGGGACGCGCTCATCCTGGGGATACTCCCGGCCGGCGCGGCCGGGTTCCTCGGCTGGATCGTGGCCAGGTCGCTGCAGGCCGCGCCGGCCCCGCAGATCTGGTCGCTGGCCGGCATCCTCGCGGCCGGGGTGGCGCTGATGCTGGTGGCCCGGTTCGGACTGCGCTCGCCGTTCTTCAGCATCCGCCGCGAGCACGACGCCTGACCCGCCCGGCATGGACGTCGCGACCGCGGTCGCCGCGCGGGTAGGTCCGCGCTGGCGGTCTCTGGACCCGCTGCTCCCCCGCCCCGGCCCGCTGCCCTCCGGCTGCGGCGTGCCGCTGATCGCCGCCGGGACCGGCCGGGAACCGTCGGCGGCGGCCGCGTGCGAGCACTGGCACGGCGAGCCCGGCTCGCTGGACCTGGCCTGGGGGGCGGCGCACCGGTTCCGGCTCACCGCCCTGGCCGCCGGTCCCCGGCCGGCCGCAGGCCTCGACGCACTGCTGTCCCGCTGGCGGGAGCACCTGGCCGACGTGCCGTACGCCGAGGGCGAGGACACCGCGGCGATCGTGACCTGGCCGAGCCGGGACGTCGCCGGCGTCCCGGTGCTGCTCCGGCACGGGCTGGTGCCGCTGAGCGTGGTGGCGGCCCGGGTCACCGGCCGCCACGCGCCGGCGGATCGGCGCGCTCTCCCGGTTCGGATCCGCCGGGCCGGGCCCGCCGACGGGCCCGCGGTGGTCCGGCTCGGGCTGGACACGATCCGGTTCGACGCGCGTCTCGGCGTCGTCACCGAGCGGCCGGGCACGTTCCGGGCCCTGCACGCCGAGGCGGCGGGCGCCCTGGCCGGCCCCGAGCCGTGGATATGGCTGGCCGGGTCCGGCCAAAGGCCGACCGGCATGATCTGGGTCCAGCCGCCCGCCGCCGCGGGCTGGATCGCGCCCATGACCTGCCTGGCACCGGCCGCCTACGTCTTGCTGCTGAGCGTGGCTGCGCGCGAGCGCGGCCGCGGCATCGGCGCCGCGCTGGCCGCCCGCGCCGATGACCAGATCGCCGCGGCCAACGTCGCGGTCACGCTGCTGCACTATGCCCTGCCCAGCCCGTTGTCGGCACCGTTCTGGGCCGGCCACGGTTACCGGCCGCTGTGGACCGAATGGCACGCCCGCCCCGCCCGCACGCTGCGCTGACCGGCCGCGGCTGGCACCTCGTGGCCACCCCCTGAGCGTGCCGCGCACAATGTTGGGTGATGCACACGTCAATCCAGAAGGGCGGCCATCCATGACCGGAGCAGAGGTCCTCGCGGCGCACGGCGTCACGCCGGAACCGACCCCGGCGGCGAGCACGGCGAGGTTCCCCGACGGCGCCCACTTCCGGATCGAGATCCCCAGCGTCGAGGGCCCGGCGGTGTTCCGGGCCGCGGTCGAGGCGGCGGTGGCGGCCGGCCTGACCGTCAACCGGGTATCGCAAGGCAGCGGCGCGATGCTGCTGGCCGCGTCCGAGCTGGCCGAGATGGCCCGCATCGGCGCGGACCACGGCATCGAGGTCTCGCTGTTCGTCGGCCCGCGGGAGGAGTGGGACACCGGCCGCTCGGCGCACGCCGCGGACGGCGCCGCCCTCGCGGGCCGGCTGCGCGGCGCCCGCCAGCTCAGGTACGCGATCGACGACGTGCTGCGCGCGGTCGAGCAGGGCATCCGCGGGTTCCTGGTCGGCGACACCGGCCTGCTGCAGCTGCTGTCGGAGATGCAGGCCGCCGGGCAGATCCCGGCCTCGGTGGTGTGGAAGGTGTCGGCCGTGCTGGCCCCGTCCAACCCGGTCAGCCTGCGCCAGCTCGAGCAGCTCGGCGGGTCCACCGTCAACGTGCCGTCCGACGTCACGCTCGGCCAGCTCGCCGAGATGCGGGCCGCCGCCTCGGTGCCGATCGACCTGTACGTGGAGGCGCCCGACGCGATGGGCGGCGTGGTCCGGGGCCACGAAGCGGCCGACCTGATCGCGGTGGCCGCCCCCATGTACGTGAAGTTCGGGCTGCGCAACGCCCGGCCGCTGTACCCAAGCGGGGTGCACATCGCCGGCGACGCCGCCGCGATCGCGCGGGAGAAGGTGCACCGGGCCGCGGTGGCGCGGGAGTGGATCGCGCGCAGCGGCCTGGACCTGGTGCAGTCCGGGCCCGGCGCCAAGGACCTTGGCGTTCCCGAGCCCTAGCCCCGGCGCTTGACACTCAGATACCAACGGTATTAGATACCGTTGGTATGAGAACGGGACTGAGCCGCGAGCAACAGGTCGAGCGCAACCGCCGCCTGGTGCTCGAGGCCGCCCGGCGGGTGTTCCTGGCCCGCGGCTACGCAACCGCGTCGCTGGATGCGATCGCCGAGGAAGCCGGGTTCTCGAAGGGCGTGGTCTACTCCCAGTTCGCCAGCAAGGCCGACATGTTCCTGGCCCTGCTCGAGGCCCGGATCAACGAGCGCGCGGAGCAGAACGAGCGGCTCGCCGAGCAGTTCGATGGCCGGCAGCTGGCGGCGGCGGTGCCGGAACTGGCCATGGCGCTGTGGCGGGCCGAGCCGGAGTGGATGCAGCTGGTGATGGAGTTCCGCCTGCACGCCGCCCGGGTGCCCGAGCTGAACCGGCGCTACGGCGAACTGCACGAGCGCACGATCGACCGGCTGGCCTCGGTCTTCGCGCGGCTGCATGAGCGGGCCGGCACCACGCCGCGCTACCCGGTCCGGGTCCTGGCCCAGCTGGCCCTGGCCATCAGCCGCGGCGCATGCCTCGAGGAGCTGGCCGACCCCGCGATCAGCCTGCCCACTCCGGAAATTATCAGCGAGCTGGTGCTGCAGACGGCCGCCGGAGCTGAGCGACTCGTTCACCCGGCATCCTGACGCACCGTCGCACGGCCACCTGCGGGTCAGCGTGGAGGGGCGGGCCGACCCGATCCTGCGCTACGGCCAGGCGGAGATCCATCCGCTGGCCCTGCGCTCGGTCCTGCTGGACACCCCGCAGGTGCTGGACTACCAGGTCCGCCAGACCGCCCGCGGCGTCGCCGTGAGCGTGCTGGCGGAGCGCGAGACCAGCCTGACGCCGCTGCGCGACCAGCTCTGCGCCGCGCTGGCCCGGGCCGGGCTGGCCGACCCCGACGTCACCGTCGAGGCCGTCCCCGCGCTCCCCCGCCACCCGCAGACCGGCAAGCTGCGGCGCGTCATCCCCGCCTGACCGCTACCTGTCCTCGGCGTACGCCTGCGGGCCCGGCGCGGGCGCCGGCTGCCCGGGCGCGGCGCCGGGCTCGGCGGAGGTCGCCGGCTCGGCCCCCGGCGCGGCCTGAGCCACGAAGTCCCGTCCGCGGATCAGCACGAACGCCGCGACCGCCGCCACCAGCGCGCCGATGCCGGCGACCAGCAGGATCTCGTTCAGCCCGCTGACGAACGCGGCCCGGGCGGCGTGCTCGGCGGTCCCCCGGCTGGCGGCCGGCACCGAGGCGAACACCCGGCCCGCCTCGCCCTGGCTGACCGCGGTGGCCAGGCCGTGAGCCTGGCCGGCCAGCGAGGTGCCGCGCAGGCCGTTCACGATGCCGTCGGTGAGCCTGGTCGCGAACAGCGTGCCGAACACGGCGATCCCGGTGGCCACCCCGACCTGGCGGAACGTGGTGTTGATGCCCGAGGCCATGCCGGCCGAGCGGTACGGGACCACGCCCACGGCGGTGTTGGCCAGGGCCGGGTTGACCAGGCCGGAGCCCACGCCGGCCACGACCAGGCCGGGGATCAGGTGGGTCCAGCTCGAGTCGGCCGCCAGGCCCGCCATGAGCAGCAGCCCGGCGCCGGACAGGGCCAGGCCGGTGCCGATCAGCAGCCGGGCCGGGACCCGGCTGCTCAGCCGGCCCGAGACGATCGCGGCCGGCAGCGTGACCGCCGACATGATCAGCAGCCGGAGCCCGGTCTGCAGCGCGCTGTAGCCCAGCAGGTCCTGCAGGTAGAGCACGATGTAAAGGAGCAGCGCGTACACGCAGCCGTTGACCGCGAACGCGGCGACCGAGCCGCCCGCGAACGTCGGCACCCGGAACAGCGACAGGTCGAACATGGGCGCCGAGCCGAACCGCTCCACGATCACGAACGCGGCCAGCAGCACGACCGCCGCGGCCAGGCAGATCGCCACGCCGATGTCGCCCCAGCCCTGCTCGCCGGCCCGGATCAGCCCGTAGACCAGGGCGATCAGCGCGGCGGTGAACAGGGTGAACCCGGGCAAGTCCACGCCCCGGCGGTTCGCGTTGCGGGATTCGGCCACCCGAAGGACGGTCACGGCGATCGCCACGGCACCGATCGGCAGGTTCACGTAAAAGATCCCGCGCCAGGTCCAGCCGGTGGTGATGACCCCGCCCAGCACCGGGCCGATCGCCACGGCCGCCCCGGTCACCGCGCCCCAGACCGCGAACGCGGTGCCGCGCTCCCGGCCGTGGAATGCCTGGGCCAGCAGCGCCAGCGAGGTCGCGAACATGATCGCGCCGCCGATCCCCTGCCCGGCCCTGGACAGCACCAGGAACACCGGGTCGGTGGCCAGCGCGCACAGCAGCGACCCGACGGTGAACACGGCCAGGCCGATCGTGAACAGCAGCCGGCGGCCGAACATGTCGGCCAGCGAGCCGGCCGTCAGCAGCAGGGCCGCGAGCGACAGCGCGTACGCGTCCACGACCCACTGCAGCTGAGCGAAGCTCGCGTGCAGGTCGTCCTGAATGCTCGGCAGCGCGACGTTCACGATCGTGACGTCCACCAGCAGCATGAATGTGCCCAGGCAGACCGCTAGCAGGGTCCACCACTTTCGTTCCACGGCTTGTCTCCCCTTCTCGCCGACCGGATCACGGTACTCACCCAGGGTCGGCGATAGCCTGGAGTTGCTTCCACATCCCGCGATCGATGTGCCGGATTCCGCCGAGACGGAGCGTAAAAGAAAGTGAAAGCATTTAATCTCGACCTGCTGGATAAGCAGATCATCCACGCCGTGATCATCGACGGCCGGGCTCCGTTCAGCCGGATCGCCGCGGTGACCGGGGTCTCCGAGCAGACCGTGGCCCGGCGCTACCGCCGGATGCACGGGGCGGGCGTGCTCCGGGTGACCGGCGTGCCGGACACCCAGCTGCTCGGGCACTCCGAGTGGGTGGTGCGGCTGCAGTGCGTGCCGGACGCGGCCGCGGCCGTCGCCGCCGCGCTGGCCCGCCGGCCCGACACGTTCTGGGTGCAGCTCATGTCCGGCGGGACGGAGATCGGCTGCGTGGTGAGGCCAACCGACGGCTCGCCGGACGACCTGCTGCTGCGGCAGCTTCCGGCCAGCCGGCGGATCGTGGCCATCGGCGCCCACCTGCTGCTGCACATGTTCCGCGGCGGCATGGACCACTGGCCGGGCGCCACCGCGGCGCTGACCGACGGGCAGGCCGCCGCGCTGTCCGCGGGCGCGACGGCGGGCGACGGCGGCCGGCCGGAGCCCCACCCGCTCGGCCCGGACGACCAGCGGCTGCTGGCCGCGATCGGGCGCGACGGCCGGGCCAGCTACGCCGAGCTCGCGCAGGTCACGCACTGGCACGAGTCCACGGTGCGGCGCCGGGTCGAGGACCTGCGGGCGGCGGGCCAGCTGTACCTGGACGTCGACGTGGACGAGGCGGCGTTCGGGATCACCACCCGGGCCCACCTGTGGATGTCGGTGGCGCCCGCGCGCCTGGCCGCGGTCGGCGAGGCGATGGCGCAGCATCCGGAGATCCCGTTCGTGGCCGCGACCACCGGGACCAGCAACCTGATGGCCAGCGTGCTCTGCCGGGACGACGAGGCGCTGTACCGGTACCTGACCGAGCGGATCGCCCGCCTCGACGGCGTGACCGCGCTCGAGGTCGCGCCGATCATGCGCACCGCCAAGCGAACGGCCACGATCCCCCAGCCGCTCCCGGCCAGCGCGTAACCCCGCGGCCCCGCGGCCCGGCGGCCGGCCCGCCGCGGCTCGTCAGGCGACCGCGTTGGGGCTGGCCGCCACCGGTATGGCCTCGCGGATCCAGACGCCGATCCGGTCCAGCAGGCCCGGGATCGCCTCCGCGCCGGACTCGGCGTGGCCGAAGCCGGGCACGATCCACAGGTCCTTGGGCTCGCGGGCCGCGGTGTACAGCCGCTCGGCGTGGTCCACGGGGAAGTACCCGTCCCGGTCGCCGTGCACGATCAGCAGCGGGGTCGGCGCGATCCGCGCCGCCGCGTCGGCGGGCGGCATCGGCACCGGGTCCCAGCGGCCGGAGCTGATCCGGGTGTTCAGCAGGCTCCTGGTCACCAGCCGGCCCAGCCGGTGCTCGACCGCCCAGTGCACCTTGCGCATCGGCCGGGTGCCCCGGTAATACCACCAGCCCGGGCCGCTGACCGAAACCACCGCGTCGGCCCCGCCGATCAGGGCCGCGTGCCGCAGCACGATCGACGCGCCCATCGAGAACCCGACGGTGGCCACCCGCCGGTAGCCGAGTTCCCTGGCGTAGCGCAGCGCGATGTCGACGTCGCGGATCTCCCGGTCGCCGAGCGTGGACTGCCCGCCGGACCGGCCGTGACCCCGGAAGTCGAACGTGATGACCCCGCTGCCGCGGTTCAGTCTCCTGGCCGCGTTCCAGACCGCCCCATGTTGCCAGTGCAGAGTGAAGCCGTGCGCCATCACGATCGCGACGTCGTCGTCGCCGACCAGGTGGACGGCGTCGATCGCGACCCCGTCGTCGGTTACCAGCGTGGTGGCCTTGGGAATGGGACGTGTCATATCCCCATTCTGCGCGAGACCGGGGCCCGGGCGCTCCAGGCGCCCCGTCCTCTGGTGCGCGGGCCGGCGGGTGCGGCAGGCTAGTGCGGCAGGCTCGTCCTGTGCTGCCCGATACCACCCGATCCGCCGCGCCAGACCGGAGGCACCATGCCCGTGCTCGACGAGCTCATCTCGGCCATCCGGGCCGACACGATCGAGGTCATCGACCTCACCGCCCGCCTGGAGGCGGAGACGCCGGTGATCAGGCTGCCCGAGCCCTTCGGCAACACCACGTCGTTCGCGCTGCACGAGATCAGCCGGTACGACGACCGCGGGCCGGCCTGGTACTGGAACGACATCACCACCGGCGAGCACACCGGCACCCACTTCGACGCGCCGGTGCACTGGGCCACCGGGCGCGACGGCGAAGACGTCTCGCAGGTGCCGGTCACCCGGCTGATCGCGCCCGCCGTGGTGCTCGACTTCAGCGCGGAGGCGACGGCCGACCCCGACTTCCTGCTCGAGATCGAGCACGTCAAGGGATGGGAATCCGAGCACGGGGCGCTGCCCGACGGCGGCTGGTTGCTGTACCGGACCGGCTGGGACGCCCGCTCAAATGATCAAACCTCTTTTTTGAACGCGAATGAAACGGGCCCGCATACACCGGGAATCTCGATTGAGTGCGCGCAATGGCTGGCGCGCGACACGCCGATCGTCGGGCTGGGCGTGGAGACCGTGGGCACCGACGCGGGCACGGCGCACTCGTTCGACCCGCCGTTCCCCTGCCACTCCTCGCTGCTCGGCGCGGGCAAGTACGGCCTCACCCAGCTGCAGAACCTGGCCCGGCTGCCGGTCACCGGCGCGGTGGTGATCGCGGGCCCGCTGCCGATCACCGGCGGGTCGGGCAGCCCGTGCCGGGCGATAGCCCTGGTCGAGCGCGCCTGATGACTGACCAGCCGGGCGTGCCGGATCCGGGGGGCCTGCCGGTCACCGAGGCCGTGGCCGAGGTGCTGACCAAGCTGGGCGCGGACACCGTGTTCGGCGTGGTGGGCAGCGGCAACTTCGTGGTCACCAACGCGCTGATCCGGCGTGGCGCCCGGTACGTGGCGGCCCGGCATGAGGGCGGGGCCGCGGTGATGGCCGACGCCTGGGCCCGGCTGACCGGGCGGCCCGGGATCGTGTCCGTGCACCAGGGCCCCGGGCTGACCAACGCGGTGACCGGGATCACCGAGGCGGCCAAGAGCCGGACGCCGCTGATCGTTCTGGCCGCGGACGTCGCCTCGTCGGCGGTCCGGTCCAACTTCCGGATCGACGTGGCCGCCCTGGGCGCGTCGGTCGGCGCGGCCGTGTTCCGGCCGCGGACCCCCGGGTTCGCGGTGGACGAGACGGTACGGGCCTACCGGACCGCGCTGGCCGGGCGGCGGACGGTGGTGCTGGCGCTGCCGCTGGACGTGCAGGCCGGTTCGTGCACGATGCCCGCTGCCCTGCCCCCGGTCGGCCCGGCGCCGGCCCTGGCTCCGTCCGCCGCGTCCGTCGCCGCGCTGGCCTCGGCGCTGTCGGCGGCCCGGCGGCCGGTGTTCATCGCCGGGCGCGGGGCGCGCGCGGCCGGGGCGCGCGCCGATCTCGAGCTGCTCGGCTCGCGGTGCGGGGCGCTGCTGGCCACCTCGGCCGCGGCCAAGGGCCTGTTCCGGGGCAGCCCGTGGGACCTGGACGTGAGCGGCGGCTTCGCCTCGCCGCTGGCCGCCGAGCTGATCCAGGACGCCGACCTGGTCGTCGGCTGGGGCTGCTCGCTGAACATGTGGACGCTGCGGCACGGGCGGCTGATCGGCCCGGACGCGACCGTGGCGCAGGTCGACGACGACTCCTCGGCGCTCGGCGCGCACCAGCCGGTTTCGCTGGGCGTGACCGGCGACGTCGCGCTGACCGCGGGGGCGGTGGCCGATGTGCTGCCTGCCGCGGCGCCCGAGTTCACCGGGTACCGGTCGGCGGAGCTGCGGGACCGGCTCGCGGCGCAGGTGCGCTGGCGGGACGTGCCGTACGAGGACGAGGGCTCGGGCTCGGGCGGCCAGACCCTGATCGACCCGCGCACGCTGTCGATCGCCCTGGACGACATGCTGCCCGCCGAGCGTCTCGTGGCCGTCGACTCGGGCAACTTCATGGGCTTCCCGAGCATGTTCCTGTCGGTGCCTGACGCCGACGGGTTCTGCTTCACCCAGGCCTATCAGTCGGTCGGCCTCGGCCTGGCCTCGGCCATCGGCTCCGCGATCGCCCGGCCCGACCGGCTGACCGTGGCGGCGCTGGGCGACGGCGGGGCGCTGATGGGGATCAGCGAGCTGGAGACCGTGGTCCGGCTGGGCCTGCCGATGGTCATCGTGGTCTACGACGACGAGGCGTACGGCGCCGAGGTGCATCACTTCGGGCCGGACGGGCACCCGCTGGACACGGTGCGGTTCCCGCCGACGAAGATCGCGAAGATCGGGCGCGGGTTCGGCTGCGAGGCGGTGACCGTGCGCCGGCGCCGGGATCTTCGGCCGGCGGCGGCCTGGCTGGACGGGCCGCGCACGGCGCCGCTGCTGATCGACGCCAAGGTGACCTCGTCGCACGGCTCGTGGTGGCTGGAGGAGGCGTTCCGGGGTCATTGACGCGCGGGCCTGGGCCGGGCCGGGTACCGCCCCCCAGCGGATCCCCGGCCCGACTACCCGTCCGTGCCCCCGTTCAGGTCACGGCGAGTGCTCGTCCGTGAGCGCCATCTGCGAGTTCTGGTGGTGCAGTTCCGGGACCGGCTCGCCGGGGATGTCGCCGGACGGAGGCTCGGCGTCCGGCTCCTCGTTCGGGTAGGCGACCTCGCCGTGCAGCTTGATGTCGCCGGCCAGCAGCACCTCGTCGGGCTCGCGGAGCTTCATGAACAGCCCGATGACGCGCAGGAGCACGAACGTCACCACGCCGTCCCAGACGATCACGGTCGCCGCCGCGCCCGCCTGGATCAGCAGTTGCTTCGGGTGCCCGTAGAACAGCCCGGCCGTGGTGACGTTGGGGCTCTTGCCGATGCCGAGGTAGACGATCATGCTCGGGTCGGCCAGCAGGCCGACCAGCAGGCCACCGCACAGGCCGGCGAAGCCGTGCGTGTACACCACGCCCAGCGCGTCGTCCACCTTGTTGAACGGCCAGACCTTCCGCGGCAGGTAGCCGAACAGGCCCCAGACGATGGCCGAGGTGACCAGCCCGATGATGATCGCGCCCACGCCGTTCACGTAGCCGGCCGCCGGGGTGATGCCGACCAGGCCGCAGATCATGCCGTTGACGCCGCCGAGGAAGGTGGGCTTGCGTTCCTTCCCGAAGCTCATGTCCATGACGATCCACGTCATCATGGCGACCGCCGTGGCCAGGTTGGTGTTGACCAGGGCCGCGGTGGCGTCGGCCCCGGCGAAGTACGGGTCGCCGCCGTTGAAGCCGTTCCAGCCCAGCCACAGGATCCCGGCGCCGACCGCGATGAAGAGCAGGTTGTTCGGCACGGCCTTCTGGCGGTCGCGGGCCAGCCGCGGGCCGACCACGGCCGCCGCGACAAAGCCGGACACGCCGGCGGCCAGGTGGATGACGTAGCCGCCGCTGAAGTCGAGCGCGCCCTTCTGCGCCCAGAAGCCGCCGCCCCACAGCATGAACGCGTTGACCGCGTAGGCGAACGTGATCCAGAGCGGCACGAAGATCAGCCAGACCTTGAACTTGATCCGGCCGATCACGCTGCCGATGAACAGGATCGGCGTGATCGCCGCGAACACGAACTGGAAGTAGACCAGCGATCCCTCGGGGAACCTGAACTTGGGCATCAGCCCGTTCAGCAGCGGGATGCTGGCCTGCGCCTGTTCGCCGCCCGCGCCGACGACCGTGTCCGGCCTGCCGACGAACGAGCCGATCAGCGGCTCTCCGAAGCCCATCTTGAAGGCCCAGAGGACCCAGACGATCAGGGTCAGGCAGAAGGCGCTGAACACCATCATCATCGTGTTGACGGCCCACTTGCGCTGGACGATGCCGCCGTACAGGACCGCGAGCGCGGGGATGCTCATCAGGCCGACCAGCGTCGCCGCCGTCATCTGCCAGGCGTTATCGCCTGGGCTAAGCCAGCTTGCGTAGGGGTTCAATCTCCGCCTCCAGTGCCTTGCCCGGTACGAACCTCATGTACGAACCTGCTGGCAGGCGGCGCTGCCTGACAGACGCTGTATCCATGTGTCCCACAGCGGGATTGCACTGGCGTTTCTCGTTTGTTACGCGCCTGCTACCCGAACGGGCGTTGTGTTTCGCCCACGTTTCACGCAGGCATGAGGGTGAGGCGACGTCCCCCGGGTTACGGGGTAACGATGTTGAAGTTCGGGTCGAACTCGTCCAGCAATCCGGCCAGGGTGGCCAGCGCCGACTCGTCGCCGTCCAGCTCGATCTGGCCGGACCCCGCCAGCTGGGCCGCGGCCGCGGGCCGCAGCAGCACGCCCGCCAGGGCGGCCTTGGGCCCGGTGACGGTGAGCTGCGCGTCGGGAGCGGCGCCGCGGCGCGCGTTGAGTACTCCGCGCCTGATCCAGGCCGTCCAGGTCTCGTTGAGGTCGGTGAACGCGAAGTCGATGCGCAGGTCCACCTTGGCCGCCTGGTCGCCGATGACCCGAACGGCCACGAAGTCGAACAGGATGTCCACGGGCATCGCCAGGATCATGTCCTGGCTGGCCGTGGCGAAGACGGCCGGCACCACGCCGTCGCGCAGCTCGCGGGCGGCGGTGAGGTAGATGCCGCGCCACTGCGGGCCCTCGGCCTGGTAGCCGAGCTGCTCATAGACATCGGCCAGGAGGTTGCGGGCGATCTCGTGGCCGGGCTGGGCGAACACCAGGTGGTGCAGGATCTGCGCGGCCCACCGGTAGTCGGCGGCCTCGAACGCGCGCTCCCCCTCGGCCAGGATCCGCTCGGCGCCGATCAGCTCCACATAGCGCTGCGCGGCGTCGACCGGCGGGTGCGGGTGCAGCGACACGGGGTCGCCGTCCCACATGCCCAGCTCCTTGGTGAAGACCGCGCGCACGTTGTGGTGCAGGGTGCCGTGGTAGCCGCGGTTGTACCACTTGCGGCCGAGCTCGTCCGGGAGCTCGATCACCTCGGCCGCCTCCAGCGGCGTGTAGCCCTGGTTGGCCAGCCGCAGCGCCTGGTCGTGCACGTACTTGTAGGTGTCGCGCTGGGCCTCGATGAACGCCACGATGCTGGCGTTGCCCCACACCGGCCAGGTATGCGGGCCGAAGTGCACCTCGGCCTGATCGCCCCACCGCTCCAGGGTCTCGTCGAGGTAGCGGGCGAAGTTGCGCGCATCGCGGGTCCGGGCGCCGCGCAGCGTCTGGACGTTGTGCAGCGTGTGGTTGGCGTTCTCCGCGCAGGTCAGGGCGTTCAGCCCGGGTATCCAGATGTGCATCTCCTCCGGCGCCTCGGTGTCGGGCGCGTAGAGGAACTCGAACGTCAGCCCGGCCAGGTCGCGCCTGGCCCCGGTCTCGGTGATCAGGTCGGTCGGCGAGATGTACGACGTGGTCGGACCCCGGCCGGCGGCGATGCCGATGCCGCACGTGATCATCTGAGTCGGCGCGGGGTCGAGCAGCTCGCCGAAGGCGTACGCGGCGCGCCGCGACATCGCGTTGCCCGCGACCACGTTCTCGCCGAAGGCGAACTTGTCGAACTGGTGCCCGGGGGCGATGACCGGCACCTGGCCCGAGGCCACGTCGCCCGGATCCAGCACCCCCTTGACCCCTCCGAAGTGGTCGATGTGGGTGTGCGTGTAGATCACGGCCGCGACCGGCTTGTCGCTGACGTGCTCGCGGACCATGCGCATGGCCTGGCGGGCGCTCTCCACCCCGGCCGTGCAGTCGATGATCACCAGGCCGTCGTCGCCCTCCACGACGGTCAGGTTGGCGATGTCGTTGTTGCGCACCTGGTACAGGCGGTCGGTCACGCGGTACAGCCCGCCGCGGTGCATGACCTGGGACTGGCGCCACAGGCTGGGGTTCACCGAGTCGGGCGCCGGGGTCTCGTCGTCGATCCACGCGTAGTCGGCGATGTCGAAGATGACCTGGCCGTCGGGGCCGGTAAGCGGGCCGGGGAATCCGGCGATGAACCCGCGCCGGGCGTCGTCGAAGTCCTGCCGGTCGTCCATGTCGTACAGCGCGACCGCCTCGCGGTTCGCCGTGACCGTCGTCGGCGTCGGGACCTTCGGCGTATAGGACATATCGGCTCTTTTCTCCGGGTCTCGACCCTCGCTGGCGCGGCTGCATCATGGGCCTCGGGCCCAGGTTCCGGCCCGGGCGCGCCGTCCGGCATCACCCGCCGGGGATGAAGCCGGATACCTCCGGCGTGCGGTCACAGCAGCCCCAGCAAAAACTTTCTCCCCGCCCGCCACTCCGGGCGACCCTGGCCGGCCGACCCTTGCGCCGTGGATGTACCAACGGGCGCCCCAGGCGGCGCCCAGCGGTACATCCATCGCTCACCGGCCGCGGCGGATGCGAACGGATGCGAGGGTTAACACCTCTGTCACGTTCCGGTAACAGTTGCCAGACCCACCCTTGAGTGGTTGCCGCGGCAGGACTTACGCTCCTGGCATCTCGCTCGGTAAGCGCTTACCAGCCGGGCCCGCAACCGGAGCAAAGGCCAGCAACCGGCCGACCGCCCGTCGGGTAAGCGCTTACCAGGGACAACACGAAAGACGGGACCGCCGCTCCGCACGACGGGAGCGGCACCAAGGCGGACAGGAGCGCAGCTCCCAAGCACAGGAGCAAGCCCCGGCGGAAGGGAGCGCGGCTCTGAACCACAGGGGCGCCGCTCCGGCGGAAGGGAACGCGGTGGCGGACACACGCGAGGCGGAACACACGCCGCCCACGATCTACGACGTGGCGCGGGTGGCCGGGGTCTCGATCGCCTCGGTCTCGCGGGTCCTGAACGGCCGCCGCAACCCCCGCGAGGAGACCAGGGAGCGGGTGCTCCAGGCGGTCGCCGAGCTCGGCTTCGTCCCCGACGGCGCGGCCAGGGCGCTGAGCGGAAGGCTCAAGGAAGTCGTCGGCGTCGTGATCCGGCGGGTCCGCTGGGTCGAGACCAGCGACGGCGGCTTCGCCGAAGAAGACGAGAGCCTGCAGTTCACCGACGTGATCAACCGGGGCATCGAGCTGGCCGCCCAGCGCCGGGGGTTCAACCTCCTGCTCAGCTCGGTGGACGTCGATGACCACGATGTCAGCGGCCGGCTGCTCGCCCTGGCCCGCAAGAGCGACGGCCTGATCCTGCACGACCGGGTCCTCGAGCCGGAGCAGCTGGACCAGCTGTCACGACGGGTGCCGATCGTCACGCTGGCCAACGTCGCGACCAAGACCACCACCAACGTGCACAGCGACAACTCCGCGGGCATGCGCGACCTGGCCAGGCACCTGCTGGCCGACCACGGCTACCGCAGCCTGGCCTACCTGGCCGGGCTCGCCGACAGCCCGGACAGCCTGGCCCGCCGCGAGACGATCGCGGCCGAGGCGGCCAGCAGCGGCGCGCTGCTGATGACCGGCCCGCAGTGGCAGGGCAACTACTACGCGGCCGGCGGCGCCCGGGTCATCGACCGGCTGTTCGCGGACGGGGCCGCCCTGCCCCGGGCGATCGCCTGCGCCAACGACCAGACCGCGCTCGGCGTCATGTACGCGCTGGCCGAGCACGGCATCGACGTGCCGGGCGACGTCGCGGTCACCGGCTTCGACGACATCCCGATGGCGCGGCACCTGCGGCCCCAGCTCACCACCGTGCGCCAGCCGATCCAGGAGATCGGCGCCACCGCGTTCGACGTGCTGCATTCGATGATCAGCAGCGGCACGCGGGCGGAGCGGGACGTGGTCCTCCCGACCAGGCTGATCGTCCGCGCGAGCTGCGGATGCCCGGCGCAACTGACCTCGCCCGCGTGGCGCGTGTCCTGACCGGAGCGAACGGAGCCGCAGGTGTACGTGATCAGCCGGAGGATCGGGTTCTACATCCTGACCGCGATCGCGGCGGTGACCGTCGACTTCTTCATCCCGCGGGTGATGCCCGGCAACCCGGTCAACGCGGTGCTGGCCAAGATGCAGAACACGAATGTCACCAAGGCCACGCTGCGCGCGCTCGAGGTGGAGTTCGGCTCCGGCACCCGGGAGGGCATCTGGGGCCAGTACGTGCGTTACTGGAACAACATCCTGCACGGCAACCTGGGCATCTCGACCAGCAACGGCATGGTGCCGGTGACCACCGTGATCCGCGGCGCGCTGCCCTGGACGCTCGGCCTGGTCGGCACCGCAACCGTGCTGAGCTTCATCCTGGGCACGCTGCTCGGCGTGCTGGTCGCCTGGCGGCGCGGTAGCTGGCTGGACACGCTGCTGCCGGCCACGACGTTCTTCCAGGCGGCGCCGTACTTCTTCCTCGCCTTCCTGGCCATCGACCTGTTCGCGATCAAGCTCGGCTGGTTCCCGGCCGGGAGCGCCCGCAGCACGCTCGACTTCCCGGCCCTCAGCTGGACCTACATCAGCGACGTGCTCGACCACGCGATCCTGCCCGCGCTGACGATCGTGGTGGCATCGGCCGCCGGCTGGATCGTCGGCATGCGCAACGTCATGATCACCACGATGGACGAGGACTACGTCCTGATCGCCCAGGCCAAGGGCCTGCCGAAGCGCCGCGTGATCTGGTACGCCGCTCGCAACGCGATCCTGCCCAGCATCTCGGGCTTCTCGCTGGCGATCGGGTTCGTGGTGTCCGGCGCGCTGCTCACCGAAATCGTGTTCAGCTACCCCGGGCTCGGCTTCATCCTGCTCAGCGCCGTGCAGGAGGCCGATTACGCGCTGCTTCAGGGGATCTTCCTGGTCATCACCATGGCCGTGCTGATCGCCAACCTCGCGGCGGACTTCGTCTACGTGTTCCTCGACCCCCGCACCCGGCAGGAGGCCTGAGCGATGGCCGTCGGCAGCAGCACCGACCTCGGCGCGACGCAGGCCGCCGACCTGACGCCGCCGCCCCCGCGCCCGCTGGCCGGCCGGGGACGACTGCGGCTCCCCCGGTCGCCGAAGGTGCTCATCGGCCTCGGCGGGCTGGCGGTGTTCCTGGTCGTGGCGGTGATCGGGCCGTGGCTCGCGCCGTACAACCCGACCCGGGCCTTCTCGACCACGGCCAGCTTCCCGCAGCCGCCGTCCGCCGCGCACCTGCTCGGCACCACCCAGCAGCAGCAGGACGTGTTCTCCCAGCTGCTGGCGGGCGGGCGGAGCACGGTCCTGGTCGCGTTCGTGGCCGGCCTGCTCGCCACCGTCCTGTCGGTGCTCATCGGCGTGACGGCCGGCTACGCCGCGGGCCTGGCCGACGACCTGCTGTCGATGCTGGCCAACTTCTTCCTGGTCATGCCCGCGCTGCCGCTGCTCATCGTGATCTTCGGGTTCCTGCCCCCGTCCCAGGGCGGCGACGACGTGCTGATCGGGGCGATCATCGCGATCACCGGCTGGGCGTTCGGGGCCCGGGTGCTCCGGGCCCAGACGCTGTCGCTGCGCAACCGGGACTACGTGGAGTCCGCGCGGATCACCGGCGAGCGCGGCTGGCGGATCATCGGCTTCGAGATCCTGCCCAACCTGATCCCGATCCTGGCCTCCTCGTTCCTGTTCACCGTGCTCTACGGGGTGGGCACCTACACCGCGCTCGCCTTCCTCGGCCTGGTCAACCCCAACCACCTGAGCTGGGGCGGGATGCTGTTCTACGCCCAGGTCGCCGGGGCCGAGCAGAGCGGGTACTGGTGGCTGTTCATCCCGCCCGGGCTCGCCGTGGCCCTGCTCGGGACCTCGCTCGCGCTGCTCAACTTCGGCATCGACGAGTTCATCAACCCGCGGCTGCGCGCGGGCGGGCTGTCCCGCCGCCGCGCCCGCCGCGCCCAGGTCCCCGGAACCGCCCGCCCGCCGCGGCGGTTCGAGCTCGGCATGACCCCGGTGATCCGTTCCACGCCGCTGACCGCCGTCAACGGCGCGGGTCTTCAAGATTTTCCTGAACGCCCCGGCACCCACGCCAGCCCGTCCGCCGACGGTCGGCCGGACGCGGCCCGGCGCTGGCGCGGAAGGAGGCCGCGGTGAGCGTCCCGGCGGGTCACCCGCTGCTCGAGGTGCGCGGGCTGTGCGCGGACTATGGCGCCGGGCCGGACGCGGTGCACGCCGTGATCGGCGCCGACCTGGTGCTGCAGAGCGGCGAGGTGCTCGGGCTGGCCGGCGAGAGCGGCAGCGGCAAGTCCACCCTGGCCTACGCGATCACCCGGCTGCTCCGGGCGCCCGGGATGATCACCGGCGGCAGCGTCGGCTACTACCCGAGGCCGGGCACCGCGGTGGACCTGCTCAGCGCAGAGGAGGGCACGCTGCGCGTGCTGCGCTGGTCCCAGATCTCGGTGGTCATGCAGAGCGCGATGAACGCGCTGAACCCGGTGCTGTCCATCGGCGCCCAGCTCACCGACGTGCTGCGCGCCCACCGGCCGGACCTGAGCAAGGCCGCGCGCCGGGCCCGGGCCGCCGGCCTGCTGGCCATGGTCGGCATCACCGCCGACCGGCTGGACAGTCACCCGCACGAGCTGTCCGGCGGGATGCGGCAGCGGGTGATGATCGCGATGGCGCTCGCGCTCGAGCCGCAGGTAGTGATCATGGACGAGCCGACCACCGCGCTGGACGTCGTCACCCAGCGGGAGATCCTCCAGGAACTGATGGAACTGCGGGAGCGGCTCGGCTTCGCCGTCCTGTTCATCACCCACGATCTCTCGCTGCTCATCGAGATCGCCGACTCGATCGCGGTGATGTACGCGGGCCGGCTGGTCGAGCGGGCCGCGGCCAAGGCGCTGTTCCGCGCGCCTCGGCACCCGTACACGCTGGGGCTGCTGAGCTCGTTCCCGGCCCTGCACGGGCCGAGACGGCACCTGACCGGGATCCCCGGCTCGCCGCCCGACCTGAGGCGGCTTCCCTCGGGGTGCGTCTTCCACCCGCGTTGTTCCTATGTCATGGACCGGTGCCGGACCGACGCCCCGGCGCTGCTGCCCCTGGCCGCCACCGGGGACGGGCTGAGCAGTGTGCCGCGCGCCGCCGCGTGCTGGCTGCAGGACGGATCGGCGCCCCCGCCGCCCGAGCTCGCCGCGGCCCCCGACCTCGCCGGGAGTCAATCGTGACCCAGTTGCATGAGGCCGCACCCACTCCGGCCACCTCGACCCCGGTGCTCGAGGCGCGCGGCCTGACCAAGCACTTCACGGTGCACGGCGCCCGGCGCGGCCGGGCCGCCCTGCCCCGGCTCGGTCGCCGCGGCCAGGCCGCGGGCCGCGGCGGCCTCGTGGTGCACGCGGTCGAAGACGTCTCGCTCGCGCTGGACGAGGCGCGGGTCACCGCCGTGGTCGGCGAGAGCGGTTCCGGCAAATCCACGCTGGCCCGGCTGCTCTGCCGGCTGATCAAGCCGACCGCGGGCGAGCTGCTGCTGAGCGGCGACCCGGTGCCGCGGTCCGGCCGCGGCCGCCGCGAGTACGCCCGCCAGGTGCAGATGGTGCTGCAGGACCCGTTCTCCTCGCTCAACCCCGTGCACGAGGTGCGCTACCACCTGGCCAGGCCGCTCCAGGTGCACGGGCTGGAGGAGCCCGGCCGGAGCCTGGACGACGCGATCGCCGGGCTGCTCGAGCGCGTCGCGCTCGCCCCGGCCGACCAGTTCCTGCGCAAGTACCCGCACGAGCTGTCCGGAGGCCAGCGGCAGCGGGTGGCCATCGCCCGCGCGCTCGCGGTGCGGCCGCGGGTGCTGCTGGCCGACGAGCCGGTGTCGATGCTGGACGTCTCGATCCGGCTGGGCATCCTCAACCTGCTCGGCGACCTGCGTGACCGCGAGCGCCTGGCCATCCTCTACATCACCCACGACATCGCCTCGGCCCGGTACCTGGCCGACACGATCGTCGTGATGTACGCCGGGCAGGTCGTCGAGTCCGGGCCCGCGCGGACGGTGACCGACCAGCCCGCGCACCCCTATACCCAGCTGCTGCTCAGCGCGGCGCCGGACCCGGAGCGGGACGGGCCGCCGGCGCTGGACGGCCGCGGCGCGCCGCCGAGCCTGGTGACCCCGCCGCCGGGCTGCCGCTTCCACCCCCGCTGCCCGCACGCGATGGCGGTGTGTGCCACATCCGCCCCGCCCGCCTTCGAGGAGGCCGCCGGTCACGTGAGCGCCTGCTGGCTGCAGGCCCGCGACCTGACCGCGGCCCAGGCCAGCCCGCTCGCCTCGCGCGGCGACGGCAACACGAGCCCCGACGACACCAGCTCCAACGATGAGCCGGGAGGAGGAGACGACGTGAGCCCGGACACCCGGTAGCGGCACCGACAGCACCACCGGGACGCCCGTCCCGGAACTCACGACGCAGGCAGGCTCAGGGGCAAGCCCGGCCGGCCGGCGCCGCCCGACTGACAAACAGACCCCGACACGGTCGTTCACAACAGGCCGGCTCCAGGCCGGCCGGGCACAACGGAGTTTAGGCAATGAAACATGCAGTCATAAAGAGCCTGGCCGTGGGCACCATCGCGGCCCTCGCGCTGGCCGCCTGTAGTAGCTCGGGCTCCGGCTCGAAGCCGAGCAGCAACAGCGGTGCGGCCACCGGCAAGCCGCTGGTCGTCGACGACGAACCGCTATCGCCGATGACCGACACCTTCAACCCCTACTCCGCAACCTCCACCGGGGGGCCGGGCGGAGTGACTGCCCAAGGCCTGTACAACGAGCCGCTGTTCATCTGGAACATCCTGAACCCCAGCCAGCCGCCCTTCCACCTCCTCGCTACGGGCTACAGCTGGTCGAATAACGGGAAGACGCTGACCTTCACCACCCGCTCGGGCGTGAAGTGGAACGACGGCAAGCCGTTCAGCGCCAGCGACGTCGCGTTCACGTTCAACATGATCAAGACGCACCCGGGCCTGGACACCAACGGCACCCCGGTGCCGACGAGCGCGAGCGCGCCGAACGCGACCACGGCGGTGCTGAACTTCGCCGCTCCGGAGTACGCCAACCTGTTCCTGATCAGCCAGGTCTACATCGTGCCGCAGCACATCTGGTCAAAGGTGAACCCGGTCACGTTCGCCGACCCGAACCCGGTCGGCACCGGCCCGTACATGCTCGACAGGTTCTCGCCGCAGGGCTTCACCCTCAAGCAGAACCCGTACTACTGGGACAAGAGCGCGGTTCACGTGCCCGAGATCTCCTATCCCTCCTACAACGCGAACTACAACGTCGTCAGCCCGCTGGTGAGCGGCCAGATCGACCTGGCGGGCAACGACATCGCCAACGTGCAGAACATCTACCTGGCCAAGAACCCGGACAACCACACCTGGCTCTCCAACGCTCCCTACCTGAGCACCAACAACGTGGTCGGGCTGTTCTTCAACGTGGCCAAGGCGCCGTTCAACGACCCGGCGGTCCGGCAAGCGATCAGCTACGGAATCGACCGGCAGCAGCTCTCCGCCCAGGGCGAGACCGGCTACGAGCTGCCGGAAACCTCGACCAGCGGGCTGCTGCTGCCCCGGGACAGCAGCTGGCTCAACCCGTCGCTGGCCAACAACCTACCGTTGGGGGGCGACCCGGCCAAGGTCACGTCCATTCTCAAGGCCGACGGCTGGAGCATGGCCGGCGGCAAGTGGACCAAGGACGGCAAGACGATCAGCTTCTCGATTTCCGACCCGATCAACTACACCGACTACTACCTCGACGCGCAGGACATCGCGAAGCAACTGAACGCGCTCGGGTTCACCGTGACCGTCGACGGCATCGGCAACCCGACCGTCTGGCAGGGCGACGTCACCGACGGTAACTTCGACACCGCGATCCACTGGAGCAACCAGGGCCCGACGCCGTACCAGATCTACGACGGCAACCTGGACGCGGCGCTGACCGCCCCGGTCGGCAAGCCGGCCGCGAGCAACATCGGGCGCTGGGACAACGCCGCCACCCAGGCAGCGCTCGCCCAGTTCGCGGGCAGCAACAGCCCGTCGGTCCAGAAGTCGGCGATCTACAGCCTGGAGAACATCATGACCACCCAGGTGCCGGTCGCCCCGCTGCTGTACGGCGCGGCGTGGTATGAGTACTCCACGCGCGACTACACCGGCTTTCCGTCGGCGGGCAACCCGTACATGAACCCGTCGCTGAACTCTCCGTACCTCGAAGAGACGGTGCTGCACCTCAAGCCGGTCTCGTGACCGGCGCACCGGACCGCGAGGCGGAGGGGTAACCGCAGTCAACATGACAACTCGATACGAGGGGCGGACCCCGCCCGGCCGGGTTTCCGGCCGGGCGGGGGCGCCGATCCCCGCTACCGAGGCCGGGCCGCTGGCCCGGCTGACCGTGCAGGACAAGGTGCTGCTGCTGACCGGCGCCGACGCCTGGCGCACGCAGGGCGCCGAGGCACTCGGGCTCCGGCCCATGATCACGTCGGACGGCCCGGCCGGGGTTCGCGGCGTGGTGCTCGATGAGCGCTACCCGTCGTCCAGCCTGCCGTGCCCGTCGGCGCTCGGCGCCACCTGGGACGCCGAGCTGGTCGAGGAGCTCGCCGCCGCCCTCGGCGCCGAGGCGCGGGCCAAGGGCGTCGACGTGCTGCTGGCTCCGACCATCAACCTGATGCGCACGCCGCTCGGCGGCCGCGGCTTCGAGTGCTTCTCCGAGGACCCGGTGCTGACCGCCCGGCTCGGCGTGGCCTTCGTCCGCGGGGTGCAGAGCGCCGGGGTGGCCGCGACCGTGAAGCATTTCGTCGGCAACGACTCCGAGACCGAGCGCTGGACCTATGACGCCCGGATCTCCGAGCGGGTGCTGCGCGAGCTGTACCTCGCGCCGTTCGAGGCCTGCGTGCGCGAGGCCGGGGTGGCGCTGGTGATGGCCGCCTACAACAAGGTCAACGGGATCCCGATGACCGAGCACGCGCGGCTGCTGCGCGACGTGCTCAAGGACGAGTGGGGCTTCGACGGCGTGGTCACATCGGACTGGCACGCCGCGCGCAGCACCGCCGCCACCGCGCTGGCCGCGCTCGACCTGGCCATGCCCGGCCCGGACGGGCCGTGGGGCGGGCAACTCGCCCAGGCGGTGACCGACGGCGCGGTCACCGGCGAGGTGCTCGACGACAAGGTGGTGCGGCTGCTCCGGCTGGCGGCTCGCGTTAATGCAGTGTGCTTGCCTCGGGGGGACGACCCCCCCAGACCCCCCCGCGCGCCAGCCGCTCGGGCCAGCCTTCGGCCGGCCGTCGCGCCCGGCTCGGCTGGCGCCGCCCCACCACGTCCCGATTCAAGCCGCGATCCCGGCCCCTCGGCGCACCCCAGCCCGCCTGCCCAGCCCGAGCCACCTCACGAACCCGGCCCCTCGGCGCACCCCAGCCCG
>Ga0335074_10003216_pt1 | contig 22223 bp, 17 predicted proteins | sample Lox_Sample_23_FD_206715 | JGI IMG/M metagenome (GOLD analysis project Ga0335074, IMG submission 206715) | Soil microbial communities from Loxahatchee National Wildlife Refuge, Florida, United States - Lox_Sample_2.3 | ecosystem: Environmental > Terrestrial > Soil > Wetlands | place: USA...
CGACACGCTGGAGGAGCGCTTCGACCCTTCGCAGGTATTCGGGTGGCTGGCTGGCGCGCTGAAGGACGCTTACGTGCCACGCGCCACAGGCTCGCCGGTGCTGGTCTCGGTCGAGGTCACCGACGCCGAGCCGCGGCACTGGACGGTCAGCGCCACCGGCGCGGCTCTGGCCGTGGAGCCGGGCGAGCCCTCGGACTGTGACGTGCGTTTCACCGGGACCGTGCGCGCGTGGCGGGAACTGGTGTACCGGCGCAAGACGGCTGACGAGCTGATGGCAGAGGGCTCGGCGGCCGTCGAGGATCCCGGCGGGCTGCTCCCGTCCTTCCTGGGGTCGCTGGCGACCTAGCTGTCGCTAGGCGATGCCGAGGCCGAGCAGCAGGCCGTCGTCGGCGACGGCGGGAGAGCTGGTGATGAAGATCGGCACGCCGTCCGCTGGCGCGGTGATCGTCTCCAGCACCTGCGAGCCGTCCAGCGTGCTGATCGTCCCGATCACCTGGCCCTCGGCGACCGAGTCGCCGGGCTTGACGGTCGGCGCCCACCAGCCCCCATGCACGCTGCGCATCCAGTCGAAGCGGTTGAGGAGCGTGGGTGAGGGATCCGGCGTCCCCTCGGGCAGATCGGCCATGCCGAGCAGGGCCAGCACGCCGTTGAGCCCGCGGACGTGCCGGGCGACGGCGTCCTCCTGCACCAGTCCGCACTCGCCGGACTCGGCGGTGATCGCCGGGATGCCGATCCCGGACGCCGCCCCACTCGATAGACCGCCCAGGCTCGGGTCCGGCCGCGGCTCCTCCCGGATCACGTAGGGCAGCCGGTACGCCACGGCCATCTCCCTCGATTTTTCCTCGGTGGGCCCCGCGTGGAACATCGCGAACGGCTCCAGCGCCTCGACCATGTCACCGCAGTGCGCGTCGATGTACGCGTCGGAACCCGTGATGAGTTCCTTGAACGCGGCATGGGCCAGCCGGTCGGCCAGCGTGCCACTCGCGTCGCCGGGGAAGCACCGGTTGAGGTTCTTGCCGTCGTCCGGGACCACGAACGGGGTGCGGGCGTGGAACGCAGGCAGGTTCAGCACCGGCACCGCACGGACCCGGCCGCGCAGCTCGCGGTCTTCCAGGCTGCGGGTCCACCGGCGCACGCCGTCCATCGACGCGTACTCGCAGCCGTGCACGCCGGAGATCACCGTCAGCAGCGGGCCGTCTTCGCTGCCGGCCGCCTCGACCAGCGGGACGTCGAGGCCGGCGAGGTCGATCGTGCGGCGGGTCACCGTCGTTGCCATATCTCAGGACTCCTTCGTCGTTGAGCGGGCGAGCGTCGTTGTCTGGGCAAGCACCTGCTCCGCGGCGGCGGCCGCCCGGAGCAGTGCGAGGTCCTGGCCGCGCCGGCCGGCGAGCTGAAGGCCGGCCGGCAGACCGGAGATGGGCACGGGTATCGAGATCGCCGGGTGGCCGGTGAGGTTGTACGGCCCGGTGAACCGGCCCTCGGCGCTGTCGTCGTCGGCGCCAAACGGCGGGTCCTCCTCGGGCGCCTGGTAGCCGACGGTCGGTCCCGCGAGCACGTCGACCCCGTCCAGGCTCTCCTCGACAGCTTCGGCCAGCTCGTCCCGCCGCCCGAGCGCTTCGGTGAACCGGTCCTCGCCGACCGAAGCGCCGTAGTCGAGCAGCGCGCGGGTGCCGTCGGCGTACCGGCTGCGATCCCGTGCCGAGTGCACCAGCGAGGCCTCCCTGGCGACGATCACCGCAAGCACTTCTTCCCAGGTGGCGAGCTCGTCAAGCCAGGGAGCGGTCAGCTCGCGCAGCTCCCAGCCCGCTGCTTCAAGCCGCGCGAGCGCGCCGGTGACCGCGTCACGCACCTCGGGCGTGACCGAGGGGTCGGCCAGCTGCGCGACCAAGACGCCGACGGTGTAGCACGCGGGCGGGTCTGCGGCGGCCGGCGGGTCGTCCAGGTCGGCCGCGCCGACGGGATCGGCCAGGCTCGCCAGGCCGACCAGGTTCGCGACCTCGGCGGGGCCGACCAGGTCCTCCGCCCGGGCCAGGCCCAGCAAATCGGCACGGTCGGCCGTTGCCGCGAGCAGTTCCCTGGCCCCTGCGACCGTGGCCGTCAGCGTGCCAACGTGGTCGCAAGAGTGGGAGAGCGGGAACACCCCGCCGACCGGCAGCAGGCCGTAGGTGGGTTTGAGCCCCACCACGCCGCAGTACGCCGCCGGTATCCGGATCGACCCGCCGGTGTCGGACCCGATCGTGAGGTCACATACGCCGGCCGCGACCAGGGCCGCCGAGCCGCCCGAGGAACCGCCCGAGGTCCGGGACGGGTCGTGGGGGTTGCGGGTATCGCCGATCTCCGGGTTGGCGTGGCCGGCCGCGAACTCGAGGCACTGGGTGGTGGCGAACACCTCGGCCCCCGCCGTGCGCAGCCGGCGCACGAGTTCCGCGTCCTCGGTGGCCGGCTCGGGATCGCTCGCCGGGCTGCCGCAGCGGGTCGGAACGCCCTCCACCGCGATGATGTCCTTGATGCCCACCGGCCGGCCGGCCAGCGGGCCGTCGGCCGCCCGCCGCGGCGCCCCGATCACCGAGGCGACCGCGTTCAGCGGCCGGCCGAGCCGCTCCAGGCGCTCGTAGGCGGCCAGCAGGTCCAGGTTCGACCGCTCGCACGTCCGCCTGCCCTGCTCGATCTCGGTGATCAGCTCGACCACCCGGCGCAGCATCGGCCCCTTCAGGCCGCCAATGTGCGCGGGCACCTCGGTCGGGCGGTGCCGCACCATCAGGTCGCGGTAGATGCCGGAGTGGGTCTTGGCCGAACGCCGGTTGAAGGCGACCAGCGGCGCGAGCGACCCTGGAAGGTCATCGGGGTCGAAACCGTCGAAACCCATCGGGGTGACGGGCGCCTGGTCGAGCACCTCCCTGGCCACGGCGACCAGCAGCGGCGCGTAGGCGGGATCCTCGAACCCGTCGGCGATCGATAGGTCGCTGACCGCGATCGCGGCCAGCATCGCGCCGTAGGCCTCCTTGCCCCACAGGTGGCCGATGACATGCTCGGTGACCTCGGCGTCGGCGATGTCCGCAACGAGCGCCTTGACCCGGTCCGAGACCGTGCCGTCGATCTCGCCGATCAGGAGCGGCTCCCGGCTGCCGCGCAGCACCACCCCGGGGGCGATCACGTCGGCGCCGGTGTTGACGAAGGATTCCACCACCCGGTCCGCCCCGACCACGGCGGCGAGCTGCTCGGCGTTCAGCCCGTTCTGCAGCGAGACCACGAACCCGTCCCCGTGCATCCGGCCCGCGAGGCTGGCCGCCGCGGCCGCCGTGTGCTGCGATTTGCACGCCACGAGGACCGGGCAGTCCAGCCGCTCCGGCAGGTCGGCCGGCAGCACCGCCGGCACCTGTACGGTGAAGTTCTCGATCGGCCCTTCGATCCGCAGGCCGCGTTCGTTGATCGCCGCGACCACGGCCGGGTCGGCGTCGCTGACCAGCACGTCGTGGCCGTCGCGCACAAGACCAGCGGCCACCGTGCCGCCGATCGCGCCACAGCCGAGCACCACATAGCGCATGGGCGCGACGTTACAGCCTTGACGTCCCTTAAGCTAGGACAAAGGTTTGTTTCGTCGGCAATCGGCGCCAGATATCGCGCCCGGGCCGACGGGATCCCTAGGCTGATCCATAGCACTCCGGACACGGATGAGGAGGAGCTGTCATAGCGCCACTGATGCCGGCCGTAACGCCACTCATGATTGCCAGCGAGCGGGGCGAGGTGGGCCTGGCTGCGGGTATCGGCCTGCTGCGGGCCGGCGCGAGCGCGATGGACGCGGTCGAGGCCGCGATCCGCGTCGTGGAATCCGACACCGGCAACCACACCGTCGGTGTCGGCGGGCTGCCGAACCTGCTCGGCGACGTAGAGCTCGACGCCTCGGTGATGGACGGGGCGACCCGCCAGGCGGGGGCGGTGGCCGCGGTCACCGGCTTCCCGCACCCGATCACGATCGCGCGGGCCGTCTGCGAACGGCTGCCCCAGCACCTGATGCTCGTCGGCGCGGGGGCGGAGCGGTTCGCCGACGAGGTCGGCATCGAGCGCGGGCCCACCCTGACCGACGCCGCGCGGCAGAGATGGCGCGACGGCCTGTCCGCCGCCGGCATCGACGCCGCGACCGAGAGGTTCGGCCCCGGCGAGCGGGCGTACCGCGAGCAGGTCCTGGAGCGGCTCGCCGCGATGGGCGTGCCCGACCCGCCCTGGGACACCGTCAACGTGCTCGCCCTCGACGCCGCGGGTAACCTTGCGGTCGGCGTGAGCACCAGCGGGTACCCGTGGAAGTACCCGGGCCGCATCAGCGACTCGGCGATCATCGGCGCGGGCAACTACTGCGACAACGCCGTCGGCGGAGCCGCCTGCACCGGGCGCGGAGAGCTGGCCATCCGCGGCACCACCGCCCGCGCCGTGCTGTACGCGCTCGCGGCCGGCGGTGACCCGGCGAAGGCCTGCGCCGAGGCCCTCGGCCAGACGCTCGACCTGCCCGACGAGTTCCGCTCGCCGCTGCAGGCGCTGTGCCTGACGCCGGACGGCCGCCACGGCGGCGCGTCCACCATGCCGGGGTCCACCTACAGCGTGATGACGGCCGACGACGAGACGTTCCGCACCGAGGAGCGGAGGCAGATTTGAAGATCTTCATATCCAGCGACATGGAGGGCACCGCCGGGGTCGTCGACTGGGAGCAGTGCGTCGGGGACGGCCCGCAGGCGGCGGCCGGGCGGAAGCTGTTGCTCGGCGAGGTCAACGCGGCCATCGACGGCGCGATCGCCGGCGGCGCGACCGAGATCGTGGTCAACGACTCCCACTCCACGATGCGCAACCTGCCGCCGGACGCGCTGGCGGGCGAGGCGTCGTACATCTCCGGGAGCCACAAGCCGCTGTACATGATGCAGGGGCTGGACGACAGCTTCGACGCGGTGCTGTTCGTGTCGTACCACGGCTCCGTCGGTGCCCCCGCCGGGCTCTCGCACACCTACAGCCCGCGCGTGGTCGTCGAGGCGCGGCTGGACGGCGTGGTGACCGGCGAGGCGGGGATCAACGCGCTCGTGGCCGCGCACTACGGCGTGCCGGTGGTGCTCGTGACCGGGGACCGGTGCGCGTGCGAGGAGACGGCCGCGCTGATCCCCGGGGTGCACGCGGCCGTGGTCAAGGAGCCGGTCAGCCGGACCGCCGCGCACAGCCTGCACCCCTCCCGGGCCTGCGCGCTGATCAGGGACACCGCCGAGAAGGCCGTCGCCGCGGCGGCCGCCGCCGAGCCGCCGCCGCTGGCGTCGGCCACGCTGGAGGTGTCGGTACGCACCACCGACATCGCCGAGGCCGCGAGCTGGGCCCGCGGCGTTGACCGCGCTGGGGCGCGCGAGCTGCGCATCCACGGCGAGAACGCGCTGGCAACGTACCGCTCGTTCTGCGCCGCGATCCTGCTCACCCGGACGGTCGCTGACGTCGTATGAACCGGGCGCGGGTCGCTGACACAGCCGGTGCCGAGGGCGGGACCGGCGGGTCAGCCAGCGCGCCGGCCGAGACTCCGTCTGGGCAGCGCCGCGCGTCCCGCCTGATCGACATCGCCGAGGCGGTCGGCGTGCACGTGTCCACCGTGTCCCGGGTGCTCAACGGCGACCCGGCGCAGTCCATCCGCCCGGAGGTCTACGAGCGGATCCTGGCTACCGCGCGTGAGCAGGGCTACCGCCCGAACGCGCTGGCCCGGGCGCTGAAGCGGCAGCGCACCGGGGCGCTTACGTTCGTGGTGCCGCTGGAGCGCAACCCGAGCTGGGCCAGGCTGCAGGGTGGCGCGCTGCGCCGGGCCAGCGAGAGCGGCTACGTCGTCATGGTCATGGAGGAGCCCACCGAGGACCCGAAGCCGCCCGACGACTACCGCTACCTGGTCGAGGAGAGCCGCGCCGACGGCCTGCTGCTGGCCACGCCACTGCGGATCCCGGAGCACGCGGACGGCATGACCGGCGTGCCGCACATCTACGTGAACCGCCGCGGCCCCGACCGCGGTAACGACGTGGTGATGGACGAGCCCGGCGCGGTGCGGATGTTCCTGGACCACACCGCCGGGCTCGGCCACCGGAGCTTCGCGCTCATCGACGGGCCGCCGACGGTGGACACGGTGCACCGCCGGGCCACCGCGGCGCGCCGGATCTGCGCCGCGCGGGGCCACGACCTCACCGTCCGGCACGCGGCACCGAACGAGGACGGCGGCTGGGACGCGGCGACGAAGATGCTGCGCCGCGGTCCCCGGCCGACCGTGTGCGGCGTGGGCCACCTCACTCAGCTGTTTGGGGTCATGGCGGCGCTGCGCGCCGCGGGCGTCGAGGTGCCCGCCGACATGTCCGTGGTCAGCTTCGACGAGGACCAGTGCCTGGCGTTCCTCGAGGTCCCGGTCAGCAGCGTCTGCATGCCGCTGCCCGAACTCGGTGCGGCGGCGGTGGACGCGCTGATCGCGCGCATCGAGCGGACCCCGGCCGGCGACGTGATGGTCAGCGAGCCGATGACCCTGCGCCGACGCGCCTCGGTGGCACCGCCGCAGCGAACCGGTGCCGGCCGGTCAGGTTTATAGCCCCGACTCCTTCATCATGGCCTGGATGCGGGCGAACACGCGTTTCACCTGTTCCGGGTCGGCATCCCGCCGGGCCCACGTAACGAGCGGGTACCCGTCGTTCACCGCGTGCTGGAACAGCGAGCGGATGGACATCGCTAACTCAGGCGACCAGTCGTCAGGAACTGTGATCTCGATTACCATCACGCCTCCACGGCGGGCAGGGTCTTAAAGGTCATCTTAGATCAATTCGGGCAGTTCGGAACGGGCAGCCGGACGATCTGCCTCTGCTGCGGGGTCTCGCCGGGCTGGTCCAGCTGCTGCCTAAGGACCCGGCCGGTGTCTAAGGCGGCAGACGGCCCGAGCCCGGGGCCGAAGATAGGGCAGTTGCCCGATGCCAGGATCCGGGCCTTACGGCGAACCTCGATAGTGCCGGGTCAGGGAAGGCCCGGTATCGAGGAGGACGAGATGTATTCGATCAACACGGCTGTGGGTGCCGAGCGGATCCGCGAGTGGCACGAGCAGGCGGCCAGGGACCGGCTGGTGATCGAGGCCCGCCGCGCTCGCCGCGAGGCGGCGCAGGCCAGGCCGCGGCGCCGGGGAGGGACCGCCGGAACCGCCGGGCCCCGGTGGTGGGCCCGGCGGCCGGCGCCTGGTGTGCCGGCCCAGCGGGTCCCGGCCGACGCCACGCCGGACCAGTGGGCTTCGGCACTGTCCATGGCGGGAGCCGCCGAGCGGGCCGGTGCCGATGACCGTGAGCCGGTTGGCGGCCGGGCCTCATGACATGAAAACCGCGGCACTCGGAAACAGCCTGGCCGTTGCCCCGGGCGGCGAATCCCCGTCGTCCCGGGGCAACGCCGCGTCCTGGCATCCTGAGGACGTGGCCCCGCGCGCAACCAGCCCCGTCCTCGTCGGGCGCGCCGATCAGCTCGCGGTGCTCGAGGGCGCCCTCCGGCCGTCCCGGCGCGGTGGCCCGTCAGTCGTGCTGGTCGGCGGGGAGGCGGGCGTCGGCAAATCCCGCCTGATGAACGAGTTCGCGGCGCGGGCAAGCGCGGCCGGGGCGCGGGTGCTGACCGGCGGCTGCCTGGAACTCGGCGCCGACGGCCTGCCGTTCGCGCCGTTCACCGCGGTGCTGCGCGAGCTCGTCCGTGACCTGGGCCCCGATGGGGTGGCCGCGCTGCTGCCCGGCGGGGTTACCCGTGACTTCGCCCGCCTGCTGCCCGAGTTCGGCTCGGCGGATGACGACGCCACGGATATCGTGGCCAGGGCCCGGCTGTTCGAGCAGGTGCTCGCGCTACTCGAGCGCCTGGCCGACGACGGGCCCGTGGTCCTGCTGATCGAGGACGCGCACTGGGCCGACCGCTCGACCAGGGACCTGCTGGCCTTCCTCGTCAGCCGGCAACAGGTGCTGGACGGCGTCCTGATCGTCGTCACCTACCGCTCCGATGAGATGCACCGCACCCACCCGTTGCGGCCGCTACTGGCCGAGCTCGCCCGGCTGGCCTGGGTGGAGCGGATGGACCTGCCCCGGCTGGACCGCCTGCACGCCGACGAGCTGGTGGCGCGCATTCTCGGCCGCGACCCGGAGCCGTCGCTCGCCGACCGGGTGTATGCGCGCGCCGACGGCAACCCGCTGTTCGTCGAGGAACTGCTGTGCGACTGCGCCGGCGGCACGCTCTCGGTGCTGCCGGAGTCCCTTCGTGAGCTGCTGCTGGTGGCGGCGCGGCGACTGCCCGAGGAGACCCAGGAGGTGCTGAGGACGGCCAGCGCGGGCGGCCAGCGAGTGGGGCATGGGCTGCTCGCCGCGGCCACCGGGCTTGACGACGACGCGCTGTCCCGCGCGCTTCGGCCCGCCGTCGCCGCGAACGTGCTCACCGCCGACGCGGACGGGTACGCGTTCCGGCACGGCCTGATCAGGGAGGCGATCCTCGACGACCTGCTTCCGGGCGACCACACCCGGCTGCACACCCGGTTCGCCGCGGCGCTGCGGGACAATCCCGGCCTGGTCCCGCCGGGCCGGGGGGTGATCGAGCAGGCGCATCACTGGTATGCGGCACACGAGACGGTCGGTGCGCTGGTCAGCAGCTGGAGCGCCGCCGAGCAGGCGGGCTGTGCGCTGGCACATGCCGAGCAGCTCACACTGCTCGGCCGGGTCCTCGAGCTGTGGGACAAGGTGCCAGACGCCGAGGACCGGATCGGTGCCAGCCACCTCAGCGTGCTCGAGCTCTCCGCCCGGGCCGCGAGGACGGCGGGGGAGAACGACCGGAGCGCGGCGTTCGCCTCCGCCGCGCTCGACGAGGTGGATTCGGCCGCCGAGCCGGCCCGCGCGGCGCTGCTGCTGGAGGCCAGGGTGCTGGCGCGCCGGCACGGCAGCACCGAGGCCGACCTGCGCGCCGACCTGCAGGCGGCGCTCGGCCTCGTGCCACCCGGCCGGGCCGACGGTGCGCGGGCGCTGGTACTGATCAGCATGGCCAGGTACGCCTGCCCCGATTACGCCCCGGAGGCCGCGGCGGCGCTCGAGGAGGCGCTGAAGCTGGCGCAGCGGGCCGGGGACTCCGTCACCGAGGCGAAGGCACGGTGCGACCTCGCGGCGGTCAAATCCGCCGAAGGTGACTACCCGGCCGCACTGGAGATGCTCGGCCGGGCGCGCGCGATCGCCGACGCCGCCGGCGCATACGAGACGCTGCTGGCGGCGGCGATCAACGAATCCCACGTGCTCGAGGGGATGGGCCAGCACACCCGCGCCGCGGACGTGGCCCGGGCGGGGATCGCGAGCGCCGAGGACTACGGTCTCGCGCGGTCGTCGGGTACGTTCCTGGCGATCAACGTGGCCGAGCCGCTGGTTTCGCTCGGCCGGTGGGACGAGGCTGCCGAGGTGCTCGGGCACGCGCTCGCGCTGTCTCCGACGCAGCAGACCAACCGGGTCGGGCTGCGCCAGCTGGCCGGGCACCTCGCGCTGCGCCGCGGTGATCTGGCCGCCGCCGCCGACTCTTCTGCGGTCGCCAGGTCGGCGCTCGCCTATACCGGGCACTGGCTGCGAGGTCAGTACCGCATACCAGTGGCCCGGCTGGACATTGAGCTGCTGCTGGCGCACCGCAAGCCGGCGGACGCGCTGGCCGCCGCCGCGGACGCGCTCGGCCGCCTCGACCTGGCTCTCGATCCCCGCTTCGCATGGCCGCTGCTTGCGACGGCGGCCCGAGCGGCCGGGGCGGCCCGGGCGGCCGGGGCGGCCGGAGCGGCAATGCAGGCCCGTCAGGCGGACGCCGGGCTGGCCGGGCGTGCAGCAGACCTGCTCGCGCGGCTGCACGCGCTGGCCAGCGACATGCCCGCACGGGGCCCGGTTCAGCAAGCGGACCGGCTGACGTTCTGCGCCGAGGCGCTCCGCGCGACCGCCGGCGGCCACCCCGACCGGGCACAGGCCATGCAGATACTGGCCGCCTTCGACACGGCCGCCGCGGCCTGGGAGGCTGACGGCCAGCCCTATCCGCTCGCCGACGCACTCCTGCGCGCCGCAGGGGCCGCGCTCGCCGCCGGGGACCGCCACGCCGCGGCCACCCGGCTGCGCCCGGCCGCGGAGCTTGCCGGCAGCCTTGGCGCGCGCCCCCTGACCGCGGAGATCCAGACGATGGCCCGGAGCGCGAGAATCCGTCTCGACGGCGGCCCGGCCGGCCACAAGGCTGCGCCCGCGGCGCCGCTCGGCCTGACGGCCAGGGAGTTCGAGGTGCTCCGTCTGGTCGCCGATGGCCGGTCGAACCCGGAAATCGCGGCGCGACTGTTCATCTCCGCCAAGACCGCCAGCGTGCACGTGTCGAACATCCTGGCCAAGGTCGGCGTGGCCAGCCGCGGCGAGGCGGCCGCCGCGGCGCACCGGCTGCACCTGTTCGACGTGGCGCCGACCCCATAGCCGGCGCCGGCCGGACGTCGGGGACTCTGTACAGGTCGCGGGCGCGCACTGTTGATCTGTGCTGCCTTAGGCCAGAGTTGACCTAGATCCTCGAGGAGGCAGAGATGAGCGACCCGAAGGTGCTGTCCTTCCGGCCGGAGGCCGGCCAGTACGTGTGGACGTTCGGCGGGGCCTCTCCGGCCGCGCACATCACCCCGGGAACGGTACTCGAGCTGTGGACCGAGGACTGCTTCGCCGGGCGGGTGCGCGGCAAGGACGACCTGGTCTCGCAGGTGTGCGAGTTCCCGTATCTCAACCCGCAGACCGGGCCGTTCTACGTTGAGGGCGCCGAACCCGGTGACACGCTGGCCGTGCACTTCATCTCGATCGAGCCGAGCCGGGACTGGGCTGCGTCCACGACCGTGCCGCTGTTCGGCGCGCTGACGTCCACGCATCTCACCGCGACCCTGCAGGACCCGCTGCCGGAGGTGGTGTGGATCTGGGAGCTGGACCGCGCCCGGCGCACCTGCGGGTTCTCGGCCAGGGACAGCGAGTTCACCGCCGAGCTGCCGATGAACCCGATGCACGGCACCATCGGCGTGGCCCCGGCCAACCTCGAAGTCAGGTCGGCGCTGGTGCCTGACGCGTTCGGGGGCAACATGGACACGCCGGAGATGCGCGCCGGCGTCACCTGCTATCTGGGCGTGAACGTCCCGGGCGGCCTGCTCTCCGTCGGCGACGGGCACGCCCGCCAGGGCGAGGGCGAGACCTGCGGCGTCGCGGTGGAGTGCGCGATGAACACGGTCCTGGTCGTGGACTTGCTCAAGGGCGTGGCCACGCCGTGGCCGCGCCTGGAGAACGACACCCACATCATGTCCACCGGCTCGGCCAGGCCGCTCGAGGACGCGTTCCGGATAGCCCAGGCCGACCTGGTGCAGTGGGTGGCGCAGGGCTGGGGGCTGTCGGTGCTGGACGCCTACCAGTTCATCACCCAGGCGGTGGAGGCGCCGCTGGCGAACGTGTGCGACACGAACTACACGTCGGTGGCGAAGATACGCAAGGACTGGCTCGGCGGCGGGAGCGTCATGCGCGGCGCGCACGAGAGGCTCAGCGAGGTGGCCAGCGCCTACCGCGGCTAACGGTCGCCCAACCCGCTGCGGCCTGAGCGGCCGCCTCAGAACGTTATCGGGGTGTTCACCCACAGCATCTCCAGCCGCCCGTCGCCGCTGTTCCGCCAGCGATGGCGCAGCGAGCTGGGGAAGGTCAGGCAGTCGCCGGCGCGGACGACGTGCCGCTCCACCTCGTTGAGCCAGAACTCGACCTCGCCCCGCAGCACATACACCATCTCCTCGCCGTCGTGGTGATACGAGCCCTCGGATCCGCCGCCCGGCTGAACCACGTACAGGTGCGGCTCGAGCAGCTGGGCGCCCACGGCCAGCGACTCGACCCGGACGCGCCGGTCGCCGGTGTCCAGCACCGGGCGCTGCCCGGCGAGAACGAGCCGCGGGCCGGACCCGGACGAGCCGCCAAAAAGATCGGACACGCTGATGCCCAGCGCCACCGCCAGCCGCTGCAGCCCGGCCAGCGAGATGTTCCTGGTGCCGCGCTCGATCGCGGACAGGTGTGACACGGACAGGCCGGCGAGGCCGGACGCCTCCCGAAGGCTGAGGCCATGGCGGCGTCGGGCGGCACGGAGCCTCTCGCCCAGCGAGGCAGCCTCGCGCACCCCAGTGCGCTTCGGCAGCATGGTGCGGATCGCGGCAGGGCTGAAGCCCTGAGCCCGCAGGGCCGCGATCCGCTGCAGCACCTTGACGTCGCTCGGTGAGAACCGCCGGTACCGTCCCTGCCGCGAGGGCGTGACGAGGCCAGACGACTCCCAGGCGCGGAGCGTGGACGGGCTCACGCCGACTAACTGGGCGGCCTCGGACACCCGCAGCTGGGCCTTCACCGCAACACGCCGCCCTCCGGCCTTACTGGCTCTCCTTGGCGATCTTGAGCTCGTCCGCCTCGGTCTCCCGGTGGGCGGTGAGCGGCGGCCCCGCCTCGCCGCTGCGCAGCCGCCGCCTCAGGTAGAGGAAGAACCATAGGACACCGACGATCTCGAAGTAGATCGTGTACTCGCCGGCCACGTTGTTCACCGCCGGGATCGTCATGTAGCACATCACGATGATCGACCACCCGATGCCCACCCAGGCGAGCGGCTGCAGCCAGCGGCCCAGGTTGAAGTACCGCGCGCCGGCCTCGGGAATCGATCCCTTCCTGGCCCCGATCAGCGTGGCCACCATCGTGAACACGTACGTGCCGTAGTAGGTGACCGCGACGATCGCGACCACGCGGTCAATGATGCCGGCCGAGAGCAGGTTGACGATCAGCGCGACGAGGCCGACGAGCAGGATCGAGTAGATCGGGGTGCGGGTCCGGTCGTTCACCCTGGACAGGACCTGCCACCCGGGCAGCATCTTGTCCCTGGACAGCGAGAAGCACATGCGCGTGGCCACGGTCACGTTGGCGAGCAGCGCGGAGAAGATGGCGACGAACGCCACGATCTTGAGCACCAGCGCCATCCCCCAGCCGAAGTGATCCTGGAACACCGCGATCATCGCGTTCCCGGTCCCGTTGGCCGTGTGCGCGATCGACCCGGGGATCGCCATCGCGAAGATCGCGTAGACGAAGAACGCCGCGATGCCGGAGATGATCACGGACCGGAACATCGCCGTGGGGGCCGTCTTCCGCGGGTCCCTGGTCTCCTCGGCCAGATCGGCCGATCCCTCCCAGCCCAGCAGCGTGTACACCGGCAACAGCAGCGCAAGGCCGATCGTCGTGATGTTGACCGGGCTGCTCGTGGTGGAGCCGACCTGGACCAGCACGCCCGGGCCCTGCACGTGGTGGAAGAACAGCAGGCCGATGGCGAGCACGACGGTGAGCCCGAGCGTGCCGATGAGCTCAGCCGAGGCACCGACGTTGTTGAACATCGTCGCCGCGCGGATGCTGATCACGTTGACCGCGACCGCCGCGACGATCGCGATGGCCGCGAACAGCGCGATGTCACCGTGCGTCGGCACGGCCCAGATCTCGGGTGAGAACACGCTGGCCATCGCCACCGCGATCGACGCGGTGCCGACGAAGAACGACAGCAGCGCGGTCCAGCCGCTGAACCAGCCGTACTCGCGGTTCACGATCCGGCTGGACCACTGGTAGGCGTACCCGGTAACCGGGAGGCGCGCCGACAGGTGCGCGTATACCGCGGTGATCGACAGCATGCCGAGCGTCACCGGGATCCACAGCCAAATGGCCACGCCGCCGATGGTCTGGAACGGCTGGGCGAACAGCGTGAAGATGGTGGTGGTGATCGTGATCATCGAGAAGCCGAGGGCGAACGAGGTGTACGAGCCGATCGTCCGCCGAAGCTTCTGGGGGTAGCCGAACTGATGCAGATCCTGGATGTCCTGGGTGACGTGGTGGTCGCCAGACGCCGCGGCCGGGCCTACGGCCCCGTTCTCGCTCATCCGCTTCCGGGCCCCCATTCTGGTCTACGGTAAGAAAGTAGATTTGGTGGACAATATCCCAGCCTGAAAGGGGAAGGTCAATGGCCGCAGCAACCGGCGATGGCGCAGGTCGGCCCGTCTTCTGGAACGGCTTCGCGAACATGGCCAGCCTCCGGCCGGTCGTGATCGAAGGGGGCGAGGGGGTTACCGTCGTCGACACCGACGGCCGCCGGTACCTGGATGCGATCGCCAGCCTGTGGTACGCCAACGTCGGGCACGGCCGGGCCGAACTCGCCGACGCGGCAGCCGCGCAGATGCGCAGGCTCGCCGTCTACCAGACGTTCGATCCGTTCTCCAACCCCCCGGCCGAGGCGCTGGCGCGGCGGGTGGCGCAGATCGCGCCGCTCCGGGACGCCAAGGTGTTCTTCACGCCGGGCGGGGGATCTGACGCGATCGACACCGCGGGAAAGCTGGCAAGGGCCTACTGGCGTGCGGTCGGCCAGCCCGACAAGCAGGTGATCGTGTCCCGGTCGCACGCCTACCACGGGATGAACGCCTACGGCACGTCGCTCGGCGGCATCCCGGCCAACACCGAGCCATACGGGACACTGGTGTCGCTGGTCGAGCGCGTGCCGTGGGACGACGCGACCGCGCTGGAGAAGCTCATCGAGCAGGTGGGCGCCGAGCGCATCGCCGCGTTCTTCTGCGAGCCGGTGATCGGCGCCGGCGGCGTGTACCCGCCGCCGCCGGGATACCTGGAGCAGGTGCGGGAGATCTGCCGCCGCAACGACGTGCTGTTCGTGGCCGACGAGGTGATCACCGGGTTCGGCAGGCTCGGCGCCTGGTTCGGCAGCACCCGGTTCGCGCTCGATCCCGACATGATCACCGGCGCCAAGGGGCTGACGTCGGGCTACGCGCCGCTCGGCGCGGTGATCGTGGGCCCCCGGGTGGCGGAGCCGTTCTGGCGTGAGGGATCGACCGAGGTGTTCCGGCACGGCTACACGTACGAGGGGCACCCCACCGCGTGCGCCGTCGGCCTGGCCAACCTGGACATCGTGGAGCGCGAGGGCCTGATCGGGCGGGTCGCCGAGCTCGAGCCGGTCCTCGCGGAGAAAATCAGGCCGCTGGCCGCGCACAGCCTCGTCGGCCAGGTGCGCGCGGGCACCGGCCTGCTGGCCGCGGTCGAGATCGCCGAGGACGCCCGCGCCGCCGACCCCGGCATCGGGCCCCGGCTGGTGACCGAGATCCGCGAGCGGGGCGTGATCACGCGGCTGCTGCGCGGCGTGGCGCTGCAGATCTCGCCGCCGTTCACGATCTCCGAGGCGCAGATCGACGAGATCGCCGACACCTTCGCCGCCGCGTTCGACGCCGTCGCCGGCGGCTGACTCAGCGGATCAAGAGTTGCCCGGTGCTTGCGGCTGGCAGCAGAGGGCTGCGGTCCGATGCGCAGCAGGGTGGCGATCAGGGTGTCCTGGCTGTCGAAGGGCGGGGTGTTGATGGCGGCCAGGTAGTTGGGCAGCCCGGCCGGGCGGTGGTCAGGCTGGCTGCTATATCAATGGAAAATATGAAACCTGCCTTTATAGAGTGTTTTGGCATGGCAGCATCGGCCTAGCCGGGACCGGCAACGGCCGGAGTGGATCCGTTGCCCGCTGGCCGTCATGGCCAGTCATCCATTCAGGGGGCCGCCCAATGGCAGGACGTCGCTGCTGGACGCTTGTTTCGCTCGCCGTGGCCGCGATCGTCGGCGCGGGGTGCGTCCCGGCGGCGGCTGCCGCCCGGGCCGGTGCCGCGGCCAGGCCCGGGAACGTCACCATCTACCTGGCGCCCGCCTCGCTGGGCGGGAAGGACAGCAACACCGGGCTGACGTCGTCGAGCCCGATCCTCACCCTGGCGCATGCACAGCAGGTGCTGACCGGGCTGAACCCGTCCGGCAACGTCACGGTCCGGATCAAGCAGGGCACGTACGTGGCCGGCGCGATCACGTGGTCGTTCTACGTGCCCGGTCACACGGTCTCGTTCATGCCCGCCAACTACAGCGGTGGCGGCCGGCCAGCGGGCGGGGATCCGGTGTTCGCCGACCCGACCAGCAAGGGGACACACATCGGCCAGACGTGGTTCACCGCGGTGCTTCCGCCTGCCCCATCCGTGCTGCACGATGGCGGCAACACCGGCCTGCGCTTCTATTACCTGGACATCGAGGATTACACCCAGGGCATCTCGTTCAACGGGCAGGCCGGCCACTCCTGGCATAACCAGACCTTCTACGTCCAGCCCAGCGCGGGCGTGAACGACAACAACGTGTCCGGCATGACGTTCCAGGACATCGGTGACTTGTTCGCCCCCTCGCAGACCGGCTACGGCGCGATCCTGTTCACAGACTCGTCGCACGACGACATCTACAACAACACGTTCGACGACCTCTACAACTCGGGCGACACCGATCAGCTTCATGCCCTGTACATCACGCACTTCAGCTCCTACAACACCGTCGACAAGAACCTGTTCGAGAACACCAACGGCGAGGCCGTCAAGGTCCGTGACCGCAGCAACTACAACGACATCTTCGAGAACACGTTCAACGCGACCGGCGGCATCGCCGCTTACCTGGACGACTTCTGCGATCAGCAGTGCGTGGCCGGGGCCAGCCCGAAGAAATACCGCGAGTGCGCGTCGTACGGCAACCGCTTCGCGGACAACACCATCGAGACCGGCGCGGTGTGGGATCTGATCCCGCCCGGGGAGACCTACGCCGGCGGCGCGCCTTGCTCGATCCCCAGCGGGGTGGAGCGCCTGCACACCGCGGGAAACAAGAGCTGAGCGGCCGCAGCAGCCCGCCTGCCGGTGCGCCTGATCCTCACCTGGTGAGCGCGCTTGCGGTCGGCCGCGATGCCATCTCCTCAGCGGTGGGAACCGTCAGCACACGTCCTGACGGAAGCGTGACCCGTGCGGTTTCCAGCGTCCGGGTCCGGATCACCTGACGAACGCCGGCTCGCCTGCAGTCAGCCAAAGCGGGCGAGCGTGTGCTGCTGGGTCAGCAGCGCCGGGTACAGGGAGCGGTAGACGCCGTAGAGCTCGTCGTAGCGTGCCGCGGTTCGCGGGTCGGGCAGCACGCTCTCGCCCACGCCGGCCAGGCGGGTGATGTCCGACCACGAGCCGAGAACACCGGCGCCCATGCCCGCGGCGTAGGCCGCTCCGAGGGCGGCGCCGGATCGGTGATCCCTGCGCACCACCGGCAGCGCCAGCACGTCCGCGATGATCTGCCGCCACAGCGCGGAACTGGCGCCGCCGCCGGTCAGGTTCACCCTGTCCGCCCGTACCCCGAGTTCGCGCAGCACATCGACGTGGTGGCGGAACGCGAACGCCACGCCCTCGAGCACGGCGCGGAAAACGTGCCCGCGCCGGTGGCCCAGATGCAGGCCGACCACGCTCCCGCGCGCCAGCGGGTCGTTGAGCGGGGTCTTCTCGCCGAGGAAGTACGGCGTCAGGACCAGGCCGCCGGCTCCCGGCCCGGCGTCCGCGGCCTCCGCGTCCAGTACCGGGAGCGGGGCCCCGGCGCCGATCTCGCGCTGGAACCACCGGACCAGGCTGCCGGTGGTCGCCATGCACCCGTTCGGCACCCACCGGCCCGGTACGAGGTGGTGGTCGAGGTAGAGCCGCTCGTCCACGACCGGCTCGGTGGTCGCGGCGAGGATGTTGCCCGCTCCGCCCAGTTCCACGACCACGTCGCCGTGGTCGACGAGCCCGGCGGCGAACGCCCCGGCGACGTGATCGGCGCCCGCCGTCACCACCGGCACGCCCACGAGCCCGGGCACGCCCCCGGCGGTCACGTCGCCGACCACGCTTCCGGACGGCACCACCCGGCCGAGCCAGCCGGGCTCCACGCCGCAGGCACCGCAGATGTCGGGCGCCCACGCGCCGGCGCGGAAGTCGTAGAGGCCGCTTTCCAGCGCCCAGTTCGCCTCGACCACGCCGGCCGCGGCGGGGCTGGCGGCCGCGGTTGAGCCTGTCCCGGCCGCGGCCGTGCCGGCCAGCCGCGACGCGATGAAGTCGTAAGAGCCGCAAACAGACGCCGTGCGCGCCAGCACCCCGGGCTCGTGGCGGCTCAGCCACAGCAGCTTCGGGCCGACCGACTGCTGGGTGATCGCCGAGCCGGTGCGCTGCAGCACGTCGGCTCCGGCCAGGGCGTCCCGCAGCTCGGCGATCTCGCGGTCCGCGCGGGCGTCGTTCTGCAGGATCGCCGCGCGCAGCGGGCGGCCGTCAGCGTCGAGGCAGACCAGCGCTGGCACCATCCCGGTGACGCCGACGGCGGCGACCGGGCGGCCCTCGGCACCGGCCACCGCCTCGGCCGCGAGCTCGCGGACGCTGGCCCACCACGCATCCGGGTCTTCCTCGGCCCACCCCGGCCGGGCGCTGGCCAGCGCGGCCGGCCGTTCGTACTCCGCGACGACACCGCGCCCGGGGTCCAGCAGCAGGCACTTGGTCGCGGTCGTGCCGACGTCGATGGCGAGCAGCAGCTCGTTCATGATCTCGAGGGGTGGGCGCCGGGCCTAGGCACGGCCCGCCGCCTCGAGGAAGCGCTTGACGCGCTCCGGGTCAACCGGGTTCCAGGTGCCGCCGCCGGTCTTCAGGTCCGATCCCACGATCACGCCGTCGCTGGCGGCGAGGAAGCCGGCCACGTTACCGGCCTTGGCCCCGGTGTTGACCAGGACCGGCGCCAGCCCACCGACTGCCTCCCTGGCCTCGCGAACCCGGGCCAGGTCCGGCTCGGCCCCGGCCATTGGCCCGGAGACCAGGATCGCGTCGGCCAGGCTGGACACCGCCGCCGACCGGGCAGCCTGGCCCACGGTCCGGGTGCCGATCGTCGAGGCGAACTCCGGGGTCACGTTCATCAGCACCGCGACGTTCCCGGCGTCGAGCTGCCGGCGATACCGGAGTAGCCCGGCAGCGTCCGGGCTCCACAGGCCCATGTCGGACTCGTACGCCCCGGTCATCACCTCACGGATGAACGAGGCGCCGGTCGCCGCGGCCACCGCCATCGCGGCCCGGCCATCCCAGAGAAAGTCGACGCCGAACGGCCGGTCGTCCGGGGCTAGGTCGGTGACGACGCGGGACATCACCGCGACGCTCTCGAAGCCGGCGTGCAGCGCGTACGGACGGTCGCCCTCGTTGCAGAACATGACCGCGTCGAAGGGGTGCTGCAGCAGCACCTCCAGGTCCCTGGCCACGCCGTCGACGATGCCGGCGACGCCCTGGCTCTCGTCGTAGAGCGGGGTGCCAGGCAGCGGCGCCAGATGCGCCATCGCGATGATCGGCTTGCCGTCGCCGGGAAAGATGTCCCTGAACCGTCCCACCGTCGCCGCCCCTCTCCCTCGCGCCCGCCCGCTGCGGTGCGCTCGCCCGCTGCGGTGCGCTCGCCCGCTGCGGTGCGCCCGCCCGCTGCGGTGCGCCCGCCCGCGCCGATCTTGGTCAATTTCCGCTGCTGGGACAGCGTATTCTGACCAACTTTCGGTCCCGAGTGGCGGCTACGGCGTTTCTTACCCGCGATCACCTGCGTTTGGTGCAGAGTAGTGCGCACAACAGCACCCAGCGTGTGCGATTGATTGCTTTATGTAATCGACGACGCCCTGACCCCGCGTCACATCCGCACGCCGCTGTCCTGCTGTGTTCTCGCAGGGCAGGCGCCATGGGTGGCAGCCGAGCACGCCCTGGCGTGCCCAAATTAAGGCTCACGTTGTCCTCCACCATTTCCTCCAGCCCGAAATCCGGGAAGCTAGTCGCTGTTATCGCAGGCTCGGCCCTTGCCGTGGCAGTTCTGATCGCCGTGATGGCGGCGCCATCGGCTCTGGCTGGTCCTTCGCGCCCCTCCGTCCGGTCCTCGGCCGCCATGGCCGCGGACCCGGCGGGCTCCACGGCGGCCCTGCGCCAGATTCGCGTTGCCACCGCGCTGGCCCCGGCCGCGAGCACACCCAACCAGCAGGCACCACAGCAGATCGCCAGGACGATGCTCCGCTCGTTCGGCTGGACCTGGCGCCAGTTCAAGTACCTGAACCTGCTGTGGGAGGCCGAAAGCAGCTGGAACGTCTCTGCGGAAAACCCATCGACGGGAGCGTACGGAATCCCGCAGGCCGTCCCTGGCTCGAAGATGTCGGCCGTCGGCCCGGACTGGCAGACCGACGCGGCGACGCAGATCCGCTGGGGTCTGGCTTACATCAGCGCGGCCTACGGATCGCCGCGCAGCGCCTGGGAACACGAGGTCACGTACGGCTGGTACTAATCCGGCCAAATGGTGAGGTCCGTGCCCGGCCAGCTCCGTTGGTGGCCGGGCACGGGCCACGCCCCGGCGAGCGGCGCAAACCGTCGCAGCTCAATTCTGCCCGACCTGAGCACATGATGTGCGGCCTGGCCGCCGTTATGCTGGAGAATATTCCTTGAACAGCCGTGGCGACAGGAGGACTTCCGGTGGAGTCGATCTTCGGCGACGTCGCGATCGGGCCGCAGCAGGTGCACAAGGTCCTCGGACGGCACGTGCTGGACGACGGCTACAAGCTCGTCTACGACACCAGGGCCAGCCATGGATCGTGGATCGTGGACGCGCGGTCCGGCGAGGAGTACCTGGACCTCTACACGTTCTTCGCGTCCGCACCGCTCGGGTCCAACCCGCGGGGGCTGGCCGACGACCCCGAGTTCATGGCCGTGCTCGCCGAGGCGGCGGCCAACAAGCCGGCAAACCCGGACATGTTCACCACGCATTACGCGCAGTTCGTCGAGACGTTCGTGCGGGTGCTAGGCGATCCGGCGCTGCCGCACCTGTTCTTCGTCGAGGGCGGCGCGCTCGCCGTCGAGAACGCGCTGAAGACGGCGTTCGACTGGAAGAGCCGGCGCAACGAGGCGGCGGGCCGGTCCCCACAGCTGGGCGGGAAGGTGCTGCATCTGACCCGCGCGTTCCACGGCCGGTCCGGGTACACGCTGTCGCTGACCAACACCGAGCCGGTCAAGACCGAGCGGTTCCCGAAGTTCGACTGGCCGCGGATCGAGGTGCCCGCGGCGCGGTTCCCGGTCGAAGCGTTTCTCACCGCGACCATAGAGGCCGAGGCGCGGGCCCTGGCCCAGGCCAGGGCGGCCTTCGAGGCCGCGCCGCACGACATCGCGTGCTTCCTCGCCGAGCCGATCCAGGGTGAGGGCGGTGACAACCACATGCGGCCGGAGTTCCTGCGCGCCATGCAGGACATGTGCCACACCTACGACGCGCTGTTCGTGCTCGACGAGGTGCAGACCGGGGTTGGCCTGACCGGCACCGCGTGGGCCTACCAGCAGCTCGGCTTGCAGCCCGACGTCGTCGCGTTTGCCAAGAAGGTGCAGCTCGGCGGCGTGATGGCCGGCCGCCGCGTCGACGAGGTCGGCGACAACGTCTTCGAGCTCTCCGGCCGGATCAACTCGACCTGGGGCGGCGGGCTCACCGACATGGTCCGCTCCCGGCGGCTCCTCGAGATCATCGAGCGGGACGGGCTGATCGACCGCGCCGCCAAGGCGGGAAACTGGCTGCTCGGCGAGCTGCGGGCGCTCGCGGAACGCCACCCCGATCTGGCGTCGAACGTCCGCGGGCGCGGGCTCATGTGCGCTCTCGACCTGCCGAGCAGGCCAGCCCGCGACACCGCCGTGCGAATGCTGCTCGAGGAGCACGTCGTCATCCTGCCGTGCGGCGAGCAGACGATCCGGTTCCGGCCGCCGCTGGACGTCACCGAGCAGGATCTCGGGTTCGGCCTGGCCGCGCTCGACCGCGTCCTGACCGCGCTTGCGTAGCGACACATAGAGATAGGGACGCCATACATGGCTCAGAAGGTTTCCGCGGTCATCGGAGGTGACCCTGTACCGGGTGCTCCGGCCGGGCGGTTTTCGTCGACGAACCCGGCGCACGTGGATGAGGTGGTCGCCGACGTCGCGCTGGGCGACGCGGCGCTGCTGGTCACGGCCGCGCGGGCGGCACGCGAGGCGCAGCGGGCGTGGGCGGCGGTCCCAGCGCCGGTCCGCGGCCGGGCCATCGCGCACATTGGCCGGCTGGTGGAGGCCAACAAGGAGAGCCTGGCCCGGCTGGTGTCCCGGGAGATCGGCAAGCCGTACGCCGAGGCGCTCGGCGAGGTTCAGGAGATCATCGACACTTGCGACTTCTTCCTCGGCGAGGGCCGGCGCCTCTACGGCCAGACGGTGCCCAGCGAGATGCCGGACAAGCAGCTCTTCACGTTCCGCAACCCGGTGGGCGTGGTCGCGGTGATCACCGCGGGCAACTTCCCGGTCGCGG
>Ga0335074_10003217_pt1 | contig 22221 bp, 20 predicted proteins | sample Lox_Sample_23_FD_206715 | JGI IMG/M metagenome (GOLD analysis project Ga0335074, IMG submission 206715) | Soil microbial communities from Loxahatchee National Wildlife Refuge, Florida, United States - Lox_Sample_2.3 | ecosystem: Environmental > Terrestrial > Soil > Wetlands | place: USA...
GGGCGCCTGCGAGCGGAGCCCGGATGATCGAACAGCTGTCCGTGGACGAGCGTTCCATCGGGGGCCTCGAAGGTCACGCGCTTCGGAGTGAGGAGCTGCGTGAGCGGGAAGTCGGCGGGCAGCGCCGGGGCGTCGAGCGCCGCGCGATGCTTGCCGGCGAGGTCCGCGACGTCGATCACCGGAGGATGATGAGCGTCCGCCGCCACGAAGGCGACATGCCCGGCTCCTGCGCTCACCGGCGTCCATTCCACCGACTCACCCGCGGTGAGCGCGAGCGAGCCCGGCCGATCGACCGCCACCCGGAAGATGTGCCGCCGATCGTCGTCTCCGGCCGCGGTGCCGGTGTTGGCATCGTAGATCATGTAGCGCAGGTCGCGGCTTGCCGCGACGTGCTCGACCATGAACGCGCCCGGGGTGAGCAGCAGCGGCGCACCGCCGCCGGCCGGCACGGAGTAAAGATGAGGCCATTCATCGAGGTAGGCGAGGAACACCAGCCGGTCCCCGGCGGCCCAGTGCAGATTCGCCTCGCCCTCCACGTCCGGATAGGACCCTGCCAGGGTGTCGGGACTGACCCAGGCGGCGTGGCCCGAGCCATCGTCGGCCGACGCCACCCAGATCGACCAGGGGTGGGGAACGCGGGTGAGGAGCGGTTCCGGCGCTCCGCCCTCGCCGGGCTGGCGGGCGAACGCGATACGTTTCCCGTCCGGTGACCAGCGCGGCGAGCCGTCATTGCCGGTGGAGGGCGCCAGATAGAGGATGGGTACGCTGCCGGAGGTGAAGACGCCGATGAATGCGTGATCGCCGCGATTCGAAACGAACGCGAGGCGGCTCCCGTCCGGCGACCAGCGCAGATCGGCATCCTTGCCGCGATCGAAGAACAGCCGCTCGGCCTTGCCCCCGTCCGGCGGCGCAGTGAAGACCTGATCGTCGCGGACGAAGGCGAGCCGCCCGCTGGCCGAGACCGCGGGCGCATCACCGTCGGCGATCTTGAGCGGCGCCTGGATGGCAGCTGCGGGATCGAGACCGATCGCCCAGATGGCCGTGACCGGCCGCTCGGGCGAGGAGGCGGGATCAGGCGAGAGCTTGCCCTCGGCGGGCCAGTTGGCGTCGTGGTCTCCGCCGCGCACGTAGTAAAGGCGCATGCCGTCGGGCGAGAAGGTGAGCTGCGTGATCTCCTGGCCGTCATCCTGCGAGTAGCTCGTCACTTGCACCGCTGCGTAGCTCGGTGCACGCGCCACCCAGACGTTGCGGACCCCCTCGAGGTTCGCGACCCAGGCGATGACGTCTGCCCGCGCGGCCGTGCGGAGCCCGCTCACGTACGGGTAGTCGAGGACCTCGGGCATGCTGAACGATGGAGTCTGCGCGGCGGCCGGGGCCACGAGCAGGATCGACGCCAGGGCTCGCAATCTGTACATGGAGGATTTGTCCCGGGGTTGCGGTGGTTCGATCTCGAGGGGGGCCTAGGGCTGCACGCGCAGGCCGTCCTGCGCAAAGCGTATCGACCCCGAATAGTTGCGCCGGATCGACTGCATGACCGCATCCTGCGCACCCTCGGTGGCAGGGGAGAGGTGGCTCAGCAGCAGGGCATGCACTAAGGACCGCTGCGCGGTCTGCCCGATGGCGAGCGGCGGCGTGTGCAGCTCATAGAGAATCGGCGGCGATCCGGGCGGATCGAGCACCGTGGTGTCGAACACCAGCAGGTCGCTCCCTCGCGCGATGCGGCTCAGGGCCGGCAAGCCGTTGCGATCGATGTCCCCCGAGAAGGTGATGCTCTCGCCCGCGTAATCGATGCGGTAGATCACGGCGGGTGCATCTCCGTGATGCCCGGCGACGGCGCTCACCGCGAGCTCGCCATGCGCCAGGCCGCCCTCCCGGTAGATCACACGCGGCTCGCGGCGCGCCGCGCCCGCCACCTCCCGGACGTCGATCGTCAACGGCGCCGCAAAGTCGCGCAGGTAGGCGAATGCGCCGGTCGGGCCGAACAGCAGATCCACGAAGCGGCGCGTCGAGGGAAAGTAGGCGCGCCCGCCGCCGCCGCGCGAGCCGCCCGGACCAAAAACCTTGAACTCGATCGGCCCATCGCCCGATACGGCGCGTGCCTTGAACAGGGCGGGCAGCTCGCTCGCGTGGTCGACGTGCAGATGAGTGAGCAGAACGGTGTCGATCCGCGCGAGATCGAGGTGGGTCTCGCCGAGGCGCACGAAGGCCCCAGATCCCGCATCCACCAGGATGCGCGGGACCTGGTCGATCAAAGCGAGGTAGCAAGACGAGGCGCGGCCGAGCGCGCCGGGCCCCCCCGAGCCGAGCACCACCAGCTCGAGCGGCGCGGCGGAGCTCTGCGCAAACGCAGCGTTGCCGCCGCAGAGAAATGCGATGCCGAGCAGAGAGCGGATGAGATACTTGAGCCCGATCAAGCCCGTCGTCCTTCGCCGAGCCGTCCGGTGGGCTCGTATTGCGCTGGCGTGTGCCGAAGCTCAGTATATCGGAGTCGTTTTCTTGAAGAAGGGATAACCGCCGTGAGAGCCGCAGCCCGTCTACTGGCAGCTTCCTGGTTGTGCTCGCTCGCCGCCGGCACCGCCTACGCCGATCGGTACGCGGACACCGTTCAGCAGTTCAAGAACGCCGGCGCCAGCGCCGCGTTCTTCCCGCATTGTTACGCCTACGCGGTCTTCCCCACCATCGGCGAGGGCGGCTTCATCGCCGGCGGCGCACACGGCAAGGGGCGCGTTTACGTCGGCAACGTGCTGGTGGGCGACGCCGCCATGACGCAACTGAGCCTGGGCTTTCAGGCGGGCGGGAAAGCCTACAGCGAGATCGTGTTCTTCGAGGACAAGCGGGCGCTCGATGAGTTCGAGTCGGGCACGTTCGAGTTTCAGGCAGGCGCCAGCGCGATCGCCGTGACCGCGGGCGCGAACGCCAACGCGGGCACCACGGGCGCCGAGTCGGGAGCGAGCGGCGGCGCGAAGGACGCCACCACCAATGCGGCCGGCTACTACAAGGGCATGGCGGTATTCACCATTGCCAAGGGCGGACTGATGTACGCCGCCGCCGTCGCCGGACAGAAATTCAGCTACGTCCCGCGAGGACAGCATTGACCCGGGCGTGAGCCTTTGCGCTGGCTGCAACAGGCGCCGATTCTAGCGCCGGCCGAACGTCCGCGGACCATCTGTCTGCTGCGGCTGTCGGCGCTCGGCGATACCTGCCATGCCGTTCCGCTGGTGCGCGCCATCGAGCGCGCCTGGCCCGACTGCCGCATCACCTGGATCATCGGGCGCAGCGAATCGAAGCTCATGTCGCTGCTGCCGGAGATCGAGTTCTTGACCGTCGACAAGCAGCGTTTCGTCCCGGAGTTCGCGCGCCTGCGCGCGGCGCTGCGCGGGCGCCGATTCGACCTGCTCCTGCATCTGCAGGTGAGTTTCCGCGCGAGCTTGTTGAGCACGCTGGTGCGCGCGCCGATCAGGCTCGGGTTCGATCGGCCCAGGGCGCGGGAGCTGCAGTGGCTGTTCACCAATCGGCGCATCGCGCCGCGGCGCAGGCAGCACGTGCTCGACGGCTTCCTGGGGTTCGCGGATGCGCTTGGCATCGCGGATCACCCGGCGGTGTGGAATATCCCGCTGCCGCAGGACGCGCTCGCCTATGCCCGCGAGCTGATCCCCGACGCGCGGCCGACGCTGCTGATCAGCCCGTGCTCGAGCCATCCGCTGCGTGACTGGCGCGCCGCGCACTACGCGCAGGTGGCCGATCACGCGGCGCGGCGCTGGCACATGCGCGTCGTGCTGTGCGGCGGAGCGAGCAGCATGGAGCGCAAGATGGGCGACGCCATCCTGGCGCACACGGCGCTCAAGCCATGCGATCAGATCGGGCGGGACACGCTGCCGCAAATGCTCGCCCTGCTGCGCGCGGCGAGCGTGCTGCTCACGCCCGATTCGGGACCTGCACACATGGCGACCATGGTGGGCACTCCGGTGATCGGCCTGTATGCCGCCACCAATCCCGCGCGCAGCGGACCCTACGCGAGCCTCGCATGGTGCGTCGACCGCTTTGCCGATGCGGCACGCACTTTCATGGGCCGCGAGCCGGGCGAGCTGCCATGGGCGGTGAAGATCGAGAAGCCCGGCGTGATGGACTTGATCGAGCCCGCGGAGGTGATCGAGCGCCTGGACCGGTTCATGCAGCAGCGCGCGCGGCAGCGCGACGAGTCGCGCTTGCCGCGCTAGGGCGAGGAGAGAGGGGCGCGCAATGGCGGCGCCCCGCCCGGCTAGAACGGCAAACCGTGCGCCTGTCCGCCCATGCACATGAGCAGGGGAATGGAGAGAATGAAGTTGATGCGCGAGGCGCGCCCCGCGGTCTTGCGTGCCGCCGCCTTCTCCTCGTCCGTCGCGGGCACCATGCCGAGTATCTTCTTCTGGTTGGGCCAGATGAACACCCACACGTTGATCAGCATGATCGTTCCCAGCCAGGCGCCGATGCCGATGGTGCGGTAGCCCGGCTGCAGCGCGAAGGCCCTGACGATGCCCGCATAGTTTCCCGTGCCGTAGCCGCTCATCAGGTAAATGGCGCCGGTAAGCCAGGTGACCACGGCGGCCCACCGGAACCAGAGCAGCGCGGTCGGCGCGATGTATTTCGAGACTCCGGCGCCGCCGGGACCGCCCTTGTCGGCGGCCGCCGCGGCCATCCCCGGCGTCTGCACCACGTTGAAGTAGTAAAGAAGGCCGATCCACATCACGCCGGCGACGATGTGCAGCCAGCGATCGGCGCGTACCGGGTGAAATGTGGCGCCGTTGCCCGCCCAGAGGGCGAGACCCACGCCTATGATGATTGCGAGCACCACACCTGCGGTGATGGCGCCCTTGACCGTGTTGAGCGGATGCATGGTTTTGATCCCCTGTGGTTATTGCTATAGGTGTTCTGGGTAGTCATCGGAACGCGCCCCTTCCACCGCAGACGCTTCCGCGCTGATTGTAGTGGATGTCGGGCGCGCCGTCATGAGCGGCGCAACGGCGCGGCCGCGGGCGGGGGCTCGAGGGGTTCGACGTCGTGAAACTTGCCGTAATCGATATGCAGGCCGCCATCCTCGCTCCACTCGAGTATGTCGCGAAACGTGCGGTTCCAGAGAATCGCGGCGGCGGTATATTCCTGGCGCGCCATCAGCACCTGGCCGGTCGTCTCGTCGGTGCCGCTCAAGCTCAGGATGAAGCTCGCCGACGCCGCGCGCAGCGACTCATCGCTCGCCGTCCTGAGCGGGCTCGCCTCGTCGATGACATGCATGATGTTCCAGCCGAACGCGAAAGCGGGGTGCTCCGCGCGCATCAGCGGCAGATCGACGATCCGGCGCAGCCGGTAGCCCTCGCCGGTGACCTCATCGCGCAGCATGCGCAGTCGCGCCGAAGCCTCCTGCACCACGTTCTGGCGCGCATTCGCGGCTCGGAACATCAGGGTGAGCTTGCCCTCGATCGGGCGCACGACGGCGTACCTGGCGAACAGGAAGCGCGCCTTGGGGCGGGAGAAGCGCGCGAACATCAGCCCCGTGATCAAGGCCAGCATCATGAGACCGGTGAAGATCTCGACCATCGCGATGCTGTGGCCATACAGCGTCTGCGGGTGCATGTCGCCATAGCCCACCGTCGCCAGGGTCTCGACGCTGAAGAAGAAGTCTCCCAGAAACCCGGGCGGATTGACGTTCGCGATGCAGCCCGGCACGAGGTAGTAGAAACAGCCGAAGAAGGTGTCGAAGACCAGGAAGAAAGCCCCGAGCGTGGCGAACAGCTGCGGCCAGCTGACCATCATGAAATAGTGGTACAGATCCTGAATGATCGCCTGCGGGATGCCCTCGGTGACGACCTCGCGCGAGCCGATGCGCATGCGCCGCGCGCGCGCTTGCCTCGCCGTGGTCGCGTGCGGCGCCGGGCCCGATCTCTCGTCGCTCATCGTCATGGAACGCCGTGCCGCGGTTGAGTGCAGGTGGCGACAGTCTATACAATTTGCGGCACGACGATCGATCGGGGCAAATCGTGAGTTGGGGGGCGCGCATGTTCTACGCCGTCGATCGGCCGGATCCGAGGCTCTCGCCAAACCCGTTCAAGGCATGCGTCGTGCCGAGGCCCATCGGCTGGATCTCGAGCCTCGATGCCGCGGGCAAGCGCAACCTCGCGCCCTTCAGTTTCTTCAACGCCATCAATGAAGAGCCGCCGATGGTGATGTTCTGCGCGGGCGGCCGGCATGTGGATGGCGGAGAGAAGGACTCGGTCAAGAACGCCCGCGAGACGGGCGAGTTCGTGGTCAACCTGGCGACCTGGGACCTGCGCGAGGCGATGAACGCATCGAGTGCGGAAGTCCCTCGATCCGTCGATGAATTCGAGCTCGCGCGATTGACCCCCGCGCCTTGCGAGCGAGTGCGCGCACCGCGCGTGCTCGAATCACCTCTGAGTCTCGAGTGTGTGGTGATCGATATTTACGAGTTGCCGAGCGAGGATGCCGCTCTGCTCAACCGCATGGTGATGGGCCGGGTTCTCGGCATCCATGTGGCGGACGATGTCATCGTCGGTGAGCGCGTCTGCGCCGCGCGTCTTCGGCCGATAGCCCGGCTCGGCTATCGCGAATACGCGCTCATCGACCAGGTTTTCAAAATGACGCGGCCGGGCGCGACGGCGCCTGGCGGCTCGAGCTGATGCAGCCCCAGCCGCGGCCTGCGCCACGGCTAGAGGCCGCGCAGGCTCATGGGAGGGAGGGTCCGCAGCCAATCCGCGAGCGCCTCCATCAGCTCGGCCTGCACTTGCATGTCGCTGCGCCCGCTACGGGCCCGGAACGAATGATCGGCTTCGGCGAGCAGTGCCAGCCGGGCACGGGCGCCGAGACGCTCGATGAGCGGCAGCAGCAGCGCCATTTGTGCGAATTCGTCGCGTGAGCCTTGTATGAACAGCATCGGCACCTCGACCCGGTGCAGATGCTCGGCGCGCGCGATGGAGGGCTGTTTCGGCGGATGCAGCGGGAAGCCGAGAAAGGCGAGACCGCCCACGCCCGCGAGCGGCGCGGCGGCTTGCGCCTGCGAGGTCATGCGCCCGCCGAAGGATTTACCGCCCGCGATGAGGGGCAGGCGCGGCTCGAGCCGCCGGGCGGCGCTCACCGCGCCGCGCACGGCCGCATGGCACAGCGCGGGCGGGTCCGGCCGCCGGCTGTTACGCTCCATGTAAGGAAACTGGTAGCGCAGCGTGGCGATGCCGCGCGCAGCCAAATTCCGTGACAGCTCTGCGAGGAACGGATGTCGCATGCCCGCGCCGGCGCCGGGCGCCAGAACGAACAATGCGTGCGCGTCGGACGCGCGCTGCAGCAGCCCGGATACCGGGCCCGCGCCCTCCACATCGATCGCCACGGCTTGCGGCTCAACAAGCGTCACCTGCCCAGTATGCGGTATGCGAGGCGCCCGCGCCGAGGGCAGGCGTGGCTACCCGCTGGGCTTATCCTTCATCCGCGTCGTCTTCGAATCGTCATTCTTGCCGCGCGCCTTGGCACGCTCCTCGGCTTGGGAGAGCTCGATCTCTTCCCCAGGACGCACCCGCGGACCCTTGCTGATCCTTTTCTTGCCTTCGGGCGAATTGACGAACTGCTGCTCCGCCTTGTTGAACTCCGCGGCCGCTTCGGGATTTCCCTCGCCGTGATTCGTCGTTAGCTTCTCCATCGCACTGCTCCTCACTTGACGGTGAACGCGTAGGGCTTTGAACATAAGCTTCGCGCGCAGGCGAGAGGATTGCGAGTCGCCGCCGCTGGCGAGTCGCGTAGGCGCAGTCCCACCGCCGGCTGTTGTTTTCCCGCCCCACGACATAAAGCGGATTCACGCGATTTGTCGTCATCGAGAGACGCTCATCACAGTTTCCTTTGAACTGCTTCGCCAATATCCTCGCCATCACATGAGCGACGTCATGGAACTGCATTGATGGGCACACCGATCAACACGCCATTGACCAGCGAAATTTGGCATTTGACGATCGACGATCTGCTTGCTCCTCTACCAGCGTCCCCGCGCCTCGGCGGAGCCGGCCCCTTCGTGATCAATCTGAGCGCATCGACCGCGCCCATCAGCGCGCCGGTGCAAGGTATCGCCGACTGCCCGGGCGCGCACGTCTATCAGATACAGCGCACCGAAGATCACCGCGTGCGCTTTCGGTTGAGGATGGGCCCGTTCGAGACCGAGGAGCAGGCAGATGCGCTGCTCCAGACGGTGCGCGAGATCTATCCGAGCGCACTGACGGCGACGGCGGAGAGCGACGACCTGCGCGCCATCGACGCTCTGAAGGCGAAGATCGAGGCGCAGCAGCTGGCCGCGGTCAAGGCCGCTGCCATGAAGGCGCCGCCCATCACCCCTTCAGCGTCGAGCGCGGCTGCCGGCGCGAGCGCGTCTACCGGCGGGGGCGCGTCCACCGGCGCGGGCGTGATCGCCGCCTCGGGCACGGCCGCGGCCTCGAGCCCGCTCACGCCCGCGTCCCGGCCGGCCCCTGCACCGGACCTCGCCGATGCGCCGCTCGCGTCGACTCCGCCACCCGCGTGGCTTGCGCTGTTCGCCTCGGGGCCCGCCCGCAGGCCGGACTCCCGAGCCCCGGCAGGAGGCACGCCGAGCAATGCCCCCCCGGCCGCGGTGGCGCCCGAGGTTTCCGCGAAAACTCCCGCCGCACGGATTTCCCCGACACCGCAGGCGCAGCCCGAGGAGCGTCCCGCCGCCCCGGGGGCGATCCCGGTGCTCTCCGATTGCGTCGAGGTCGCTCCGCGGCCGGCTCTCGCGGATGCGCCGGATTCCCCCGTGAGACCGGCCGTTGCGCCGCCCGCGCCGCCCGCGCCGGCTGCGGCCGTTGCGCCGCCCGCACCGGCTGCGGTCGTTGCGCCGCCTGCACCGGCTGCGCGAGCAGCCATCGCCGCGCCGTCGGCCCGGCCGAGGTCCCCGAGCCCGGCTGCGCCAGCGCCCGTCCCGCGTCCGCGCGAAGTCGCTCCGGCCGCCATGGCGCCGCTCAAGAGCGCAGGCGCCAGCGAGGCGGCGGCGCCGATCCCGCCCGCGGCGCCTGTTTGGCGCAAACCCGAGGCGACGGCGAACGCGAGGCCGGCGGTCGCTTCGGCTCCCGCACCGGCGCTGAGAGCGGTACCGCCGCCTGCCGCAACCCCGGCGCCCAGCCCGAGACAGGGCCCGGCGCCGATCCAGCCGGCGAAGGCGGTGCCGCGCCGCGTGGAGGCGCTCAGCACGCCGCTGCCGAGTCTCGAGACGACTCAGACGCTGCGTCCCCTGACCCCGGTCGAGCTGCAAGACGATTCACTGCGCTGGTTCGCCATTCAGCTCGCGCTCTCCGAGGAGAGTTTCGATCCCGATACGCTGCCGAACCTCGACATCTTCGGCGAATACCGGCTCTACTCGGTCGCAAGCCTGGACCAAGGCAAGGTCATCCACGCGCTGCGCTTGGGCTTTTTCGCCGAGGAGACGGCGGCAACGGCGGTTGCCGGCTACCTCTCCGGCTTCTACGACAAGCCGGTGGTCAAGCGCATCAGCGTCGCCGAGCGCACGCGCTTCTCGGATCAGCGCGTCGAGGCACGCAAGGACATAGGCGCGACCGGCAGGCACGCAGTCATCGAGATCACCGATGAGCGCGCGCCGCGCGCCAGGCGCAGCTCGCCCCTGACACCCCTGTCCGCGCACCCTCTGGCACCGGCGCCCAAAGGCGCTTGAGCCCGGACGAGCGGCGCCGCGCGCCCGAGCGCACCGGCGCCCTTGACCCGCCGCCGCGCCTCACCCCTTCGAGAGCCGCCCGGGATCCTCGTATGGCGACCCTGCACCTGCGGTAATTACGGATCCCCTCGGACGGCCAAATGGGGAAGACTTCCCGGGCACGCGAGCGCAGAATTCAATGCAGTCGAGAGGTGCGGTCGCGCACCGGCGGCGGGGAATCCACGGCTCGCGGCTTGCGGTGAATCATGAACGGCTGGAGTGAGGGGGGGACCATGAAGAAGCTAGCAGGGCGCAAGGCGCTCGTCACGGGCGGCGCGCGCGGCATCGGCAAAGCGATAGCGATGGCGCTGGCCGCCGAAGGCGCAGACGTCGCGATCAATTTCCAATCGAGTGGAACCGAGGCCGAGGCACTGGCCCAGGAGCTCGGCAAGACCGGCTGCCAGACGCTGCTCTTCAAGGGCAACGTCGGGGAGCGGGAGACATGGAATTCGATGATGAAGAAGATCAAGGAGAGCTGGGGCCGGCTCGACATCCTGGTCAACAATGCGGGCATCACGCGCGACAAGACGCTGCGCAAGATGACCGACGAGGACTGGCTCGGAGTGCTCAACACCAACCTCAATGCGTGCTACTTCGGCGTTACGGCGGCCATGCCGATGATGGTCGAGCAGAAATACGGGCGCATCGTCAACATCAGCTCGTTCGTGGGTCAAGCGGGCAACTTCGGGCAGGCGAACTATGCCGCGAGCAAGGGCGGCATCATCGCTTTCACCAAGACCGCGGCGATGGAGCTGGCCAAGTACAACGTCACCTGCAATTCGCTGGCGCCCGGCTTCACCGAGACGGGCATGCTCGCCAAGGTGCCCGAGCCGGTGCAGGCGCAGATCCTGTCGCGCATTCCCATGGGGCGATTCGCGACTCCGGAGGAGATCGCGAAAGCGGTGCTGTTCCTGGCTGCGGACGGCGATTACGTGACCGGGCAGCAGATCAACGTGAACGGCGGCGTGTACATGTAGCCCGCAAAGCGGCGCACCGTCGCCGCCCTTGTGCGGCCACGCTCAGCGCGTGGCGAGCCAATCGGCGATGGCGGGCGGGACCTCGCGCTGCGCGCGCGCGCTCACGTACATTCCGATGTGCCCGAGGTCGAGCTCGATCTGCGTGAAATCGGGGGACGAGATCAGCCGCCGAAGCGCGGCGCAAGAGGCGGGCGGAACGAGATGATCCTTGCTGCCGATCAGATTGAGGATCGGCAGCTCGAGCGAGCGCAGATCGATTCGCCGGCCGGCGATCTCCAGGCCGCCGCGAACGAGACGGTTCTCCTGGTAGAGCGCGACGACGAATTCGCGGAAGGCCGCCCCTGCCTGATCGGGGCTGTCGAATATCCAGTGCTCGACGCGCATGAAATTCTCGATGCGCGCCGGCTCCGCCTCTCCCCGCAGCAGATCCATGTATTTCTGGTGCGACAGCCGAAAGGGCATGAGCGCCAGAAACAGCTGGTTGAGCGCATCACCGGCGACGTTGCCTTCGCCCACCCATGCATCGACGTCGATTCTTCGTATCCATTTCGACAACAGGTCGGCCGGCGTCTGAAAGTCGACCGGCGTCACCATGGTGATGAGGTTGCGCACGCGCTCGGGATGGAGCGCCGCGAAGCACAGGCTGAACACGCCGCCCTGACAGACTCCGAGCAGGTTGAGCGCGCCGATGCCGTGAAATGCCAGGATCTGCTCGACGCAGCCCGCGAGCTGCTCCTCGAGATATTCGGCAAGCCCCATGAAACGGTCGGCTCCGTCCGGATAGCCCCAGTCGATGAGGTAAACGTCCAGACCGCGCGACAGAAGTCCGCGGATGAGCGAGCGATCCTCCTGCAGATCCATCATGTAGGGCCGGTTCACGAGCGCGTAGACGATGAGCAGCGGCACGGCATTGGTCGGCTTGGCGATCGAGCGATAGCGGTACAGCCGCAGCTTCCCGCAACGCCAAACCTCCTCTTTGTCCGAGAACCCGGGTTTGCAGTCGCGGGCGGCCGCGAGCGCGGCAGACAGCGAGCTCACCGCTTGCGCCTGGCGCGCGGCGGCGCGCGGCGCCGCGGCACTTCGGGCGCCTGAGCGCGCAGCCGCTCCTCGAGGGCATGCAGGCGCCGGGCGAGCGAATTGACCTCACTGCGAGTCGGCAGGTCCAGCAGCTTCGCTGCCGCCTCGGCGGCCGCCGCGCACTCGCGCCGCCACGCGCTCGCAGCGTTGACGCTCTCGGCAAGCGCGATGCAGAAGGGCTCGCCGTGCGCGGTGCGCGCGTAAGCCGCTTCGGCGCAGTCGATCCAGCGATCGTACAGAGCGTGCAGCGCCTGCGGTCCGGGCGGGGTGCTGGAGGGCTGGATCTGGCTCACGAAGGCCGCCGCCGCCTCGCGCAGGGTGTCGAACCAGAGCCGCTGCAATCGCTGCTGCGCATCGGCGAGGCGTTGCCAGGCGCTCGCCGCACGCTGCGCGCGCAGCTGATGCTCGCGCGTGAGCCCCAGGCCCGGCGCCTCCAGGGGGTATTCGGCCGGGGGCACACCTTCGCGTGTCCCGGGCGATGGGGTCCGCAACACATTGGCGAACTCATCGCGCAGGAACTCGGCGAGGCCCTGCGTGGCGGCGGCGAGCGACGCAGGCGACTGGCTCTCCTCGAAGAAGCGCCGGGTGGCCTCGGCGAATCGGTCACTGAACATCGGTGCCGCTCCGCCGGCTGCGCGCATGATGGTCACGAGAGGTGATTATGTGTGCAATGCAAAGGCGAGAATCGGGTCGCATATTACATATATAAGCTAAATTAGATAATTGTCACAATATATTGTTTTGTAAACATTTATTTATACAAATGACCCTCGATGACGACACCCCGGCGACCCCGTCGCTTGTGCGATGCGAGAGACTGGCATAGCATGCTCGATAGAGTTGGCTCACCGACAATGCAGCAAGAAAGGCTCATAAGAAAATACTCGAATCGTCGCCTGTACGACACTCTGGCGAGCCGCCACGTCACGCTCGAGGATCTGAGGCAACTCATCGTGGCCGGCGAGCGGATCAAGGTCATCGACGACAAGTCGGACGAAGACCTCACCCGCCCGGTATTGCTGCAAATCATCGCCGAACAGGAGCAGTTCGGCATGCCGGTCCTGGGGTCGGAGCTCCTCGAGATGATCATCCGCTTCTATGGCGGCCCCATGCAAGGGATGCTCAGCCGCTACCTCGGGCAAACATTCACCGCGATGTTGCGCCAGCAGGAGGCCATGCAATCGGAGATGGCCAAAGCGTTGCAAGCGCCTTTCGCTCCCTTGACGGAGCTCGCGCGCCAGAACATGGAAATGTGGGAGCAGATGCAGGCTGCCACGCGCAGCGCCTTCTCGGGCGGCACGGGCGGTGCGAGTGGCACGGGCGGCACGGGCGGCACGGGCGGCATGGGCGGCATGGGTGCGGCGGGCGGCACGGGTGCGGCGGGCGGCGGCACGGGCGCTGCAGCAGAGGGCACGGTGCGCAAAACCGCGCCGCCGAGCGCCCGGGGGAGGCCTGGCTCCGCCGGCTCCCCGATGAGAAAACGCAAGAAAGGTAAGTAATTCTCATGGACATGCGCAACAAGTCAGTGGTGGTCACGGGCGCCGGCCGCGGCATCGGCCGGGCGATCGCGCTCCAGCTCGCACAGCAAGGGGCCAACCTCGCGCTGTTCGATCTCAACGAGGCCGACCTCGCGGAGACGGTCAAGCTGTGCACCGCGAAGTCCGTGCAAGCGCGCGCCTATCGAGTGGACGTGGCCAGCGAGGGCGAGGTTGCGGCGGCCATGTCTCGGGTCGCGGCAGACTTCGGACGGCTGGACGGACTGGTCAACAACGCCGGCATCGTGCGCGACGGGCTGCTCGTGAAAGTCAAGGATGGCGCGGTCGTCGGTGAGATGAGCCTCGAGCAGTGGAATGCCGTGATCGGCGTGAATCTCACCGGCGTGTTTCTCTGCGGACGCGAAGCCGCGAAGCACATGATCGAGAGCGGAAACGGGGGCGTGATCGTCAACATCTCCAGCATTTCCCGGGTCGGCAACGCCGGACAGAGCAATTACAGCGCCGCCAAGGCCGGGGTGGAATCGATGGCGGTGGTCTGGGCCAAGGAGCTTGCCCGCTACGGCATACGGGCGGGGGCGGTCGCGCCGGGCTTCACGCGCACCGACATCCTCTCCTCGATGCGTCCGGAGGTGCTCAACAAGCTGACGGCGCCTGTGCCGCTCAAGCGGCTGGGCCTCGCGGAGGAAATCGCGCACGCCGTGCTGTTCATCTTCGAGAACGACTTCTTCACCGGCCGCTGCCTCGACATCGACGGGGGGCTGCGCCTGTAGTGAGCCGCCCGGATTCCGGGCCCGGCCTGCGAGCCGAACCGGGTCTGCACGACTCCTAGATCCCGAGCGCCTGATAGATTCGCTGCGTGGTCGAAAGCACACGCGCGACCGAGGAAGTCAGCAGGTCATCCGTCGCGCCCTGCGGCTCGCCCGCGGCGCTGCCCTGCGGCGGGATGGGCAGGCCGAGGCGCACCATGACCAGGCTCTCCACGGCCTCCGCCTCGTATTCATAGATCGTGCGTCGCGCGCCGCTGCCCGGCGCCCCATCGCGATGCGCGAGCCAATGCGTGAGCTCGTGCACCAAGGTGAGCAGCTGCTGCTGCGGATCGAGATCCGCGTGCAGGGTGATCAGGTCCTTGGAAACTCCGCCGTACACCGCATCGGGAAGCGCGGCGCGCACCACGCGCCCGCCGCAGCGCTCGATGTAGGATTCCAGCGAGCGGATATGGCGGGAGATTGCCGTCATCGATCGAGGTGCCCCCGAGGCCATGCCTTTGCATCATGCGCCGGCGCCGCTTGCGCGTCGACTGCCGAGCGAGCGGGCAGCAGCCGAGGACCGGCTCGGCGAGGCTTCGCGATCCGAGCCGTCTTCCTGCGACCCATCTTCCTGCGACGCAGGATTGATCAGCTCACGTGGCAGGTTTCGTGTATTAATAAATAGATATAAATCAATATGATGGTAGATATACCTGTGTCTAAGTGTTTATTTTACAGATCCTCTTGCAGTGCATACAAATTGGGCTATAATGTGCCTGTCGTTAGCACCAGGACCAATCAAGGAGCCCCCCATGAGCGAGACCACTTTTGACCCCAAGACCATTTTCGAGAATTACCGCAACGCGCTTGCGCCCGCGCTCAAAGTGCAGCAGGAAGGCGTCAAGGCGCTCGACCGCGTCGGCCGCTATCAGTACGCCGTGGCCGGCGATTACCTTGAGTGGAGCCTGGCGCAGGCCAAGGCCGCGGTTGGCGCGCAGTCGCCAGTGGAGTTCATCTCCAAGCAGGTGGAATTGACCACCGCGCTCAGCGAGAAGCTGCGTGCGCGAGCCGAGGAGTTCGTCAAGCTGGCTGCCGATGCGCACACCGGCATGAGCGATGCGGTGAGCGAGGGCGTCGCGAAGGCTGGCGCCGAGACCAAGAAGAAGGCGAGCTGAAGCGGCTTCGAACCGCCGAGACACGGGGCGCCGAGAGGCGCCCCGTGCGTTTGCGGACTAGAATGGGGCCCTGCAAGGGGATTCGAGCTGGCTATGGACGAACACACTCACGCAAGGGACTGCCCACCGCCCGGCGGGGACGCTCTGGCACGCGCCCTGCGTGAGCAGCTGGCGACCGTCACGGGGGGGCTCGCTCCGGACGTCTACGTCAATGCCTGGTGGGACTGGTATCTGAACCTCGCCAAGGATCCCCCGAAGCAACTCGACATCATCCAGGATGCGCTCGCGAAAGCCCTCGACAGCTGGTCGTTCGCGCTCAGGGCGACGGCAGGCGCAAAGGTGAGCCCGGATCAAGGGGACCCGCGCTTCAAGGATGATGCCTGGGCGCAATGGCCGTTCAATGTGCTGGCGCATGGCTACCGCAATTACGCGGACTGGTGGCAGAAGGCCTGGTCGAACGTACCAGGCGTCGCCCCGCAGAGCGAGCAGCAGCTCGATTTCGTCGCGCGCAATGCGCTCGAGACGCTCTCGCCGGCCAACTATCTCGCGACCAATCCCGAGCTTCTGGACGCCACCCGCGCGGAGGCCGGGCGCAACTTGGTGCGCGGATTCGGCAACTGGCTGGAGGACGTCGAGCGCACGCTGAAGGGAAAGGGGCCCGCCGGCGGCGAGAAGTTCGTGGTCGGTCGTGATCTCGCGGCCACGCCGGGCAAGGTCGTGCTGCGCAACGAGCTCGTCGAGCTGATCCAATATTCCCCGGCGACGCCGAGCGTCTATGCCGAGCCGGTGCTGATCGTTCCCGCCTGGATCATGAAGTATTACATCCTCGATTTGTCGCCGGGCAACTCGATGGCGCACTACCTGGTGTCGCAGGGCCACACCGTCTTCATGGTGTCCTGGAAGAATCCCACGGAGAGCGACCGTGGCCTCGGCATGGACGATTATCTCAAGCTCGGCATTCGCGACACCCTCGATGCCGTATCGGCCCTGGTGCCCGGAGAGAAGATCCATACCGTCGGCTACTGCATCGGAGGAACACTGCTCTCCATTGCTGCGGCCGTGCTCGCCGCGGAGGGCGATCAGCGGCTCGCGACCCTGACGCTGCTCGCGGGCCAGCAGGATTTCAGCGAGCCGGGCGAGCTGTCGCTGTTCATCAGTCCCAGCCAGCTCGACATGCTCGAGGCGGTGATGACTCGAGCCGGCGTGCTCAAGAGCGAGCAGATGGGCGCTGCGTTCTCGCTGCTGCGCTCGCGCGATCTGTTGTGGGCACCTGCGGTCGACAGCTACTTGCGAGGCAAACGCGGCGTGCCGAACGATCTGATGGCGTGGAATGCGGACGGGACCCGCATGCCCTGCAGGATGCACGCGCAATATCTAAGACAGCTGTACCTCAACAACGCGCTGGCGCGCGGGGAGTTCAGGTCGCAAGGCCGGGCCGTGGATCTCGCCGCCATCCGCCTGCCCATGTTCGTGGTGGGTACCGAGACCGACCACGTGGCGCCGTGGAAGTCCGTGTACAAGGCGCGCGCGCTGACGCGCTCGGCGGACTACACCTTTCTGCTGACCTCGGGCGGGCACAACGCGGGCATCGTGAGCGGTCCCGTCCATCCGCGGCGCCGCTATCGGGCGCGCACCTGGTCGAACGAGCACGATGCGCTCACGGCGCAGACCTGGCTCGACACGACGCCGCCCCAGCCGGGGTCCTGGTGGCCCGTCTGGGATCGCTGGCTGGTCGCGCACTCGAGTGCGCAGCAGGTCGCACCCCGCGCCGCAGGCTCGGCGGCGGCCGGCTATGCCGCGCTCGGCGATGCGCCCGGTGATTACGTGCTGCAAAAATAGGGCGGAGAAGCCATGAACGATGTCGTCATCACCGCCGCGCTGCGATCCGCAGTCGGCAAGTTCCAGGGGTCGATCGGCAAGGTGCCGGCTGCCGAGCTCGGCGCGCAGGTCATCAAGGCGCTGCTGGCGCGGACCGGGGTCAAGCCCGGGCAGATCTCCGAGGTGATCATGGGACAGGTGCTCACCGCGGGGGTTGGCCAGAATCCCGCGCGTCAGGCGCTGATCCGCGCCGGCCTGCCGGACAGCGTACCCGGCATGACCATCAACAAGGTCTGTGGCAGCGGGCTGAAGGCGACTCACCTCGCCGCTCAGGCGATACGCTGCGGCGACGCGGACATCGTCATCGCCGGCGGCCAGGAGAACATGAGCGCCGCGCCGCACGTGCTCGAGGGTGCGCGCGACGGCTTTCGCATGGGCGACGCGAAGCTCATCGACAGCATGATCCGCGACGGCCTGTGGGACGTCTACAACGACTACCACATGGGAGTCACGGCGGAGAACGTTGCCCGCCAATACGGCATTTCGCGCCAGGATCAGGATGAGTTCGCGGCGGCATCCCAGCAGAAGGCCTTCGCAGCCCAGAAGGAAGGGCGTTTCAAGGAGGAAATCGTGCCCATCGAGGTGGCGCAGCGCAAGGGCACGCTTTCTTTCGACAGCGATGAATACATCCGCCCGGGCAGCACCGCGGCGCTCCTGAGCGAGCTGAAGCCTGCGTTCAGCAAGGATGGCACCGTGACGGCAGGCAACGCTTCGGGGATCAACGACGGAGCGGCCGCCGTGATGATGATGTCGGCCCGCCGCGCGCAGGAGCTCGGCCTGAAGCCTCTGGCATTCGTGCGTGCCTACTCCTGCGCCGGCGTCGATCCCAAGGTGATGGGGATGGGGCCGGTGCCGGCGAGCCGGCTATGCCTCGAGAAGGCGGGTTGGACTGTCCAGGATCTCGACCTCCTGGAGGTCAACGAGGCGTTCGCCGCACAGGCAATCGCCGTCAACCGTCAAATGGGATGGGATACGCGCAAGATCAACGTGAACGGCGGCGCCATTGCGATCGGCCATCCCATCGGCGCGTCCGGCTGCCGCATCCTGGTCACGCTCCTGCACGAGATGATCCGCCGCGACGCCAAGAAAGGCCTGGCGAGCCTGTGTATCGGCGGCGGCATGGGAGTTGCGCTGGCGGTCGAGCGCTGAGCGCGCCCGCGCCGATCGGCGCGGTCATCCTCGCGCGCCGCGCCGACTCAGCCTTTGCCGGCCGCCTTCGCCGCACCGTGCGGCACCTTGCCATGCTCTTCGATGAGCTGCTTCACGACACCGGGGTCGGCGAGCGTGGAGATGTCGCCGAGCTGATCGGACTCGTCGGCTGCGATCTTGCGCAGAATGCGCCGCATGATCTTCCCCGAGCGCGTTTTCGGCAGCGCCGGGGCCCACTGGATCACGTCCGGCGTGGCGATGGGACTTATCTCCTTGCGCACCCAGTCTCGAAGCTCGCTGCGCAGCGGCTCGGTCGGCTCGGCTCCCGCGATCAGCGTGACGTACACATAGATGCCCTGTCCCTTGATGTCGTGCGGGTAGCCCACCACCGCCGCTTCGGCCACCTGTTCATGCGCCACCAGCGCACTTTCGATCTCGGCGGTCCCCAGCCGATGGCCGGCCACGTTGATCACATCGTCGACGCGGCCCGTGATCCAGTAGTAGCCGTCGGCGTCGCGGCGCGCGCCGTCGCCCGTGAAGTATTTTCCCGGGAAGGCCTTGAAGTAAGTGTCGATGAAGCGCTGATGATCGCCGTACACCGTGCGCATCTGCCCGGGCCAGCTGTCCAGCAGAACGAGGTTGCCTTCGGCGGCGCCGTCGAGAAGGTTGCCCTCGTTGTCGACGATGGCGGGTCGGATGCCGAAGAAGGGCAGCGTCGCCGATCCGGGCTTCAGATCGGTGGCGCCCGGCAGCGGCGTGATGAGTATGCCGCCGGTCTCGGTTTGCCACCAGGTATCGACGATCGGGCAGCGGCCATCGCCGACCACTCGGTGATACCACTCCCACGCCTCCGGATTGATCGGCTCGCCCACCGAGCCCAGGAGCCGCAGCGAGCGGCGCGAGGTCGCCTTGACCGGCCCCTCGCCCTCGCGCATGAGCGATCGAATGGCGGTGGGCGAGGAGTAGAGCAGGGTGACCTGATGCTTGTCCACGACGCGCCAGAAGCGGCTGAAGTCCGGATAGCTCGGCACGCCCTCGAACATGACGGTGGTGGCGCCGTTCGCCAGCGGGCCGTACACGATGTAGCTGTGGCCGGTCACCCAGCCGATGTCGGCAGTCGCCCAGTAGATGTCGTCCTCGCGCAGGTCGAACACCGCTTGATGGGTGAAGGCGGCATACACCAGATAGCCGGCGGTGGTGTGCAGAACGCCTTTCGGTTTGCCGGTCGAGCCCGAGGTGTAAAGGATGAACAGTGGATCCTCGGCGCCCATCTGCTCGGCCGCGCAGCTTTTCGGCTGACATGCCACCAGCTCCTCGTACCAGCTGTCGCGCGGAGACTGCATCGCAATGGGGGCGCCGGTGCGCCGCACGACCAGCACGTTCTTCACCGACTCGGTACCTTCCAGGCACAGCGCCGCATCGACACAGGCCTTCAGTGGGATGCGCTTGCCGCCGCGCAAACCCTCATCGGCCGTGATCACCAGGTTCGAGCCGCAATCGGCGATCCGTCCGCCGAGCGCCTCGGGGGAGAAGCCGGCAAACACCACCGAGTGGATCGCGCCGAGCCGCGCACAGGCGAGAATCGCGATCGCAATCTCGGGGATCATCGGCAGGTAGATGGTGATGCGGTCGCCGCGGCGCACGCCGAGCGCCTTCAGGGCATTCGCGCACTGGCACACGCGCTCATGCAGCTCGCGGTAGGTCAAGTGCGCGCAATGCGCAGGGTCGTCCGCCTCCCAGATGATCGCGACCTTGTCGCCTCGCTCGCGCAGGTGGCGGTCGAGACAGTTCGCGGAGGCGTTGAGCGTGCCGTCGGCGAACCAGCGAACATGGAAATCGTCCGCGGCGAAGCTCGTGTCCTTCACCACGGTGAACGCCTTGATCCAATCGATGCGTCGCCCGACGCCCGCCCAGAACTCCTCCGGCGCTTGCATCGATTCGGCGTACATGCGGCGATAGTCTTCGGATCTGATCCGCGCGTTCTGCGCGAAGCTCTGTGGAACCGGATACAGGCTCTTGTTCATGCTGGCCTCGATGACGCTCGCCGCAAGGGCGAGGTGAATTTAGCCCCCGGCGATAGTGTAGCGTAGACTCGGACGCATTGAATCACCGCCGCCCCGGGGGGTCCGCCGGGCATCCAGATGCCCGGTTGCTATCGAGCGGCCGTTCAATAGACATTGAATGCGGCGGTTCGCGGGGGCATAGTGGTGCCGTGCCGTGCGGCGCGATTGCGCGCCGTTGAGAAGGCCAAGGGAGGCTGACCGTGACGCATCCATCGAGCGCGCATCCATCGAGCGCGCATCCATCGAGCGCGCCGCGCCGCGGGCGCGACATTCGGCTCGCGCGAGCGCGCTCCCAGGCGGTCAAGTATCCCTACATCAGGCGCAAGCTCCCCGTGGTGGAGCTGCTGAGCAGCGAGGCGGTCGAGATCATCGAGGCCAATGCCGAGACGATACTCGAGGAGATCGGCATCGAGTTCCGCCGCGATCCGGAGTCGCTGCGCCTGTGGCGCCAAGCCGGCGCCGACGTGAGCGGCGAGCGCGTCCACATCCCCCGCGGCCTCGCGCGCGCGCTGCTCGGATCGGCGCCGCGCGAGTTCACGCTGCATGCGCGCAATCCCGCGCGCAACGTGCGCTTCGGCGGCGATGCCACGGTTTTCTCTCCGGTGGGCGGCCCTCCCTTCGTGTATGACATCGAGCGCGGCCGGCGCTACGGGACGCTCGAGGATCTGAAGAATTTCATCAAGCTCGCGCACATGGCGCCCGCCATTCATTTCTCGGGCGGCTGCATGTGCGAGCCGATGGAGATACCGCCGAACAAGCGGCACCTCGACGTCCAGTACTCCTTTTTTCGCTACAGCGATCAGGGCTGCGAAGCGACGCCCGAGACGCCGGGGCACGCCCGCGATGCGGTGGCGCTCGCTCGAGCGCTGTTCGGCGCAGACTACCTCGAGACCCATCCGGTCATGCTTGGCAACATCAACTCGAATTCGCCGCTGGTATTCGACGGACGCATGCTCGGCGCGCTGCGCGAGTTCGCAGCCGCCAACCAGGGGACCATCGTCGTGCCCGCGGTGCTCGCCGGCGCGATGGGACCCGTGACGGCGGCGGGTTGCCTCGCGCAGATCCTCGCCGAGACGCTCGCGGGGATGGCGCTCACGCAGATCGTCAGGCCGGGCGCCCCCGTGATCCTCGGCTCCTTCGTCGGCGCCATCTCGATGCGCACCGGTGCGCCGACCTTTGGCACCCCCGAGGCCACGCAGATGATATTCGCCACCGCACAGCTCGCGCGCCGCCTCGGCGTGCCCTGCCGCAGCGGCGGATCCTTGTGCTCATCCAAGATTGCCGACGCTCAGGCCGCCTACGAGAGCGCGCATACCCTGTTGCCGACCTTGCTCGCCGGAGTCAACCTGGTCACGCATGCCGCCGGCTGGCTCGAAGGCGGACTGGTCGCGGGCTACGAGAAATTCGTCATGGACGCCGATCAGCTCGCCATGATGCAGATTCTGGCGCAAGGGATGGATCTTTCCGATCGCGGCCAGGCCCTCGACGCCCTGCGTGAAGTGGGCCCCGGCAATCACTTCCTCGGCTGCGCGCATACGCAGGCGAACTTCGAGACGGCGTTCTATCAGTCGACGATCGCCGATTACGCCTCCTACGAGCAGTGGTCGCTCGAGGGCGCCCTGTCAGCCGAGCAGAGAGCCAATGCCGTGTGGAAGAGAATGCTGGCGCAATACCAGGATCCCGGCATCGATCCGGCGGCCGATGAGGCGATGCTCGCTTTCATGGCGCAGCGCAAATCCGTGCTCACCGATGCCATCGAAGAGGAGTAGCATTCTGGCAGCAGGGGCTCGAGGCCCCCTGCAAGCGGCCAAGCCCACATGCAAATTCGAGTAATACGCGCGGCCGAGGTGCGCCGTCTTCTGCCCATGGCCGAATGCATCGAGCTCATGCGCCGGACCATGATCGCGTTGTCCGAAGG